>Ga0299914_10004042_pt1 | contig 10493 bp, 7 predicted proteins | sample RVTome_10_FD_201361 | JGI IMG/M metagenome (GOLD analysis project Ga0299914, IMG submission 201361) | Soil microbial communities from uranium-contaminated site in the Upper Colorado River Basin, Wyoming, United States - RVT153D57 (version 2) ... | reverse complement strand
GGCGATGAACAGCGAGGCGCTGGAGCGCGAGCTGATCGCCGCGCGCTACCGCAACGACGGCGAGGCGCAGTTGCCCGGCCGCTACCTGCGCGACGGCGAACGCTACGTGATTGCCACCCGCGATTTCATCGACATCGACGGCCCGGTGCCGGAGCAGCGGGTCGAACTGACGCTGGCGAAAGGGCGCATCTCGAAACTGGGCGTTCCCGGCAGCGACGCGGTGGTGGAGCAGGTGCGGGTGGATCCGGCACGCATCGCCACCCTCTATGGCACCCGCCAGGAAGAGCGCCGGCTGGTCAAGCTCGAGGACGTGCCGGCGCTGCTGATCACCGCGCTGCAGGCGGTCGAGGACCGCGGCTTCAAGCACCACCACGGCATCGATCCATGGGGCATCGCCCGCGCGCTCTGGGTCAATCTCACCAGCGGCGAGGTGCGCCAGGGCGGCAGCACGCTGACCCAGCAGCTGGTGCGCAACCTGTTCCTGGACCGCGGCCAGCGCTTCACCCGCAAGCTGACCGAGGCGGTGTACGCGGTGGTGGTCGAGGCCCGCTTCGACAAGCGCGACATCCTCGAGGCCTACCTCAACCAGGTGTACCTGGGGCAGGACGGCGGCCAGGCCGTCCATGGCGTCGCCGCGGCGGCGGAATTCTGGTTCGGACGCGACCTCCAGGACCTTGCCGCGCCGGAACTCGCGTTGCTGGTCGGCATGATCCAGGGGCCCTCCTGGTACGACCCGCGCCGACATCCGCAACGCGCACTGGCGCGTCGCAACCTGGTGCTGGAGCAGATGGCCGAGACCGGGCTGATCGATACCGCGGCACTGGCGCGCGGCAAGGCGGCGCCGCTGGGCGTGACCCGCACCGCCGCGCTGGCACGCAACCGCTATCCGGCGTTCCTCGACATGGTGCGCCGACAGCTCGCCGTGCAGTATCCGGAAGACGCGCTGCGCGGCGCCGGCCTGACCGTGCTGACCACGCTGTCGCCGGCGGTGCAGCAGCTCGCCGAAAAGGCCGCCAGCGAGGCGCTGGCGAAGCTCGACAAGGACCGTCCGGCGCTGGAAACGGGCGTCGTCGTGACCTCCACCGGCAGCGGCGACGTGCTGGCGATCGTCGGTGGCCGCGACGCCGATCGCCACGGGTTCAACCGTGCACTGGAAGCCAAGCGCCCGGTGGGCTCGCTGATGAAGCCGTTCGTGTACCTGCTGGCGCTGGCGCAGCCCGGGCGCTGGTCGCTGGCGACCTCGGTGGAAGACGCGCCCCTGACCGTGCAGTTGCCGCGCGGCCGCACCTGGACCCCGGGCAACTCCAGCGGCACCAGCCATGGCTGGGTGACGGTCGCCGACGCGCTGGCGCGTTCCTACAACCAGGCCACCGTGCGCATCGGCATGGACATCGGCGTGGAGCGGCTGGTGCGACTGCTGGAGGCGCTGGCCGGCCTGGAGCTGCCCGCCCACCCGTCGCTGCTGCTCGGTGCCGCCGACCTCAGCGTGCTCGAGGCCGCGCAGCTGTACCAGTTCCTCGCTTCCGGCGGGCAGCTTGCGCCGCTGCGCGCGGTGCGCGGCGTGCTTGCCGCCGACGACAGCGCGCTGTCGCGCTACGACGATCCGCGCGAGCCGGCGCAGGAAGGCGACGCGCTGGCGGCGCGGCTGGTGACGCTCGCCCTGCAGCGGACCGCCACCGTCGGCACCGCCGCGAAGCTGCAGGCCGACGGCCTTGGCTGGCTGAAACCGGCCGGAAAGACCGGTACCACCAACGATTCACGCGACAGCTGGTTCGCCGGTTACACCGGCAGTCATCTGGCCGTGGTATGGGTCGGCAATGATGACAACGAACCGACCGGGCTGATGGGCGCGACCGGCGCGATGCAGGTGACGAGGGCCTCGAATGGGAATGGATCGACGTCGAACAGTTCGCCACCACCGACGAGGATTGCGACGGAGCGCGGCGGGTGGCGTTCGTGCGCGGCTTCGCGCCGCGCGAGCACGTCGGCTGCGGCTGGTCGCGGATCCGTGGATGGTTCGATCGTGACGAGGCACGCGGCCGTGATGCCCCGCGCTTCCGCGACGACGCGCGCTACCGCAACGACCCGCGTTACCGCGCACGCATCGATGCCGAAGAGCGCGAACGCGCCGCGCGCGAGGAAGAACGCCGTCGTCGCCACCGCTGGAGGGACTGAGTCGCGATGAAACCCGTTGTGATGGAGGCAATTGCGATGGAACGCATCGATACGGCACCCGCAGTGCGCGAAGGCAGCGCCGCCAGCGTGGCACTCGCCGTCGCGTTGCTGCTGGCACTGGCAGCATGCTCGTCACCGAGCCCGCCGCCGACGCCGCAGACCCGCGCCGAAGCCGTGCCCGCGCGCGACCTGGTGGCCGAGGTGCGCGCCGCGGCCAGCGGCGAGGATGCGCTCGAGGTCGAGCCGCTGCGCGACGCCGGGGCCGAGGACTGGCGGCTGGCGGCGAAGCGCCACGAGCAGGATGGGGACATGGATGCGGCCGCGGACGCGCTCGAGCGTGCGCTGGCGCTCGCCCCGCACGATCCGGAACTGCTGCAGTTCTCTGCCGAGCTCGCGCTCGCGCGCGGCGACGGCGAAGCGGCGGAAAAGCGCGCCTGGTCGGCGTTCCAGCACGGGCCGGGACTGGGTCCGCTGTGCCGGCGCAACTGGGCGGCGATCCGCATTGCGCGCGAACTGCGCGGCGACGAGGCTGGCGCCGAGGTGGCGCGCGAGCAGGCCGGCCGCTGTGCGCACCAGCCACCGGTGCGCATGTAGGTGGACGTCGAAGCGCTGGCGGAGGCCGAGTCCGCCGCACACGAGCCCGCCGCACATGGGCTCGGTGCCGCCACCGATGCGGCCCTCGCCGGCGACGGCGCGCTCGCGCGCGGCATTCCCGGTTTCGTCGCGCGGCCGGCGCAGCAGCGGCTGGGGGCCGCGGTCGCCGATGCGCTGCGGGGCCGCCACGCCCTGATCGCCGAGGCCGGCACCGGCACCGGCAAGACCTACGCCTATCTCGCCCCGGCACTGCTGTCGGGACAGCGGGTGATCGTGTCGACCGGCACGCGTGCGCTGCAGGACCAGCTGTTCCACCGCGATCTGCCGCGGGTGCGCGCGGCGCTCGGCGTCGACGCCAGCGTGGCGCTGCTGAAGGGGCGCAGCAATTACCTGTGCTGGTACCGGCTGGAGCGCGCGCGCCAGGACGGCCGCTTCGGTTCGCGCGAGATTGCCGCACAACTGGTGACCGTGCACGCCTGGAGCGGCGCGACGCGCAGCGGCGACATCGCCGAGGTCGAGGGCGTGCCGGAAGGCTCGCCGGTGTGGCCGCAGGTGACCTCCACCGCCGAGAACTGCCTCGGCGGCGAGTGCCCTGCGTACGCCGACTGCTTCGTGGTGAAAGCGCGGCAGGCAGCGCAGAACGCCGACGTGGTGGTGGTCAACCACCACCTGCTGTTCGCCGACATGGCGATCCGCGCCGAAGGATTCGGCGAGATCCTGCCGGGCGCCAGCGCCTTCGTGCTCGACGAGGCGCACCAGTTGCCGGAACTCGCCGCGCAGTTCTTCGGCGAGCACCTCGGCGCGCGGCAGTTGAACGACCTCGCGCGCGACGCGCTAGGCGAGTGCGGTGGAGTGCCAGGCGCGCTGGAGGGCGTGCAGGAACCGGTGCGTGCGCTGCTGCAAGCGGTGCGCGAACTGCGCCTCGCCCTCGATCCATTGCCCAACCGCGGCGCGCTCGACCACGCGCTGGCACTGGACGACGTGCCGCCTGCGTTCGCCACCCTGGATGCGGCGCTGGACGGCCTGCTGCACGCGCTGAGCCCGCTCGCCGACGCCAGCCCCGGTTTCGATGCCTGCCTGGCGCGCTGCAAGGACCAGCGTGCGCGTCTGGCGCGGGTGCTCGGCGCGCCCGTCAACAACAATGACCCTGTGGGAGCGCGTCTTACGCGCGACGCTTCTATCCCATCGGACGGCCAGTCGCGGGTAAGACCCGCTCCCACAGGATCGGATGCCTCGGGGCAAGATCCGACAGGGTCGGATTCCACAGGACCGCACGACGATCCTGAAGACGAGCCGCTCCGCGTCGCCGCCGATGCGGAGCGCATCCGCTGGTTCGAGATCACCCAGAATGGATTTGCGCTGCACGCGACGCCGCTGGACGTGGCGCAGCCGCTGGCCGAGTTCCGCGCCCGCTCCGGTGCGGCGTGGGTGTTCACCTCGGCGACGCTGGCGGTGGCCGGCAGCTTCGCGCACTTCGCGCGACAGGTCGGGCTGCAGGACCCGGTCACGCTGCTGGAAGCCAGTCCGTTCGACTTCACCCAGCAGACGCTCGCCTATCTGCCGCGCGGGCTGCCGGAGCCGAACACGCGCGACTACACCACCTCGATCCTGGAAGCGGTGCTGCCGGTGCTGGACGCGTCGCGCGGGCGCGCCTTCCTGCTGTTCACCTCGCACCGGGCATTGCGCGAGGCGGCCGACTGGCTGTCCTCGCGTTGCCGCTTTCCACTGTTCGTGCAGGGCACGTTGCCGCGGCATGCGTTGCTGGAGGCGTTCCGCGCCTCGGGCGACGGCGTGCTGCTCGGCGCGGCGAGTTTCTGGGAAGGCGTGGATGTCGCCGGCGAGGCGCTGAGCGTCGTCGTGATCGACAAGCTGCCCTTCGCCGCGCCCGACGACCCGGTGCTGGAGGCGCGGCTGGACGCGATCCGCCGCGCCGGCGGCAATCCGTTCCGCGACTGGCAGTTGCCGGCGGCGGTGATCGCGCTCAAGCAGGGCGTCGGACGCCTGATCCGCACCCATGCGGATCGCGGCGTACTGGTGTTGTGCGATCCGCGCCTGAGCGCGAAGTCGTACGGCCGCGTGTTCCTGTCCAGCCTGCCGGCCTTCCCGGTGACACGCACGCTCGAAGACGTGCAGGCGTTCTTCGGGAACGTGTAGACCTGCGCGAGGCGCGCGCCCACAGCGAGCGAACGACGATGCATGGGGCCGCGCGCCATCGCGGAGGCGTCGGATCGCTGCGTCGCATGCGCCCGGCAGCGGGCGAGCACGCGTGCAGCCCAGCGCGGGTGCATGCGTTCCCGGCGGCGCTATCATGCAACCGCGGCGGCTCGCCGCGCTCGCGGGAGCTTGCATGTCCAACGTACCGAAGGTGACCGGGATCGGCGGCGTGTTCTTCAAGGCGCGCGATCCACAGGCGCTGGCGGCGTGGTATCGCGAACATCTGGGCTTCGACGTGCCGGAGCAGTGGGCGGGTGCGCAGTTCTTCTGGAACCGGCGCGACCAGGAGGGCGTCGGCTACACGATCTGGTCGCCGTTCGCCGCCGACACCGCGTACCTGGAGCCAAGCACGAAGGATTTCATGCTCAACCTGCGCGTCGACGACCTCGAAGCGATGCTCGAGCACCTGCGCGCGCGTGGGCTGCAGGTGCTGGACCGGCGCGAGGACGGCGACTACGGCAAGTTCGGCTACGTGCTCGATCCGGAGGGCACGCTGCTCGAACTATGGCAGCCCGCAGCCGGGGATCCGGGGCTGTCCGGAGCATGAAGCTGCTGGCGTTCGAAACCGCGACCGAGGCCTGTTCGGTCGCGCTCTACGTGGATGGCGCCGTGCGCGAGCGCTTCGAACTGGCGCCGAGGCGACACGCAGAGCTGGCGCTGCCGTGGGCGGAGGAACTGCTCGCAGAGGCAGGCATCGCCCGCTCGGCACTGGACGCGGTAGCCTGCGGACGCGGCCCCGGGGCGTTCACCGGAGTGCGCCTGGCGATCGCGGTGACCCAAGGCATCGCACTGGCGCTGGACCGGCCGGTGCTCGGGGTGTCGACCTTGGCCGCGCTCGCTACCGACGCCGGGCGCGAGCCTGGGGATCGCATCGTCGCGGCGATCGATGCACGCATGGGCGAGGTCTACGTAGGCGGGTTCGTCCGCACTGCCGATGGGCTGGTCGATGCGCTCGACGAGGAGCGGCTCGGCGCGCCAGACGCGGTGCCGCTACCGGGCGGTCGCTGGATCGGCGTCGGGAGCGGATTCGCAGCGCAGGAATCGGTGCTGGCGAGGCGCTGCATGGAATCCGCCGGCCGCATCGACGCGGCCGCGTTGCCGCATGCGGCGGCAGTGGCGCGGCTGGCCGCGCGCGCGCATGCGCGTGGCGAGGCGATCGCGGCGGAGCGGCTGGAGCCGGCCTACCTGCGCGACAAGGTGGCGCTGACGCTCGCAGAGCAGGGCCGCTGACCGGATGGCGCTTTCCGCGCTACGCCTTCGATAGCCGAGCCTTCAATCCGGCGAAGCCGCGGGGCGTGGCACCGCCTCCGGAACTGTCAGCGCCGGGCGCGCACCATCAGTCCTCGTACCACCCCTTCCCCGGCGCGTTCTGGAGGCGGTGCCACGCCCCGCGGCCCCACCAGCAAGAACGTGCTTTCAGCCATGGCAGGAGTCGGTGAGTGACTCCGCATTGCGCGCCCCTCACCCCGCGCCGGTGCGTTGCGAAAGAGCCGCCTCGAGTTCGGCCACGCGCGCTTCCAACGCTTCCACGCGCGCCAGCAAGGCGCTGCCGCCGTCGCGCTCGCGCGGCGCCTGCGGCTGCGGCAGGGAATCCAGATCGACCGGACCGGTGAGCTGCTGGGCCCAACGGTCTTCGCGCTGGCCGGGACCGCGCGGGACGCGGATCACCAGGGCCGGCTGGCGCTCGGCCAGGCGGTCGAGCGCGTGGCGCAGGTCGTCCGCATCGGCGAACTTCACCAGCCGCTCGCTGCGCGCCAGCAATTCCGCGGCGGTCTGCGGCCCACGCAGCAGCAGCAGCGCGAGCAGCACCTGCTGTTGCGCGGTGACCCCGTACTTCTGCGCGAAGCGGTGCTCGTAGCGATCGGCACGCGCGGCGAAGATCTGCTTCACCAGCCCACGCCGGTCGAGCTGGCGCAGCGTATGGCCGACATCGCCCGGATCCAGGCTCATGAGCGGATCGCGGCTGGTCTTCTGGTTGGCGGCGACCACCAGCGCATTGACCGTCATCGGATACACGTCCGGCGTGGTCGCCTCCTTCTCGACCAGGCAGCCGAGCACACGCGCCTCGGTGTCGGTGAGGGTCAGCTCGCCCAGCGGGCGCTCGTCGGTGTCCTGCGCTTGCTCGTCCATATGCCCGGCTCATCCATCATCGAAGGCGTGCATCCTAGCAAGCGCGTGCCGAATGCATCGGCAATGCCCTGCGTGCAAGCGCCCGCAGCGTCACTTCAACAGCAGGACGGTGCCGAGGCCGAGGAAGGCGAAGAAGCCGATCGCGTCGGTGGTGACCGTGACCACGATGCTGCCGGCGATCGCCGGGTCGATGTTCATGCGCCGGAGGGTCACCGGGATCATCACCCCGGCCAGCGCCGCCGAACACAGCGTGATCACCATCGCGCCGAAGATCGCCGCGGAGATCAGCGGATTGCGGAACCACAGGAACGCCGCCGCGGCGACCACCGCCGCCCACAGCAGGCCGTTGAGCAGGCCGACCAGCAGTTCCTTGGCCAGCAGCGCGCGCACGTTGCCGCCGCCGACCTGGCCGAGCGCGATCCCGCGCACCGTCAGCGTCATCGCCTGCAGCCCGGCATTTCCACCCATGCTGGCGACGATCGGCATCAGCACCGCCAGCGCGACCACCTGCTCGATGGTCGCCTCGAACCAGCCGATCACCGATGCCACCACGAATGCCGAGACCAGGTTCACGCCCAGCCACAGCGCGCGCCGCCGCACCGCGCGGGTGGCCGGCGCGAACAGGTCCTCGTCCTCGTCCAGGCCGGCGGCGCTCAGCACCTGGTGCTCGGCCTGCTCGCGGATGATGTCGACCACGTCGTCGATGGTGACCCGACCGAGCAGGATGTTGTTGTCGTCGACCACCGGCGCGCTGACCCAGTCGTAGTCGGCGAACTGCGAGGCGACCAGGTGCTCGGGCGTGTTGACGTGGATCGCCGGTTGCTCGCCGTCGATCAGCTCGTTGATCGCCGCCGAGGGCGCGGCGGTGACCAGCGTCGCCAGCGGCAGCCGACCGAGGTACTGGTGGCGGCGGCTGACCACGAACAGGTGGTCGGTGTTCTCCGGCAGCTCGCCGCGCAGGCGCAGGTAGCGCAGGACCACGTCGGCGGTGACGTCGGCACGGACGGTGATCACGTCCGGGTTCATCAGGCGCCCGGCCGAGTCCTCGGGATACGAGAGCACCTGTTCCAGGCGCTCGCGGTTCTCCCGGTCCATCGATTTCAGCACTTCCTCGATGACCTGGTCGGGCAGGTCCTCGACCAGTTCGGCGAGGTCGTCGAGGTCGAGGTCCTCGACCGCGGCGACGATCTCGTCCGGGTCCATCGCCGCGATCAGGCCTTCGCGGACCTCGTCGCCGACGTGGACCAGGACCTCGCCGTCGTCCTCGGGATCGACCAATCCCCAGACCACCTCGCGCTTGCCGGGCGGCAGCGATTCGAGCAGGTTGCCGATCTCCGCCGGCGACAAGGTGTTGACCAGCCGGCGCACGGGACCGAGGCGGCCGGAATCCAGCGCCTGCGAGAGCAGCTTGAGCTGCCGGGCGGTCTTGTCGTGGCGCATGCGGTCGGCCATGGCGGTCCGGGCAGCGGCGGGAGCGTTGTGCGCATTATCCGCGATAACGCGTCACGGCAGTGTGCTGTTGCTTGCCTCAGCGTGACAGGCGGCGCCGCAGTACCGCGAGCATCCAGCGCAGCTTTCCGAGCCGTCCGGTATACAACGCATTCCTCGCGGTCTCGAGTTCCGTGCTGATCCGCGTGATGTCGCCATACAGGCGTTGCAGGTGCATGTCGCGGCGGGCCAGCAGCACGCGCAGCTCCTCGACGTCGGCGGCATCGAGCGCATGCCCGGGACGGAAGCGCTCCGGCAGCGGGCGGTCGACGTAGATGGTCGAGTGCGGGTCGGCCAGTTCCTCGTCCGGGCGCTGCTCGGTATAGAAGTACAGCGCGATCGACTTGCGGGTCAGCTCCCGGCGCCCGGCCGGCAGGGCGATGCGGCCGAAGCCATGCCAGCTCCACTCGGTGGTCTCGAACACCACGCAGCGGTTGAACAGCGGCGTGACCAGGCTGACGCGGTCGTCGGCCGCGCGCGGGTCGCTGTGCAACTCCAGCGAGCCGCCCCAGTCGTCCTGCCACTCGTGGTTCAGGTAGACGATCAGGTTGAGCCGGCGGTGCCAGCCGGTGACCGGGTGGCGGTTGAAGTCGACGTGCGGGTCGAGGTCCTGGCCCTCGCGGTTCTCGTGGGTGCCGCCGCCGAAATACCACGGGTCGTAGCGCAGGCCGGGGATGCCGGTGGCGCGGCCGAGCCAGTCGAGGAAGGGCCGGGACTTGATGAAGTCATCGAGCGCCGCGTACGCGGGACCGAGCCCGCGGATGCGCTCGACGGTCGCCTTGCCGCCCAGCTCGCCGGCCTCGTTGCGCGCATTGCCGCGCTCGAACGGAGGGAACTCGGACAGCAGGCGTTCGGCGAACGCGCGTTCGAGGAAGTCCTCGATCACCAGGTGCCGGAACGGTTCGCGCCGGGCGAAACGGGCGGCGAGCGCGGCAGTGTCGTCGCGGTACGGCGCGGCGATCGGATTGCGGTCGGTGCTGGCGTCCACGGCCGGTCCCTTCACCATGGTTGCGCCCACGCCACGTGCGCTCACAGCCGCTCGAGGATGCGCTGGATGCCGGCGCGGTCGGAGGCGCGCAGCAGTGCGGGGGCGCGCCGGCGCAATGCCGCATGTTCGCTGTCGCGGATCGCGCGGCGCACTTCCAGCAGGCTGGAGGGGTGCATGCTGAAGTCGGTCAGGCCCAGCGCCAGCAGCAGGCGGGTGAAGCGCATGTCGCCGGCCATCTCGCCGCAGACGGTGACCGCCTTCGAGGCGCGGCGGCCGATCGCGATGATCTCGTTGAGCACGCGCAACACCGCCGGATGCAGCGGCGAATAGAGTTCGCCCAAGGCGTCGTTGTTGCGGTCGGCGGCGAGCAGGTACTGCACCAGGTCGTTGGTGCCGACGGAGACGAAATCGACGTGGCGGATCAGACGCGGCAGCGCCAGTGCGGCGGCGGGCACCTCGATCATCGCGCCGAGCTCGATGCGATCGGTGATCTCATGGCCTTCGCTGCGCAGGTCGCGCGCTGTCGACACCGCCAGCGCGCGCACCTGCTCGATCTCCTCGCGGCAGCTCACCATCGGCACCAGGATGCGCACCGGCCCATAGCCTGAGGCGCGCAGGATCGCGCGCATCTGCTGGCTGAACAGCGCCGGGTGGCGCAGCGACAGCCGCACGCCGCGCACGCCCAGCGCCGGATTCGGCTCGCTGGCCAGCGCCAGTCCGGTGGAGTCGGCCTTGTCGGCGCCGAGGTCGAGGGTGCGGATGGTCACCGGGCGCCCGCCCATGCCCAGCACCACGTCGCGATAGGCGCGGAACTGTTCCTCCTCGTCCGGCAGCTCGCGCTGCAGGAACAGGAACTCGGTGCGGTACAGGCCGATTCCGGCGGCGCCGAGCGCAAAGGTGCTGG
>Ga0299914_10004041_pt1 | contig 10493 bp, 9 predicted proteins | sample RVTome_10_FD_201361 | JGI IMG/M metagenome (GOLD analysis project Ga0299914, IMG submission 201361) | Soil microbial communities from uranium-contaminated site in the Upper Colorado River Basin, Wyoming, United States - RVT153D57 (version 2) ... | reverse complement strand
TTACGTGCTCGACGGCACCAAGTGGCATGTGCCGTTCGCCTCGGTGGCCGATCGGTTCGTGGTGGTGGCGCGCAGTCCTGGAGGTGTCGACTTGTTCCTGGTCGACCCCCGCTCGGAGGGCGTTGCTGTCGAACAGCAGATGACGATCGGATCGGACACGCAGTACGCCGTGGCGCTGTCGTCGGTGCGCGTGCCGTCGGACGATCGCATCGGCCCAGCCGGATCTGGTTGGTCGACGTGGTCCGACACCATGCTCGACGGCATCATCCTGTTGGCGGCCCAAGCGATCGGCGGTGCGCAGCACGCGCTCGCGATCACCGTGCAGTACGCCAAGGACCGCGAGCAGTTCGACAAGCCGCTCGGTGCGTTCCAGGCGCTGGCGCACTATCTCGCCGACGCGAAGACCACAGTCGACGGGGGCACGCTGCTCGTCTACGAGGCGGCGTGGGCCCGCGCCCACGGCCGGCCGATCGATCGCCTTGCCCCGATGGCGAAGTTGTTCGCCTGCCAAACGTTCCGTGACGTCACGGCGATGGGGCAGCAGATCTTCGGCGGCGTCGGGTTCACCCTCGAGTACGACATCCAGCTCTACTTCCGTCGAGCCAAGCAGCTCCAGGTGAGTTGGTACGACAGTCGCACGCTCGAGGACTTGATCGCGGCGGCCGTGCTGGACTGACCCAGTCGAGCGGTCGCCATCGAAAACCCTCCCGTACTGCGGTGGGTGCTGGTCGACGGAAGCAGCGCGGCTAGACGGCCTCGGCGATGAGGGCCGAGTAATAGAGCGCGCCCGGTGGCCGCAGATGGATCTGATCGTCGTAGAAGACTTCGGGCGGCTGACCCTCGCTCAGGCCCTTCCAGTCGATCAGCTTGGCGTTGGGCCACCTCGCGACGCCCTCGACGATCACCGCGTTGTTCGGATCCTGCCAGCGCCGTCCTGGCACCCTGACGGTGAGGACGATCACCTTGTGCCCCTCGAGCACGGTCATCATCTGATCGAACTGCTCGGCGGTGAAGGTGCCGTTGTTCCCCAGATGGATGACGACCGTGTCGCCGAGCAATCCCTGGTCCCGATAGAAGGTGAGCACCTCGATCCCCACGTTCACTTGCCGGTTCACCGCCGCATCGACGGTGACGCCGGGACCCAGCGCCTGCAGGGCCGTCACACCGCCCAGCATCACCGAGTCCCCGAGCGCCGTCACCGTTCGTCCCGCAGGGATCGTGGGCGGGGGCGGCGGAGGCGGCGGCGGAGGTGGTGCGGTCGTCGGTGGCGTGGTGGGGGGCACGACCGGGACCCCGCTCGGAATGAGGCCGGGATCCAAGGCCGGCACCGACCGTGTCGTGGTCGTGCTCTCGTCGGCCGACTCCAACTCGAGCGCGCTGATGTCGCCGATCGCCACGAAGTCGAGCGGGGGTGGTGGCTTCGCTCGCCCGACGGCGACCACGAGCCCGCCGAACACGAGCACCGCGACGGCGCCGGCCGCGACCCACCGCGTTCGTAGCTCACGACGGCGCTCCTCGGTCGAAGCCCGGTACGCCTGCCACCAACGCCCCAGTACACCCTGGCGGACAGGTAGCTCGACGAATCGGTACGAAAGCTCGGCCAGCACAAGTGTGATCGCGATCCTGAACGCGAACAACGGTGCGCCGTCGAACGAGACGTCCAGTCCGGGCCGCGTCAGTTGGTACACGGGCCAGTGCCACAGGTAGATGCCGTACGAGCGCAGGCCGACCCAACGCAGCGGTCGCATGCCGACCACACGGCCAAGCGCTGCTGCCGGATGCACGATCACGGCGATCACGACGGCCGTGATGATGTCCAGACGCAGGAAGCCGCCCCGGTACAGCCAGAACGAGAACTCATCGGTGCGAAACAGCATCTGGAGCAGCAGCAGTACCGCGGCAACGCCGAGGATGTTCAACACACGTCGCGCGCCCGCGCTCACCTCGGGGCGCAATCGCCACGGCGCCCATACGAAGGCGAGCGCGCAGCCGATCAAGATGCCCGACGCCCTGGTGTCGGTGCCGTAGTACACGCGCGAGGGATCGCCCCCCGGCGCATAGAGGACCCACATCAGAACCGCCGATGCGATGGCGCCACCGACGATGATCATCGGAAATCGCTTACGTCCGAACAGCTTCATCCCACCGACGAACAACAACGGCCACAGGAGGTAGAACTGCTCTTCGACCGCCAACGACCACAGGTGTTGCACCATCGACGGTCGACCGATGGACTCGAAGTACGACTTCTCACCGAAGACGAAAACCCAGTTGGTGACATAGGCGAGCGCCGACAACACGTCACCGCGGAGACTCGCCACCTCGTCGGGGAGGAACACGACCGCGACCAGGGTCGTGACCGCGATGACCGTGAAGAGCGCAGGTAGCAAGCGTTTGGCTCGTCGCAGCCAGAAATGCTTGAGGTCGATCCCTTCGTGATCACGCCACTCGGCGAGCAACAACGACGTGATCAGGTAGCCGCTGATGACGAAGAACACCTCGACGCCGAGGAAGCCTCCGATCGCCCAGGAGAGCTCGGCGTGGTACAGGAGCACGGAGATGACCGCGATCGCGCGCAGGCCGTCGAGTCCTGGGAGGTAGGGCAGGCGAGTCGACGCATCCGGCGGCGTCGAAGCTCCCTTCGCCGAGATCACCATCGCATTGTCGCCCATCACGCCCCCGCTACTGCGGTTACTAGGGTGTGCGGTCTGTGGAGAAACTCGTGTACCTCATATGGGAACGTCCGAGCACCGCGGCCAACACGTTGAGTCGGCGCGTCCATCACGAGCTCGTGCCGGCCTTGCGTGCACTCGAGCCGCGCGGTTTGAGCCTCGTCATCGACGACGACGACGCGAGCGTGCCCCCGCCCGTGCCGGTACCCGACGACGAGCTGCCGATCCGTTTGGCCGTGTCCCTGTGGCTCGACACCATCGACGATCGTGGACCGGTCGAGACCGCCTTGAGGTCCTTCGGCGTACGTCGGGCGGGATACCTGGTGACCGAGTCGCTCTGCGAGGACTACGGAACGACGACCGATTGGCCGACGCCACGCGACTGGCCCAACGGCGACCGCTCGCCAGGTATCGCGGTACTCACGGTCTTCGACAAGAAACCCGGTCTCGACGACCACGGTTTCTACGGCCATTGGTATGGGCACCAGACACCGATGTCGGCCACCATGCAGCCCCGCGTGCGCTACGTGCGCAACGCGGTCGTGAGGGGCGTGACCGCGGGCGCGCCCCCACTGCGCGCGATCGTCGAAGAAGGGTGGCCGACTGCCTCTCATCTCACCGACCCGAACGTCTTCTTCGGCGCGGCTGACGACCAAGAAATGGGAGAGAACATCAGAGTGATGCTCGACAGCATGAAGGTGTTCGCCGACGCGTCGACGTTACGAACGTTCACAATGAGCGAGTACCTGCTCGAATAAGTCGGCGGGAGTAGAAAGCGGACGAGAGCGCGGCACGCCAGGCTACTTGGACAAACACATGCGACACCAGTGCTTCGCCGTCTGTGCGCCCGGTATCGAACATCTCGTCGTCCGTGAGCTGCGCTCACTGGGGGTCCGGCGTGTGCGCCCGCTGCACGGCGGTGTGACGTACGACGCAACGACGCGTCAGCTCTACGCCTCGAATGTCTGGCTGCGAACCGCCACGCGTGTACTCGAACGCGTCGCGCGCTTTCGTGCACCGGACTTTGCCCATCTCGAACGCGCCGCCGCCGACATACCGTGGGATGCCTGGCTCACCTCTGATCGTCCGGCGAGCTTCCGCGTCACGACAACCGGTTCCCGGCTGTACCACACCGGTGCGATCGAAGAACGCCTCCAGCGCGCGATCGGCAATCGCGACGGCTCTACAGCCGCGGATCCCCAGCTGATGGTCGTGCGCGTCGTTCGTGACGAGGTCACGGTCAGCGTCGACACGTCCGGACAACCGCTCTACAAGCGGGGCTGGCGACAGGAAACGACCCGGGCATCGATGCGCGAGACGCTCGCGGCCGCGATGCTCCTCGAGGCCGGTTGGGACGCCACGCAACCACTGCTCGACCCGTTCAGCGGGTCGGGCACGATAGCCATCGAGGCGGCGTTGCTCGCGACAGATCGCGCACCGGGTGAGCGTCGCGACTTCGCCTTCGAGCAGTGGCCCTCCTTCCAGCCGGGTACGTGGGCGAGCGTTCGGTCCGACCTCGTCAGACCGTCTACGCCGAAATCGCCAACACCGCGGATCATTGCAACGGATCGTGACGAAGGAGCAGTTTCCATCGCGGCACAGAACGCGACGCGCGCCGGCGTCACCCACATGATCGACATCCGTCGCGCGTCCGTATCCGAGATGTCCGGTCCGCCCGACATTGTCGGTTGGGTGGTCACCGATCCGCCGTATGGTCGCCGCGTGTCGAAGGGTGCTGACCGGCGCGATCTCTTCGCGCGTTTCGGTGACGTGGCCCGCATGAACCTCGCGGGTTGGAACGTCGGCTTGCTCGTTGACGACCTGCGTCTCGTGGGACACGCACACCTCGAGCTGAGCGAACGCTTTCGCACCGACAACGGCGGCATCCCCGTTCGCTATCTGACGGGCCGCGTATGACCCCGCGGCCGTGGCATCCTGACGGCTATGCACGACGTGGTCATTCGGGGCGGAACGCTGGTCGACGGCACCGGAGCGGCCGCCCGGCCCGCTGACCTGGGGATCGATGGCAGCAAGGTGGTCGAGGTCGGCGACGTGGTCGCTCGCGGCCGCCGCGAGGTCGACGCCGCCGGCCTGCTGGTGCTGCCCGGTTGGGTCGACGTCCACACGCACTACGACGGCCAGGCCACCTGGGACGCGGAGTTGGCGCCCAGCTCCTGGCACGGCGTCACGACGACGATCTTCGGCAACTGCAGCGTGGGCTTCGCACCGGTGCGCCCCGGCCACGAAGGTTTTCTCATCAACCTCATGGAAGGAGTCGAGGACATCCCGGGCAGCGCCCTGGCCGAGGGCATCGACTTCCGGTGGGAGTCGTTCGGTGAGTACCTCGACGCGCTCGACGAGACGTCGCGCGCCATGGACATCGGCGCGCAACTCCCGCATGCCGCGTTGCGCTTCTACGTGATGGGCGACCGTGGTGCCGATCATGCCGAGGTACCGACGAGTGAAGAGATCGCCGCGATGGGCGACCTCGCGATCGAAGCGATTCGCGCCGGCGCGTTCGGGTTCACCACATCCCGCACGAAGAAGCACCGTGCCGCCGACGGACGGTTCACTCCTTCGCTCACGGCTCACCGCGCTGAGCTTCTGGGCATCGCCGAGGCCCTCGGCTCGGCCGGCATCGGGGTGTTGCAGATCAACTCCGACTTCGGAACCGACGAGGAGATCGACTTGGTCCGTGACATGGCCGAGGTTTCGGGTCGACCGTTGTCGTTCTCGCTGATCCAGCTCGACGATCGGCCCGACCAATGGCGCGAGCTGCTTCACATGGTCGGCGACGTCAACGGCAACGGTGGTCACATGCTCGCTCAGGTCGGGAGTCGTCCGATCGGAGTGCTCTTCGGTTTCGCGGCCACGTTGCACCCCTTCATGACCCATCCGGGATGGGGTGAGCTCGCGCCGCTTCCGCTCGACGAGCGGTTGCACAAGCTGGCGGAGCCCGATGTGCGCGCTCAATTGCTTTCGCAGCGCCCGGACGAGAGCTTCGGGCGTTTCCTCACGACCGCGATGCAGCGCACCTTCGAGCTCGGCGACCCGCCCGAGTACGAGCCCGAACCATCGCAGTCGATCGCGGCCCGGGCCGAACGCGCGGGCGTCGATCCGTTCACGATGGCTTACGACCTGATGCTGGCCAAGGGTGGTGAAGCGTTGCTCTACCACCCCTTCGAGAACTACAGCCACGGATCGCTCGATCCTGTTCGCGAAATGATCGTCTCGCCGCACACGATCGCGGGCCTTTCCGACGGTGGCGCGCATGTGGGCACGATTTGCGACGGCTCGTTCCCGACCTACCTCCTCACGCATTGGGCGCGCGATCGAACCCGAGGTGAGCGAATCCCGGTCGAGCAGCTGGTGCACCGGCAGACACAGGCCACCGCCGAGGCGGTCGGCCTGCACGATCGCGGCGTGCTGGCGCCCGGCTACAGGGCTGACATCAACCTCGTCGACTTCGACGCGTTGCGCATCCACCCGCCCGAGCTGGCCTTCGACCTCCCGGGGGGCAGCCGGCGTCTATTGCAGCGCTGCACCGGCTACCGCCACACGTTCCTGGCGGGAGCGGAGACCTTCGTCGATGGCGAGTGGACCGGTGCAACCCCCGGCAAGCTCGTCCGCTCGGGTTGGGCCTGACGTCAGCTCTCGGCTCTGGCCTTCAACGAGTCCACGAGGCCGGCCAGCACCGGCGACATCAGATCGGCCGCCTCGTCGGGCTCGACCTCGCAGCTGTACACGAGGAAGGTCCCATCACCGTCGCCGTCCTTGAACACGTCGACGGTGGCAAGGTGATACCCGAACGGCATCGGCGCGTCGGTGATCTTGTACTGGAACCGTCGCAGATCGTCGTCGGAGGTGACGACCTCCTCGGCGATCTTCAGGCCGCCCATGTCGATCGTTCTGGTGGTGCCGTTCCATTCGACCGAGCCGATACCGGGAGCCCAGTCGCCGATCGCGCCGGCGTCAGAGATGATGGCCCACACCTGGTCCGGTGATGCGTCGATGCGGGCGTGATGACGGATGGTTGCCATGGGCGGGCATCGTAGACGTCGAGCGGACCGGTGGAGCCGCCCCGTGGAGCGAGCCGTCAATTGGACGCGAGCCGGGGGCGGCGCAGGACGGCCCGCCCCGCGACATCCGGGACACGGTGAACGCCGTGCAGTGGCGCGCCCGGCGCGAGGCGCTCGACGACATCGGTTCGGGCGTCGGCCGGTAGCTCCTCGAGCCCCTCTTCAGCCGGCCACGCCTCGACCACCCCGACCAATGTGGTCAGAGACGCATACCCGAGCCGCAGCAAGCCCTGGTCGGTGTCGGGCTCGAACTCGACGTCCGCTGCGGTGTCGCGCAGCACGAACTGGAAGCGGCCATCCTCGGAACCTTTCAATGCCGCGCGCACCTCACCGAACGGTGCGAGGCGCGCCCACCGGATGCCCCGTACGTCTTCTCGTCGTCGTGCAGGCACGTTCAAGTTCAGCGCCGAACGGGCCGGCGCCTCCTCGAGAAGCTTCAACACGTCACAGGTCATCGACGCGGCAGTGTCCCAATACCACCGCTCGCCCGATTGCACGCTGACGGCGAGACCCGACAGACCGAAGTTCTGCGCCGTGAGCACCGCGCCGACCGTGCCGGAGTGCAGTATGGCCCGGCCCGTGTTGGAGCCGGCGTTGATGCCCGACACGACTGCGTCGATCTTCACGTCGAAGGCGCCGAGCTGAGCCGACATGACGGCGAGGGCGGGTGTCCCGTTGATGGCGTAGGCGGGAACGTCGTCGCGATCAGGAAGCTGGACGCGCTTGACCTCGATGGCTTCGTCGGGATGGATGCGCCCGAGCGCGGAGGACGCTCCACTCCAGTCCGAGTCGGGCGCGACCACGAGCGGCTCGTGGCCTGCCTCGGCCAACGTGGCCGCCAAAACGTGGAGGCCTTCGGACTCGATCCCGTCGTCGTTGGTGACGAGGAGTCGCATGCTCAATCGTCGTTCGGGGTGATGCGCATGAGCACCCGACGGTCGTTGAGCATGGCGGCCTCGTATTCGTCCCAATCCGGGTGCTCGCCGGCCACCTGCCGGTAGAGGTCTTTCAAGCCCTGCATCGCGTCGGGCATCGGAAGGATCTTGGCCACACCGTCTATCTGTACCCACGGCCCGAAGAACCCGTCGTTGAAGACGCAGAGACTGACGCGTGGGTCGCGCAGCACGTTCTTCGTCTTGGCGCGGCCCTGTGTGACGCTGATGGCGACGTGGCCCTCGTCGTCGACTCCGCACACGATCGGCGACGTCTGGAGCCGGTCGTCCTTGCGGTGGGTCACCAGCACCGCGCGGTGGTTCTCGCGGATGAAGGCGAGCTTCTCGGCGAGCGTCATGGATGAAGGCTACGCCGGTCGGAGCGCGTTGAGCTCGGTCACGTTGTCGTGCAGGATCCGGCGACGATCGCCGGTATCGAACGCCTTGAGCTCGCGGAGGTAGTCGAGCGGGGCCGGCATTCCCTCGATGTGGGGCCAGTCCGATCCGAACAGCACGCGGTCGGCCCCCATGCAGTCGACCACCTCGTGCACGTCGTCCTCCCAGAACGGATTGATCCAGATGTTGCGCCGGAACGACTCCACGGGGTCTTCGCCGAAGTAGCCCGGCATCTTCCGATCCGTCGAGCGCAGCTTGCTGAACAAGTCCGGCAGGAACTCGGCGCCGTTCTCGACCGACGCGATACGCACGTTCGGGAATCGCTCGAAGAACTTGTGGAACACCAACATGATCAGATAGTCGTAGATCGCCCGCTCGATGTTGAACATCTTGATCGAGGGTCGCCAGTCGCCACCGAACGTCGCGCCGAAGCCGTCCTGGGCATAGCCCTGGGACGAGTAGCCGCTGTCGCCGGCGTGGACCACGACGGTGATGCCGGCCTCGTTCACCCGCGACCAGAACGGGTCGAAAACATCGTCGGTCGGTGGCCTCTGACCGCTTGCGGTCGTCACCGCCGCGGGTCGCATGACGATCGTCCGGGCACCATGATCGAGAGCCCATTCGAGCTCATTCACGGCCCAGTCGACGTCTGCGAGCGAGATGTAGGGACCGGCGAACACTCGATCGCGATAGGCGAAGCCCCAATCCTCCTCGAGCCACTGGTTGAAAGCTCGGAAGGTCGAACACACGGCCGCGATGTCGTTCTTGAGCAACTCCTCGTAGAGCATTCCGAGGGTCGGGAACAACCAACACGCGACGAGCCCCTGTTCGTCGAGCGCCTCGATACGGGCGTCGCGGTCACGGTAGGCCGGACGAATCGGTTCGCGATCGCGCAAGAAGTCGAGCGGGCTCTTGTGGTCGGGGTTGCCGCGGAAGTAGTCGTGCAGCGCGCCCGGCTTGGCGATCGGGTTGAAGGTTGGATTCGTGACCGCGCGGCTGACCCGACCACCGACCACGTGATAGCGGCGGCCCCCGATCTCGCACCATTGCACACAACGTGGGCCGAGAGCCGGATCGAGATGACGGGTGAAGGCGTCCTCGGCCTCGTAGTAGTGGTTGTCGCAATCGAAGACCGGGTGGTCGAGCTCGTCGGCGTCCATCGCACCGATGGTAGAACCCGTTCCCGCCTCCGACCCAGAAACGCCATACTGCCCAGGTGGCGCTCGATGACGACGCTCTGGTCCGCCTGTGTCACCTCAACCTCGCCGAGTTCTCTCGGGAGTCCGCCCGTTGGAGCGCGGGTGGCATGGTTGCCGAGCGTGACGGTTACGTGCTGTTCGCCACGGGCTCCGACTTTCCAGTGCTCTGCAACGGGGTTCTGCGTCTCGACGACCGCGTGCCCGCGAGCGAGATGCTCGACGCGGCCGACGGCTGGTTCGCTGAGTTGCGTCGCGGCTACACGGTCCTGGTCCGCGATCTCGACCTCGACAGAGACCTCGCGGCCGAGGCGCAACTGCGCGGGATGCTCGAGGTGGAACACCCACCCGAGATGGTGTGTCGTTCTCGGCTCGAGGATCGCCCCGTCCCCGCCGCCGCCGGGCTGCGTTGGGTTGTCGACGACGACGGTATACGCGACTTCATCACGGTGAACACGGCGGCCTACGGCTCGCTCGGCATGCCCCCCGACGTGATGCCGGCCATCATCACCCCCGGACCGGCGTTCCTCGAGCCGCACATACAAACGGTTGTCGCGTACCTCGACGACCAACCCGTCGCCGCCGCCCAGACGGTGCTGAGTCACGGGATAGCCGGCGTCTACTGGGTGGGCACCGTCGAACGGGCACGCGGCACTGGGCTCGGTGAATCCGTGACGAGGGCGGTCACGAATCGCGCCTTCGACCTCGGCGCAGTGGCGAACACGCTCCAGGCGTCGCCGATGGGTGAGCCGATCTACCTACGCATGGGGTACGAGACCGTGTACCACTACCGCGGCTACACCCTCTTCGAGCCACGGTGAGCAATCGCACTGCTCGCTCTGGCACACTCGTTGCGGTGGAAGGGGGTCTCGGGGCGAAGGAACCACAGCCGTGGTGGCATCATGCCGCGCTCGAACAGTTGACCGACTTCGTCGCCGTCATGGACATGTCGGGCACGATCCTTTGGGTCAATCCCTTCGTCGAGCAGCTCCTCGGAATCGGCAGACACGAGGGGATCGGTGCTTCGATCGCCGACTTCCTGCATCCTGACGACCTCGGACGAGCCGTCGAGGTCATGGCTGACATGGCGGGCGACAGCTTGGGTGTTTCACCCACGCCGGCCATCTACCGCATCCGGAACAACAGCGATTCGTGGACCCCAGTCGAGCTGAACGCGACCGTTCACGCGGGGGCGGCCGGCGAACGTGTTGTTTTCGT
>Ga0299914_10004040_pt1 | contig 10494 bp, 7 predicted proteins | sample RVTome_10_FD_201361 | JGI IMG/M metagenome (GOLD analysis project Ga0299914, IMG submission 201361) | Soil microbial communities from uranium-contaminated site in the Upper Colorado River Basin, Wyoming, United States - RVT153D57 (version 2) ... | reverse complement strand
GCGCGAGCGCCTGACGCTGCGCGCCGCGAGCTGGCAGCAGCATGCGCTGCGCTCCGCGGCGTTCGTCGCCTCGACCTTCCTGATCGTCTATTCGGTCAAGCTGCTGCCGCTGGCGGACGTGATCGCCTTCGTCCACTCGGCGCCGCTGATCATCGCCGCCCTGTCGGTGCCGCTGCTCGGCGAGCGGGTCGGATGGCACCGCTGGGCTGCGGTCATGGCGGGCTTTGTCGGCGTGCTCGTCATGGTGCGGCCGACGCCGGAGGCGTTCCAGATCGCTGCCCTGGTGCCGCTCGCCGCGGCCTTCGCGACGTCGCTGCGGGACATCGTCACGCGCCGCATGAGCGCGACGGAATCGAGTAGCGCCATCCTCTCCTGGTCGACGGCGGGCCTGATCCTCGCGGCGGCGCTCACCCTGCCCTTCGCCTGGAAGACACCCGATGTGACGGGCTTCGCGCTGATGGCGCTTTCGGGCGTGCTGAACGGCATCGCCAACTTCCTGATGATCGAGGCCTACCGCCTGGCGCAGGCCGCGATCGTCGCGCCGTTCAAGTATTCCTCGATCCCGTGGGGCGTGCTGTTCGGATATCTCGTCTGGGGCGACCTGCCCGATCTTTGGATTATCAGCGGAGGTGCTATCGTGGTCGGCGCAGGGCTCTACCTGCTGCACCGCGAGACCAGGACCAGGAAATGACCGTCGAGGTCCCCGCACAGACGACACAGCTCCGCGGCATCCTGCTGATGGTCGCGGGCAGCGCCGTCCTCACCCTCAGCGACGCGGTGACGAAGTGGCTGGCCGGCGCCTACCCGGTCGGCCAGATCATCAGCATCCGCGCCGTGTTCACGCTGATCCCGATCCTGCTGTTCGCCTGGCACGCCGGCGGCTGGACAATGCTGCGCATCCGGAACGTCCGCATGCAACTGGTGCGCGCCGGATGCGCGGTCGCATCCGCCTTCGCCTTCGTCGGCGGCCTGGCCTATCTGCCGCTCGCCGACTGCATCGCGATCGCCTTTTCCGGCCCACTGTTCGTCACCGTGCTGGCCACTCCGATGCTGGGCGAGCAGATCGGCTGGCGCCGGTGGAGCGCGGTGATCGTCGGATTCCTCGGCGTGCTGGTGATGCTGCGGCCTACCGACGGCGCGATCCACTGGGCCGCCGCGCTGCCGCTGCTGGCCGCCGTGAGCGGGGCGTTCCGGGACATCATCACCCGCAAGGTCCGCATTTCCGCCTCGCCGGTCGCCGTGCTCACCTTCACCATGGCGGCGATGGGGCTGGCCGGGCTGTGGACCCTGCCGTTCGGCTGGGAGCCGGTCGCGTGGGGAGACCTGCTGCTGCTCGCCGTTGCCGGCGTCCTGGTAGGCTCGGCGCAATACCTCGTCATCCATGCCTTCTACATCGCCGAGGCGTCGCTGATCATCCCCTACAAATACCTGTCGCTGATCTGGGCCGCGCTGCTCGGCTATGTGATGTGGGGCGACGTCCCCGACCGGTGGATCACCGTCGGCGCGACGCTCGTCGTCGGCAGCGGCCTTTACATCATGCACCGGGAGGCGCGGCGTCGCTAAACTGCTTTTCGCCCGAAACGGAGGGCAGCAGCGGTGATCGCGGCTGCGAGAATCAGGCTGCCGAACGCCCAGGACCACGCGTCCGGATCGCCGCGCCCGCCGGCCCAGTCGAGCACGATGCCAAATACCACCGGGCCGATCATGCCGGCGACGAAGCCGACGAGGGCATAGACCGCAAGCGTCGCGCCGCGGTGCGTTCCCTCCGCCGCCTCGACGAGGCCGCCAGCGAGCGTCGCGGTGTCGCCGAAGCCCGCCATGAAGTAGAGGGCGATCAAGACCACGACGACGAGAAACGGCCCGGCGTTGAAGGCCGCGAGCAGCAGGGCCAGCGCCGTCGTCATCACGGCAGAGGCGGTGATCACCTGGACTCGGCCGAAGCGCGCGGCGAGCTCCGCCATGCCGACGCTGGTCGGCATCATCAGCAGCGAGATCGCGCCGGAGACGATGGCGAAGTTCAGCGCGCCGTAGCCTTCGTTGCCCGGCAGCGACGCGCTGAAGGCCAGCACGGCGACCGACCAGCCCCGCATCGCGAACACCTCCCAGACATGCCCGAAATAGGCGGCGACATAGCGCATCGCCGCGCGATTGCGCAGCACGGCGCCGAGGTCGAGGAAAGCCGTGCCCTGTAGCGGTACGCGTCGCTCGGCCGAAGGCACGACGGCGAGCATGAGCAGGAAGGCCGCGACGGCGGTCCACCCGCTGATGGTGAAGACCCACTTCCAGTGCAGGAAGGTCTCGATAACGCCGGCGCCGAGAAACGACACCGCGCCGCCGAGGCTGAACATCGAGACATAGGTCGCCGAGCCGCGCCGCTGCACGCTGCCTTCGAGCCGATCGGCGATGAGCTTCAGCCCCGGGAAATGGAAGCCGGCGAGGCCGATGCCGGCGATCACGCGGAAAAAGATCCCGCTCCACAGCCCGTCGGCCCAGAGCGCGAAACCGAAGCCGCCGATGGCGCAGAGCATGGTCGCGCCCAGGATAACCCGGCGGGCGTCGATCCGGTCGGTGAGCGGCAGCAGCACCGGCACGCCGAGCGCATAGCCGCCGAAATAGACGCCGTTGAGCCAGCCGGCTTCGGTCTCGGTGATGCCCCAGTCGGCGAAGATGCCCGGCAGCACCGCGGCGACCGGCATGAAGCCCATCATGACCAGAACCAGGGCGACGCAGAGGGTCCAGATCAGCGTCGCCGGCGCCATGCGATTTGCGGCTACTCCGCCGCCGCCCCGGAGATCTGGTGCGCCACGAGCTTGGCGTAGAGCCCGCCTTTGCCGAGCAGCGCCGCATGGGTTCCGGTCTCGATCACACGGCCGGAGTCCATGACCACGATCAGATCGGCGCTGCGCACGGTCGAGAGCCGGTGGGCGATGACGACGGTGGTGCGCTCGCTCATCAGGGCGTCGAGGGCGCCGCGCACCGCCTGCTCGTTGACCGCATCGAGATGCGAGGTCGCCTCGTCGAGGATCAGCATCGGCGCATCCTTCAGGAAGGCGCGGGCGATGGCGACGCGCTGGCGCTGGCCGCCGGACAGCCGCATGCCGCGCTCGCCGACGCGCGTCTCTAGGCCGTCGGGCAAGCTGGCTGCAAACTCGCGCAGCGACGCCCGGTCGATCGCGTGCTGGATATCCGCTTCCGACGCCTCGGGCCGCGCGATGACGATGTTGGCGCGCAGCGTGTCGTTGAACAGGTATGTGTCCTGCGCGACCAGCGCGATGCGGTTGCGGAGGTCATCGAGCGCGTAGTCGCGCAGGTCGTGGCCGTCGAGCTTGATGGCGCCCGAGTCCGGGTCCCAGAAGCGCATCAGCAGATGCGCCATCGTCGTCTTGCCCGCGCCCGAGGGACCGACCAGCGCGATGGTGCGGCCGGCCGGCGCCGCGAATGCGACCTCGCGGAGCGCGGCAACGTTGCGGCCGAAATAGCGGAAGTCGACGCTGTCCACCTCGATCGCCGCGCCCTGCGGCCGCGCCGCCGCCTGCACGCCGGGGCCGTCCTTGATCAGCACCGGCTCGTTGTGCACCGCGTACAGCCTGCGGGTGGACGCGAGCGTATCGGCGAGCTGCCGGCCGATATGCGCGATCTCGGAGACCGGCAGGAAGGCCGCCATCGCCAGGATCGACAGCAGCGGCAGGTAGGCGCTCTCCAGCGCGCCCAGGCCGACGAGCCAGGCGCCGGTCACGATGACTGCGAGGCCGCCGAGGCCGGTGGCAGCTTCGAGGATCGCCTCCTGCGCCGTCAGGTCGCCGAAATAGGGCATGCGGACGCCGTGGTGGTAATCGATCTTTTTCACGAAATCGCGGCGCCTCTCGCCCACCTGCTGGAAGGCGTGGATCTCGTTCAGCCCCTGCACGCTGTCGACGGTGAAGGCGTTGAGGTCGCCCAGCGCTTCGCTCGCGCGCGAGCCCAGCGTATCGATGCGGTTGCGCATGAAGAAGGGGCTCAGCGCGACGACGGCGAGGAAGGGCAGCAGCACCGCCGCCATCTGCCAGCCGAACAGCGCGAGCGTCGTCAGCACCATCGCCGGGATCAGCACCGCGACGAAGGCGGGCGCGATGGTATGCGCGAAGAAATACTCGACCTTCTCCACGTCCTGCGTCGCCATGCCGGTCAGGTCGCCGGTGCGCCGGCGCAGCAGGTAGCCGGGCGCGAGCTGGTCCAGCTTCTTGAACAGGTCGATGCGCATCTCCGACAGCAGGCGGAAGGCCATGTCGTGCGCCATCCAGGATTCGAGCCAATGCAAGATGCCGGCCGCGGGCGCGGAGATGAACAGCCCGATCAGCCAGGTCTGGTACGGCGCGCCGGTCTTGACCGCGGCGACCGTGAGCGCGCTGAACACGCCGACGCCGATGAAGGCGAGCGTACGCGCGACGCCGAGCAAGAAGGTGAAGGTGAGCTTGCCCTTCCATGGCAGCACGAGCTTGGTCAGCGCGATCGCGCAGGCGGCCCAGCCCATCCCTTCGGCGCGCAGGATGGCGTCGGTCGGCTCCAGTTGCGCCGCGTCCGCCGCGCCGGGAATTTCGTCCTCGGCCGGAACGACGCCGGCATGGCCGTCGCGCAGCACCGGCTCGCGATGTCCGGCGTCCTGCGCCTGTCCCGCCATCAGCCGGTGATAGGCGCCGCCGGCCCGCATCAAGGCTGCATGCTGGCCCTGCTCGACGACGCGGCCTTCCTCAATGACGAGGATGCGGTCGGCGCCGATCACGCTCGACAGGCGATGTGCCAGGATCAGCGTCGTCCGCCCTTCCATGAGACGGTCCAGCGCTTTCTGGATGATCGCCTCGTTCTCCGCATCGACCGCGGACAGCGCCTCGTCGAGGATCAGGATCGGCGCGTCGCGCAGCAGCGCGCGGGCGATGGCGATGCGCTGGCGCTGGCCGCCCGACAGTCGGAGACCGCGCTCGCCGACGACCGTGCGATAGCCCTGCGGCAGCTTCGCGATGAAGTCGTGCGCGTTCGCCGCCTGCGCCGCCGCCTCGAGCTCTTCCTGCGTGGCGTCCGGCTTGCCGAAGCGGAGGTTGTCCTCGACCGTGCCGTGGAACAGGTAGGTATCCTGGTTGACGACGGCGAGCTGGCTGCGGATCTCGTCGAACGACAGGTCGCGCAGGTCGACGCCGCCGATCCGCAACGCGCCCTGCTGCGGGTCGTACTGGCGCAGCAGGAGACGCACGATGGAAGACTTGCCGCAGCCGCTCGGCCCGACGATGCCGACGCGCTCGCCCTTCGCGACCGTGAAGGCAAGCCCGCGATGCGCCGCCTGCCGGCCGCCGGGATAGGCGAAGGTGACATTGTCGAACTCGATGGTCGGCGCGAGGCGGCGCGTACCGGACCCGGGCATGTCGACGACGACGGGCCGCGCCTCCAGCAGCTCGAACACTGCCTGCGCCGCCGACTGCGCCACCATGCCTTGGTGCATCAGGGCGCGCAGCTCGCGCAACGGCCGGAACACCTCGACGCCCATCATCAGCACGACGAGCAGCGCCGTCAGGCTCATCTCGCCGGTGCTGACGCGCCATGCGCCGAGTGCCAGCGTCGCCGCCGCACCGACCGCGATGCCAGTGTCGGTGATGCCGCGCGCCAGTGCGTTGGTCGCCAGCACCCACATCGTGCTGCGGAACAGCTCATGCGCCTTGCCGGCGAGTTGGCGCGCCTTGGCGCCGCTCTGGCCGAAGGCTTTCAGCGTGGAGAGCCCCTGCACCGCGTCGAGGAATTCCGCCGCGAACGCCTTGTAGGAGCGGTTGCGGCCCAGGCTGTTCCTGCGGTCCCAGCGGTGGAAGGCCTGCGGCGCGATCAGGGTGAACAGCGCGAAGCCGGTCATCATCGCGGCGACCGGCATGTCGAGGAAGGCGATGAAGACGAAGATACCGGCCGGCGTCAGCGCGGCGACGAAAAGCTGCGGCAGGTAGCGGCCGAAATAGGTCTCGAGCTGCTCGACGCCGTCGACCAGCGAGGTGATGACCGCGCCGGTGCGCTCCAGCCCCATATAGGCCGGCCCCAGATCGACGATCTTGTCGAACAGCGCCTCGCGGATGCGGAGCTGCACGATCGCCGCCGTGCGGTGCGCCGCCATCGTCCGCCAGTATTCAAGATTGCCGCGCAGCAGCATGACCAGCGCCACCCCGACGAAGGGGTAGAGCAGATCGTCGAGCGGCACGCCCTGGAACACCTGCGCCAGCAGCCAGCCGAGCAGCGCCAGCCGCGCGATCCCGACAGCGGCCGCCAGGACGCCGATCGCCACGGTCCAGGCGATCCGCCCCCGCACGCCCTTGGTGAAAACCCAGAGTTTCGGATCGAAATACATGTGCGCACACCCTCTGACGACGGATTATATGATGCAACAGCTTCGCAATATCCGAAATAGCCCAAAAATTTTCGTTGTTCTCCTGTCAAATTTGCATAGTCTCTAAACATATTTGTTGATGCGAAAGACGGAGCCGGACGATGAACTGGGACGACATGCGGATCTTTCTCGCGGTGGCGCGGCAGGGCAACCTCTCGGCCGCGGCGCGGAGCCTGAAGGTGACGCAGCCGACGGTCGGGCGGCGCCTCCGCACGCTGGAGGAGTCCCTGGCGGTGCGCCTGTTCGACCGGCTGCCGGACGGCTTCGTGCCGACCGCCGCGGGTGAGGAGCTGATCCCGCTCGCCGAGGAGATGGAGCGCACGGCGGAAACCCTCCAGCGGCGGCAGGCGAGCCTCACGGAACGGGTTAGCGGCACGGTGCGCCTCTCCGTCACCGAGATCACGGCGCAGTTCCTGGCGGACCACATCGCCGATCTGCGCCAACGCCTTCCCGACATCGAGATCGAGATCGCCTTCTCGCATCACAATGCCAACCTGTCGAAGCGCGAAGCGGACCTCGTGCTGCGCGAGTGCCTGCCCGAGCAGCAGGCCCTGATCGCGCGCCGGCTCGGCGAATTCCGCTATGCAGTCTATGGCGCGGGGGAGTTCGTAAAGCGCTATCCGGTCGCGCTGACGGAAGGCCGCTACGAGTCCTGCGCGTGGGCCGGCTTCGACGTGGTGCACGCCAATTTCACACAGCAGAAATGGCTCGACCAGAAGCTCGGAAAGCGCCCTGCCGCGGTACGCGTCAACAACGGCATCGTGCTCCACAGCGTGGTGCGGAACGGCGCCGGGCTCGGCGTCCTGCCCTGCTTTGCCGGCGACAAGGACCCGGCGCTCGTGCGCCTCACGCCGCCGCTGGCCGACGTCGTCAGCACGAAACACGTCATCGTCCACCAGGATCTTCGTCGCGTGCCCAGCGTGCGCGCCGTGATGGACGAGCTGATCGACCTGTTCAAGCGCGAAGCGCCGCAGCTCGCCGGCCACGTCCAGGCGCGCACTTCCGCCGCTTGAGCGACAGACGTCGAAAATCTTGACGCAGGTCAACGACGGCACGGCGCTCCGGCCATACGATTCTCCCAATCCTCGGTCCCGTCTTGCCCCTGCGGGGACCTGGGAGCGAAGCGATACACGGAGGAGTATTCAAATCATGGCGAAACAGAAAGCAAGCGGCGAGCCGGCAAAGACGCCGGTGCCTGCCGCGCCCCCCACTCTCTTTCCGCTCAGCGCATTGCGCGACGACATCGATCGCGCCTTCGATCGCATGTTCAAGGACTGGCCGCGCTTCGGCAGCCTGATGACGCCGGATCTGTTCAACGGCGGCGCGTTCTTCGGCAAGACGACGGCCGTCGCGCCGCGGGTCGACGTGTCCGAGGACGACAACGCCTATGAAATCATCGCCGAGATGCCGGGCGTCGAGGAAAAGGATATCGAGGTTGCGGTCAAGGAAAACCGCCTGACCCTGCGCGGCGAGAAGAAGGCCGAGCGGGAGGAGAAGAAAAAGGACTACCACATGACCGAGCGCAGCTTCGGGTCCTACGAACGGACTTTCCAGCTGCCGGGCGACATCGACGCCGACAAGATCAAGGCGGAATTCGCCAAGGGCGTCCTGACGGTCACGCTGCCGAAGGCGCCGGAAGCGAAAGCCAAAGAGCGGAAAGTCGCCATCAAGGTAAAGTAACGAACACGGCAACGCCCAGAACGCGCCGGTCGACGACCCGCCATGCCCGAAGCTGGCGGGTCGTGCGTTGCGGCTGCCGTCAGCCTTCGTCCTTCAGCAGGTCCAGCAGCGCGGCGTTGAACTTTTCCGCCTGCTCGTACATCACCCAGTGGCCGGCGTCGCCGATCATCGCGACGCGCAGGTCGGGATGAGTCTCGCGCATCACCGCGATGCGCTCCTCGCAATTGCCGATCACGTAAACGTCGTGCTCGCCCCAGATGCAGGACAGCTTCGCCGTAAGCTTCGGCAGGGCATCGCGCAGCATCGTCGTCGCGCCCGATCGCTGGACGTGATAGCGCATGCGCAATCCGTTCTCGCGCTGGACATGGACGGCGAGATCGTCGATCCGCGACGGATCGTTGATCATGATGACGCCGAGATTGTTGCGGTGCCGCGCATCCAGCTCGGCGCGCGGCATGTCCGGCCGCCATTTCTGCAGGCCGCGGATCTTCTGCGACGACACGCCGAGCCCGCCCGGCCCGACCACCACAAGGTGTCCCGGGTCGCGCCCATAGGCCGCGATCGTTGCGGCGGACAGGTTGGCGCCCATGGAAAAACCGACGAGGTCATAGGGCGCATCCTTCGGCAGGACGCCCGTTAGGCAGCGCGCAAGCATTCCAGCCATCCGCTCGCGGCTCGGCCGGCCCAGGATGTCGTCGGATTCGCCGTGCCCCGGAAGGTCGCCCGCGATCACCTGAAAATGGCGCGACAACGGCAGGACGCCGCGAATCCAGTGCGTCCACCCGCCGTAACCGCCATGCAGGAAGACGACCGGCCGTCCCGTGCCCCAGACGCGCCAGACCATCTCTCCCTCGCCGAAATCGACGCGCCGGACCTGCGCCCTGTCGCCGATGCGCGCGACGCAGGCTTCGGGCGATTCGCCGGGGAGAGGGACAGACGCGGCGAACCCTGTGACGAGGTCGTCCACCGGCTATGCCCCTTTTCCCTGCAGAACGCCCAGCAGCGTCGCGTTGAACCGGTCGGCGTCCTCGTAGAGCACCCAGTGCCCGGCCCCTTCGAGGACATGAAATTCGCATCCGGGCTGGATCGCGTGAAAAAGCTGCCGCCGCTCCTCCATGTAGGTGTGGGCATAGCTGTCGCGCTCGCCCCAGATGCCGGCCAGACGGGCCGTCACATCCGGCAGCGCCTTCGCGAGCACGTCGGTGACCGCGATGAAGCGGCTCTTGATGCGCGCGTTCGGCGTGTTGGTTGCCTGGATATGGACGGCGAGGTCGTCGATGTTCGCCGGGTCCGCGAACATCAGGATGGCGAGATTGGTGCGGTGCGCCGCCGCCTTGGCTGTCGGGTCGGTCATGGCGCGCCAATCCAGGAAGCCGGTAAGCCGGCTGCGCGGCAGGCCGAGGCCGTTCGAGCCGCAGATCACCAGGTTCCGCACGCGGTCGCCGAGTTGCGCCGCCACGCAGCCCGACATGATGCCGCCGAAGGAGAAGCCGGCGACATCGCAGGCGGCGCCGGCGGGCAGCAGCCTAGTCAAGCCGTCGGCGACGACCGCGGCAATCCCCGGTCCGGTTATGGGCTCCGGCGGCATCGCGGACTCGCCGTGCCCCGGCAGGTCCGGCAGCAGCAGGCTGTAATGCCGTGCGAGAAAGGGAATGTTGCGGATCCAGTGGCTCCAGCCGCCGTATCCGCCGTGCACGAGCATCAACGGCGGGCCGTCGCCGAAGCACCGCCAGACCATCTCGCCATCGCCGCAAGGCGTGGAGACCCGCTCGCCCGCGGCGGCGACCCGAGCCAGGTAATCCGGCGCCGACTCGGTCCCGCCGCGCGGCTCGAAAAGCTTCGCCTCATTCATCGTCGATCTCGCTCCGCGCCATCGGGGGCAGTATTCGGGACATTCGTTAATGCGCGATTGAAGGCGGCCAGCAGCAGCGCATTGACCCGGTCCGGCGCCTCGTACATCGCCCAGTGCCCGGCGTCGTCCACCAGATGCACGGTCACCTCGCGCGCCAGCCCGCGCAGCACCCGCTCGCGGTCCGCGAGGCCGGGGCGAAGGAAGGCATCGTCGCGGCCCCAGATCGCCGTCAGCGGCGCGAAAGACCGCCGCAGCGCCCGGATCAGCGTGTCGCTCGACGCCACCGTATGGGTGCGGATACGGGCCCGCCGGGTATTCTCGAGCTGCATCCAGGCGGCGAGATCGTCGATCCGCGACGGCTCCGCCGCCATCATGATGACGTGCAGGTTGTGGCGCTGGACATCGAGAATTTCCGCGTCGGTCATGCCGGGCTCGACCATGCGCAAGGTTCCGGTGAGGCCGGACCACCGCACACCGAGCGCCGCGGCGCCGATCGTCGTGAAGGACTGGACGCGGTCGCCTTCGCGGGCCGCGACGTAGCCGCCGCACACCGCGCCAGAGGAGAAGC
>Ga0299914_10004039_pt1 | contig 10494 bp, 9 predicted proteins | sample RVTome_10_FD_201361 | JGI IMG/M metagenome (GOLD analysis project Ga0299914, IMG submission 201361) | Soil microbial communities from uranium-contaminated site in the Upper Colorado River Basin, Wyoming, United States - RVT153D57 (version 2) ... | reverse complement strand
ATCGGCCACCGGGTCCGCGTGCGCGACTGCGGGCCGGTCGCGGTCAAGGGGCGGGTCGAGAAAGTCCGGGCCTTCGAGCTGCTGACCGATGGGAGGACCGAGGCATGAAGGCGACTCGGGGAGCCGTGAGCGCCGCGGTCGTGGTGCTGGCCGCGACGGTCGCGTGGGCGCAGGACCCGGTGGCGGTGCTGACGGAGATCCAGGTGAGGAAGGGCAAGGTCGAGGTCCGGCCCTCGGCGCAGGCGGACTGGCAGACGCCCAGGCCGCTGCTCTCGCTGCGGGCCGGCGCCCAGGTGCGCGTCGTGGGCGAGGGGCGCGCGGTGGTCGTCTTCACGGGCGGGCGCGGCACCCAGGTCGTGACGGAGGCCAACTCACCGTTCACCGTGGCGGCGGGCGCGAGCCCCGGCGCCTCCGACCGGGTCCGGGCGGTGCTCGGCGGCGTCACCAGCTTCCTGCTCGGCCAGCAGCGGGAGAAGACGTACAGGTCGCTGTCGGTGCGCAGCCTCCGTGCCCCGACGCCGATCATCCTGGCGCCCCGCCAGACGCGCGTGCTGCCCGGCGCGGTGGCGTTCGAGTGGGCAGGCTCCGACATGCTGAAGTACCGGGTGCGGCTGCTGGGCCCGCAGGGCGCCCTCGTGTGGGAGCGGGCCGACCTCGGACGACGGCCGGTGGCCTATCCCGCGAGCGCTCCGAGGCTCACGCCGGGCGCGCGGTACACCTGGGAGCTGGCGACCCGCGAGCACGGGGTGCAGCAGGCCGTGTTCCAGGTGGCCTCGCACCGCGACGCCACCCGCGTCACCGAGGCGCTCGGCGTGCTCACGGCGGGCAGCGCCGCCGGCTATCCGCCCGCGACGCTGGCGCTGATGCGGGCCGGCCTGCTCGTCCAGGAGAGCCTCTACGCCGACGCCCGGCGAGAGCTGGTCGCGGCCATCGCCGCCGCCCCCGAGGAGGCGACGCTGCACCTGTTGCTCGGCCGCGTCTACGATCGGACGGGACTCGAGCGCCTGGCGGCCGACGAGTTCGACGAGGCCGAGGCCCTGGCCGCCCCCCGGCCCTGAGCGTGCCGTGAGCGACGAGCACGGCCATCGCATAGTCGCCCCCCACACCATCCGCTTCTGTCCGCTGTGCGGGGGGCCGCTGCGGCGCGCGCCGGTGCCGCCCGACCAGCGGGAGCAGGCCGTCTGTCCCGCGTGCGGCTTCGTCTTCTACCTGAACCCCAAGGTCGTGGCCGGCACGATCCCCGAGCAGGAGGGGCGCGTGCTGCTCACGCGGCGGTCGATCAATCCCGGCCGGGGGCTGTGGACCTTCCCCGGCGGCTTCGTGGACTTCGGCGAAGCCGTGACCGACGCCGCCGTGCGGGAGACGCTGGAGGAGACAGGGCTGACGGTGAGCCTCACCGGTCTGCTGAACGTCTACTCGTATCCCGGCTCACCGGTGATCATCGTCTACACCGCGCGGGTGACCGGCGGCACGCTGACCCCGTGCGCCGAGAACGACCGTCTGGAGTGGCTCACGCCGGCCGAGATTCCCTGGCCCGAGCTCGCCTTCGACTCCACCCGGGAGGCGCTGCGCGAGTGGACCGGGCGCCACGGCCAGATGCCAGGAGTCTGACGCCCGGGGACTCAGCCGCGGGAGGGGAGGGCGACCGTCGCCTTGCCGGTGACGACCTTCTCGCCGCGCTGGTTCTCCGCCCACACCTCCAGGTCGACGAGGTGGACGTCGTCCTTGCTCGACTTGGCCAGGACGCGGCCGCGGCAGGTGACCGTGTCCTTGAGGCGCACGATCGCGGCGAAGCGGACCCCGAACTTGCGGATGGCCGCGGGGCCAGCCCAGTCCGTGATCGCCTGGCCCACGAACCCCATCGAGAGCATGCCGTGCGCGAAGACGCCGCCCATGCCGGCGGCCCGGGCGAACTCGTCGTCCTGGTGGATGGGGTTGAAGTCGCCGGAGGCGCCGGCGTAGCGGGTGAGCTGGATCTGCTGGATCGGCCCCTTCACGAGCGGCGGCAGCTCGTCGCCTACCCTGACGTCCTCGGCGTAGACGCGGGCGTACTTCACAGGCGGATCACCGTGATGTGACGGATCGTGGCCACGATCTCGTTCGTCGGGTCGGTCACCGCGGTTTCCCGCACGACGAAGGCCATGGGCCCGCTGCGGCCGGTCTTCTCGTAGACGTCCACCACGCGCGAGCGGCACAGGAACGTCTCGCCGGGGCGGATCGGGCGATGGATCTCGAACTCCTGCTCGCCGTGGAGCACGCGGGAGATGTCCGTGCCCAGCTCGCGCAGGAACGTCGCACTGTCGGCCCCGTCGCGGAACGTCGTCAGGAACGTGGGCGGCGCGATGATGTCGCCCCACTCCGAGGCCTGCCCCACCCGGTCGTCCAGGTAGAAGGGGTTGGGGTCCCCGATGGCCCGTGCGAACTCCTTGACGCGCCCGCGCTCCACCGTGACGACGAAGGGCGGGGACTCCTTCCCGACGACTGCCTTGTTGATCTGGATCGGCATCGGCCCGGCGCCTCGCTCGGTGATCTCACCGCGGGTTGTACCGCGGGACGGCGGCGGATTGCAAGCCCATGATCGCGCCGGCGGATCGGACAGGCCGTGCCATGATACCCGGGCATGATCCGCTGGATCGCCGCGGGCGGCGCCTTCGTGGTCTCGCTCGATTCCATCATGAACGTCGCCTTTCCCGCCATCGCGGTCGCCTTCGCCGCGCCACCCGAGCAGATGCGCTGGGTCATCATCTGCTACGTCGGCACCTACGCGCTGACCGCGTTCGGCGGCGGCGCGCTCGCCGACCGGGTGGGGCACGGGCGGGTCTTTCGCGCGGGGCTGGCGCTGAGCGCGGTGGCGTTCGTCCTGGCGGGGCTGGCGCCGACCTTCGGCTGGCTGCTCGCCGGACGCGTGCTGCAGGGGCTGGGAGGCGGCTGCGTGTACGGCACCGCGCCGGGCATCGTGACCCTGGCGGCGGCTCCGGCCGTGCGGGGCCGGGCGCTCGGCTTCCTCGGGGCGGCGATCGGCCTGGGGCTCAGCGTGGGGCCGCTCGCGGCCGGCGTGCTCGTCGACACCGTCGGCTGGCGGGCGATCTTCCACGTGCGGGCGCCACTCGCCGTGATGGCGCTCGCCGCCGCGATGGCCGCGCTGCCCGCCGCCTCGGCACCCCGCGCGGCCAAGCTCGTGCCGCTGGCGGACCTCGTGCGGGCGCGGGTGCTCGCGGCGAGCGGGCTGGCCTTCGTGGCCAACGCCGGCATCTTCTCGATCTGGCTGCTGGCGCCGTTCTACCTCGTGACCGCGCGCGGGCTCGAGGCCACCGCGGCCGGCGCGCTGTTCATGCTGACGCCGCTGGGCACCGCGCTGGCGGCGCCGCCGGCCGGGCGGCTGGCCGACCGGATCGGGCCACGGCTGCTGATCGCGACCGGGCTGGGCCTGGAGGCGCTGGGGCTGGGCCTGCTGAGCCGCGCCGATGCCACGACGCCCGTCGCCGTCCTGGCCGTCGCGCTCCTCGCCGCGGGGCTCGGGCTCGGCCTCTTCCAGGTGCCCAACATGGCCGTGGTGATGGGGGCGTTCCCGTCCGGGCAGCAGGGAGCGGCCGGCGGCCTGGCGTTCCTGGCGCGCACGCTCGGGACCGTCGCGGGCGTGGCGGTGCTGGCGCAGCTCTTCGGCGCCCGGCGGCTGGCGATCGGGCTCGGCCCGGCGGCCGCCGAGGGATTCCTGGTGGCCGCGCTCGCGGTCGGGCTCGGCGCCGTCCTGGCCGCGCTGTGGCGGCGCTGAGCGCCGGGGGGAGCTATACTCCGCGGACATGAGAGTCCTCAGCCCGCTCGGCGCCATCTCCGACACCGTCAAGCCCCTCGCCGCGCGCCGGCCCAGCCTGAACGGGCTGCGGCTCGGAGTGCTGGACAACTCCAAGCCGAACGCCGACGTCCTGCTGCGGCGCGTGGCCGAGCTGCTGGCCGCGCGCGCCGAGGGCGTGACCATCCGGACCTGGATCAAGCCCGGCTCGTCCCGGCCGGCGGCGATGATCGAGGAGATCGCGTCGTCGGTGGACGTGCTGCTGACCGCCTCCGCCGACTGAGGCTCGTGCACGTCGTGGAGTATCCACGACGCCGCGGAAGTCGAGCAGCGGGGCGTCCCCGCCGTCGTCCTCGGCACCGACGCGTTCCTGTCGCTGGCGCGCGCCCAGGCGGCCAAGAAGGGCATGCCGCACCTGCCGGTCGCGCTCGTCGCCCACCCGATCGGCGGCATCGATCCGGTCATCGTGCGCGGCAGGGCGGAGGCGGTGGTCGACGAGGTGCTGGTCGGGCTCACGCGTGATCCGGCGCCGCCGTCGCGGCCACCGGCGGCCGTGGGCGCCGCGGTCACGGAGGCGCCCGAGGACCTCGACGCGTTCCAGGCGTGGGCGATGGAGCGGCGCTGGTCCGACGGCCTGGCCGTGCTGCCGCCGACCGCGTCGCGGGTGGATCGCATGCTGGGCGCGCGGGCCGCCCGGCGCCACGAGATCGTGGCCACGCTGGCCCCGCTGGACGGCGCGGCCACCCTGGAGGCAGTCGCGATCAACGCCGCACTGGCCGGCGCGGACCCCGAGCACCTGCCGGTGATCGTCGCCGCCGTGCGCGCGATCGCCGACCCGACGTTCAACCTCAACGCGATCCAGACGACGACGCACCCCTGCACGCCGCTGGTGGTCGTCAACGGCCCGATCGCCGGCCGGCTGGGGATCAGCGGGGGGCCCAACGCGCTTGGCAACGGGCACCGTGCCAACGGGGTGATCGGCCGCGCCGTCCGCCTCGTCATGCAGAACGTGGGCGGCGCCCGGCCCGGGCTCGAGGACCGGGCGACGCTCGGCCACCCGGGGAAGTTCAGCTACTGCCTGGCCGAGAACGAGGCGGCCTCGCCGTGGGCGCCGCTGCACGTCGAGCGTGGATTCGCGGCCGGCACGAGCACCGTCACGGCGTGCGGGTCGGAGGCGCCGCACAACGTGAACGATCATGGCTCGACCACCCCCGAGGGCATCCTGCTGGCGCTGGCCGGCACCGCCGCCACCACCGGCAGCAACAACGTCTACCTGGCAGGAGAGCCGCTGGTGATCCTCGGGCCCGAGCACGCCCAGACCCTGGCCCTGACGGGCTGGTCCAAGGCGGAGGTCAAGCGGCGGCTCTGGGAGCTGGTCCGCATCCGGCTCGATCGCTTCAGCGCCGAGAACCTCGCGCGCTTCGCGACGATCGACCCTGCGCGCTTCGCCGATCGGCCGCCCGGCGCCGAGGTCCGCTGGTGCCTGACACCGGAGGATCTGATGATCGTCGTGGCGGGCGGTCCCGGCAAGCACTCCTGCCTGGTGCCGACCTTCGGCGCCACCCGCTCGGTGACAGTGCCGATCGAGGCGTAGGCCGGCGCGCGATCAGCGCGGCGACGGGGCGTGCGGGCGCGGCGGCAGGACGACGGCGAGGCCGCGGCTACGCAGCGCCTCGTCGACGGCGAGCCGGCGGCGATCGGCCGAGCGGCGCTCGACGGCCGAGGATCCGTCGGGGCGGGGCTCGCCGTGCCGGCGGTCGAGCACGACCTGCACGTTGGGGTCACCCGCGAACTTCTCGCGCAGGTACTCGTAGAGGTTCACGTTCGGTCGCGCCACGATCACCAGGTGCCCCAGCGCCCGCAGCTCCGGCTCCGAGCGGTCCAGCCAGCTGCGCATCCCCAGGTCGGAGAAGAGCACGACCGCGGTGGCGAGGTGAGCCTCGGCCTCGTGCACCTGGCCGGTGCGGCGGCGCAGCTGCCCCAGCCCCAGGTGGGCGCGGGCCAGGAGCGGCCGGAGCCCGAGCTCGTCGGCGAGCGCGATCGCGGCGGTGAACCGCGCGGCGGCGGGCGCCAGCTGCGGCGGCGCCTGGCTGGCCGCGAGGTCGCCGAGCAGCCGCAGCGCGGCGGCCTCGTGGCCACGCTCGCCGTGGATCCGCGCGAGCTCCAGGGCGCCGTTGGCGCTATCCGCGGCCCGGGGCAGATCGCCCAGGGCCAGGAGGCCCTCGCCGAGCAAGGTGGTCCACCGGGCCAGGTACGCCCGGACGCCCACCTCGTGCGAGAGCCGGACGCCTTCCTCCAGCAGCGACAGGCCATCCGGCTTGCGGTCGAGGCTGACCATGCACTGCCCGAGCAGCGTGGCCGGGATGGCCTGCCACACGGTGAGATGAGCGTCGCGGCAGATGGACAGCGCCCGGGCCAGGGGACCCACCGCGCGCTCGGGCTGGCCGCGCAGCGCGCTGACCTGCCCGGCCATCGTGAGCGCGATCGCCTCGCTGTAGGGATGGTGCCGCGCCTCCGCCTCGGCGCGCGCCCGGTCGGCCCACGTCTCCGCCGCGTCGAACTCGCCGAGGTCCGCCAGCGCGAAGGCCAGCCACGCGCAGGTGGCCACGTAGGCCGTCACGGCGTTGGCGCTGGGCTCGCGCGCGAGATCGGCGGCCAGGGCCTCGGCGTTGTCGTGCAGGGCGCGCACCGCGCGCCGGGCCTGCCCGATGGTGTGATAGGCGTGGCCCATGTAGCGCCGGGCGGTCGAGACGAGGACGCGGTCGCTCAGGCCCTCGGCGATGGCCAGGCAGCGCTCGCCGTACTCGAGGGCCCGGCCGGGCTGGCCGCGCAGGTAGTGATAGTTGATGAGGTAGGAGTACGCGCGGGCCTGGCGCGCCTCGTCGCCGATCTGGGCCGCCATCGTCGCCGCCTCCTCGGACAGCGTCCGGATCTCCTCCAGGCGCCCGAGCTGCAGCAGCGGCGGCCGCAGGTCCAGCCGGACGTCGATGGCCTGGGCGAAGGTCTCGCGGCTCTCGGCCAGGTGGCCGAGCGCCCCGAGGGCCTGCTCGAGGAACGTCACCGCCTCGCGGTTGGCCGAGCGGGCGGCGGCCTTGGCGGCGGCCTCCTGCAGGTAGCCGACCGCCTCGAACCAGAGCTCGGCGCCCACCGCATGATGGGCCAGGCGCTCGACGTGCTCGATGCGCCGCGTGGGGTAGAGCGCCTCCAGCGCGTCGACGATGCGGGCGTGCAGGGCCCGGCGCTGCTCCTTGAGGAGCGAGGAGTAGACGACGTCGTGGGTGAGGCTGTGGCGAAACGAGTACGCGAGGTCGGGATAGAGGCTGGTCGTCCGGAGGAACTGCTTTTCCTCGAGGTCGGCGAGGTTGCCCATGAGCTGATCAATCGGCACGCCGGCCACGGCCTGCAGGAGCGCGAAGGGCAGGTCCTTGCCGATCACCGCGCTGGCCTGCAGGAAGGACTTGCGGTCCTCCGGCAGGCGGTCGATGCGGGCGGCCAGCACCGCCTGGACGCGGTCGGGTATCTGCACGCTGGCCAGCGGGCGGACCAGCCGGTAGGCGCCGTGGTCGCCGACCAGCACCTCGTTCTCGATGAGCGTGCGCACGCTCTCCTCGAGGAAGAGGGCATTGCCACCGGTGCGCTCGACCAGCAGCCGGGCGACCGGCTGCACGTCGGGACCGGAGCCCAGGATCTCGCCGAGCAACGCCTCGGCGTCCGCGCTCGACAGCGGTTCCAGCCGCAGCTCGGTGGCGTGGTCGAGCTCCCGCCACCGGGGCCGGTGCTCGGTCCGGTAGCTGACCAGCAGGAGCGCGCGGGCATCCCGGATCTCGCCGGCGAGCGTGTCGACCAGCGCCTCCGTCTCCGAGTCGGCCCAGTGCAGGTTCTCGACGACCGCGAGCACCGGCCGCCGCTCCGCCTCGCGCAGCACGATCCGCGTCACCGCCGCGAAGATGCGCCGCCGTCGCTCGGGAGGCTCCAGCTCGGCCCACTCGGAATCGTCGGAGGGCACGTTGCCCAGCGCGAGGATCGGCGGCACCGCCCAGTGCATCTGCGGGTCGAGCGCCAGCGTGCGCTCGGTGACCTTGCCCCGGATCGCGGCCACGTCGTCGCCCGGCTCGAGCTGGAAGTACGCGTGCAGCAGGCTGGTGACCGGCGCGTACGGCGTGGGCTTCGTGTAGGACGCAGCCGGCAGCTCGAGCAGCAGCCAGCCCCCCGTCAGGCTGGATCGGGTGAACTCCCACATGAGGCGCGACTTGCCCACGCCGGCCTCGCCGGCCAGCCCGACCACCTGGCCCTGCCCGGAGCCGGCGCGCTGCAGCAGGCCCTCCAGCCGGCCCAGCTCGTCCTCGCGACCCAGGAACCGGGTGAGGGCGGTGGGGGCTCCCTGCAGGCGCGAGGCCGGCGTGGCGCCGCGTAGCTCGAAGATCTCGACGGGCTGCTTGAGGCCCCGGATCGGCACCGGCCCCTGCGGCGTCACCTCGATGTAGCGCTCGGCCAGCCGGCGCGTGGCCTCGGTGATCAGCGTGGTGCCGGGCCGGGCGAGCTGCTCCATGCGGGCGGCCATGTGCGTCGTCTGACCGACCGCGCTGTACTCCACGTTGAGGTCGGTCCCGATGGAGCGCACGACCACGTCGCCGGAGTTGATGCCCACCCGGATCTGCACGTCGAGGCCCTGGCGGCGGCGCAGCTCCTCGGCGTACTGCGCGACCGAGCGGTGCATGCGCAGCGCCGCGTAGCAGGCGCGCATGGCGTGGTCCTCGTGGGCGACCGGGGCGCCGAAGAGCGCCATGATGCCGTCGCCCATGACCTGGTTGACCGTGCCCTCGAAGCGGTGGACGGCCTCCATGAGGAGCTCCAGCACCCCGTCGAGGAGCACGCGAGCGTCCTCCGGGTCGCGGTCCTCCAGCAGCTCGAGCGAGCCCTTGAGGTCGGCGAAGAGCACGGTCACCTTCTTGCGCTCGCCCGGCAGGGAGGCGCGCGCCGTGAGGATCTTGCGGGCCAGGTGACTGGGCGTGTAGATGTCGGGCGAGGCGAAGCGGGCGTCGCCGCCGGTGGAGCCGCCGAGCGCCATGCCGCACTCGTGGCAGAACCGGTTGCCGGCGGGATTGACGGTGCCGCAGGCCGCGCAGGCCGCCTCCAGCCGGGCGCCGCACGCGCCGCAGAACTTGGCGCCGGTTGCGTTGTCGTGACGGCACCGCGAGCACTGCATCAGGCGCTCTTCAGCCATGGGTCGGCGGGATTCGCCAAGTCGGCCCAGCATATGGCGCAGTCCGAGGGGGGTCAAGCGCTCCCCGGTGTGCACCACTCGGTGTTCGTGGTGTCGGGCGCTACCATGCTCCAATAGACCGATGGCGACGGCGGCGGGATCGACGACGGACTCGACGGTTGCGGCGGGCGATGCGGCGACGCCGGTCACCGGGGACGCCGTCGACGTCACGGTCGTCATCCCCGCCTGGAACGAGCGTGACAACCTGGATCTGCTCCTGCCGGCGCTCAAGGAGGTACTGGCCGACCTCGGCCTGCGGGCCCAGATCATCGTCGCCGACGGGGGATCGACGGACCGGACGGCGGAGACCGCCGCGCGGTGGGGGGCCCAGGTGGTCGTCCAGGCCGAGCCGGGGTACGGCGGGGCGCTCCTCGCGGGCTTCGCGGTGGCCGTGGCGCCCTTCGTGGTCACCATGGACGCCGATCTCTCGCATCGCCCGTCGTTCCTCGAGGCGTTCTGGCGTCACCGGCACGACGCCGAGATCCTGATCGCGTCGCGCTACGTCGCGGGCGGCCGGGCGGACGTGGGCCTCGTCCGGCGGTGGCTCAGCATCGTGCTCAACCGGGTCTACGCGCGCGCGCTGTCCACGCCGCTGCGGGATCTCTCCAGCGGCTTTCGCATGTACCGCCGGGACGTGCTGGGCGGTCTCCGGATCGACTCGCGCGGCTTCGACATGCTGGAGGAGCTGCTGATCCGCGTCGACGCGGAGGGCTGGCGCATCCGCGAGATCCCGTTTCACTACATGTCGCGCGGCGCCGGGCGTTCCCACGTGCGCCTGTGGCAGTTCGGCTGGACCTATCTCACGACCCTGGCCCGCATGTGGCGGTTCCGCAACTCGGTCGACGCCGCCGACTACGACTATCGCGCCTACGACAGCCCGATCTGGCTGCAGCGCTACTGGCAGCGGACGCGTCACCGCATCGTCCTCGGCTTCGTGGGCGACCGCCAGCCCGTGCTCGACATCGGCTGCGGCTCCAGCCGCATCGCCCTCGACCTGCCGCGGGCGGTGGCGCTCGACATCCGGCAGAACAAGCTGCGCTGGCTGTCGTGGCGGCGCGCGCGCCTCGTGCGCGCCTCGTGCGAGCGCCTGCCGTTCGCCGACGGCGCCTTCGACGCGCTCGTCCACTCGCAGGTCATCGAGCACCTGCCCGACGATCCGGCGATCCTGGACGAGTGCCGCCGGGTGCTGCGGCCCGGCGGCATCCTGGTGCTCGGCACGCCCGACTACGGCCGGGCGCTGTGGCCGGTGCTCGAGTGGATCCACGGCAAGATCATGCCGGGCGGCTACGCGCACGAGCACATCACGCGCTTCACGCGCCGCACGCTGGCCGACCGGCTGGCGACCCTGGGCTTCGAGGTCCTCGATTGCCGCTACGTCGGCGGCTGCGAGATGATCTTCAAGGCCCGCCGGCGCTAGGCCGCCGGCGCGCCGCCCACCAGA
>Ga0299914_10004038_pt1 | contig 10495 bp, 13 predicted proteins | sample RVTome_10_FD_201361 | JGI IMG/M metagenome (GOLD analysis project Ga0299914, IMG submission 201361) | Soil microbial communities from uranium-contaminated site in the Upper Colorado River Basin, Wyoming, United States - RVT153D57 (version 2) ... | reverse complement strand
GGGTGAGTTGGCGGAGTTCCGCAGCTACCTCGACCAGGAGAGCCTCTCGGCGCCCGGCAGCTGGGAGTGGGAGCCCCTTCCCTAGCTCCTCGGGCGTCGTACGATTGGCGCTGGCATGCCGATCTACGACTTCGAGTGCGGGAACTGCGGCGAGCGGTTCGAGGAGCTGGCGGACGCCGGGGCATCGGGTGTCGGCTGCCCGGCCTGCGAATCGACCGACACGCGCCGACTGATCTCGCCGATCTCGCCGCCCGCCCGGCAGCCGCGCGGGCCCGCGGTGCGCTCGGACGAGAGCCGCAGGGGGGAGCGCGAAGCGGCGCGCCAGGAGCGCCTTGCCGAGACCAGGAAGAAGCGCGCGAAGGGCGAGCTGTGAGCGCGGCGACGCCCGAGCAGCGACGCGAAGAGCTGGTCTCACTCTTTCGGGACGTGGACTCCTGCACGCGCTGCCCGCTGCACGAGACCCGAACGAAGGCGGTTTTCGGCGCCGGGGACGCGGACGCTGACCTGATGTTCGTCGGGGAGGCACCGGGCGCCGAAGAGGACCGGCTCGGCCTGCCGTTCGTCGGCCGGGCCGGCAAGCTGCTCGAGGAACTGCTCCAGGAAATCGGCCTCTCCCGCGAGGAGGTCTTCATCGCCAACGTGCTGAAGAGCCGCCCGCCCGGTAACCGCGACCCTCAGCCACTCGAGATCGAGGCATGCCGGCCGTTCCTCTTCGAGCAGATCCGGTTGATCGAGCCGCGGGTCGTCTGCACCCTCGGCAACTTCGCCACCAAGCTGCTGACCGGCAATCCGGCCGGGATCACCCGCGTCCGGGGCGCACCCCAGGTCCACGAGCTCGGGGGCCGCGCCGTCTTCCTGCTGCCGCTCTTCCACCCTGCGGCCGGCCTTCGTACGCCGGCGGTCAAGGAGACCCTGCGGGAGGACTTCGCGACCCTGCCGGCGCTTCTCTCCGGGCCGGCTCCGGGAGCGCCGCCTGCCGACGAGGAGATCGAGGAGGCGCCGGTGCCGGGGCCGCCGCAGCCGCCCGCCGACCAGCTCGATTTCTTTGGATAGGCGGCGGCTTGTTTCGGCGTCGGCCGCCGAGACCGAAGCGGTGGGCGCCGAGCTCGCGGCGGTACTCGCGCCGGGCGACATCGTGGTCGTGGCCGGTGAGGTCGGCGCGGGGAAGACGACCCTGATCCGGGGCGCCTGCCGGGCGCTCGGGGTCGAGGAGCCGATTGTCTCGCCGACCTTCACGATCGGACGTCGCTACGCCGGGCGGGTCCCGATCTCACACCTCGACCTCTACCGATTGTCCGACCTCGAAGCGGAGGAACCGGCGCTGCTTGAGGACTACCTCGGCCCGGGGACCGTCGCCTTCATCGAGTGGCCGGAAGTGGCGACTCCGCTGCTCTCGGCACGCACCACGCTGGAGGTGCGACTCGGGCACGCGGGTGGGGATAGCAGGGATATCGAGGTGGACGGCGCATCCCCCAACAAATAGGCGTGTTTGGGTAGGGGAACCTGCGTGTAGCATCGCGCCTGCAACCGGATCGAATTGGAGGACGGCTTTCAGATGAAGCGACTGACCGCGCTGACCGCGGCCTTGACCGCGGTGGCCCTGCTGGCAAGCGTCGTGCCCGCCTCCGCCGACGCGGCGGCATTCCGCCACTACGTCGCCTGCGGCACCTCGCAGAAGGCGAAACCGTCGCATCTGTGCAAGAAGCCGCGCCCCAAGGGCGCCTTCTTCCGCAGCAACCGGGGCGACGTCTTCTACACCGTCTGCGTCAAATTCCCGACCAGGAAACGGCTCTGCGCGCCCAAACAGGAGGCGACCCGGGGCACCCTCTACGTCAACAAGATCACCTCCAACATCCCGGGCAAGCACAAAGTGACCTGGTTCGTGAAGGGCAAGCGGGTCGGGTTGTTTGTCTTCAGGGTCAAGGATTAGCAGGACGCCGGCGACCCTCGGCTTCGACACGGCGACGGAGGACACAGCCGTCGCCGTGGTCCGCGGCGCGGAGGTCCTCCAGGAGTCCCTGCTCGGCCTCGACGAGAAGGGCAGCCCGCAGCACGCCTCCGCTCTGCTCGCCGAGATGGAGCGGTCCGTCGAGGCGGCCGGAGGCTGGGACGAGGTTGGATCGATCGCGGTCGGGCTTGGCCCCGGGTCCTTCACCGGCCTGCGGATCGGGATCGCGACGGCCCGCGCCGCCGCGCTCAGCCGCGACCTGCCGGTGGTCGGGGTCTGCACCCTGGATGCGATCGGGCGGGCCCTCGCCGGGGGGAGAGCGGAGGGGACCACGTCGCTGGCTCTGCTCGACGCGCGCCGCGATGAGGTGTTCTGGGCGCTCTACGGGCACCGTGGCGAACGCCTCTGGGATCCGGCCGTCGGCACTCCGGACGCTCTCGCCGCGCGCCTCGAGGGCCTGGAGCAGCCGCCGCTGTGCGCCGGATCGGGAGCGGTACGATTTCGGCACGAGCTCGAAAGACTCGGGATCGAGGTGCCCGATGACAAGGACGGTGTGCATCGGGTGTCCGCTCGGCACATCTGTGCGCTGGCGGAGACCCGAGAGGACAAAGATGCGGCCGAGGCGGTCGAGCCGATCTACCTGAGGCCCCCCGACGCGGAGCGGTGGCGTGAGCGAGACACTGTCCAGACAACCGACTGAGAGCGCCCGGCCGTTGCTGCGGCGGCTGGCCTACAGCGACCTGCCCGCCGTGATCTCCATCGAGCGCCGCTCCTTCCCGGCGCCGTGGTCGCTGGCGATGTTCGTGCTCGAGCTCTCCAAGCCCTCGGGAATCTGTCTCGCGGCAACCGAGGACGACAGGCTGCTCGGCTACCTGGTCTGCTCTCGCTACGACCGGGTCTGGCACCTGATGAACGTCGCCGTCACCCCCGATCACCGCAGGAGGGGTGTGGCGAGCGGGCTGATCACCCGGCTGATCGAGGAGGCCGGCCGCGAGCTGCCGTTCACGCTCGAGGTGAGGACATCCAACCGCGAGGCGATCGTGATGTACGAACGGCTCGGCTTCCGCTCGGCCGGGGTGCGTCCCCGCTACTACCGGGACAACGGCGAGGACGCGCTGATCATGTGGCTGGATTGACAGAAAACCCGCCCGCGGCGGACGCGGGAGCGAGCGAGCGAGATCGCCGGTGGCCATGAGCGCGAGGGAGCGAGAGCAGAGCACGCGGGCGGAATCATGTCCTTGATTCTGGCGATTGAGACCTCGTGCGACGACACGTGCGCCGCGCTTCTCGACGGGCCGCGGATCCTGTCGAACACGATCTCCTCGCAGGCCGAGGCGCACGCTCGCTTCGGTGGGGTGGTCCCCGAGGTCGCCTCGCGGCACCATCTGGAGCTGGCGCTGCCCGTGGTCGAGGTTGCGCTGGGGCGGGGGGGAGCGACTCTCGACGACGTCGAGGCGGTCGCCGTGACCACCGGCCCGGGATTGATCGGCGCCCTGCTGGTCGGGGTCAGCGTCGCGAAGGCGATCGCGGCGCCACGGCGGTTGCCCCTGGTGCCCGTCGACCATCTCCAGGGGCACGTCGCCGCGAACTTCCTTGAGCCCGACCCGCTCGAGCCGCCCTTCCTATGCCTGATCGCGAGCGGCGGCCACACCCTGCTGGCGGCGGTTCGCGACCACAACGGACACGAGGTCCTGGGGCAGACCCTCGACGACGCCGCCGGTGAGGCCTTCGACAAGGTGGCCCGCCTGCTTGGCCTGGGATACCCGGGTGGGCCGGCGCTCCAGCGGCTCGCCGCCGAAGGCGACCCGGAGGCATTCGAGCTGCCGGTGGCGATGAGCCGTGGCCCGGGGCTCGACTTCAGCTTCAGCGGCCTGAAGACGGCGCTGGCCTATCTCTGTCGCGACCTCGGCCCCGACGCGGTGGAGGCCCGGCGAGCCGACCTCGCCGCGAGCTTCCAGGCGGCGGCGGTCGGCCAGCTCACCGCGAAGCTGCGGCGCGCCCTGAAGGGAGCCGAATGGAGTGCGGTGGCGCTGGGCGGGGGGGTCGCGGCAAACGGGCCACTGCGGCGGGCCGTGACCGAACTCTGCGAGGAGCGGGAGGTGCGCCTCAAGCTCGTCCCGCCCGAGCTCTGCACCGACAACGCCGCGATGATCGGCTCCGCCGCCCGCTTCGCGCCGTGGATCCAGTACCCCGACTACCTCGACTTCGACGCATTCGCGAGCGGCCGCGCTGCAGCATGACCGCGGTGTTGGTCTATTCACGACCAGGCTGCCATCTGTGCGAGGAAGCCGTCGAGAAAATCGCTCGCCTGCGGGGTGAGGGGTACGACTTCGACCTGCGCGAGATCGACATCGAGAGCGAGGAACTGCTGCTGCGGCGGATGCTGGAGCGCATCCCCGTGGTCGAGGTGGACGGGGTGCTCGTCTCCGAGCTCGTCCTCGACGAGGCCGCGCTTCGGGCACGGCTCGATACGCTGGGAGCATGAGCGCGGTGGAGGGCGTCGAATTGAGCGACGATCTGATGGTCGACGGCGAGCGCCTGTCACTGGGCGTGGCGGCGCGCCTATCGCGCTACCTGCAGGTCCTCACGCAGGCCCGCAAGATGGGCCGAGAGACGATCTCCTCGCAGGAACTCTCCGACTACACGCACATCAATCCGACCCAGATCCGGCGTGACCTCTCCGGCTTCGGCAAGTTCGGCAAGCGCGGCGTCGGCTACAACGTCGACTCCCTCGTCGCCGAGATCCGCAAGATCCTCCGCACCTCCGGCCAGCACAACATCGCCCTGTTCGGCGCCGGCAACCTCGGCCAGGCGATCGCCAGCTCCGACATCTTTGCCGATCACGGCTTCCGCATCGTCGCCATGTTCGACGTCGATCCCAGCGTGGTCGGCGAGGAGGTCGGCGGGATGCCGGTGCGCGACTTCAGCGACCTGGAGGCCGTCGTCTCCGATCAGGAAGTGGTCGTCGGGGTGCTCGCCGTGCCGGCCGCCGCGGCGCAGGGCGTCGCAGACCGACTGGTCGAGGCCGGGGTCAAGATCATCTTCAACTACTCCGAGCAGCTGCTGCAGGTGCCGCCCGAGGTCACGGTGCACACCTCGAGCCCGGCGGTTGACCTGCTGTACGCGCTGTACTTCTATCTGACCTGAGACTCCTGATGGACCTCGAACTCGCTCGGGAGAGATTCGAGTCCTCGGTCGACTTCACGATCGGCCTCGAGGAGGAGTTCGCGATCGTCGACCCGGCGACGCTGGAGCTGCAGCAACGCTTCGAGGACGTCAACGCCGCCTGCATGCGCGACGAGGTGCTTGCAGACTCGGCCGCCGGAGAGCTGATCGCCTCGGAGATCGAGATTCGCTCCGGCCGAGCCGAGAGCTTCAACGAAGCCGTGGTCCTCCAGCGCGAGCGGCGCGACCGCCTCTTCTCCCTGGTCGACGGGATGGGGCTGGCACTGGCCGCGACCGGGACCCACCCCTGGGCCGATTACCGGGACCAGCGGATTATCGACACTCCCCATTACAGCCGCCTGCGAGAAGAACTCGGCTACGTCGCACAGCGCAACAACACCTGGAGCCTCCACCTCCACATGGGCGTGCGCGGCGCCGACAGGGCGATCGCGGTCTGCGACTGGATGCGCGAGCTGCTGCCGCTGCTGCTGGCCGTCTCCGCCAACTCTCCCTTCCTGGACCGGCGCGACACCGGCCTGCACTCGGTGCGCACCGAGATCTTCACCCGCACCTTCCCCCGCTGCGGGGTGCCCAGCCAGTTCCACGACTGGCGCAGCTATGCCCGCTTTGTCGAGCTGCTCGAGCGAACCGGGACGGTGGTCGAGTCGACCCAGCTGTGGTGGAGTGTCCGACCCCACCACTCATTCGGCACGGTCGAGGTGCGGATCTGCGACGCGCAGACGCGGGGCGAGGAGTCCTTCGCACTGGCCGGGCTGATCGCCGCCTGCGTCGCCCAGACGGCGCTCGACTACGACGAGAACGGCTACGACGGGGCCGGGTCTCCGCTCAGCGATCGGGAGATCGAGGAGAACACCTGGCGGGCGATTCGACACGGGATGGACGGGAAGCTGATCGACTTCCGCCGCGAGGTCGAGGTCGATGCCCGGGCCGTGCTGGAGGAGGTCCTGGCATGGACAGAGCCGGCCCGGTCGAAATTGGGGATCGAGGTCGAGCTACCGGAGCGCAACGGCGCCCAGCGCGCCCGGGAGGCGCTCGCCGGAGGGGCCTCGATCGAGGAGATCTTCCGCCAGGCGGTTGCGGAGACGCGCCGGACCTACACCGGGGCCAGGCAGGCCGCATAGGGGCCCTCGGGGCCTGAGAACGCGTTATCCGCGGCCCCATATAGACTCCCGCGCCGCTAAATCCAGCCGGAGGAATCTAACTTGACCAGTTTCTTGACCGACTACGGAGTCGTTGCTGCGCTCGTCTGCGCAGGCGCCGCCGTTCTATACGGACTCATCATCACCCAGCGCCTGCTCGCGCGTCCCGCGGGCAATGAGCGCATGCAGGAGATCTCGGGAGCGGTACAGGAAGGCGCCACCGCCTACCTGAATCGCCAGTACGCGATCATCAGCGCGGTAGCGATACCGATCGCGGTGCTCCTGCTGATCCTCCAGAATTGGGAGACGGCTGTCGGATTCGTCCTCGGGGGCGTGCTCTCGGGGGCCGCCGGGTTCATCGGGATGAACCTCTCGGTGCGGGCCAACTCGCGGGTCGCCGAGGCAGCCAGGGGCGGCGTCCCCCCGGCGCTCGACGTCGCCTTCAAGGGCGGTTCGGTCACCGGCATGCTGGTCGTCGGGCTGGCGCTCTTCGGGGTCGCCGGTTACTACGGCATCCTCGTGCTCACCGGCAGCGCCGACGAGCACGCGGTCGACGCCCTGATCGGGCTCGGCTTCGGCGGCTCTCTGATCTCGGTCTTTGCCCGGCTGGGCGGCGGCATCTTCACCAAGGCCGCGGATGTGGGCGCAGACCTGGTCGGCAAGGTCGAGGCGGGCATCCCCGAGGACGACCCGCGCAACCCGGCGGTGATCGCCGACAACGTCGGCGACAACGTCGGCGACTGCGCCGGCATGGCGGCCGACCTCTTCGAGACCTACGCGGTCACGTCGGTGGCGGTGATGCTGCTCGGCGTCCTCCAGTTCACCGGCGCAGGTGCCGAATTCGCCCGTGAGGTGGCGATCTTCCCGCTCGTGATGGGCGGCGCCGCGATCATCGCCTCGATCATCGGCGCCCTTTCGGTGCGGACCAAGACCGACCGAGTCGAGGGTGCCCTGTACCAGGGCCTGATCGTCTCCGGCCTGCTATCGATCGCGGCCTTCTACCCGATCACCGAGTGGCTGATGAGCGACGCCCTGCGCCTCGGCCTCGAGGCCGGCGCCGACGCGATCAGCGTCACCGACCTCTGGCTTTGCGCGGTGATCGGCGTCGCCGTGACCGGGCTGCTGTTCGTAATCACCGACTACTACACCTCGACCCGCTTCCGTCCGGTCAAGACGACGGCGAAAGCGTCCGAGACGGGCCATGCGACGAACATCATCCAGGGCCTCGCCCAGGGCTTCCAGTCGACCGCCGCGCCGGCCCTGGTGCTGGCGCTTGCGATCCTCGCCGCCAACGAGCTGGCGGGGATCTACGGCATCGGCGTCGCCGTCATGGCGCAGCTCTCGCTCTGCGGGCTGATCGTCGCCCTCGACGCCTTCGGGCCGATCACCGACAACGCCGGCGGCATCGCGGAGATGGCGGACCTGCCCGAAGACGTGCGCAACGTCACCGACCCGCTCGACGCGGTCGGCAACACCACCAAGGCGGTGACCAAGGGGTACGCGATCGGCTCCGCCGCCCTCGCCGCCCTCGTGCTGTTCGCCGCCTTCGAAATCGAGCTCCAGGCCGAGAAGCCCGGGATGGATCTCAGCAACGTGTTCAACCTCGCCAGCCCCGAGGTCCTGGTCGGGTTGATCATCGGCGGGATGATGGTCTACCTGTTCTCGGCGTTCGCGATCGAAGCGGTCGGCCGCGCCGGCGGCCAGGTGGTCGAACAGGTCCGCCAACAGTTCCGGGACCACCCGGGCATCATGGAGGGCACCGAAAAGCCCGAGTACGGCAAAACGGTCGCGATCGTGACCGCCGCCGCACAGAAGGAGATGATCCTTCCCTCGCTGATTCCGATCGTGGTCCCAGTCGTGGTCGGTGTGCTCAGCGTCAAGGCGCTTGGCGGCCTGCTGATCGGGGTCATCGTCGTCGGCCTCTTCGCGGCGATCTCGATGACCGCCGGCGGCGGCGCCTGGGACAACGCGAAGAAGCTGATCGAGGACGGTGCCCACGGTGGCAAGGGCTCCGAGGCCCATGCCGCGGCGGTGACCGGCGACACGGTCGGCGATCCCTACAAGGACACGGCGGGGCCCGCGATCAACCCGATGATCAAGGTCGCCAACATCGTCGCGATTCTGATCATCCCGATCGTCCACTTCTAGGACGGGGCGACACGCGGTCCCCTGAATGGCGTCGCTATTCAGGGGACCTGCGTTTAAATGGATGGCGGCCGGACTGGTACGGTCCCGCCAGGGTGTTCAGCCTTGGTTCGGCAACGTGGATCGGAAATAGGCGTCGCGGCGTCCTGGGGGTGGCCGCGACGATCTCCGCCGTGTTTTTGGCGGCTCTGGCCCTGACAGCGGCGTTCGTCGCCTCACCGGCAGCGGCTCACCACGACGACGCGGAGGTGGGCGAATACATCGTCCTCTTCCAGGACTGGGTCGAGGATCCTGAAGCTCTCGCCATCGCCCAGGTAGAACAGCACGACGGCCAGCTCGGTTTCATCTACCAGCATGCGCTCAAGGGGTACTCCGCATACCTCTCCTGGGGCGCGGTCAAAGCACTGCGAAACGAGCCCAGCGTCAGGGAGATTTCGCCGGAATATTCCGCGGGGCCAGCAACGATCGCCCGCCAGTGGGTCTCGGGCATCACGAAGAGCGATGCGACTCTGCACGCTGAAATCAACGGAAACGATCTGCCCACCCACTACGAGCTACAGATTGACACCACCGGCAATTTTCGCTTCTACCAGACCTCGAGCTGCCCCCTGTCGGCTGCGCCGATGATCTGCCTGACGGTGATCGTACCCGGTGACCCGTTGCCGCCCGGGCTGGTGCAGCCGCCGGAGTTCACGATGCCCGCCAGCCACGACAGCCAGCAGGTCAACGTCAACATGGCGGAGATCGGCGCAACCCTGCAGCCAGGCACGACCTACTTCTACCGGGCGATGGCCACCAATGGTCGCGGCCTGGTGGAGGGCCCGACGGAAACCTTCACCACACCGCTGACGGACCCCTCCCCGGTATTGGTCCCGGCCGAGACCACCCCGGCTGCGACCATCAATGACACTGCTCCCGCCGCGGCCCTGCCGTCGTCGAGGCCCCGCCGAGCGAAACACCGCTCCTCCCGGCGCAGGGGTGGTCCGTGCAGGTTACGCCGCAAGGGTCTCGGTCGGGCTTGGCGTAGGACACGGTCGAATCGGGTCGGCGCGAGGAAGCTCTGCCTGCGGATCGCCCCCGCCCGCCGGCTCGGCAATGACAGCCTGGGAAGCGAGCCGGAGGGGAACTCCGGACGCCCCCGCCCCTAGCCGCTCTCGACGACCTCCACGGTGCCCCTCATCGCGGGGTGGATCTTGCAGAAGTAGGGGTACTCTCCTGCTTTTTTGAAGCTCTCGGACTTCAGCTTCCCTTCGCCGAGCCTGCCGGTGTCGAAGGAGTCGTCGTCGGCCGTCGCGGTGTGGGGCTCGGCATCGCGGTTGATCCAGGTCACCTTGCCGCCTTCCTCGATCGTCACCCGGTCGGGCTCGTATGCGAAGTCGACGATCTCGACTTTCGCGGAGCGGACCGCGTCGCCGCTCGGCGCGAGCTCGTTCGCGCCCTCCTCGGCTGCGGATCCGGCGTCTTCAGCCCCCTCCTCGGCAGCTGAGCCGACATCTTCTGCGCCCTCCTCCGCGGCTGACCCCGCTTCCTCCGCGCTTTCCTCGATCGGAGCGGTGGCGGAGTCGCCATTGTCGTCGTCGCCACAGCCTGCGACCGCAAGGGCGGCGACGAGAAGCAGTGGGAGGAACAGGACGCGGGAGAATCTCTGTAGAGCCATGGCAGCCGGTTACCCCCGCTGCTCGCTCCCGAACCTGTGCAGGCGCTAGGGTCGCGACCGGTGAGCGAGGAGATCGTCAACGTCGCCGACTTCGAGCGAGCGGCGGAGGAGCGGCTGGAGCCGGGGGTGCTCGGATATTTCGCCGGTGGCGCGGGCGACGAGCTGGTTCTGGCCGAAAACGTCGACGCCTGGCGCCGCTGGCGACTGCGGCCACGGATGCTGGCCGGCCTGCGGGAGTGGGGGACGGCGACGGAGGTGCTCGGGGCCCGGCTCTCCTCTCCGATCCTCGTCGCGCCGGTCGCCTACCAGGGCCTCGTCGACCCGGAGGGCGAGAGAGCGATGGCCCGGGCCGCGGCCTCGGCGGGAACCGTCATGTGCCTCTCCACGCTGGCGACCACGCGCCCATCCGACCTCGCGGCG
>Ga0299914_10004037_pt1 | contig 10495 bp, 5 predicted proteins | sample RVTome_10_FD_201361 | JGI IMG/M metagenome (GOLD analysis project Ga0299914, IMG submission 201361) | Soil microbial communities from uranium-contaminated site in the Upper Colorado River Basin, Wyoming, United States - RVT153D57 (version 2) ... | reverse complement strand
CGTCTCGGCGGCCACGCGCAGGACCACTTCGCCGGCGCTCGTGAACTTGACGGCGTTGCCGAGCACGTTGAGGAGCACCTGCCGCAGCCGCCCCTGGTCGCCGATCAGCAGGTCCGGCACGTCGGGCGCGATGTGCCACGCCAGCTCGAGCTTCTTCTCGCCGGCCTGGACGCCCAGGAGCCGCGCGGCGTCCCCGACGGCCTCGCGCAGCTCGAACTCGACGCGCTCGAGCTCCAGGCGCTTCGCTTCGATCCGGGAGAAGTCCAGGACGTCGTTGACGATGGCGAGCAGCGATTCGGCCGAGGACTTCACGGTGTCCAGGTAGTCGCGCTGCTCGTCGGTGAGCCGGGTGCGGAGCGCGAGCGCGGTCATGCCGAGAATCGCATTGAGCGGCGTGCGGATCTCGTGGCTCATGTTCGCGAGGAAGGCGCTCTTGGCCTCGGCCGCCTCCTCGGCGCGGATCCGGGCGACCTCCAGCTCGCGCACGAGCTGCGCGAGCTGCGCCGCCTGCAGCTCCAGCTCCCGGTGCGTCGCCTCGAGATCGCGCGCGTACTGCGAAAGCGTTTCCTCGGCGGCTTTCCGCTCGGTGATGTCGCGCGCCGTCGCGTACACCTCCTTCCGCTCCGGGAAGGGCGTGGAGGCCCACAGCAGCCAGCGAATCGTCCCGTCCTTGTGCAGGTAGCGATTCTCGAAGTAGATGACGTCGCGGCCCTGCGCCAGGCTGCCGCCCGCGCCGGTGGTCGCCGGGCGATCGTCGGGATGGACGAACTCGAGGTAGGGCCGGCCCAGCAGCTCGTCGGCCGTGTAGCCGAGCACACGCTCCCACGCGGGGTTGACGCGCTTGAAGTAGCCATCGAAGCCGGCGACGCACAGCAGATCGAGCGAGAGGGTGAAGAAGCGCTCCAGCTCCTCCTCGGCGCGGCGCCGATCGACGAACAAGCCGATCTGGTTCCCGACGTTGCCGAGCATCGCCAGCAGGTCGTCGTCCTGCGGGCGGATCTCGCGGCTGAAGAACTCCAGCACGTGCAGGACCTCGCCGCGCAGCGTCACCGGAAATCCCAGCGCGGCGTGGAGGCCCTCGCGGGCGGCGATTCCGGCCCGCGGGAAGTTCGTGTCGAGCACGACGTCGGGGATCCAGGCCGGCTGCGCGGAGGCCCAGACGCGGCCGGGCAGGCCGACGCCGCGTGCGAACGCCAGCCGACGGCTGGCGGCGTCGAACTCCGGAAACGCGACGCCGGGAGCGCTCCAGATCTCCGCGCATCGAAGCGCGTCGGCCTCGGGATCGACCGTCCAGAGCGCGCCGTGCTCCCAGCCGAAGGCTTCGCAGATCGCGGCCAGGATGCGCGGCGCCGCGGCGGCAAAGGTGTCGGCATCGATCAGCGCCCGCGCGGTGACGTGCTCGACCGTGAGGCGCCGCCCCCAGCGTTCCGCCGTATCCGCCGGCCGTCGTTCGAGAGCCATCGATGAAGGGAAGTCTGATTATAGGGCGAAGCTCCCGGGCCGGCATGACCGTCGCAGCGATGCTCAGCCGTGGAATCCAGCCGCCAGTTTTCAGCTGCCAGTTTTCAGCTGCCAGTTTCCAGCTACCTGCTGCTGCCTTCATCGATGCTGATCAGGACGCCCGGCATCCTCGCGGCCACGACGCGCGCCGAACGCGTGTCGATGATGGTCAGCGCGGTGGCGAGCGCGTCGGCGGTGGCGCCGTCGGCGGCTATCACGCGCGCGAGGCGGGGGCTCGTGACGCCGAGGCCCGAGCGCGGGTCCACCACGTGCGAGTAGCGCACCCCGTCGATCTCCACGAACTGGGCCGAAGCGCCGGACGAGGCGAGCGCCGCGTTGGCCAATCGAGACGCGCGGGCCGCAAAGCCGGGATCGGCGCCCGGCACGGCGATCCGCCAGCCATCCCTGCGCGGCGGCGGGTCGCCGGCGACGAGGTCACCGCCGGATTCGATGAGGGCGCGCGTGATGCCCGCGGCGCGCAGCGAGATCAGGGCTTCCTGTAAGATGTAGCCCTTGGCGATACCGCCGAGGTCGAGGCGCATGCCGGGCGCCGCGAGGCGGATGGCGGTGCGCGGCTCGTCCAGCCCGACGAGACGCCAGCCGACACCGGCGCGGGCATCGGCGAGCGCGTCGCGATCGGGCAGGACACGCGTGCGCCGGGCCTCGCGCCAGAGCGCGACGACCGGCCCGACCGTCGGATCGAACGCGCCGCCCGTGACCTCGGCGATCGCGACGGCGCGCGCGAGAACGTCGAACAGCTCGCGGCTGACGGGCACGTAGCGGCCGGACCGCCGTTCGAGTCGCCGCAGCTCGCTGTCGACACGATGGTCGCTCATCATGCGGTCGAGCGCGGCGATGCGCGCGAACGCAATCAGCGCGGCGGCCCGGGCCGCCGTTTCGTCCCTGGCGTGGATCACGATTCGGACGGGCAGGCCCATGTGGACCTGGGTGAATTCGAACCCGGGGCTCGGGGTTCGGGACTCGGGGCTCGGCAAGTGCTGAGCCCCCCCGATGAGCGAGAGCGCAACGAGGGAGACGAAAACCGGGGATGGCTTCACCTGCATCCTGCTTTCGACTGTTCGTCGGCTGCGGCATGGTGCTGTCCTTGAGCCTCGCCGTCGCGGCGCCCGTCCGCGTCTCGCCCGGCAGCCGGGGCCAGCCTCTCGCACCGCCCCAAGCGTATCGCGAATCGATCGCGGGAACCCTCGTCACGCTCGACATGGTGCCGGTGCCGGGCGGCACCGTCGTGATGGACGGCCGCGCCGAGCGCGTCGAACCGTTCTACATCGCGCGGACCGAGACGACGTGGGACCTGTTCGACGTCTTTGCCCTTGGACTCGATCGCGCGGAGGACCGCGGCGGCGCCGACGCCATCGCCAGGCCGTCGCAGCCGTATGGCGCGCCCGATTATGGGTGGGGGCACGCCGGCTACCCCGTCATCAGCGTCACCCGCGCGGCGGCGGAGGCCTTCTGCGAATGGCTTTCCGCGAAGACCGGAAAGCGGTATCGTCTGCCGACGGAAGCAGAATGGGCGCACGCCGCGGCGCTCGCCGCCGGGCCGGATTCCCTGCCCGCCGGACGCCGCGGCGCGCTCGCCTGGCACCGCGACAACGCCGGCGGCACCACCCATCCGGTGGGCGCGAAGGCGGCGGACGCCCTGGGCCTCCTCGATCTGTTCGGCAACGCCGGCGAATGGGTGGCGAGCCGCGACGGTGCCCCGGTCCTGCGCGGCGGCTCGTTCCGCGATCCGCCCGAGCGCGTAGGCCCCGCCGCGCGAGCCACGCAGACCGGGGCGTGGAACGAACGCGACCCGCAGCTCCCAAAGAGCCGCTGGTGGCTCTCGGACGCCCCGTTCGCCGGCTTCCGCGTCGCGCGCGACGGACGATGACGCGCGCGAGGCACGCGGCACCCGCCCTCGCCCCGCCGAATGGGTCGGGGCTTCGGCGAGGCAGGCGTGGTACGTCGCACCTTTCGCGGGAACGAGAGTGAGGCCCCTCATGACTGATGTGACTCGCCGCGATTTCATCGGCACCACGGCGGCGGCGACGACCGCCTTCGCGCTCCACGGCGGGGTCCGCGCCGCCGGTTCGGACGTCATCCGGGTCGGCGTCGTCGGGTGCGGCGGGCGCGGCACCGGCGCCGCGCGCGACTGCCTGCGCGGATCCGACGGCATCGAGCTCGTCGCGCTCGGCGACCTGACGCCCGACAGGCTCGCGCGATGCCGCGAGCAGCTCGAGAAGGCCGCCGGCGAGCGCGCCGACTTCGCCGCGAAGTACAAGGTGGACGACGAGCGCTGCTTCACCGGGTTCGACGCGTATCGGCAGGTGCTGGCGAGCGACATCCACCTCGTGATCCTCGCGACGCCGCCTGGCTTCCGGCCGATGCACCTCGCCGCGGCGGTCGACGCGGGCAAGCACATCTTCGCCGAGAAGCCCGTGGCCGTGGATCCGGCGGGCGTGCGCTCGGTGCTCGACACCTACGAGCGCGCGCGCGCGAAGGGGCTCCATCTCGGCGCCGGCACGCAGCGCCGGCACCAGCCGGAGTACCTCGAGACCCTCGCGCGGATCCACGACGGCGCGATCGGCGACGTGGTCGGCGCGCAGGTGTTCTGGAACCAGGGCGGGCTCTGGAGCCGCGAGCAGCAGCCGGAGTGGAGCGACGCCGAATGGCAGATCCGCAACTGGCTCTACTTCACCTGGCTCTCCGGCGATCACATCGTCGAACAGCACGTGCACAACATCGACGTCGCCAACTGGGTGCTGCGCGGCCATCCGATCCGGGCGACCGGCGTCGGCGGCCGGCAGCAGCGCACCGAGCCCCGGTACGGGCACATCTACGACCATTTCGCCGTGGATTTCGAGTACGCCGGCGGCGTGCGCGTGCTGAGCATGTGCCGGCAGATCGAGGGCACGCGCGGATTCGTCGGCGAGAACTTCCTCGGCACCGCGGGCCGATCCGACGCGGCGGGCCGGATCGAGGGCCGGCGCGCGTGGACGCGTGAGACGCCCGAACAGCGCGTGAATCCGTTCGTGCAGGAGCACACGGATCTGGTGGCGAGCATCCGCGCCGGGACGCCGTACAACGAGCTGAAGCAGATCGCCGAGAGCACGCTCTCCGCCATCATGGGGCGCGAGGCGGCGTACACGGGGCAGGAGATCGCCTGGGACGCGATCCTCCAGGCGGACCAGGATCTCGCGCCGCCGGAGATCGCATTCGGTCCGCTGGACGTGCCGCCCGTCGCGATGCCGGGGAAGACGAGGGTCGCGCGGACATGGCGAGAATAGGGCCCGGGTCGCCGGGCATTCGAACGGAGCCATCATGAACCGTCGCGCCTTCATCCACTCGGCGGTCACGCTCGGCGCGGGGGGGGTGCTGGCGGGATCACCCGTTGCGGCGGGCTCACGCGTCGGGGCGCGCCCGGCGGCGCCGTACGCGCGGCAGCCGCGGCGTCCGTTCCGTCTCAACTACGCGCCGCACTTCGGCATGTTCCGGGAACACGCCGGGAAGGATCTCGTCGCCGAGCTCGAGTTCATGGCGGCCGAGGGTTTCACCGCGCTCGAGGACAACGGGATGCGCGGCCGTCCTGTCGAGGAACAGGAGCGCATCGGCGCCGCGCTCGCTCGGCTCGGCATGAAGATGGGCGTGTTCGTCGCGCACTCGATCGACTGGAACACGGCGTCGCTCGCGGGCGGCGATGCCGCGAAGCGCGAGGCGTTCCTCGAGGACATTGCCGGGTCGGTGGAGATCGCCAAGCGCGTGAACGCCACGTGGATGACCGTCGTGCCCGGCCACGTCGATCGGCGGCTCCACATCGACTACCAGATGGCCCACGTCGTCGAGACCCTGAAGCGCGCGTGCGGGATCCTCGAGCCGCACAACCTGATCATGGTCCTCGAGCCGCTGAACACGCTGCGGAACCATCCGGGCATGTTCCTCACGACGACGCCGCAGGCGTACCTGGTCTGCAAGGCCGTCGCGAGCCCGTCGTGCAAGATCCTCTACGACATCTATCACCAGCAGATCACCGAAGGGAACCTGATCCCGAACATCGACGCCGCCTGGGACGAGATCGCGTACTTCCAGGTCGGCGACAACCCGGGCCGGCGGGAGCCGGGCACCGGCGAGATCAACTACCGGAACGTATTCAGACACATTCACACTAAAGGCTTCACGGGGATCGTCGGCATGGAGCACGGGAACGCCACTCGTGGACGCGATGGAGAACGAGCGGTCATCGACGCGTATATTGCTGCTGATCGCTGGGACTGAGTTCTCGCGGTTCAGGGTTCAAGGTTCAGGGTTCGGTTCAAGATTCACGTGGGTAAGCGGCGGCACGCCTGAGAGAAGGCGCGGGAAACCGGACGCTTTACCATTTTCCATTTACCATTTACCATCCGGGCCGTCAGCAATCAGCGGCCCGGCATGATCGGCAGCACGCTCTCCCACTACCTCATCGAGGGACGCCTCGGCGCCGGCGGCATGGGGGCCGTGTATCTCGGGCGCGACCTCGCGCTGGGGCGGACGGTGGCCATCAAGGTGGTGGCGGGCGGGCTCGACGCGTCCTTCCGGCAGCGGCTGCTGCGCGAAGCGGACGCCTGCGCGCGGCTGCAGCATCCCGCCATCGCCACCTTCTACGAATCGGGCGACACGCCGGACGGCGCCTACATCGCCATGGAGCACGTGCGCGGGCAGACGGTGCGCGATCGGCTCGCTCACGGCGCGCTCCCGCCGGCCGAGGCGCTCGCCATCGGCGCGGCGGTGCTCGACGGCCTGAACCACGCCCATGCGGCCGGCATCGTGCACCGCGACATCAAGCCGGAAAACATCATGCTGACGCCGGACGGCGCGCCGAAGCTCCTGGACTTCGGGATCGCCGCGTTCGCGATGGAGGCGCCAGGCGCGTCGCCCACGGCAACGAGCATGACGGCCGGACAGATCCTCGGCACCTTCGGCTACATGGCGCCCGAACAGATCAATGGAGGCGAGGTCGGGCCGGCCACGGATCTCTTCGCGTTCGGCGCGGTGCTCTACGAGATGCTCGCCGGGCGCGCCGCGTTCCCCGGCGCGAACCCCGGCGAACGCATGGGCGCCATCCTCACGCGCGATCCGGCGCCGCTCGCCGGGCCGGGGATTCCGCACGGGCTCCAGCCGGTGCTCGCCCGCGCGCTCGCCAGGGATCCGGCCGCGCGCTACCAGACCGCCTCGGCGCTGCTGTCGGACCTGCGCGCCCTGATGGCCGGCGAAGACGCGATCCCGCTGCCACAGACGCTCGCCGTCCTCGACCTGCGCAACCTCTCCGGCCGGCAGGAGGACGACTGGATCGGCAGCGGCGTCGCCGAGAGCCTCACGTCGGATCTCGCCAGGATCCCGGGACTCACCGTCTTCGCCCGCGACCGGCTCCTTCGCGCGGTCCGCCAGGCGGGAGCCGGCGGCCCGGCGGACGCGCTCGAGGTCGGGCGGCTGCTCGGCTGCCGGTGGATGCTGTCGGGCAGCTTCCAGCGGCTCGGTCCGGCGGTGCGGATCACCACGACGCTGGCCGACGTGGGGACGGGACAGATCGCGGCCGCCGAGAAGCTCGACGGCTCGATCGGAGAGATCTTCGATCTGCAGGACCGCCTGTCGCGGACGGTGGCCGCCAGCCTGAACCTGCGGGTGCCCACGCCGCCGATGGCGGCCGCCGCGCGGGATGTGCAGGCGTTCGAGTGCTACGCGCGCGGGCGCCGGCTGTGGCAGCGCCTCGAGAAGGGCTCGTTCGAACAGGCCGGGGAGCTGTACCGCAAGGCGATCGAGATCGAGCCGGGACACGCGCAGGCGCTGTCGGGGCTCGCCGGCCTCCACGCGATGCGTTTCACGTTCACCACCGATCCGCGGGAGCTGGATCGCGCGGCGGAGTACGCGCAGGCCGCCATCGCGTCCGACCCCCGGCTCGCCGATCCGCACGTGTGGCTCGGCTACGCGCTGATGCGGCAGGAGCGGATGGACGACGCGCTCGCGGAGCTGCGGATCGCGGGCGACCTGGAGCCAACTCTGGCGTTCCCGCCCTACTTCGCCGGCTGCGTGGAGAACTTCCGCGGCCGTCCGGCGGACGCGCTGCCCCGCCTCCAGCGGGCCGTGGAGCTGGAGCCGCTCCACGGCTTCGCGTGGCTCGCGCTCGGCAGCTCGCACGGCTCGCTCGGACGGTTCGACGAAGCACGGTGGTGCCTGGAACGGGCCATGGCGCTCGAGCGCACGCCGGACACGGCGCCGACGGCGGGCGCCGGCGCGCACCTCGCCGAGGTCCTGCGCCTCTCGGGAGATCCCGCCGGCGCGCGGGAGGCGTGCTTCGCGGCGCTCGATCTCATCGAACGATCCGATCACATGTACCGCGACAGCTTCCGCGGAATGGCGCTCTGCGCGCTGGGGCGCGCCGCGCTGGACCAGGAGGACACGGCGGCGGCGGCCGCCGCCTTCCGGCAGGCCGCCGCGCACGTCCACGGCCGCGCACGCACGCTCGGCGGCGGCTACCTGCTCGTCCAGGCGCTCGCCGGCCTCGCGCGGGCGGGCGACGGCGCCGCGCACCTCGACGAGGCCGTGCGGCTCTTCGAACGGCGCGATCGCTTCAACTTCTCCAAGATGTGGACGTGCACCGACGACGTGGCGCTGCTGGAGATCGGGCGGGCGGGCCTGGCGCTGTCGCGAGAGGACGGGATGAGATGGATCGAACGCGCCCGCGAGGCCGGCTCGTACGAAGCGCGTCAACTGCTCGGGCGCAAGCGCTGAGCCGCGTCCCCCCGTTCAGGACCCGAGTTTCGCGACCTCGTCCTTGATCTCGCGGAGCAGAACCATCTCCTCGTCCGCATCCCTCCACTCGTCGAGGACCTTGTCGTACTCCTCGCGGGCGGCGGCCGGGTTCCCCGCCGCGGCCAGCGTGCGGGCGAGGCCGATCCGGGCCAGGGTGCCGAGCAGGTTGAACGTGCCCGGCGGAGGGCGGCTGAGCATGCTGCGATAGTCCGCTTCGGCCTCTGCCCAGCTGCCCAGCGCCCTGTGCGCTTCGGCGCGCGTGAACAGCGCGTTGAGCACCAGGCCGATCTCGCGATCGAGCGGCAGCTCCGCGAGGCGCCGCACCGCATCGCGGGGCCTCCCGGTGTTCAACGCCAGGAACCCTTCGAACGTCCGCCCCACCAGGCCGCGCGTCCCCTCATCGTCGATGGGCTGCTGCTCGAATACCGCGAGATGGCGGCGCGCCGGCGCGGCCTCGCCCAGCGCGGCATAGGCGAAGGCCAGGTTCACGTGCAGATCCGGGGAGCTGCCCCCGATCGCCGCCGCGGCCGCCGCCTGTTCGCGCGCGACGTCGTGTTCGTCGAGAAGGGCCGCCGTGACAGCCACGTTGGCGATCGCGAGCGGCACGCGCTCGTTCAGCCCCTGCCGCTTCAGCAGCTCGGTCAGGCGGGCGTTGGCCTCGAGCGATTCGTGAAGCCGGCCGGCGGTCGCCATCTCGGCGATGCGGATCTGAAGGAAGTTCATCTCGACCGGCGTATTCTCCAGCCGGGCCGTGTAGCGGTCCGCCGCCTCGCGATCGCGCCGCCGGATCGCGATCTGATACATCTGCATGTCCGTGTCGGGCGTTTCGCCGGTGACCTCGATCTGCCGCCGGGTGAGCGTCTCGGCCTCGTCCATCCGATTGAGCTGGAGATACCGGGAGAAGGCGTTCGTGTACGCCAGGCGCCGCGTCGGATCGAGTTCCACCGCCTTCAGATAGGACTCGAGCGCGCGCGCGTTCTCGCCGCGCGCCGAATAGATCGTCCCGGCGTTGACGTACGGCACGGCGTCGCGCGGATACGTCCGCTTCCACAGCTCGTAGGTCTCGAGCGCCTTGTTCGTATCGCGCTCCACCCCGTTGTAGTAGTGCGCGGTGATGTACAGGCGCTCGCGCTCGCTGACCCGATCGCGCAGCTCGTAGGCCGTCTCCCGGTGCTCGATCGCGCGCGGCTGCTCGCCGAGGTTCGCGTAGACCGTGCCGAGCTGCGCGTGCGCGGAGGCGAACTCCGGATCCAGCTCGATCGCGCGGCGGAAGAACGGCAGCGCCTCCTGATCGCTCGCCGTGTTGCGCGTCCGATCGCCGACGCTGTAGGCCTTGAGCGCCTCGAGCGACGACGTCGTCGCCTGCTCGATCGGCGTGTCGCTCCGCGCGATCGAGGCGAGCGACTCGCCCAGCCCGCCGCGGATCGCCGAGGCGGCGCCGCCGAGCGCCACGAGCACCTGTTCCTTGCTGTCGGCCGTCGCCTGCTGCCGCGCGAGCACGTCCCCGGTGCCGCAGTTCTCGGCCGTCAGCGTGACGACATAGGTGGTGCCGAGGCTGGCGATGGCGCCCAGCATCACGGCCTTGATGCCCTGCCGCTGGCAGATGTCGCGCGCGACGGCCGGCGTCACCGCCGCGTCGGCGGGCCGGTTCATGTAGCCGAGCGTCTCGCGGACCCGCAGGTCCGGCACCACGTTCAGGAACTGCGATTCCTCGAGCTTCACGGCGAGCGCCTGCTTCAGCGTGCCGTCGAAGACCGCGTCGCCGGTGGTGTTCTCGAAATCGGCGATCAGGATCAGGTCGCTCTCGGCGAGCGCCTGGCTCGGGCCGCGCATCTGCCAGAGGACGATGGCGGCGGCGACGAGCACGACGACGGCGGCCGGCAGGACCCGCGTCCAGAACGCGCGACGGACGGGCGCGGCAGCCGCGGGGATGCCCCCGGCGGCGGCCGCCCGCGTGGACGGCCACGCCCCGCTCCCCGGCGCGGCCGGCGCTGCCGCCGTCGCGAAGGCCGGCCCCGACTCGGACGCGCGCCGCAGCGGCCGCAGGTCGGCGGCCATCTCCGACGCCTGCTGGTAGCGGGCCGAGCGGTCCTTCTCGATGGCCCGCGCGATGACGCGTTCGAGCTCGGGCGGGACGTCCGGGTTGATCTCGGAGGGCGCGGGCGGGATCCGGTTCAGGATGCCGTCGAACAGCACCGCCGTCGTGTCGCCGGTA
>Ga0299914_10004036_pt1 | contig 10496 bp, 11 predicted proteins | sample RVTome_10_FD_201361 | JGI IMG/M metagenome (GOLD analysis project Ga0299914, IMG submission 201361) | Soil microbial communities from uranium-contaminated site in the Upper Colorado River Basin, Wyoming, United States - RVT153D57 (version 2) ... | reverse complement strand
TGGTCATGGTCGCAACTGCGGCAGCTTGCGTCCGAGACCTTCACCGTCGACATCCACTGCGTCACCAAGTGGTCGAAGCTGGGCACCGCGTGGGAAGGGGTGTCGTTGGACACCCTCATGCGCGATGTCGAGACCGCGGCAGAGTTCGCGCTCGCGTACTCCTACGGCGGCTACACGACGAACCTTCCACTCGAGGATCTACTCGATGGCAAGGCCTGGATCGCCTATCGGTACGACGGCGACGAGCTGGCCCCCGAACACGGTGGTCCGGCCAGGCTCCTGGTGCCTCACCTCTACTTCTGGAAATCCGCGAAGTGGGTGCACGGCGTGCAGTTGCTGCTCGACGACGAACCCGGCTTCTGGGAGACGCTCGGCTACCACGACTACGGTGACCCATGGCGCGAGCAGCGGTACCAGGGCGACTGACCAGCCGCCTGGTCTGGCTGATCGCCCGCTTGGTCGAGAATCGCGCCGAAACGCCTACCGCGCGCACCATCGTGTTCGATGTGCCGGGTTGGCCTGGCCACTTGCCCGGTCAGCACGTCGACGTCCGGCTGACCGCAGAGGACGGCTACAGCACCCAGCGCAGCTATTCGATCGCCGCGCCGGCCGACGGTCACAAGGTCGAACTGACCGTGCAGCGGGTCGACGACGGCGAAGTATCGCCGTACCTCGCCGACGTGCTGTCCATCGGTGACCCGGTCGAGCTGCGCGGCCCGGTCGGCGGCTGGTTCGTCTGGCGACCGGACGATCCACGGCCGGTCCTGCTGGTCGCCGGCGGTGCGGGCATAGTGCCGCTGATGGCCATGATCCGCGCTCGGCGAGCAGCGGGCGTGCGGGTGCCGTTCCGTCTGATCTACTCGGTCCGGGCTCCCGAGGACCGGTACTACGCCAACGAGCTGCGGCAACTCGAACGTGCGGCAGACGGCTTGGACGTCGCGTTCGTGTACACGCGGACCGCCCCGGAGAACTGGTCGCGCCCGCTCGGACGGATCGGCGTCGACGACATCACCGCGCACGGCTGGCCGCCGGACTTCGAGCCACGCTGTTTCGTGTGCGGGCCCACGGGATTCGTCGAGACGGTGGCGAGCATCCTCATCGGCCTGGGGCACGCCCCGGGCGCGATCAAGACAGAGCGGTTCGGACCTACCGGAGGTTGACATGGCGGATCAGTATGAAGACGGCAATGCGCTGGCCGGGCCACTACGGGAGGTCTTCGCCGTCGACGTGACGACCGCCGTCGGGCGATGTGCATCGTGCGGAACCACGGCTCCGGTGGCGAACCTGCGCGTCTACTCGCGCGCGCCCGGTTGGATCGGTCGCTGTCCCGCATGCGACGAGGTCGTCTTGCGCTACGTCCGCGGACCGGCGGCAGCGTGGCTCGACGTTCGCGGCGCAGTCAGCCTGCGGTTCCCCCTGACACCTGACAGCGGGTAGCTGCGGGCCGCACGTATCCGAGGTCGTCCGGCGGGCTCGTCAGGAGGGATCAGTGCCGCTCGACGTGATCATCATCGCGGGGGTGGAGAGTGATCAGGCCGAGGTCCAACACGTTGACTCCGCTGAGCGCCGGCTCGTCAGTTACAGGCACCTTTGTCAGCTCTTGCTCATCGCGCGACCGCCAGAGGCTGTGGCGCAGCCGCATCCAGAAGGCCCGGTGCTGCTCGGGGCTAGGTGCCTGGCTGGCCTGCCACACCTTGGCGCGGATCTTCTCCACGAGTTCCTGCCCGCCGTACGCCTCGGCGATCACGAGTGCTCCGCGGAACGCACTTGATGATCCGGCGCAGGTGACGATCCGGTTGTTGACGACCAACTGCTCGCGGGACGGGTGCGCACCGTAGCGCTCGAGAAGCGGGCCGGCGAGCCAATGCGTCGCCGCGGTCTCATGACCGAGCAGTCCGGCCGCTGCCAGCAGTGCCGATCCTGTCGAAGTGGAGATGATCCATGAGGGAGACACGGTCCGTAGCCAGTCGGCGATGTAGGTGCGGTGGTCCGAACCGATGCCACCGGGTATGGCGATGATCTCCGGGTTTCCGATCTCCTCGAGTGTCGCCTCGGCCGTCTGCTCGCCTCCGGGGCCGGCGAACGTACCTCGAGTCGTGCTGACCGTGACCGTCTGGAGGTCGGGAATGTGACCCAGCACGAACCGAATTACCTCGGCCTCATCGACCAGGACACCTTGATAAACGACGATGGCAATCGTCGGGCTCCGGGGCATCCGGGTGTGCACATGTCCATGTTACGTCGGTTCCCGCAAGATGCGGCGGGGCGTTCTCACTGGCTGCTTACACCCCCGGCGCTAACCCGCCGATGGGCGGAGCCCGGCCTGAATCGCCGGCTCGGTCAACCGGCGGTAGATCTGGTCGACCTCACGCGGCGAGTACGGTACCTCGCCCAGCTGCCACCATCTCATTCCGAGCCCGAGGAGTGTGCTCACGGCGAACTCCACGAGCGCGTCCAGTGGCACCTGGGTCGGCCCGTCCGGAGCGCGCGCTCTGAGCTGGTCTCCGACCAGTTCGGTCAGAAACTCATGCAGGTAGCGGACGAACACCTCGGCACCCCGCCGCCCGGCCATGGCCTTCCAGACGTCCCTGTAGGTGGCGAAGTGCTCGAACACCGTGAGAGAGGGTGACGCGTTCGTCCCCTGGAGCCGGCTGTTGTCGTCGGCCGCCGAGGTGAACGGCTCCCGAAGCTCTTCGAGACCGTAGACAAGCAGATCCTCCTTGTCGCGGAAGTGCGCATAGAACGTCGATCTGCCGACATCGGCGCGATCGATGATCTCTTGGACCGTGATCCGTTCGTATCCCTTCTCACTGATCAGCGACAGCAGCGCGCCACGCAGTAGGTCCTTGGTCCGCCGGACCCTCCGGTCGACCCTCCCGACCGCCATACACACCTTCCTCTCCCGGACAGTTCGAGCGGAACGTTCATTAGCGAACTCATCGAGCTATCTGGTTGTTGCGGCGCTGGTGCTGGCCGCCGAAACTACTGGACAGTGTTCATTAACGGGCACTCGTCCATAACCGAATGTAGTACCGGAGAATCCAATGCACCAGACCTCGACTCACGATGTCGAGCCGGCCGGCCAGCCGACCGGTGTCGCCATCGGTCGCCGCACCTGGCTCGTCCTCGTCCTGTTGTGCGCCGCACAGTTCATGCTCATTCTCGACATCACCGTCGTGAACGTCGCCCTGCCGTCGATCCAGGCTGACATCGGCCTGGCAATTACCGACCTTCAGTGGGTCATCACGGCATACACGCTCGCCTTCGGTGGGCTGATCATCCTCGGCGGCCGGGCCGGGGATCTGTTCGGCCGCCGGCGCATGTTCATGGCGGGTCTCGCGTTGTTCACCGTCGCCTCGCTCGTCGCCGCGCTGGCGCCGAATCCAGGCCTGCTGATCACTGCCCGCGCTGCCCAGGGAATCGGCGCGGCGTTGCTGTCCCCATCGGCACTGGCGTTGATCACCGTCGTCTTCCCGGTAGGTGCGGCTCGCCACCGTGCGCTCGCGATATGGGCGGCGGTCGCCGCCAGCGGTGGGGCAGTGGGAGTGCTGATCGGCGGCATCCTCACCGAAGCGTTCGGCTGGCAGGCGATCTTCCTGATCAATGTGCCGGTCGGTGCCGTCATCGCGGCGGCGGTGCTCCGGGTGGTTCCGGCCGTGCGGCCGGTGTCCGGAAAGCGTCTCGATCCGGCAGGAGCCTTGCTGGCCACCGGTAGCCTCGTGGCGCTCATCTACGGGCTGGTGCAGGCCGAATCCGCGGGCTGGGCGTCCGGCCAGACGCTCGTGCTGTTCGCGCTGGCATTGGCGGGCGTCGCAGCCTTCTTGTTGGTAGAGCGTGTGGTGCGGAATCCACTCGTACCGCTGTCGGTGTTCCGCCGGCGGCCGACCGTCGTCGCGCTGGTTCTGATGATCCTCGGCATGGGGCCGGTGTTCTCCGGATTCTTCTTCTCCTCGCTCTATTTGCAGACCGTGCTGGGCCATTCCGCGCTGCGAACCGGCGTCGAGTTTCTGCCGGTCGCGGTTGCCATCGTGGCCGCGGCGCACGCCGGTGGCCACCTGATCTCGCGGTTCGGTGCCAAGCCGGTAATCGCCACTGGCCTTGCGGTCGGCGCTGTTGGTGCCGTCCTGCTCAGCCGGCTACCAGTGGACGGCGGCTACCTGACCGATCTGTTGCCGGGATTCCTGCTGTTGGGAGTTGGTGGTGGGCTGGCGGCCGCGGGCGTGATGATCACCGCGATGTCCGGCGCCCGCTCTGAGGATGCCGGCCTTGTCTCCGGATTGACGAACACGGCTCACGAACTGAGCATCGCGCTCACCTTGCCGGTGCTGTCCACCATCGCTGCCGGCCAAAGCGGACTAGGCAGGCAGGCGGCAGCCGCCGAGGCGGGCCTGCTCACCGAAGGCATCACGAGCGCTTTCCTGGCAGCCGCCGGTATCGCTGCGGCCGGAGTTGTCGTAGCGGTTTCCTTGCTGCGCCGCTCCGATGTGACCACGGGTGTCCACCACCCGCACGGACTCCACTAGCCGGTACCGATCGTCGGTGCCGGTCGAGAGAACAACGAAGGGATAACCATGGCAGTACTCCGGATCGACCGCTTTGTCATCAACCCGCGCGACGCAGCGGAGCTGATCAACCGCCGCAACGCCCTGGTGGCGGCCGTCAGGGACGCAGTTCCCGGGCTGCTCGAGTCAAGACTCGTCAAGGTGGACGAGTCGCACTGGATCGACATGTGGCGGTGGGACACGCGGGTGAACGCCCAAGCTGCCGCCTCGCGCGCCCAGGCCGGCGGGTTCCCGCAGGCGGCGGCGGCGTTCGAACTGGCCCGCGACGTGGTGACTGAGTTCACCGAGATCGTGGACGAGCGGTAGGTGATCAGGACACGGTAGCGCGTGGTTCACGTGCGCGGGTGAGGACGGACCTGGCCGAAGATGAGCTCATCCGCGCACGTGCTGAACGCCAGGCATGGCTCATGTCTGCGACTCCTAGGGCGTGGCAGGGACCTCATCGGGAGTGTCCCGCCGTTGTCCGCGGTACCCCAGCAGCGCCACCGCAGCAGCGAGTCCGGCGCCGGCGGCGGCAAGGTAGATCGCACTCGTGCCGACGTGTTGTTCGAGTTGACCGGCGGCAGCGGTGCCAACCCCGTATCCAAGCCACATGAACGTGCCGAGTAGGGCGAACGCTTCGGTCCGGTACGCCTGCACCGCGTTCGCCGCGATGACGATCTGATTCAGCACGTCCCTGCTGCCGCTGACCAGCCCGGCAACTGCGTAGAGGACCGCCAGCACCGGGATTGTCGCGGGCCCGCTCGCAACGAGCAGGACGAGTACGGCTCCCGCGTGTAAGGCGAATAGCTGACGGCGCGGCGCACCAGGCCAGCGCCGGGCGCCGTATACGAGCCCGCCTAGCACTTCTCCGGCCGCGAGTGTGCTCAGCAATAGCCCAGACAGGGCATCGGCGCTGGTGCGTGCGACTGCGCCGACCTGTAGGCAGCCGTACATGAACGTGTCCAGTGCCGCGACAGCAAGCAGCAGCCGCACTCGGGCATCGGACAGGGGGCCGAGCCAGTGTCGCGCGCCGTCCCCGTGCGAGTTGCTTTCCCGCACCCGCCGGAGGATTGGCGCGGTCGTGAGCAGCAGGTCGCCGGCGATCTTGAGCGCACCTGCGGCGAGCACTGCGGTGAATGGAGAGGTCGAGAACGCGAGCGCTCCGGCGACCAGTGGCCCGACGATGAACATCGCCGAGTTGAGCACGGTGTCGACCGCGTACGCAGCGTGCAGTTGGCTGCCGGAGAAAAGCCGTGACCACTGGGTGCGAGTCACCGGTGCCGCCGGCGGGTTGCTCAGTCCCACCAGAACGGCACAGAGGACAACGGCCGGCACGCTGGTCTGGCGGACGAGCGCCGTGAGCAGGATTACGTAAGCGGCAGCGTGCACGGCAAGGCAGGTGAGCAGCACTGTCCGGGCCCCGTACCGGTCGGCAAGTCTTCCGGTCACGGGGGCGGACCCTGCAACTCCGATCGCATGACCGGTCAGGACGGCGCCCGCAGCGGCATACGAGCCGTGGATGTCGACGACGGCGAGCAGGACCGCGAGGCTGAACATCGATGTCGTCAACCGGCTGAGAGTCGCCGCGATGAGCAGTCGGGGAGCGCCCCGCGCACCGACTACCTGGCCATACGTTCGCATTAGGCACACCCCCGTTACTATCTATTGCTAAAATGCCAGTAACACACTAAGCATCGGGTGGTGACGTGTCAAATGCGTTTAGCTGGTAACATGGGGCGTGCCGCCGAGCTCGCCGGCGAGTTGGTCAACCTGGCCACCGCCGGTGCGGCCCGGGGGCAGGACTACCTGCCGCCGCGAGGTGAGGCACTCGCCGAGCAGTTCAGCCGTGTCGTTACGGCCCATTGGGCCGGCGAAGTGCGAAGAACGCGTGACGCGGCCATTCGGGTCGAGCAGATGGCCCAGGAGTTCAGGACGGTTTTCCAAGCCAATGGCGATGCGGAAACGGCCGGCGCGCTCAACCGGTTGTTGCGACGTTACGGCACTCGGCCGTACCTGGCCGTCTCGCCGGAACAGCAGGCTCACCTGCACTTTCACGGCGACGCCGAAACACCCGTCGAGTCACTCGGCGGAGAATTCGCAGCGGGTCTGGCGCTCGTCGTCGATGCCTACGGGCATGGCCGGCTCGGGATCTGCACTGCGCACCACTGCGACCGGGTATACGTCGATCTGACGCGAAACGGTTCGCGGCGATACTGCAGCAACGCGTGCGGCGCGCGGGCCAAGATGGCCGCGTACCGCTCCCGGCTGTCCGCCGACGAACCCAGCCGGTGATCAGGCGCTGCGATGCATGGCCTGTCAGTCCGCGACGTGCATCAAGCCAGTGCGGCCACGGCCGCGACCGCCTGGTCGACCTGCTCGGGCGTGGTGACGATGCTGGTACCGAACCGGATGTACTGGTCCCGATAGGGCGTGACGCTCGCCACGATGCCGTGATCGCGGTGAAGTCGTTCGACCGCCTCTCCGGCGTGCAGGCCTGTCACCTCGCAACACACCAGGCCGCTGGACAGTTGCGGATCACTCGGGGTGACGACGCGGACGCCCGGAACGCCGGACAGGCCGTCCTTCAGCTGCGTCGCGAGCTCGCGGCTGTGTGCGGCGATCCGGTCGCGTCCGATCGACTCGTGGAACTCGAACGCTTCCGTGACCGCCCACCGATGCTCGAACGCCTTGTACCCGCCCGGCGTACCGGCGTCATAGAACGGGCGAGGCGCATCCGTGACACCCAGCCAGTTGTTGATGCCCACGGGGTCGAATGGCGGGATGATCGCGCCAATCGCCTCGCCAACGTCCGGTTTCGCCCACACCAGGCCGGTGCCGCGCGGTCCGAACAGCCACTTGTGAGTTCCCGAGATGAGCACGTCGCACCCCAGCTCATTCGGACCGTCCTGTTCCACGCCGAGCCCGTGGATACCGTCTATGCACAGCAACGCGCGCTGCTGCGGGTCACGGTCACGGTTGGCGTCGGCCAGCATGTCGGCGATCTGCCGCACCGGGAGCTTGACCCCGGTGCTCGAATGAACCCAGGTCAACGCCACAACTCTGGTTTCCGGCCGGATTGCCGCCTCGATTCGGGCAGTGATCTCGTCGGCGTCGGCGGCGGCGGGATCGTCGTAGAGCTGAACCTGCTCGACTTCAGCTCCCGACCGTTCGGCCGCCAGCCGAAGCGCCTCGTGGGTCGAGTAGAAATCATGAGTCGTCGTCAGAACATGGGCGCCGGGCTCGAGAGTCAGGCCGTGATACACCAAGCCCAGTCCCATGGTGGTGCTGTCGGTCAGCGCGATCTCGTCGGGCCGGGCCCGAAGGTAGCGGCTCGCTGCTGCTCGAACCGCCTCGTCGTGGCTGTACGCCTCGTGTACGACCGTCGCCGGGTCGTTGTCGAGAGCTTCGCGCCATCGCTCTATCGCCGCGCGCACGGGAGCAGGATGGGTCGCCAGGACGTACGCGGCGAAGTGTGCCAACTGCGGGTCGAGCGCGAACTCTGCTCGAACGGCGTCCCAGCTGTCCGGGTCGGCCGGCGTCGTAGGAGACGGGCTGGCGGCGCTCGCCGTTCCCTGGTCAGTGCAGCCTGCCGCGGCGGCAGCGGCTCCGCCGGCGATTACCAAGGCGCTTCCGGCCAGCAGCGTGCGACGGGCGATCATTTGTTCGGGCATGGAGCGAGAGTAACGATCGCGAAATCAGGGGCGGCATCGACCCCTAGGGGCTCGAGTCGATCATGTCTCGGCATTGCTGGTGTGCTCGCGTGGGGGTGTCGGGTGGGGTACGGCAAGTTGCCAGGCGCCGGGCTTGAGGGTCCAGGTGCGGTGGGTCATCGGCCCATCGATCTCGCCATCGGCGACAGTCAGGAACTGGTCTCCGGTGACGGCGACATGCCGGCCCCGATGCACCCGGACATCGGCGCGCCCGAGGTGCTTACCTCTGGCGAGGTCTACAGCGTAGCCGACACGCGCCAGCGGGTTGACCGCGCCGGAGACGACTACCTCGGCCAAACCGTCGCCGAGGGCCGCTTCCGGATGCACCTGCGCGATGCCGCCGCCGATGCTGGGCCCGTTCGAGACGGCCACCATCAGCACCCGGTCGAAGGACTCCGCTATCGGCTCGCCGTCGACGCGGATCACCAGCCGCCACCCACCCGCCCGAATGCCCGCCGACAAGGCACCGATGGGGTAGGCGAAACGTCCGAGCCGGGACTTGAACGCGCCCGCTGCCCGCGTTGCACTGGCTCCCACGCCCAGGTGCACGGCGTTCATCACCACGCCACCTGTGTCGTCCACGAGCAGGTCGAGGCGTCGTGAGTGGCCGGTGGCGATGATTCCCGCGGCGGTCTCCGGGTCGAGCGGAATTCCCAGCCCCCGCGCCAGGTCGTTTCCAGTTCCGAGGGGGATCAAGCCCAGCGGGCAGTCGCCAAGCTCGCCTCGGGCGTACAGGGTGGCCACGACGGCATGCAGCGATCCGTCACCGCCGGCCACCACCAGACGGCGGCCGTCACGCTGGTCGAGGATCTCGCCCAACTGAGCGCGGTCGCGGGAGTACACCAGCTCGACCGGCTCGGTCTGGCCGAGGATCGCAGCGGCCGCTGCCACCGCGTCGCGCTCGGCACTGCCTGCCTCCTCGTTCGCAACGACAAGCACCTCGCGCCTTCCCGACTCACCCATTAGTCGGCTATACCCGCAACGCCCGCCGGCAAGCGCGAATGGCTCCGATCAGGCCGCGGCGTCAGATCGTGACGACGACCTTGCCCGATGCGCGACCCGCTTCCTGGTAGGCCAGGGCGGACGGGATCTCGACGAACGGGAAGCTGCGGTCGATCACCGGTCTGACCGCGCCGCTCTCGATCAGCTCGGTGAGTGTCAGGAGGTTCTGCTTGACGTGTACGGCTCGCACTACGTCCGCCAATGCTATGCGCTGTGGCACGAAGGGCGACATCGCGAGGGCCGCGAAGACGTGTCCGGCCGGTTGCAGCCATCGCCCGGCCGGCCCCCCGACGGCGACGAAGGTTCCCTTGCGGGTCAGAACTCGCCGGCAGTTCCATGCGGAGCGGCTTCCCGCGACATCGACGAGCAGGTCGTACCGCTGCGTGGTCCGGGTGAAGTCCGTTCTTGCGTAATCGATGACCCCGTCCGCTCCTATCGACCGGACGAGTTCGACGTTGCGGGTGCTGCACACCCCGGTGACATGTGCGCCGAATGCTCGGGCAAGCTGGACGGCGAACGTCCCCACGCCTCCTGACGCGCCGTTGACCAGGACGCGCTGGCCCGGTTCGACGCGTCCGGCGTCACGCAAGGCGACCAGGGCGGTGCTGGCCGCCATTGGCACCGCAGCAGCCTCCTCGAACGACAAGTTCGCCGGCATCGGTGCGAGCCGATCCGCGTTGACGCGCACATATTCCGCGAAGCCACCCTGCTCCAGCATGGCGAAAACGGAATCACCGCGACGGAACTCCGTGACCTCGGCGCCGACGTCCTCTACCTGACCGGCCACGTCTGCGCCCAGGATGCTGATCTTGGGCTTGCGAAGCCCCAGGGTGCCGGGCATCAGGCGGGAGAGGTACGGCTCGCCTCGCATGTGGTGCCAGTCGTATGGCTGGACGGACGTCGCGCGCACTCGCACCACCACCTCGTCTTGTCGTGGCTCCGGTGTTTCGACGTCGGTCAGCTCGAGGTCTTCTGGTGAGCCATACGAATGCAGGATGAACGCCTTCACAGCCAACTCCAAGGTCATGGTCCGGGTGGTGCTCCCTTACGTCGTAAGGTATTCTTACGTTGTAAGGCTGTCAACAGGGGGCGCCAAATAGCGACGCCATTCAAGATCAGGCGTCCGGACGAATCCGGTCGAGGCCGTCGAGGATGAGGTCGAGTCCGAACTCGAACTCGGCCTGGTCGTCGCACCAGCCGAGGGTCGAGTCGGGGTCGTCGTGCGCTACCTCGGCCAGCA
>Ga0299914_10004035_pt1 | contig 10497 bp, 10 predicted proteins | sample RVTome_10_FD_201361 | JGI IMG/M metagenome (GOLD analysis project Ga0299914, IMG submission 201361) | Soil microbial communities from uranium-contaminated site in the Upper Colorado River Basin, Wyoming, United States - RVT153D57 (version 2) ... | reverse complement strand
CTGACCAGCAGGTAAACACCTGCGGCAACCATGGTAGCAGCGTGGATCAAGGCGGAAACGGGCGTAGGTCCTTCCATGGCATCCGGCAGCCAGGTAAAAAGGGGAAACTGGGCCGACTTGCCAATGACACCGCAGAAAATGCACAAGGATGCCGCCGTTTGCAAGCCTGTCGGAGTGGAAGATTGCAATAACGCGGTGAGGCTGAAAGTTTCGTAGGTTGACCAGATGATCATGATACCGACCAGAAAACCCGCGTCTCCGATCCGGTTCATAACAAATGCCTTGGTTGCGGCGCGCCCGGCTTCAGGCTTTTTTGACCAGTGTCCAATAAGCATGTAAGAAGAGAAGCCCACCATTTCCCAAAAGATGAATAGAAAAAGGAGGTTGTCGCTTAAGACAATTCCCTGCATTGAGAAGGTGAAGAATCCGAGCATGGCAAAATATTTTTTCACGTCCGCGTCATTTGCCATGTACGCTGTTGAATAAAGATGAACAAGAAATGAAATAAGCGAGACCACCGTCAGCATCAGAATGCTGCGGTTGGATAGTGCGAGGTCTGCTGTAAATGAATGATTTCCGATATGGAACCACTCGATGTTGAGCACGAGTGGAGGCTGACCCCAGAAACTCACCAACAGGATAACGGCGCTGATGAATCCAGCGAGTATCCAGAGGACAGAAATTCGGGAGATGATGTTTTGGTGATTGCGAGAAAACAGGCTGACGTTTACAAAAGATGCAAGCGGTGCGAGCAGCGAGGTGAAAGCGAGGATTTGATAAGCGTTGTCCAACCGTTTATCCCTTTAGTTCCGCGATCTCATCCGGAATCGATGATTGATAGTAGCGATACACACGCAGCACAATGGCAAGCCCGACAGCCGCCTCACAGACTGCGACAATGATCACAAACAGTGCAAAAATATGGCCCTGCAAACCGGCGGGGTGCAGCTGATTGAATGCCACGAGGTTAATATTGGAAGCGTTGAGCATCAGTTCTATCCCCAGCAGGACCATGATCGCATTCCGCTTAATAATGACAACGGCGAGTCCCGCGCAAAAAAGAAAGGCGGCCAGATAGAGTAACACGTTAAAGGGTAACATCAAACCTTTGATTTTAAGTGGGCCGTGACAACCGCCGCGCCGATCAGCGCGACCAGCAACAAAATCCCTGCGATCTCAAATGGAAGGGCGTACAAGCTGAAGATCGTGAAACCAATCACATCTATATTTGTTGGAGACAATCCGTTTTCTCCGTACTTCGGCAGCAAGGGAAGATAGCGGGTCAGCACGACGAAAAGGCCGACACCGGCGAGCGCGCCACTGAAGATATGCCTGTTTTCAACCACCAGCGGACGACCGGAAATTTTCGTTGTCAGCATAATACCAAAAATGATGATCACCAGAATTCCCCCGGCGTAAATAAGAATCTGGGTAACGGCCAGGAATTCAGCGAAAGAGAGAACATAAAGCGCCGCAACAGAAAGCAGTGCTACTAAAAGTAGAAGCGCGCTTTTAAAAACGTTTTTTGAAAAAAGGATCCCCCCTGCGGCTGCGGCTGCGAGCGTCACGAAAAAATAAAAAAGAATCGTTACCGCATTCATTGACTGGGGGGCTTTGATCCCGGTGGTTTTATTTTTGGCCTGAAAACGGGTTTCGCCGTGGAGGGCGCCGGAGTATCGCCCGAGGGTTGGATTTTCTCGGCACTGACGGACTGCGCCGGAGGTGTTTTGCTTTTCTGATAGGTCTCAAAAATCCTTTTCTTTTCAGCGATCTCTGCAGGTGACATTTCCGCGAAAGCAAAGTTATGGTCCTCGATTTCGGTTACACTGAAGTCAAAAACCTTTGTCATCGTCAGGCATTCGGTCGGGCATACTGTTGTGCAAAGACCGCAGAAACAGCACTTCGCCATATCGATGTCAAACTTTGCTGCATAGATCCGTTTTGGCGTACCGTCGGAAGTTTTGCCGATCTCTTCAACGGCCCTGACCGGTTCGATGTCAATACAATCAACAGGGCAAATTTTGGCACATTTATCACAGACGATACAATCATCTATCTCATTGTGCAAGCGATAGCGGCCGTTGTCCGGAACAGCTATCATCTCATGCGGATACTGGATGGTGGAGATCCCTCCTGTATGGGAAAAATAGCGATCATCGGAAATCGGAACAATGCTTCGTTTTCTACCGGCGCGCAAAAAATGGGCAAAGGTTATCTTCAATCCTTGCCGCAGCGACCGAAAGGAGGTAAGCAGGTTATGGAAATACGACCGGTTCTTTTCACTCATACCGCACAGTCAGGCAAAAATAAGAAAGAAAAGCAGTTGAGGGCAGGCTCCAGCGAGAGATTATTCAGGTTTGGGTATCGTAAACGAGAATTTGCTGCCTTTTCCTTCCTCGCTTTCCACAAAGATCTTACCCCCGTTTTTTTCTACAAATTCTTTGCAGAGGATCAAGCCAAGGCCGGTACCCTTTTCATTGGCCGTGCCCCGGGTGGTGTAGGGGGCGGTCTTATCAAAAAGAATTTTCAATACATCGGGGGCTATACCCACGCCATTATCCTGAACGGTCACCATCCAATGGGTCGCCTGATCGGTGGCCTCAATCACAACCTTCCCGCCGTCATTGGTGAATTTAATAGCGTTTGTCATCAGGTTGCGGATCACCAGGTTGATGGTGTTGGAATCCGCAAAACCGATGGTGTCGCGTTGAACCTTGTTGTGGAGCTTGATCTGTTTATTGGGGATGGTGCCCAGTAGTTGAATGTTTTCATCCACCATTTTATGGAGATCGATCCGCGCCGGTTGCAAAGACAGCTTGTCCATTTGCAGCAAAGTCCAGTCCAGCAAATTATTAAGCAAAGTGCGGGTATGATTAAACCGCGACTTGAGTTCGTGAATGTGGCGGGATAATTCCTCGGGTTTAACCGCGCCTTTATCGAGCAGGTCAAGCAAACCCGCCAGGGCATTTATGGGCGACCGGAGGTCATGTGAAATGATGGAGAAAAACTTGTCCTTCACCTGGTTCAGGCGTTCAAGTTCCTCGCTTCGGGTCTCCATTTCCTGCTGATGTCTAAGCAACAAGGTGTTGATCTGCCTCCGTCGCTGGCCGCTCCGGTATACAGTAGCCAGCAGGATAACACTCAATGCCATCACGACCACCAGAATGTTTCTGATAAATTCCTGTTTTTTAATAGTGTCGTCCTTGAGGTTGCGCTCCTGATTCAAGGCCGCTATCTCTGTATCTTTATCTTCGGTTTCAAATCTTATCTGATCGCGCAAAAGTTTTTCCTGCATGTCCTGGCTGAAGAGACTGTCTTCGAGTTGTTTGAACTGCTTGAAATAGGCCAGTGAATTTTTGTGGTCGTTTCTGAGTTCAAACAGATTCGACAACGTATAGTAGCCGCGGATCTCGAGTGTGCGGGCGTTAGATTGTTTTGCCATCGACAAACTGCGACTGATGGATTGCATGGCCTGGTCGTATTTTTCCTGCTCTATATATACCAGCCCTCGACCTAATTCGGCTTCGGCGAGGCCGAACTCATTTCCCGTTCTTTCATGCAGGGCATAGGTTGTATCATAATACGCCAGCGCTTTATCGTAACGCCCGGAGTGCAGATGTACCGTGGCCAGTCTGGCGAGCGTCTTGGGTTCAAGGACCAGAAGCTTTTGTTCACGTGTGAGGTTCAACGACCGGAGCAGTACTTTCATGGCCGAATCGTACTCGCCCCGGCGCAGCATGACATCGCCAATCTCATCCAGCGAATAAGGTACACCTTCGACGTCATCGATCTTGCGGCTCATCTTAAGTGACAGGTTCAGATGGTCCAGCGCGCGGTCATATTGTCCAAGTTCCTTAAAAACCCTTCCTACATTGTGGAGCGCGATGGCCATCCGCAGCGAGTCTTCAATGGCTCGGGCGACCCGGTATGATTGCGTAAAGAAAAAATAAGCTTCATCGTATTCGCCAAGGTCATAATAGTCGTTGGCTACATTATTATAACCAATGCTCAGATTGGCACTATCGCGATTGTCCAAACTGTTTTGTAAGGCGAGGTTGTCGTACCGAAGGGCTGCGCTGTAATCTCCACTGATGGAATAGAGCGCACCGATGTTCTGATAGGCATATATCTTTTCTTTTATGAAGTTTTGACCTTCAGCGATCTTGAGCGCATTTTCCGCCAGCTCCCTGCTTTTGTTGATGTTGGTATACTGGTATTCGCGGGAAAGGCTGATCAACAGGGAGATCCGGCTGGTGTCGGGAAGATCACTTTTTAATACCGATTCAAGACTGTCAATAACACCCTGCGCCTTCCCTGCTCCTGTGGTGGCAAGCAAAATCAGAATAATATGTAGACAGGTTGTACGCACGCTTTTCAAATGAATATTATTTTCCAAAAGGCGAAGACTACGATCAATACCAAAGCAATCGGTGTCAGATATTTCCAGCTTAACGCCATCAATTGATCCACCCGGAGCCGGGGATACGTCCAGCGTATCCAGATCTGAACGGCAACAAAAAATAGAGACTTGCCAATTAACCAAAAAATACCCCACAACACCGATGCGGTTGTGCCGGGGTCTCCGGTTGTCCAGGTGGCAAGTGGTAACGAGCCCACATTCGGCAGGGGAGTATTCCAGCTTCCGAAAAATAGAACCACCCCCAGAATACTTACCAGGAGCATCATGGCATATTCACCCAGCATGATCACCGCAAACCTGAATCCCGAATATTCAGTGTGGAATCCTGCCACCAGTTCTGATTCGGCTTCCGGCAGGTCGAAGGGTGCCCGGTTACACTCGGCCAACGAAGCAATAAAAAATATTATCCAGGTAAGAAAAAGTAAAGGCATTCTGAAAATATTCCACGCAAGAAATCCACCGGTTATATCCACCCTTATATTCCAGGCGCTAATGTCAAAAAGAAATTTCGGGTCCGGCGACAAGATGCCCTGCTGAAAAGATATCTCCTGAAGGTTCAATGTCTGACTAAAAATACAAACGCTTACAACCGACAATCCGAGCGGTACTTCGTATGAGATCAATTGGGCAGCTGAACGCATTGTTCCCAGTACACTGTATTTGTTGTTTGAACTCCATCCCGCCATAATTATTCCGATCACATCCAGCGAAATAACGGCCAACAGAAAGAAAAGGCCCGAGGACAATCCTGCGCCGGACCACGTGGGACTAAGTGGAAGGACCGAAAAACCTGCAAATACCGATACAAATATTACAACCGGGGCAATTTTGAATATTCCACGTTCGGCCTGTGTAGGGATAATATCCTCTTTTTGAAGCAGTTTCAGGAGATCCGCAACGGTTTGTCCCACACCGTAATAGCCAACCTCCATCGGCCCCAGTCTGTCCTGGATAAAGGCAGATATTTTCCGCTCGGCATAAATTGCCAGTATTGCGTAAATGACCAGAAAGGGAAGTAGAAAAATGATTGTTGTCAATCGCCTGATTTTCTATCTAAGATGCTAAAATTTATCCGAGTACGGGCAGTCCCGCCCCGAACATTGGCAGAATGATTCGCAACCGGTGTAATACCGGGTCAATTCCACAAGGAATGCTTTTCAAGTCTTACAGATTCATGAAAAAACATACGTGCAGAAGATTCGAATGATTCCGTGAAATCGGAGACGAGAAAATGGTGCTCAGCCGGGTGGGGCGTATTGTGGAGTCCTTCTTTTGATAAATAATCTTGAAGCGCCCGGGCGATCACTTCCGAAGAATCGAGTATGGGCATTTTTCCCCCATAAAAAGCCTTGATCTCTTTCTTGATCAACGGATAATGGGTACAAGCCAGGATGAGCGCTTCAATATTCTGCAAAGCGGGATCCGACAAATACCGGGCAATGATCTCATGGCTGATCTGGTTGTTAAAAAAACCTTCTTCGATCATTGGTGCCAGCAGCGGTGTAGCCAGGGAATGTAAGGTAATATTCTTGTCAGCTTCCTGAATTTTTCGTCCATAGACACCCGATTGCACGGTCCGCTTGGTGCCGATAAGTCCGATGTCAGTGTCTTCGAATTGTTGTGTAACCAATTCTACCATCGGGTCAATAACGTTCATGACATGCGTGTCTGTACGGACATATTCCTTCAGGAGTTCATAGGACGCTGAACTGGCGGAATTGCAGGCGATCACGATAACTTTGCAACCTTTTTTTAACAATATGTCTGCTATTTTTATCGAATAAACCTGGATGGAAGCTTCGGATTTATCCCCGTAAGGCAAGTGTGCTGTATCGCCGAAATATATAAGATCCTCTTCCGGTAACAAAGTTTTGATGGCATGCGCTACTGTAAGACCTCCGATTCCGCTGTCGAATATCCCGATTGGCTTTTTATGTCTGTTCTCCATTTAACGATAAGGCTCCTAAAGTTCTTTCCTCCGGGCCATGAAAAAGCAAATTGGGAAATAAAACGGGAATAGGGAAATACAGGAAATAGGGAGTCTTCGATAAAAGTTGCGTATAGCCTGATATCCTTTATTTCCTTATTTCCCTGCCCACGGCTACACGACATTTTCAGAAAGCTTTGCTATGACCGACTCCCGGGCCTCACGGTGTTTGCAGTAGGTGCAGCCGTAGTGTTTTACCAACAGACCGGGATTGTCATCGGTAGGTTGTTCTGCGATTTCTTCGGTTCTGAGCCGGAAGGTTACATACCCGCATTCAGGGCATTCTTCGCTATGCTGGTATGCATGATATTTTTCAACCTTGGTATAACCGGTTTCTTCATCCAGCCACACATCGTAATCAACAGAATGCACTTCACTTTGCTCCTTGAAAAGTTCAGGTTCCAGGTGTGCCTCCTCTTCTCTTTCCTTGAGCTTTCGCATGATATTGCCGGCGGGGGATTTGCGCGGTTTATGCCGCAATTTGTTGAGCCGGTTTTCTACGTACCGCGGATAATAGATCCGTACAAGGCTGTAGAAGATGAAATAGGCAATAACCGCAAAACTCGCCGTCATGAAGATCCGCACGTAGAACCAAATGGTCACATCTGAAAATATCATGGTTGTCCCGATGGAGTTGGCGTAAAAGGCCGCGCCGACAATCAGGGCGATCACAGCATACCAGAAAAATCTGATCTCATTGAGATTGACATAGTCATATTTTTCCTTGTAGTCACGGATCAACAGGATGCGGAATTCGTGATAAAGCAGGATGAGTATGGCGATACCGATGCAGGTGTATGCCCCCAGGGTCATGTAACGATCCCAGGCTGTAATAAATTCTGAATGACTTTCCATAGGAATAGGGTTTAAGGCAGGTGAATTTAAGGATTTCATTCATCTTTTTACAATTCCGGGTTAATTTCTTTGTGAGATTTCCGGCTTATCCGACTATTTGTAATATTGCGTCATAAAAGAAAGTCAGAGCTTATGGGATATAACCTGCTAAAAGGAAAACGTGGAATTATTTTCGGGGCATTGGACGAGAATTCAATTGCCTGGAAAACGGCCTTGAAAGTAAGGGAGGAGGGCGGAATATTTACACTGACCAATGCGCCGATTGCCATGCGCCTGGGCAAGATCAACGAGCTGGCTAAGAGCTGCCAGGCTGAAGTAATTCCGGCGGACGCCACCTCCGAAGAGGACCTCAAGACGCTCTTCACCAAATCCATGGAAGTGCTCGGTGGCAAGCTGGACTTTGTCCTGCACTCTATCGGTATGAGTCCCAATGTCAGAAAGGACCGGGACTATGGAGACCTGAATTATGAATGGTTTCTGAAGACCCTGGATATTTCGGGGATCTCTTTTCACAAAGTTTTACAGACGGCGGAGAAGACAGACGCCATGAACGAATACGGCTCGATTCTCGCCCTGACCTACATCGCCGCACAGCGCGTTTTTCCCGACTACTCCGATATGGCGCAAGCCAAGGCCGTGCTGGAATCTATCGCGCGTAGCTACGGCTACCGGTTCGGGAAAGCGAAAAAAGTGCGTGTCAATACCATTTCCCAATCCCCGACCAGAACCACGGCGGGTGTGGGAATTTCTGGCTTTGATGTCTTTTTCGAATACGCCGCGATGATGTCGCCGTTGGGAAACGCTTCTTCGGAAGATTGCGCAGCGTTTATCACCGTCATGTTTTCGGATTTTACCCGCATGGTCACCATGCAAAATCTTATGCACGACGGCGGTTTCTCTACAACGGGTATTACCCAGGATCTGATAGAAAAGCTTTCCAAGTAGGTCAGTGCTGATGTTGGTTCCCCCCGTCGCCCTCAACAGCCAATACCACGAATAATCATATGGTATCTTTTCCTCCCTGTAAAATCAACCTGGGACTGAACATCATCGGTAAGCGGTCTGACGGGTATCACGATATTGCCACGGGTTTCTACCCGGTGCAGCGCACCGACGTATTGGATATTGTGCCGGCGAAGGATTTCTCATTCGCCGTTTCAGGCGATCTTATTCCGGGTGCTGCCGTTGATAATCTTTGTGTCCGCGCCTATCACCTCCTGAAAAAGGACTTCAGTCTCAAGCCTGTCGCCATTCACTTGCTCAAATGTATTCCCATCGGTGCCGGCCTGGGCGGTGGATCTGCCGATGGCGCATATACGCTGCGCGCCCTGAATCAGATTTTTGACCTGGCGATCAGCCGTGAAAAAATGGTGGTGTACGCGGCGCAGCTGGGTAGCGATTGTGCGTTTTTCATTGAAAACAAACCGATGATCGGTACGGGCAGGGGAGAGGTCCTGTCAGCCCTGGACGTTACTTTAAAGGGAAAATATTTGGTTATCGTTAGGCCTGAGGTGCAAATCTTAACAGCGACAGCTTATGCCGGCGTCGTACCCCACGACCCGGGCGCCGACCTTCGGGACGTTCTTGAAAGACATCCAATGAGTGAGTGGAGACACCTGCTGAAAAATGATTTTGAAGCGACATTATTCCCGCAGTTTCCAATTATCGAGGCCCTTCTGCAAAAATTGTACGCGCTGGGAGCGATCTATGCGAGTATGAGTGGCTCCGGCTCGGCTGTTTTCGGCATCTTCGAAAATGCCACAAACCTGGAGAAGGAATTTGAAAGCTATGACTACTGGTCAGGGTTTCTGGACTAGTGTTGCGACATTTTGAGCCAAAGCCCCCTGGCTATGCGCCAGGGAGCCAGCCTGCCTCGGTTGTGAGGCCGCAAAATTAATGGGTTGCTACACTAGTCAATGAGCACTGTGCGGTCGAAACGCTTCTTTAAAAAGGGATACGTTATAACCGCGCTCAGGATGACGAATGTTCCGATGTAGAAATTCAGGTTCATTTTTTCCTGCTGCCCGAAGATGATGACGGCCATAATAATACCGTAAACAGGTTCAAGGTTCAGCGTCAGCTGAATCATAAAAACTGAGACCCTTTTCATCAATTCGACGGCAACGGTATATGCATAGACGGAGCACACGCCCGCCAGGATGGCGATGTACAGAAAGTCCATGGCCGTGGGCAGCAACGGCAACCGGACATCTGCACCTGTGTAATCAAACAAGGGCAGGAACATGCCCGTCACGATAAAAACGCCGATCATTTCGTAAAAGGTAATGGTGCGGGCTGATATGCGTTTTACCATCCCCGCATTGAATACAGAGAACAACGCGGATGTAAAACCCGCCAGGATTCCCAGCAAAAGCCCTAGTTTGTACTGAAAATCAAATGAAAAGATAATATACAGTCCACCCATGACCATCAGCCCGAGCAGGACTTCATATTTCTTGATGTTTCTTTTATTGAACCATGGTTCAAGCAGCGCCGCCCACAGAGAGTTGGTTGCAAATCCCACGAGGCTTACCGATACGTTGGCAACACGTGCTGATCCGAAAAAAGCGATCCAGTGAAGGGAAACGATACCCCCAATGGCAAAAAGTTTAATAAGGTCAGGTCTTGAAACTTTAAAGGACCCGCTAGTGAAATAGATCACTGCCCCTATGCCAATGGCAGCGAGAATGGCGCGGTACCACACCATTTCCACGGCCGGAATAGAGACGAGTTTGCCGAGTATGGCTGAGAACCCCCAAAGAAATACGATAAAATGAAGCTTCAGGTAGTCAGTTGAGGAGGCCATTTTAACGCGGTACGTATTTATACATTCCCAGAGAAATGATTGCAAAAATGATATTGGGTATCCATACCGATAGCTGTGGCGGGGTGGATCCGGCTTCAGCAAAGGTGCGGAATAGCATAAAGAAGAGTATAAAAATAAATGACAATACGAAGCCCACCGCTATCTGCAAACCTGTTCCGCCCCTGCTTTTCCGGGAGGAAACGATGACCCCCATGAATACAAGGATCAGGATGGTAAAGGGCGCCGAATACCGGGTGTATTTTTCGACTTCATAGACTTCGACGCCCGTCGAACCCCTGGCTTTCAACGTGGCGATGTACTCATTCAGTTCATTCAAGGTCATGCCATCGTATTTCCGGTAATCGCTTTCGAATTCTTTCGGATGAATGACCAGCGCCGTATCCAGGCTCGTCCCGCTGGTAAGACTGT
>Ga0299914_10004034_pt1 | contig 10497 bp, 9 predicted proteins | sample RVTome_10_FD_201361 | JGI IMG/M metagenome (GOLD analysis project Ga0299914, IMG submission 201361) | Soil microbial communities from uranium-contaminated site in the Upper Colorado River Basin, Wyoming, United States - RVT153D57 (version 2) ... | reverse complement strand
TGGTCGACCAGCTCGCGGGTCTCGGCCGACGGGACGATGCCGAGCTCGCGCCGCAGGCGCTCGCGCAGCTCCTCGTGGGCGGCGAGCGCCCCGGCGCGGTCGCCGGCCCGCGCGAGCCTCGCGATCAGCTCGCGGGCGGCGATCTCCGCCAGCGGGTCGGCGGCCGCGCGGCGCCGGCTCCACTCGATGGCCGCGGGCAGGTCGCCGGCCGCCTCGGCGCGCTCGCCCAGCTCGCCCAGCAGCGCGACCACCTCGGCGCGGTGCTCCTGGCGCAGCGGATGGGCCCACTCCTCGTCGAGCCCGGCCAGCAGGTCGCCCCGCGCGAGCGCGACCGCCTCCTCCAGCCGGTCGGCGGCGACCAGCGCGCGGAAGTCGGCGAGGTCGACGCGCACGAGCGCCGGGTCGGCCGCCAGGCCGATCGTCTCGCGGTCCGCCAGCAGGGCGTCCGCGGCCGGCCCGAGCGCTCCGCGCAGCGACCAGGCCGCCTGGCGCAGGCTCTTGCGCGCGCTCTCCTCCAGGGCGTCGGGGCGCAGGCGCCCGGCCAGGAGGCTGCGCGGGTGGGGGCCCGGATGCACCGCCAGGAACGCCAGCAGCGAGCGCACGCGCGCGACCGGCGGCAGCTCCACGGGGGCGCCGCCGGCGCGCGCCTCGAGGGCGCCGAGCACACGGATCTCCAGCATCGCGGTCGACCCTACGGCGTGCGGGGACGCGCGCGCGACCGGGGCGAGACGCGCGGCGAGACGGGCTCGAGACGGTGACGGGGGACGCTGCCCCCACGCATCCGAACCCAGGGAGGACCGACTCGATGAGCACGACCGAGATCCCACCGCAGCAGCGATCCGCGGAGGGGCTGGCCGAGCGCCTCTTCGGAGCGATCATCGGCACCTTCGACCTCGCGGTCATCCACATCGGCGACCGGCTCGGCCTCTACCGGGCCCTGGCCGACGGCGGCCCCCAGACCAGCGCGGAGCTCGCGGCCCGCGCGGGCGTCGACGAGCGCTACGCCCGCGAGTGGCTCGAGCACCAGGCCGTGGCCGACATCCTGGCCGTGGACGACGAGGGCGCTCCGGCCGCGCGGCGCCGCTACGCGCTCCCGGACGAGTACCGCGAGTCGCTCCTGGACCCCGACAGCCCGCTGACCGTCGTGCCGATGGCGCGCATCACGATCGGCGCCCTCGCGCCGATCGACCACATGATCGAGGCCTTCAGCACCGGGGCGGGGGTCCCGTACTCCGACTACGGGGCCGACGCCCGCGAGGGGATCGCCGCCTTCAACCGCCCGATGTTCGTCAACGAGCTCGCCCAGCAATGGTTCCCCGCGATCCCCGACGTCGAGGCGCGCCTGCGCGCGACGCCCCCCGCTCGCGTGGCGGACATCGCCTGCGGCAGCGGGTGGTCGAGCGTGGCGATCGCCCGCGGCTACCCCTCGGTGCGGGTGGACGGCTTCGACGTCGACGCCCCCTCGATCGAGGACGCCCGCGCGCTCGCCGCCGCCGAGGGCCTGGACGACCGGGTCAGGTTCTTCGTGCACGACGCGAGCGACCCGGGCCTGACCGGCACCTACGACCTGGTGACGATCTTCGAGGCGCTGCACGACATGGCGCGCCCCGTGGAGGCCCTGCGCACGGCGCGCGGGCTGCTCGCAGAGGGCGGCAGCGTGATCGTGGCCGACGAGAAGGTGTCCGAGCGCTTCGCCGCGCCCGGGGACGAGCTGGAGCGACTGAACTACGGCTTCAGCGTCCTGCACTGCCTCGCCGTCGGCCGCGAGGACGAGCACTCGGCCGGCACCGGGACCGTCATGCGCCCCCACACGGTCGACGAGTACGCGCGCGCCGCCGGCTTCTCGGGCGCCGACGTCCTGCCCCTCGAGCACGACTTCTGGCGCTTCTACCGCATGCGCGGCTGATCAGGCGGGCTCGGCGGACGCCTCCGCGCCGGGGGCGTCCTCGGGCCGGCGCTCCTCGGGGCTGACGACGTCGACGACGCCGATGTCGACCCGCGCGACCGTCAGCCCCGTCGCGAGCTCGACCCGCTCCACCACGCGCGCCCGCACCTCGTCGACGACGGCGGGGATGCGGACGCCGTGGCGCACGACCAGGCGCAGGTCGATCGTCGCCCTGCCGTCGGCGACCCTCACCGCGGCGCCGCGGCCGCGGCGCTCCGAGGCACGCAGCCAGCCGCGCCGGATCCCGGCCGCCCGCAGACCCTCCACGCCGTCCACCTCGCAGGCCGCCGCCGCGGCGACCTTGGAGACGATGTCGTCCGCGATCCAGGTGGCGCCGCCCTCGGCGGCGGGGCCGCCGCCCTCGGCGCCGGGGCCGCCCTCCCGGCCGGCCCCGCCGCGCTCGGGCGCGGGCCACCCGGGGCCGGGGTACGGGCTCGTCGGCTGCTCGGTCATCGGTGCTCCTCCCTCGCGATCCCATCCGGAGTCTGAACGATCATGGCGCCCCGCCAAGCGTGGCGGGCGGCCGGCGCAACCACCCGGCCGTCCAGTGGCGGCCCGGACCGGTGCTGCTACCGTCGCCCGTCGTGACCGACTGGGTGATCGACGTCATCAACGCGCTCGGGTACGTGGGCCTCGCGGCCCTCATGCTGGTCGAGTGCATCTTTCCCCCGATCCCGAGCGAGGTGATCCTTCCCTTCGCGGGCTTCGCGGTGGGGGAGGGCGACATGTCGTTCCCGATCGCCCTGGGGGCCGCGACGGCGGGATCGGTGGCCGGCAATCTGGCCCTCTACGTCGCCGCGCGGCGCGGCGGCCTGGCCGTGGTCGCGCGCCATGGCCGCCGGGTCGGCGCGACGCCCGAGCGGCTGGAGCGGCTCGAGCGGTGGATGGACCGCTGGGGCTCGGCCACGGTCCTGGTGGCCCGGGCGGTGCCCCTGGCGCGCAGCACCGTGTCGCTCCCCGCGGGCCTCGCACGCTTTCCGATCGGGCGCTTCCTCCTTCTCACCACGTTGGGCAGCGCCGCCTGGAACGGCGTGCTGATCGGGCTCGGATGGGCCCTCGGCGACGCCTGGCACCTGGTCGAGGAGCGGATGAGCGGGCCGAGCCTGGTCGTCGTGGCGGCGCTCGTCGCGGGCGCCGTGGGGTTCGTCCTCGTCGCGCGGCGGCGGGCGCGTCGCGCGGCCGCCGCCGGGTCCTCGGCGGGGTAGGCGCATGAGCGGGCGGGACGCGTTCCCGCTGCCGACGGCCGGCGGCGGGACGGTGGCGGTGCCCGCGCCGGGCGCGGGGCCGCAGCGCTGGGCGGGCGCGCCGAGCGCCGCCCTCGACGACGACGGGTCCGTGGTCCTCGCCTACCGCGTGCGCTGGGGCGACGAGCGCGGCGACGCCAACGGGATCGCGCGCTCGGCGGACGGCGAGCGCTTCGAGACGGTCGCGATGCTCGACCGGGAGCGGTTCGGGGCCGCGATGGTGGAGCGCCCGGCGCTCGTGCGCACCGACGAGGGGCGCTGGCGGCTGTACGTCTGCTGCGCGACGCCGGCGAGCAAGCACTGGTGGATCGGCGTGGTGGAGGCCGCCGACGTCGAGGGCCTCGCCGACCAGGACGTCCGCCCGGTCTTTCCCGGCGACGAGCGCACGGGCGTCAAGGACCCGGTCGTCCGGCGCATCGGCGGGCGCTGGCACGCCTGGGTCTGCTGCCACCCCCTCGACGAGCCCGGTGAGGAGGACCGCATGAGCACCGGGTACGCGACGAGCGACGACGGGCTCGGCTGGCGCTGGCACGGGACCGTCCTGGCCGGCCGCGCCGGCGCCTGGGACGCCCGCGGCGCGCGGCTCACGGTCGTGCTGCCGGACGGCCGGGCCGCCTACGACGGCCGGGCCACCAAGGAGGAGAACTGGTTCGAGCGCACCGGGCTCGCCGCACCCGCGGACGGCTCGGGCCGGCTCGCCGCGGTGGGCGACCGGCCCGTGCTCGCGGCGCGGTACCTCGAGGTGCTGGCGCTCCCGGACGGCGGCCATCGGCTCTTCTGGGAGGCGACGCTCCCCGACGAGCGCCACGAGCTTCGCACCGAGCGGCTCGGCGCCTAGGCGGGGCTCTCCGGGACCGGCTCGGCGCGCCCGCGCCGGCGCAGCCAGAGGACGGCCGCCGGGGCGGCGGAGAGGAGGCCGACCAGCGCGCCGATGCGCATCACGGAGTCGACCGCGCCCTGGTCGACCGCCGCGCCGCCCGACAGCTCCTCGAGCAGGGTCGCGCCGATCACGGTCGCCAGGGCGGCGGCGATCACCAGCGCGGTCAGCGCGATCCCCGAGGCGGCTCCGGCGAGCTTGGGCGGGACGGCGGCAAGGGCGCCCTGGTTGACGAGCGCGTAGTTCACGCCCACGCCGGAGCCGATCAGGAAGAAGAGCGGCAGCCACACCGGCAGCTCGTCGACGAACGAGATGGCGAACGCCGAGACCGCTCCGAGCACCGACGCCGCGGCCATCAGGGCGCCGACGTCGAAGCGCTTCACCAGCCGGCCCGACAGCGGGCCGGCCCCCGCGACGCCCGCCGACATCGCCAGGAACGCCGCGCCGGCCTCGAGCGGCGACAGGTCCTTGACCTGCTGGAGCCACAGCGTGGCGACGAAGACCGCGAGCGCCCAGAGGAAGTTCGACAGGCAGCCGCTGGCGGCGACCATCACGAAGGCCGGCCGGCGGAAGGTGGGCAGGTCGACCAGGGGGTTCGCGACCCGCCGCTCCAGGAGGACGAAGGCGAGGCCGAAGGCCGCGAACGCGACCAGGCTGACCGCCAGCAGCCAGGAGTCGGAGTCGGCCCAGGCCGGCCCGCGGTCGATGGCCAGCGTGAGGGCGAGGATCGCGAGGCTCAGCGTCGCGACGCCCCGCACATCGACGTGACGCGGCGCGCTCTCGTCGCGCGATTCGTCGACGAAGGCCAGGACCATGAGGGTCGCCACGAGGGCGAAGGGAACGTTGACCAGGAACACCCAGCGCCAGTCCAGGGCGTCGGTGAGGACGCCGCCCACCATCGGCCCGAGGGCGGTGCCGACGGTCGACACGCCCACGACGACCCCGATCGCCCGCGGGCGGGTCTCGTCGTCGAAGGCGTTGGTGACGACCGCCATGCTGGTCGGAAAGAGGATGGCCGCGCCGACGCCCTGCAGCACGCGGAAGCCGACCAGCATGTACTCGTCCACCGCCAGCCCGCACATCAGCGACGCGAACCCGAACAGCAACGTCCCCGCGAGGAGCGTCCGCTTGCGGCCGAGGATGTCGCCGGCTCGGCCTCCGGCGACCATCAGGGCGGCGAACGACAGCAGGTAGCCGGTGAGCGCCCACTGGATGTCGGTGGCGCTGACGTCGAAGTCGGCCGCCATCCGCGGCAGGGCCACGGTGAGCGCGAAGTAGTCGAGCGTCACCAGGATCTGGGCGAGCCCGACGGCAACGAGGATGAGCGCTCCCGAACGCCGCGGTGGCGATGGCATGAGGCGATCCTATGGCGCGCGCCGGGTGGCGCGCGCGGCTACTCGGCCGGCTCGGCGGAGCCGGCCGGCGGCGTGACCGTCTCGGGCGAGCCCACGGTCCCGTCCGCCTCGGCGCCGGCCGGGGCGGACGCGGCCTCGTCGGCGGCGCGCGCGCTGGACGGTCCGAGCACCACGATCACCTGGTCCTCGGGGTCCGCCGCGGCCCCGACCGGGTCGCCGGAGGCGATCAGGGCCGGGGTGGGCAGCCCGAGGTCCGAGGCCACCTGGCGCGCCTGTGGGGCGGAGCCGGCGCGGAAGAGCACCCGGTCGGCGTTCTCCTGGGCGGGGGCGTTGCCCTCGCCGACCTGGGCGTAGCCGAGCGCGCGCGCCTCGTCGGCGGTGCGGCCGGCCAGCCCGCTCTCGCCCGATGCGTTGAGGACCGCGAGCGCGATCGAGGCCCGCGAGGCGGCGCCGCTCCCCGCCGGGGCGGCGGCGGCGGCCGGCGCGGTCACGGTGCGGGTCTCGGTGACGGTGGTCGTGCCGCCGCCGCCCGAGCTCGCGACCCAGCCCACCAGCAGGCCGACGCACAGCGCGGCCCCCACGATCGGGAGCCCGAACCGGCGGGCCGAGGGCCCGGACGGCGGTCGCGACGGCGGCCGGCGGCGGCGCACCCGGACGGGCTCGTCCCAGTCGAAGCCGGGGTCGCGCTCTGGCGTGCGTGTGCGGGTGCTCACGGTCGCTCTCCCTCGTGGTCGCGCGGGCGCACGCCCACCCCTTGGACGGCGAGGGCCCGACTCCTGCGAGGCCGGCTCAGCCGGCGCGCACGGCCGCGACCACCCGGCGCACCGCGCCGGCGACCACGCGCGGCTGGCTGAACATGACGTAGTGCGAGCTGCGCCTGGCGATCACCCGCTCGGCGCCGGGCATGCTCGCCTCGAGCGCGTCCTGGGCGGCGCGCCACGCCCGCTCGAGCACGCGGGCGGTGAGCCCCGCCGGCAGGCCCGGCGGCAGGTCCTGCGCCCGCCCCCGGGAGATGACCACGGCGGGCAGCGGCCCGGCCGGCCGGGCCGCCAGCGCCCGGCGCATCTGGAGGAAGCTGGGCGCGAAGAGGATCCGCTCGAGGCCCCGGTACCCCTCCAGCCCCGGCAGCGGCCCGTTGTTGAGCCGGTCGAAGGCGACGAACCGAGGGCGGGTGAGGGCGTCCTGCACGTGCTCCGACAAGGCATCGACCTGCACCAGGCCGGCGACCCGCTCCGGATGCGTGGCCGCGTAGAGCCGGACGATCAGCCCCCCGGTCGAGTGGCCGGCGAGCACGTAGGGCCCGGGCAGGCGGGCCGCCCGCAGGAGCGCGTGCAGGTCGGCGACCGCCCCCTTGGCGGTTCGCGGCATCGGGACCGGGTCGCTGCGGCTGAGCCCGTCGGTCCCGAGCGTCGTGCCGGGCCGGTCGTAGGCGCAGACGCGGGTGAACCGGCTGACCGCGGGCAGCACGGTGCGTCCCCGGGTCTCGGGCAGGCGCACCGTCCAGAAGTCGGAGCGGCTCCGCAGCCCCGCCTCGAGGATCACGACCGGCCGCCCGGCGCCGCGGCATTCGAGGTGGATCCTGCGCCCGCCGGCGATGGCCACCCTGCCCGCGAAGTCGCCGTGCGCGGGCGTGGCCGCCTGGCGCGCGGCGGCCGGCGGCTCCTGGGTGCGGGCCGCGGCCGTCGTGGCGCTCGCGACCAGGAGCAGCGCGACGAGGAGGGGGGCCACGCGCACCGCGCGGGTGTCCCACAGGCGCATCGCCGCTGTCAAGCGCGTCGGGGGGCGCGCTCCTGCGCCGCCGGCCCAGGGCTTGCGCCGGCGGTACCCCCGCCCGTATACAGGCACCTGCGCCGGTGGAGCGCACCGGCACCCCCCAGGAGGACGCATGCGCAAAGGTCTGCTCGCCCGTGCCGGATCCGTGCTCGCATGCGCCGTGGCCGCCGGCGCCCTCGCCGCCTCGGCACATGCGTCGCCGCTGCCGGCGACCCAGGTCGCCGAGATCGAGGCCATCGTCGCCAAGGCGCCCTACGCCAACGCGACCTGGGGGATCTCGGTCACGGACGCCACCACCGGCGAGCGGGTCTACTCGCGCAACGCGCAGAGGATGTTCAGCCCGGGCTCCATCACCAAGCTCTTCCAGGGGGTCGCGGCGCTCGAGAGCTACGGGACCGACTACCGGTTCCGCACCCCGGTGCACCGGGTGGGCCGGGTCCGCGACGGCGCCCTCGACGGAGAGCTCGTCCTCGTGGCGTCGGGTGACTTCAGCTTCGGGCTGCGCGACCGCAAGGGCGGCCGGCTGGCCTACGCGGACGGCGGCGCCGACCACAACGAGGCCAACTCGCTCGGCTTCGTCACGCGCGTCACGGGCAACCCGCTGAAGGCGCTGGAGCGCCTGGCGCGCGACGTGCGCCGCTCGGGGATCACGCGCGCCCGCGACGTGGTCATCGACGATCGCCTCTTCGAGACGTACACCGGCTGGCCCGACGGGGCGATCACCCCGATCTGGGTGAACGAGAACCTGATCGACATCACGATCCGCCCGACCTCCGGCACCCGGCCGGCCCGCTACGACTGGCGGCCGAGGACCGCCGCGTACCGGGTCGTCTCGGCCGTCAGGACCGGCGCCGCGACCGAGATCGAGGTCGACGAGCCGCGCCCGGGGGTGGTGCGCGTGCGCGGGACCATCGCCCGCGGGGAGGGCTCGACGGTGCGCACCTTCCTGGTCACCGACCCGCAGGCGTTCGCCCGCACCGCCTTCATCGAGGCGCTCGAGCGCGCAGGCGTCCGGATCGGGGCGAAGGCGACCGGCGACAACCCCGAGGCCAAGCTGCCGCCGCGCCGCACCTACCCGGCCCGCACGCGCCTGGGCCAGTGGGTGTCGCCCCACATGAGCGAGTACGTCAAGGTGGTCATGAAGGTGAGCTACAACCGCGGCGCGGACCTGCTGGCCTGCCTGGTCGGCGCCCGCGTCGGCCTGCGCGACTGCGAGGACGGCCTCGGCCGCGCGACCCGGATCGCGCAGCGTCTCGGGGTGCCAGGGACCGGGTTCTTCAACTTCGACGGGGCCGGCAGCATCGACGCCAACAGGCACGTTCCCGACACGCTCAACACCCTCAACCGGGTGGCGACCTCGCAGCCCTGGGGCGCCGCCTACCGCGCCTCGCTGCCGCAGCTCGGCGTGCCCGGCGGGGGCGACATCGCGGTCTTCGGGCAGGACTCCCCGGTCGCCGGGAGGCTCAGCGCCAAGACCGGCACGCGCGCCGGCGGCCCGCCCGGCGCCCCGGCGACCCTCCTCGGCTCGCGCGGGCTCAGCGGCTACCTCAACGGGGCGAGCGGCCGGCAGCTGCTGATCACGGTGATCGTCAACGACGTGCCGTTCGAGGACTTCGACGCGATCTTCGAGGTGATCAACGACCAGGTCGCCATCGTGGAGGCGGTGTACCGGGGGACCTGACCGGCCCCCCGGCGCCCGGCCGCCTCGTCGGCCGGGCGCCGTCTGCACCGGGCACCTGCTCTACGTGCATGGCGCCGCCGCTGCCGGTGGCGCACCATGCCGGTATGGGAACGGACTCCCAGCCGATCGCCGCGCTCCTCGAGCCGGAGCCGCACCCGGCCGGCGGGCGCGCCGGCCGGCGGGTGCTGGCGGTCGCGGAGCGCCCGGAGACGACGATCGCCGAGCTCGTCGCCGAGCTCGAGCGCGACGATTCGGTGTCGGCCGAGGTGCTGAGCGCCGCCGGCGCCGCCCGGGGGCCGCACCGCCGCGTGAGCAGCCTCCACGATGCCGTCGCCCTCCTGGGGCGCGAGGGCGTCCGGCGCGTGGTCGCCGAGGGCATGGCCCGGGAGGGCCCGCCGGTCGCCGAGGGGGCCGGCTCGGTCCTGCGGGCGGTCCTCGACGCGCACGTCAGGGAGCTGTCCGTCGCGGGGCGCGCGCGCGACGCGGCCGAGGGCGCGCGGGCGGCGGTGGCGCTCGACCGGGCGCTCGAGGCGATCTGCGAGGACGAGGACGCGATCGCCCTCATGCTGCGGCACGCGCTGAGCCCGCGCCTCCTCGCCCACGGGCTCGAGTCGGCCGCGCTCGCGTGCGTCACGGCCTGCCGGCTCGGCTGGTCGGATGCCGAGCTCGACCAGCTCGCGGTCGCGGGGCTCTTCGCCGACGTCGGGATGACCCGCCTCGACGCCGACGTCTGGGCCAAGCCCGGGGCGCTCACCGCGGCCGAGCGCGAGCGGCTCGAGCTGCACCCCGCGCTGGGCGCCGAGGTCCTCGCGGCGATCGCCGGCGACTGGCCGGTCGCGGCGCCGGTGGCGCTGGAGCACCACGAGCGCTGGGACGGCGCCGGCTATCCGGCCGGCCTGAGCGGTCCCGCGATCCGGCGCGAGGCCCAGGTCGTCGCCGTCTGCCATCGCTACCTGGCCGCCGTCTCGTGCCGTCCGCACCGCCCGGCCATGCCGCCCCACGAGGCGCTCGACCTCCTCTACACGCTGGGCGGCCGGCTGGCCGATCCGGCCGTCGTGCGGACCTTCACCGAGGCGGTCGCGGCCTACCCGCTCGGTGCGCTCGTGCGCCTCTCCGACGGTCGCTGCGGCCGGGTGGTGGAGGGGGGGATGCCGACCCGTCCGCGGGTCGAGGTGCTCTGGGAGCCCGGCGGCGAGCCGTCTCGCCCGCCGTGCGTCGTCGCGCTCAGCGAGTGCCAGACCCTCTTCGTGGCGAGTGTGAGCCTCAGGTGGCCGTAGCGGCGGCGTCGGCCGCCGCGCGCAGCGCCCGCGCCGCCGCCGCGACCGTGGCGGCGACCCGGTGGAGGGCGGTCACCTCGGCGGGCACGCGGACCCGGAAGCCCGTTCGCCCCGACAGCGCGTGGCCGTCGGTGCCGACCACGACCCAGCTCACCCGGTAGGCCCCCGGCACGCCCTCCCGGAGGGGGATGACCAGGCGACGGGCATCGGCCGGGTCGATGCGCGGCTCGCCGGCGAGGTCCCGGGAGCCGACGCGCGCGCTGGCCGACGTGACCGACGCGAGCGGGGCCCCGTAGGTGACCCGCACCTGCGCCGGGGCCGAGCGCAGCACGGCGCCCTCGGCGG
>Ga0299914_10004033_pt1 | contig 10500 bp, 11 predicted proteins | sample RVTome_10_FD_201361 | JGI IMG/M metagenome (GOLD analysis project Ga0299914, IMG submission 201361) | Soil microbial communities from uranium-contaminated site in the Upper Colorado River Basin, Wyoming, United States - RVT153D57 (version 2) ... | reverse complement strand
CCTCGGCACCGGGCGGGTCGCGGAGCGCCCGGCGCCCGGCTTCCTTCCCGCCGCCGAGGCGCCTAACCCAGACAGGCGCGGGCCCGACTCGATGATCGTGCGACAGGTGGCGTCGCGAGGACCGGGAACTCGGCCGCCGGCGACCTGTTCACCGCGGAGCAGGACGACCATGACCCTGCGGGGCTACTGGGCAAGGGCAACAAGCCCGCACCCATCCCGCTCGTTCCCCGGCACCGCACCAGCCGATGCTGACGGCAGCGAAGGCGAACGCCGCTGCTGCGGTCGCGTACCCTGACCGCCGTCGCGAGGACCAGGGAAGCGGTTGTCGCACTACCGTCGCTCCCGCTGTTGGCCTGGGCTGCGCCGGCGAGCCCATCGGGCAGCGGCACACCGTCGAAGGACAGACGGTTCTGCGCCACTGCCTTCGGTGACTGAAGCCGCCGCCAATCCGGAGTCAGTCATGATGGCGCACGAAGCCGCTCGCCTGCGTCCCCTCGTCGGCCACGCGCACGCCGTAATGGTAGGCGAGCTTGCCACCCAACCACCCCGACACGCCCAGCAGGGCGTAGGCAACGGCGGACACGACGAAGGCGGGCACGGTCACGTCGGCCTCGTCCAGGTTGTCGCGGCGTAGCGCGAAGGAGACGGCGTAGAGGACGACGACCGCCACGTTGAGCGCCAGGTGGGTCAGCCCGGTGGTGAAGGCCGGGGTGCCGCGGGGGATGGTGAGAAGGTCGAGCAGACCGAACACCGCGGCCACAAGCGCGGCGAGGATGCCGGCGCCGATCAGCCAGAACGACGCCTTGACGAACACCTCGGGCTCGCCCGACCAGCGAGAGACGAGGTCGAACACGAGGCTGAGGGTCCAGGCGCCGATCGGCACGGTGACGAGGATGGGGTGGAACGGGTGCCCGTAGGGCCCGGCCAGCGGCGTCAGCGGCCGCTTGGCCGGCCCCGGCTGCTCGTGCCTGGCGTACTCGCCGACGGGCGAGGTCGGTGGCGTGGGCGAGGTCGGTGGCGTGGGCGAGGTCGGTGAGGTCATGGCGTCTCCCTGTGGTCCGCCCCCGGCCTTCCCACCCGGCGGGCCGGCAATCAGTGGCCGGCGGCGAGCCGAAGAATAGGACGGCAGCGGTCACCGTGGCGCTGAACCGCCGCCGGTGTGGCAGATGTTCGTGTTCATAGCGCACCATCGGCGCGGCCGAGACCACGCCCGTCGGTCAGCTGATCGCGAGCGACTTCTTCAGGAGGAGCTGCGCGGGGAAGGCGGGAAGGATGATGGCTGGGACTTGAGTCAGCACCGCCGTCCTACAAGCGGGAACGGCGTTCCCGTGCGGACCGTCAGGCGGATTCGCGCAGATCGGGCGCCCACGCCACCCCGTTGATGTGCGCGCCGCCGTCCACGAACAGGGTGTTGCCGGTGAGGTGGCGGCAATCCTCACTGGCGAGGGACACGGCGACCGGTGCCGCCTCGGGGTCGCCGATCCGCCCCATGGGGTTCGACGCATCGGCGGCAGCCTCGCGCTCGGGGTGCTCGGCCAACGCCCGCCGGAAGGCGGCCGACGTGTCGGCGCGATGCGGCCATGGCGATTGGCGGGACGAATGACACGCCTGTCGTTTTCTACTGACAAACCGTGTCGCTTTCACTGACATCTGGATGTCGCTGCACACATCCAGCGAGCCGAACGAGATCCCTCTTGACGACGAGGCTCACGCGTTCGCTCCTGTCGCAGCCGTCGAGCGTCCCTTAGCGCTCGGCGGGCAGACCTGGCCGGGCGCCGCACTCAGGCCGAGGTGTCGAGTCTGGGACACCCGGCACCTGTTCGGGATTTTCCGGCCCAGGTGAGCGGCGGTGTCAACGTGAGCGAGAAGTTCGGGGAGTCCTTCAGCGTTGCCCGGACTTCTTTCCCACGTTGGCACCGATCGCTCGGAGTGTCGCTGGCCACCGCGACTGCCCGTTGGCGGCGATCAACTTCCCAACGGCGGCAGCTACGGAGTGTGGTCTGTGGGCGCGGAGTCTCAGTCCAAGGTCGGCCACAGAGCCGGCGTTCGGTCAGCTGAGCGGATGGACACGACGAAGTCGGTGATCTCCCGGATCGAGAGCGGTCAACACCGCAGCGGCACAGACACCCTGCGCCGCCTCGCCGCGGCTCTCGGCGGCCACGCCGTGATCGGCTTCGAGTTCGACTCGGACGAGCAACTTCAGCCGGACCTCGTTCGCCTCTAGCCACGCCGCTCCCGAGTCGCTCGGACCAGGGGCGGTAGATGGGCGGCGAAACCCGTCTGGGTCGTTGCCCTCGTAATCAGGACGTCCGGCCGTCCCGACGGGCCCACGGTCCGCGTCGGCGACGGCGTCCTCGACGCGTTCCCGACCGAGACATCGGGCCTCGGCTGAGACCGCGCCGCACGTGTGGCGGCGGTCCGAGCGGCCCGCGGCGAAACCGGGCGCCCGGGTGAGGTCGCACGAGCGGTACGGCGATCGACGGCCACCGAACCGATGGGGCCGGCTGTGCGTACTGGTCGGTGATCCGCGAGGGTCCCGATCGAGGGGAACACCTGTCATGACGACCACAGTGAAGCGGCGCCGCGGTACGGCGATCGTCGGGGCGGCAGCGTTCGCGCTGTCGACGGTGGCCCTGGCCGCGCCCGGCGGAGCCACCGACTTCGAGGTCATCACCGACTGCTTCGGCCAGCCGATCAGCAGGTGGACGACGATCTACGTGCCCGCCGGCAGCACGGACTGGGTCCACGGCACGTCGGGCGACGACGTGATCATCGGGACCAGCGGCGCCGACCGCATCCACGGCGAGGGCGGCAACGACACCATCTGCGCCGGCGGCGCCGAGGACACGATCTACGGCGACCTCGGCAACGACCAGATCGACGGCGAGGGCGGCCACGACATCCTCTTCGGCAACGAGAACGAGGACGAGATCCACGCCGGCCGAGGCCACGACACCATCGACGCCGGGGACCACCGCGACGTCGTCTTCGGCGACAACGGCGAGGACACGATCTACGGCGGCGGCGGCACCGACACGCTGTACGGCCAAGACGGCGACGACGAGGTCCACTGCGGCGAGGACGCCGACGGCCTCGACACCGACTTCGCCATGGGCAACGAGGGCTACGACTGGCACAACGACTGCGAGACCTGGTGGACCGACGACTTCCCCGGGCCGGAGTGAGGCCACGGCCCGGCGCCTGACGGTCGGGCGGCCCGGCACCTCCGGTCGTGCTCGACCACCTCCGTTCGACGGCGAGGTCCGCACGTGGCACAGCGTGCGGACCTCGCCCGCGGGGCGGTGCGCTCTCGGTACTCTCAGCCCATGCCCATCGCCATCACGGTCTCCGGGCTCACGAAGACCTTCGGACACGTCCAGGCGCTCGACGAGCTCGACCTCGAGGTCGCCACCGCTGAGGTCCACCGGTTCCTCGGCCCCAACGGGGCGGGCAAGTCGACCACGATCCGAGGTCACGGACCGAACAGGCGCCACGAGAGTCGCCAGGGCGTTTCGATCGGGGCGCCCTGGGCGGATTAGGTGGTCGTCGCAACGCCTCGATCGTGGAGGTGTCAGTTGGGGACGATGCGGGAGCGGCAGCGGGAGGTCCAGCTGTACCGGGGGCAGGTGCCCTCCGGGGCGGCCGACGGTGGCGTGGCGTGAGGATCGGGTCAGGTTCTGGGCGGCGATCGCCCGTGGGGTGAAGACCGAGGAGGCGGGAGCTGAGGCGGGCGTGTCCTCGCCGGTGGCGTTTCGGGGGTTCCGCACGCACCCCCAACGGGACTCGAACCCGTGTCGCTGGCGCAGCACGCCCGATGCGCCGCCCGACCGGGCTAGCGCGCCTCTGCCCCTCGGCGGGACTGGGCACAACCCGACTCCAGGAGGAGGAGATGGCGCGGGCTCGACGACCCGAGGGCATCACCGAGGACGCCACTGCGTCCTGCACGGCGAGCTGGACGAGGCAGGCGACATCGGCGGGGCCGTGGGCGGTGGCCGCGGTGGTGCCGGGGCCGGATCGGCGGACGCAGGGGCTGCGCGGGTGCCCGGTTCGCGACCCGGGTCCTCGGCTATGACATCGAGACCCGGACCTGCGGGGCACGTCCGCCGGCCCCCTGCTCGACCGGGCCGAGCGGGCGCTCCGCTCGCTGACTGACTCGGTCACCCGCCTGCCCGACACCGCGGACGGGCGGCCTCTGCCGAACACGCCTCTAGCGTGATGAACACGCCTCTAGCGTGATCAAGGGCGCGGCCCGGCCTGCGGGCGGCACCTCCGGCGCCGCCCTCGGCCGAGGCACGCCGACATCGAGTCGCTTGCGATCCGTCTCGCCAACACCGCGCTGGACGAGGTCCGCGGCCGTACCCAGCAGACCACCACCGGCCACCGCGGCCACAAGGCTGATCCGCTCTACCGCATTCGCCGCCGGCTCCTCGCCAGCCACGACCGCCTCGACCCGGCCGGCTTCACCCGAGTCCTCGCCTGGCTGGATGCCGGCGACCCCGCCGGTGAGGTCGGCGCTGCCTACCTGGCCAATTAACCGGCCCTCGGGGGTGGGTCACGTAGAGCTCTCCCGGGCGAGGCGGCGGAGGTGGCTTTCGAGGCTGGTGATCACTCGTTGGTGTCGGGCGGTCTCGGAGGTCCAGCCGCGTGCTTCGGCGTCGTTGCGGAGTTGGCGGACGTCGGCGAGTTGGGCTTCGATCGCAGGCGCGAACTCGGCGGTGGTGGCGAAGTTGGGGCAGGTCTCGCAGATGTTGGCGTAGGTGCATGCGTCGGCGGCGAGGTCGCGTGAGCAGTAGCCATGGGCCACCCGGGTCTTGAGCATCTCCGCGGCGAGCCACTCGACTCGGTCCGGTGTCGCCGGTCGGCCGACCGGGGCGATGGGGATGCGTCTGGCGATCTTGCCGGCGGCCTGGTCGTAGGCGGCCTTGAGGGTCGGGGACGCGAGCCGGGCATAGCGGATGGTCATCTCGGGACTGCGATGGCCGAGAAGGGTCATGAGAGCCTGCATCGACATGCCGGCGTTGGCCAGCTCGGTGGCCCACGTATGACGAAGCTGGTGAGCGACGACGCGCAGCGGTTGGCCGTCGGGGCCGATGAGGCCCGCGGCGACGACCGCGTCCCGGAGTCCTCGCTGGATCCGGGTGGTGCCGAGCCGGCGGCCGCGTTCGACGAAGATGAAGTCGGCGAGGTGCCCGTCGCGTGGGTGGGGTCGGGCCCGCTGGCTGGGGCGATGGGTGAGCCAGTCGTCGAGCGCTTCGAGGACGGTGTCGTCGACGGGGACTGATCGTTCGTTGTTGAGCTTGCCGAGCGGGACGCGCAGCCAGGTGCCGTTGGGTCCGTAGTCGACGAGGTGATCGAGCTCGAGGTCGAGCAGCTCGCCGATGCGCAGCCCGGTGTGCCGCAGCACGGTGATCCCGACGCGGGCGAACCGGTCCTCCAGACCGGCGACGGCGGCCATGACGGCAGCGTCGATGTCGGGAGGCAGCGCGCGGGGCAACGTCTCGGGTTGGCGGGGGATGTCGGTGTCGAACATCAGCCGTTGTCGTGGGGCGTCAGCCCAACCCCAGGCGGTGATGTCATCGAGGAAGGCGCGCACGGTGATGGCGGCATGGGCGTGGACATGGGGGCCGACGGTGCGGGTCCGGTCGTGGCTGCCTCGGCCAGCTCGGGTCGAGGTCCAGGCGAGGAACGCTTCGATGTGGCGGCGTTCGAGGCCGGCGACGGAGCGCAGGCCGGGGTCGTGATCGCAGATGAACTCGCCGAAGATGGCCAGAGCGCTGGTGAGCTTGTCGATGGTCTTGGGTCGCAGCACGGTGGCCCGCACCTCGAGATAGGCGAGCAGTGTCCGGCGGATCTCGGGCGATGCGACCGCGGCGAGCCGGGCTTGTCGGGTCGCTGGGCCTCCCTCACGGCGGTGCTGGGCGGGCAGGTCGACCATCCCGGCTTCGAACAGCAGGCGACGCAGGCGGAACAATCCGGCGCGTCGGCCCCGCCGCATCGGTGCGGTCAGCCTCGGGGTCGTGTCGATCGCTTCGCCGAGCGCGTCGAGATCCTCAACGGTGAGCGAATTGGGCGGCCGGCCCGTGAACGCGACCGCGAGGGGCAGCACCGCTCGAACGGCTACGTCTGGTGACGCCGCGCCCAGCCGGTCGGCCGCGTCACGGAGGCGTCCCACGTCGGTCGGGAACAGGCCAGCGATCCAGCGGGCCACGCTATGCCCGAAGTTCTTGGCGAATAAGAACTCGGCATCGGCTCCGCACCACCCCGACACGATGGCGAACGAGACCAGCTGCCACGCGAACGGGCGACGGTGCAGTTCGACGAGTCGTGCGTCGACCGGTGCCGCCATCCACACATCGAAGTCGGGATGGACGTCGAGGAACGCTCGCGCGGCCGCCAGCCGCTGGCATCGATACGCAGGCTGGCCGCCCAGCAGGTCGTTGTGTTCGGTGAACGCTGCGAGCAGGTCCGGCGCGGCGGCGGTTGCCGCTGCGATGCTCATCTGCTTGCGGCCGCTCGTGCGGCGGCGAACTCGGCGGCCAGCGTGTCCGACGACAGGTGCACGTAGCGTGCGGTGGTTTCCGGAGACGCGTGGCCCATCAGCTCGCGCAGGGCGAGCAGATCGACCCCGGCGGCGGCCAACTCGGTCCCGTAGGTATGGCGGAGCCGATGGGGCCGCACCCGGGTCGCTCCCGACCGGGTCCGGTGCGTGCGGAACACCTTGCGCAACCCGGCCTCGGTGATCGGCTGGCCTTGTGTCGGGCCGCGCAGCACGACGAAGCACTCCGGTGTGCGACAGCCCGCCGGTCGTTCCGCACGCAGGTAGGCGGCGCACTCGGTGAAGAACACGTAGTCGATCGGCACGATCCGTTCCTTGCCGCCCTTGCCCACGACCCGGACCCGCCGCAAGCCCATGTCGACATCGGCCAGCCGCAGCGACCGGACTTCGGCAGCTCGCAGCCCTCCCAGCACCATGGCCAACACCATCGCCCGGTCACGGTGGGTGTCGAGATCGGCGACGAACGCAGTCACGTCCTCGGCCGGCAGGCTCTCCGGCAATCGTTTGGGCTCACGCACCGGCCGCCCGCCCGCTCGGGATCGGACCGCGACATGACCCAGCAGCCCGTTGCGTTGGCCTCGCAGCCCTGACGCCCGACGGGCCGCCGGCACCGGGTTGTCGGCGCGTTCACCGGTCATCACCAGATGCTCGAACAGGCCGCGCACGGCTGCGACGCGGCGGTTCATCGTCGCTGGCGCCGGCCCTCGCCGACGCTACGCCACGACCTCGCCGCCGCTCGCCAACTCACGGGACTGCCAGTCCAGGTAGTCGAACAGGTCCGTCGGAGCGACCTCACCCAACCAGAGCGATCGGGCAGCGAGGAAACCGGCGAAGTTGGCCAGATCGAACGCGTACGCCCGCACCGTCGCTGGCGAGAACCCCCGCACCGTCAGATGATCGAGGAACCGGTTGCCCGCCACGACCACCGTCCCGTCACCGATGAGGCGGCTACCCCCTGCTGAACCTGCGACACGGACCTGGGCCATCGCGGCCTCCTTTGTCGAGTATCCGGCTCCCCGAGCGGACGCTGGTGGATCCGTCACCGACCGTCGGCTCAGGGCCGGTTAACCGACAGGAGTTGCTGCGCGAGACCTACCTCGCCCGCGACGCCCTCGAGGCCCGCAGCTCATGGCGTTCTACGAGTACTGCGCCCACAGCGAGGTGGCTGAGCTCGAACGGCTCGGCCGCAAGACCAGCATCGTGAACGGCGGGGATGACGGTGAGCGGGATGCACGTCCCGGGCCGAGCGGGCCGCCGACGCCCTGCCGCTGTGCAACAACCACGTGCGCCGCATCCGAGCGCTCGACCTCTCGGTAGCCCGGGAGCTGACCGGAACGCCGGGCGAGGTGCTGCACCAGGCCCAGCAGCGTGCCCGCCGGCTGCTGGCAGAGGACGCCGAGGACCGGGCCAGGGCCGCCCGCCTCGCCTACGTGAATGACCGGTCGTGACCACCTGCGCCGTCCCGCAGTGCGCGATCCCGGTCAACACCGAGGTCGGCCCGCCGTTCTGTGACCCGCACTGGAGCATGCTGGGCCCCGTGATCAAGGGCCGCATCCACAGTGTCGTGACCCGGGAGGCGGGCATATGGGCGGCGCTGACGGTGATCGGGCGCGCCGAGGAGTGGATCGCCCGGCACCCAACCCGGCACTGCCGACGGCCTCCGGTCGCCCAGGGATAGGCGGGTGACACAGGCCCTCGGGCAGCACGTGCTCCCCTACAGGCGGGACTTCGACTGATCCCGCCCTGGGTTGAAGAAATTCCGGCGAAGTGACCGCTCAGTTGAAGTCGCAGGGCTGAGTTGCGGACGAAGGCTGGTCCCGCTCGACACCTCCAACCACCTGCTCCCGGAGCGCGACCCCGCCTGGCCTCAGGTCCTGGCCGAGATCGACGCCTTCCTGGACGCCCATCCCGCGCCACCCGCTCACTGAGCCCAGGCGGGGAGGCTGCCCGGTCAGTCGGGCGTTTGCGAGTAGGCGAAGATGATGTCCGAGACGTCGAGGGTGCCGGGCCCGGCCTCGCGCCGGATGACCAGGTCGTTTTCTCCCTCGACGGCCACCCCGTGGTCGATGATCTCGTTCAGCGTGCGGGTGTTCGTGGTCTGGAATCTGTCGTCCACCACCAGCGTTCCGTTCAGGTCCATCTGCAGGGTCACGTCACCGCCGGCCGGCGTCACCCGGTACGACACGTACGGGCGGGTGTTGGTGTTCAGGCGCCGAACGACGAAGGTCTTCGTGATGTCGTTGTTGAGGCCGTCCGGGAAGTGTGTCTCGCCATCCTGGATTGAGACATGGTTCGTGGGCATTGGGGGGTTCCTCGCTTTGTGTTGTCGGAACCGATCGGTCGGCCCCGTCCCGGCGAGCGTGACGACGGTGCGTGACCGCAGCGTTACCCGACCGGGCTCGCACCCCGCAGAGCCGGAAGCAGTCGGGTCCCAAGCTCCTGCGGATGCGATGAGCGGAGGGCGCAGCGGCCACGGCTCGCGCTATCGCAGTCGGCTGATGCGCCGCCGCACGACGAGAACGTTGCTGCAACTATCCGGCTGTGGGCTCGGTGGGAGGGAGCTGTCGGCCAGGCGGGGCAACGCTGGAGCTCCAGGCGTCGGGGGAGTCGTGACGGCGTGGACGTGCGGCGGCGAGATTCGCGTGCTCACCGAGCACCTCCCGGGCTCGGGCAAGCAGCATCGTCGTCTCCCGTTCAGGTTCGACACCGAGATCGTCGAGCATCGCCGACAGGGTCCGTAGACGTTGCGCCAGGCCGTCGCGGTCACGCAGTTGCACGAGCGCGGCGATCGCCAGCCGGTGAGCCCGCTCCGAGTACGGCGCCGACAGCCGGCATCGGTCGACGCACTCCAACGCCTGCTCGAACCGGCCGAGCGCCAGCAACTGCTCGCCGAGGCGGAGACAACTGTCGACCAACTCCGAACGCACGCGCTCGAGGTCGGCCTCGAGCCCGATTGCCGACTCGAGGTCGGTGATCGGGTCGCCACGCCAGAGCGCCACCGCGTCCTGCAGCCGTTCGAGCGAGTAGACGTCATGCCCGTTCGCGTGTCCCTCGCCGCCGATGAGGCGGCGGAACGCCCAGAGATCGACGTCGACCCACGGTGGTCCGGCGAGCAAGATTCGTTCGCCATCGGTACGAAGACACCGATGCGAGGTGGACCCGCTCGGATCGAGCAGGCGCCGAAGCCGGGTCAGGGTGGTTCGGAGACTCTGGCGGGCGCTGTCGAGGTCGGTGTCCGGCCAGACGATGTCGATGATCTGATCGCGCCTCAGCGGCCCGCGGACCGCGAGCAGCGCGAGCACCGTTCGTACACGTGCTCGCCGCAACTCCGGACGATCGACCAGCTGTCCACCCACCGCCAACCGCATCGGGCCGAGCATGTCGATCCGCAGGGGTGGCCCGGGCTCGACCGGAAGGTCAGCGAGCAAGGCGATGGCGGCCGACGCGAGGCTGCGATGGTCGCCGGTCGCAAGCCGTTCCAACTCGGCCCGCGTCGCAGCGTGCGACCATCCGGCCAGCGCGCTCGCCAGTTCGTAGCCGCCGGACGCACCCAACCGACACGCCGCGACCGCCAGCTCGACCGACCATGGGAGAGGGAGCGACGTGACCACGCGGCCGGCGTCGGGGATGGTCGAATTCGGATCGAGTTCTCCGTGATGCGCTTCGAGGAAGCGGCGGGCGACCTCGCGAGCCAGCCGGTGCGCCGGGCCGAGGTCCATCCCGTCCCAGTGCTCCCGCAGCTGCTCGCTGAGCGCATAGGCGACGGCGAGGTGACGCCGGAGGTGGAGCATTCCCGGCCGGTTCTCGATCGGGTAGCGCGCCAGGTGCGCGGCGATGGACCTCCGGGCCGCGGGCTCGTCATGGTCGAGCACGTGCGTGCACGCGATCGCGCCGGATCCCGCGGCCGAGTCGCGCGCGTCGTTGCAGTCCCTGAGGTACGCGGC
>Ga0299914_10004032_pt1 | contig 10501 bp, 8 predicted proteins | sample RVTome_10_FD_201361 | JGI IMG/M metagenome (GOLD analysis project Ga0299914, IMG submission 201361) | Soil microbial communities from uranium-contaminated site in the Upper Colorado River Basin, Wyoming, United States - RVT153D57 (version 2) ... | reverse complement strand
AGGTTATCAAAACGCAAATTTCGTGATGCAACCCGGAGATATTGTGTATGTTGAACCGGTACGCCGGCCGTTTATAGAAGCATTGCGCGACTATTCTCCGGCAATAAGTATTGTAACCAGCCTGGTCACCTTGATTTTCATCATTTCCCAGTCAAACCAGTAAATGCAGGACGCGTCGCACATCACATCGTCTTCCTCCGGCAACGAGAGCATCGATTTTAATAAACTTAAGATCGTTGCTCGGAATAACTGGTATTGGATCACCCTGATTTTTATAGCCGTGAACACCGCGGCTGCCCTGTATATTCGCTACACCAAAAATATTTATGAATCCGAATCTTCGCTGAAACTGGATATTAAGAAGGATGCGACGGATCTGGGAATAAAAAGCATGGTGGATGATCAGAGTCTGAATCTGCTCTCAGGTGAAATTGAAATCATCCAGTCAAAACTTTTTCTCAACCGCGTCCTTGACGAAGTCAACTTCGAAGCCAGCTTTTTCAGTATGGGCCATGTGCTGAACGAAGAACTCTACCGCAACGCGCCAGCAAACATTATTTATTTCAGCAAGGACCATTCATTCTATAATACGCGGATCAGCTTTCACGAGACCTCTCCCGAGGGTTTTGAACTCACCCTTGAAAATGGCGACAAGGTGGCGGGGCAGTACAATAAAATCACATCCATCCGAGGGCTGGATCTTATCTTAGGTCGAAACAATAATTTCAAAAAAGGCGATGAGCTCGGATATTTCTTTATTATCAGAAGCCGCGATGTTCTGCTCAGCGATATTTCCAGAAACCTGACAGCGGAGCCCCTGAACTTCAATGCCAAGACTGTACGGATTTCTTTTCGGGATTACAATCCGCTAAAAGCTCAGTATGTCCTCAACAAGATCGACACCATTTATCTGCAATACAGCAACGAGCAGAAAAACCTGGCCAACAAACAAAAAATTGATTGGGTAAGCCGGGAACTCAGCAATATTGAAAAGAAGATGGAGGATTTCGAAGATTATTTTGAAAACTTCACCCTTCAGAACAAGACCCATGACCTGGATGAAGACCTGAAAAAAACCATTGAGGCCATGAGCCGGATCGACTCACAACGGTATGCACGTACGCAACGGCTCAGGGAACTCGGCAATCTCATCCAAACACTTGCGACGGGAGAACCGATCGTTACGCTGGGCATGCGGCAATCCATTCCGGAACGCCTTAGTCAACAGCTCGATGCCCTGCAGGAACTGGAGCGCCAGCAGGAAAAATTAAAATTATCCTATAAGGAAATAACATTTGCCTATCGGCAGAAAGAGCAAGACATCGCCGCCTTGCGGTCAAAGACTGAAACGCAGCTTGAAGAACTGAGAAGACAATGGGTCAACGATCTGCAGAATATCAATCAGCGGAAGGCATCTTTGGAAAAGGCGTTTGCGGCCATTCCCGACAAGAACACTGAGCTCTCCAAGAATCAGCGCTTCTATAAATTATACGAAGAATTTTATCTGACGCTCATGCAATCGAAATCGGAATTCGAGATTGCACAGGCGGGAAGCATTCCTGACTTTAAGATCCTGTCACCCGCGTCAATTCCATCCACGCCGATTTCACCCAATAGTTCCATGGTAACCGGCATCGGACTGGTTGCGAGCTTGGTTGCGATCTTTTTCTTTGTCGGCATATGTTACCTGCTGAACAACCGGATCACCAACCTGTATGAGTTGGAGAGAATCGACCTGGCTCCCGTTTTAGGCGCGGTGCCGATGTCAAATTATCTCAATGGACAGGGTCTTCACATCCTGCAACATCCTAAGTCGATGGTGAGCGAATCCATCCGGACCTTGCGCACCAATCTGGATTTCTTCAACGTTTCGACCGACAAGAAAACCATTGCCATCTCATCCACAGTCTCGGGGGAGGGAAAATCTTTTATTGCCATGAACCTCGGCGCCGTGATGGCGCTCTCAGATAAAAAAGTCATTCTTGTTGACCTGGACATGCGGAAAGCCAAGGTCAATCTTCCCTTCAAATCTCCTGACAGCAGCAAAGGGGTGAGTACCATTCTGATCCGGAAGAACACCTGGCAGGAGACTGTGATAAATACTTCGGTTCACAACTTTGACTATTTACCTTCTGGTCCACATCCGCCCAATCCTTCGGAGCTTCTTCTGCATGGCGAATTTGCCGGTTTGCTGGAGAGTCTGAAAAAGAACTATGATGTGATCATTCTCGATACTCCTCCTGTGGGACTGGTGACGGACGGTATCATGGCTATGAGACTGGCGGATGTTTCGCTGTATGTTTTCCGCGCAGACTATTCGAAAAAAGAATTCCTGCACAACCTGAAAAGGATAATCAATATCAATAAATTTTCGAACATCACAACACTGTTGAACGCCGTTACAACCCATGGCAAAACATATGGGTATGGTTATTATGAAGATAACGGCAAGTCTGGTACCTTGAAGTCATTCTTCAAATAATAGTGTTTAACTGGCTGAAAAAAAATAATACCGCAACCCTGCCCCCTATTCAGGTGGATATGCATTCACACCTGCTTCCGGGTCTCGACGACGGCGTGAACACGCTGGAAGAAGCTGAGGAGATCATCCTGAATTTTATAACATTGGGTTATAAACGTATCATCACCACGCCGCATGTGATGAGCGACGCTTACAGAAATACACCGGAAGGCATTCACAAAAAGCTGGAAGCGTTAAAAGACCACCTGCGCAAAAAGGATATTCATATTGCCCTCTCGGCGGCGGCGGAATATTATCTGGATGAAAGCCTGTTCAAAATGGTCGAAGGCAACGCGCCATTGCTCACCTTTGGCGAGCGCTACCTGCTTTTTGAAACCAATTTTATAACTGAACCTTTCAACCTGAAGGAATTTATTTTTCTCGCGACTACCCGGGGATATAAACTTATCCTCGCCCACCCGGAGCGTTACCTCTATCTCCAAAACAATTTTGACAACGTGCAGGATTTTCTGGATCGTGGCGTCCTCATGCAAATGAATATCAGTTCCCTGACCGGTTATTACTCAAAACCTGTCCAGCAAATGGCATTCAAATTGATCGACCGGAAAATGATCCATTGGCTGGGCAGCGATTGCCACCATTTACAGCACGCGCAACTGATGCGCGAGGCAAAAGGTTTAAGATACTTCCGGAAAGCGTTAGCTTTACCCCTGTTGAACAATTCGCTGACATGATCGGAGTAACGGGTGCAAATGGTTTACTGGGGAGTTTCATTATCAGAAAGCTCATTGCTGAGAATGAAAAATTTATCGCTTTCAAGCGAAGCACGGCAGACACGTCGTTACTGTCAGATGTACAGGAAAGAATTGAATGGCGCGAACTTGACTTGCAGAACCCTGTATCGATGGACGATTCCCTGCAGGGGATAACCGCTGTAATTCACGCTGCGGCCATGGTCTCCTTTAATCCGCGGCACGCTGCTGACATATCGCGGGTGAACACCGATGGTACCCGTAACCTGGTCAATAGCTGTCTTGCCAACGATATTAAGAGGTTTGTGTATATCAGCTCCGTTGCGGCCCTGGGCAGAACGAAAGGACAGGCGGTGATAGACGAAAAAAACAAATGGGCTGAAAGTTCCTTGAATACTACTTATGCCACCTCCAAATACCAGGCAGAACTTGAAGTTTTTCGCGGCCAGGAGGAGGGCCTCAAAACCGTTATCCTCAACCCTTCGGTTATCCTCGCTCCTGCCGATTGGACAAAAAGCAGCGCGCAATTGTTTAAATACGTGTGGGATGAGCGGCGTTTCTATATTGATGGTTCCCTGAACTGCGTAGATGTGCGGGATGTGGCCGCTGTCGCCTGGATGCTGCTTAATTCTGGCATCGAAAATGAGCGTTTTATTGTAAGTGCCGGTGTTTTGTCATATAAGGCGTTTTTTGACGCTATAGCCCTCCGGTTCGGCAAGAAACCGCCTATGATCAAATTGAGTGAAAAATTTCTTAAGATTGTGGCACGTATCGAGCAATTCAGCGCAAAAATACGCCGATCAGAACCCTTAATCACGGAGGAAACTGCCCGTTTGGCAGGCTCCCATTTCCATTACGAGAGCAATAAAATAAAAAAATCACTGCATTTTGAATTTCATACAGTGGACAATACGTTAGACTGGTGCTGCCGTTATTATATGCAAAAGTTTGCTCTTAAAAAAGGCTAAAAGAACCTCGCATTAAATATATTTTAGTTATTTTAGAAAAACCTTTAGTCAATGTCGAGAGAATACCGCAAAAGAGAAGAGGAAAACGAGCTGATTAAAAGATTTGAAGATCACCTCCGAAAAAGAAAAACAGAATTTTTTGACCTCGACGCCTATGAAGAAATCATCGATTTCTACATGTTGCGGGGCAAACACAACAAAGCTTTGCAGGCCGTCAATCAGGCGATCCAACAATACCCTTTTTCAATCGAATTAATTACCGTAAAAGCCCAAGTGCTTTCAAACCTCGAGGAATTTGATCAGGCGCTTGAGCTGCTGGACCAGGCCCATGCGTTTCAGCCCAATGACCCGGATATTTTTCTCACGAAAGGTTCGATCTATTCGTTGCAGGGTAATTTTCACGAGGCAATTGAAAATTACGATCAAGCACTGCCTTTCGCCGACGATAAAGACGAGGTGTATTACAACATAGGCCTGGCGCGGCAAAGCATGGAAGACTACGCTGGCGCCATCGAGGCCTACAAAAATGCCATTGAGGTAAACCTGAGTCACGATGGAGCGCTGTATGAACTTGCTTACTGTCTGGACATCTCCGGCCAGTTGGAGAGCAGTGTCTCCTATTACCAGAAATTCATTGATGAGGATCCATACTCCGCTGCAGCCTGGTATAATCTGGGCATCGTATACAACAAACTGGAGAAATATGACGAGGCTCTGAACGCCTATGACTATGCCCTGACCATTGATGAAACGTTTGCATCGGCATCGTTTAATATGGGCAATACCTACATGAATCTTCAGCAATACACAAAAGCACTGGATTCATTCAAGAGGACCATTGAACTTGAAGGTCCGAGCCCCGAAGTTTACTGTTGTATCGGCGCTGCATACGAGAGTCTGGAACAATATGAACTGGGGCTGAAATATTTTCAAAAAGCATCCAAACTTGATACCCTGTATGACGAGGCCCTGTACGGGGCCGGGGCATGCCTTGAGAAAATGGAAAAGTGGCATCAGGCCCTCCATTTCTATAACAAAGCCTTAAAACTTCATACCGAAAACGCTGAGTACTGGAAATCCGTGGCACATGCCGAATTCAAGATAGGCAACACCATTTCAAGCATCGATGCCTATGAAGAAGCCAGTAAGCTGGACCCTGAAGACAAAGAGATCTGGCTTAACTGGTCGTTTATCTTTTACGAACAAGGTGACTTTATCAAGGCGACGGATACTTTAATGCAGGGTTTTGAGAACATTCCTGACGATCCTGAACTGTTCTACCGGATGACGGTATATCTCATTGAAGCGGGCAAATTCAAAGAAGCCTTTAATTATTTGGAAAATGCTTTAATTTTGGATTTTGATGGTCACACGGCCTTATTTGATTTTTTCCCTAAAATCGAAACGCAAAAAGCCTTGCACAAGATCATTGAGCAGTTTAGAAAAGAAAACCATTAATGAATTACGAACTTAAAAATTTACCTGAGCGCACCACCAAGCCCAGGCAATACGGCTTTACTATGGCCATGGACAAGGGTTTGAGCATCCGCGAGGCTGAGGACTTCGCCAGTACCTGTTCCGATCATGTCGATATCGTTAAGCTTGGATGGGCTACCTCCTTCGTAACCCCTAATCTGAAAGACAAACTCAAAGTATACAAGGAAGCAGGTCTTCCCGTCTATTTTGGCGGAACGCTCTTCGAGGCTTTTGTCATCCGAAACCAGTTTGACGACTACCGGAAATTACTCGACAAATTTGATATGTCTTTTGCCGAGGTCTCGGATGGCTCCATTGACCTGGACCACGATAAAAAATGCGATTATATTATAAAATTGTCTGAACAGGTTACCGTTCTTTCCGAGGTTGGTTCAAAGGATGCCGATAAGATCATTCCACCTTACATGTGGATTGAACTCATGCAGAAGGAACTGGATGCAGGCGCCTGGAAAGTGATTGGTGAAGCACGCGAAGGTGGAAATGTAGGCCTTTTCCGCTCTACAGGAGAAGTGCGCTCCGGACTGGTTCAGGAAATCCTTACCAAGATACCTTTCGAGAAGATCATCTGGGAAGCTCCTCAAAAAGCCCAGCAGGTATGGTTCATCAAATTGCTGGGCGCAAATGTGAATCTGGGCAATATCGCTCCTGATGAAATTATTCCGCTGGAAACCATTCGGCTGGGACTTCGCGGTGACACCTTCCTGCATTTTCTGGGCATCGAAAAAAAGACGAGTCATACGGCCCCGCCCTTTGAGGTGGATTAATCACAACTACAACGTTGAGAAGACCCCTTCTTTTTATCTTTCTGTACATAAAAGGGTTATGCATCGGCGCAGCTGGGGTCTTGCAGGGAATATCCGGCGGATCAATGGCCTTGCTGCTGGGCACACACAGGGAATTTGTCTTTTCACTCGGCGCACTTGACCGCGAGGCCTTTTCCCTGCTTCGACAGAAAAAAATAGCTGCCTTCTGGAAAAAGATCAACGGGAATTTTTTATCGGTGCTGCTGGCGGGTGTCACCACGGGAGTGCTGGCCCTCCGCGGCATATTCGCCTATTATCTTGCCCTTTACCCGATTTTCATCTCGTCATTCTTCTTCAGCCTCGTTATAATTGCCGCTCTGCTCGTGTTCCGGAAGATCACCCGGTGGACTCCTGGTGTGTTCCTGTGTATCCTGGCAGGTCTGATCATAAGCTATTTCCTCACCCGCGCCGCACCGGTTACCACGCCTGACAACATTTTTTTCGGTTTCGTCGCCGGAATGCTTGCCGGCTTCACTTTTGTCCTCCCAGGCGTGTCAGGCGCATTTATCTTGATGTTTTTTGGAAAATATCAATATATCCTTACTAGCTTTGGCTCCCTTGAACTTGACGTAATCATCCTTTTTATTGCCGGGGGTGCCCTGGGAATGACGGTCATTGCACGACTCGTTGCCAGTTTGCTGACGCATTATTTCAATACGACAGTGGCCTTTTTCGCGGGCTTAATGGCAGGTTCCCTGAACAAGATCTGGCCCTGGCGTGAAGTATTTGAGTATGCGACCACCATACAAGGTAAACGGATTCCCGCCTTCGATCAAAGCATTTTGCCCTGGCGGTATTTGGAAATCACAGGAAAAGATCCCCAGGTTTTTTACGCCATCCTCATGATGGCATTAGGAGTGCTTATGGTGGTCATTATTGAAAAAATTGGTGCGAGGCTAAAAACAAAAAGCTGAAAATGGAAAAGGTATTCGGGCTAATCGGGCAAACCGTTAGTCACTCATTCTCTAAATCATATTTTGACGAAAAATTCTTCCGCGAAGGGCTGCGCGACCACCATTATGAACTCTTTCCGCTGAATGATATCAAAGAAATCGAAACGCTCATCCAGGACACGAAAGGCCTCAGCGGACTGAACGTAACCATCCCCTACAAAGAACAGGTTATGCAATACCTCGATGAAGTCGATCCCGCAGCGAAAAAGATCGGCGCGGTTAACGTTATCAAAATAAAAAACGGTATAAGAAAAGGTTTTAATACGGACATGGCTGCCTTCTATGAAACCATAGAAAAGTGGCTGCCCAAAGGCAAAACCTTCCATGCGCTCATACTCGGTACCGGCGGTTCATCCAAGTCCGTGCAGGAAGCGCTGATCAAGCTGAAGATACCCTACAAACTTGTATCGCGGGAAGCCTCAAAAGGGAAATATACTTACAAAGACCTCGAGAAGAAGCCCAGGATCATCAATGATTCAAACCTCATCATCAATACCACTCCGCTCGGCATGCATCCCAATACGAACAGCATGCCCCCGATTGATTATGAGCACCTTACCCCCGACCATTTTGTCTACGACCTAATTTACAATCCAGCCCGAACGATGTTCCTGCAGAAAGCGGAAATGAGGGGTTCCACGGCCAAAAATGGCCTTGAAATGCTACATGTGCAGGCGGAAAAATCATGGAGCATCTGGAATAATTAAGCTGTTGGGGTTTAGCCGTCAGGTTGGTAATTTCCGCTGTGTCGCGACGCTTCACCTCGCCAATAGCCAACCCTAAAAGCTCAGAGCCTCCTGACATACTATTGTCAGGAACCACTGTTAATTTTAGTGCGTTAGTCAACTGTCAATTGATTTTATGGATTTCAAATTAACCAGTGAATACATTCCCACCGGGGACCAGCCACGGGCAATCGAACAACTTGTCAAGGGCGTTCAGGAAGGTGACGCGCATCAAACCCTGCTGGGGGTCACCGGAAGTGGCAAGACCTTTACCATTGCAAACCTCATTGCGCAAACCGGGCGCCCCACGCTTGTACTCAGCCACAATAAGACCCTTGCTGCACAACTCTATGGGGAATTTAAACAGTTCTTTCCGGATAATGCCGTCGAGTATTTCATATCCTATTACGACTACTACCAACCTGAGGCCTACATCCCTTCTTCCAACCTGTATATCGAGAAGGATCTTTCCATCAATGAAGAAATCGAAAAACTTCGTTTGAGCGCGACTTCATCACTGCTTACGGGCAGACGGGACGTTATTGTCGTGGCCTCGGTATCGTGTATCTATGGTATCGGTAACCCGGATGAATTCGGAAAAAACGTTATCAAACTCAAGGTGGGCGAAATACTAGCCCGCAACCGCCTGCTTTTTGGGCTGGTGGACATTCTTTACAGCCGCACAGAAGTGGAATTCAAGCGCGGCACATTCCGTGTCAAGGGTGACACTGTCGATGTTTTTCTCGCTTACGCGGATTACGCCATCCGGATATATTTCTTCGGTGATGAAATTGAAGCTATTCAACGGATCGATCCTCAATCCGGAAAGAAGATCTCTGATGAAAAAGTAGTGACCATCTTCCCGGCAAATCTTTTTGTGACGGGGAAGGAATCGTTACACGTAGCCATGCGCGAAATCCAGCATGATATGGTGACCCAGGTCACGATGTTTGAATCTGAAGTGCGACATCTCGAAGCCAAACGGCTCAAGGAGCGCACCGAGTTTGACCTTGAGATGATGCGCGAACTGGGATACTGCTCCGGTATTGAAAACTACTCGCGGTACTTCGACCGTCGCAAACCCGGGGCCCGCCCCTTCTGCCTGCTGGATTACTTTCCCGACGACTACCTGCTGGTGGTAGACGAGAGCCATGTGACCATCCCACAGGTTCGCGCTATGTGGGGCGGCGACCGATCACGAAAAGTCAACCTGGTGGATTTTGGTTTTAGGCTACCCTCCGCGTTAGACAACAGGCCGCTCACCTTTAATGAGTTCGAAACGATGGTCACCCAGGCGATCTATGTGAGCGCCACGCCCAGTGAATACGAACTCCGGAAATCGGAAGGCGTGGTGGTAGAACAGATCATCAGGCCAACGGGATTGCTGGATCCGGAGATCGACGTGAGGCCGAGCCGCAACCAGATCGACGATCTGCTGGAAGAAATAGATGAACGCGTCAAGAAAAAGGAAAGGGTATTGGTAACGACCCTAACCAAACGCATGGCCGAAGAGTTGACCAAGTTCATGGACCGCGCCGGCGTGAAGTGCCGATATATCCATTCGGAAGTGCCCACACTGGAACGGGTCGAAATATTGCGCGAACTGCGACTGGGCGTCTACGATGTGCTCGTAGGTGTAAACCTGCTGCGGGAAGGACTGGACCTGCCTGAAGTTTCACTCGTAGCCATCCTGGATGCCGACAAGGAAGGATTCCTGAGAAATCAGCGATCGCTGGTGCAAACCATCGGGCGGGCTGCCCGCAACGTAAATGGCCGGGTGATCATGTACGCCGACTCCGTCACGGAATCCATGCAACAGGCGATCGACGAAACCAACAGGAGAAGAAAGATCCAGCTGGACTACAACATCGCCAACAACATCCAGCCAAAAACTATTCTCAAATCCATGCATTCCATCCTGGGCCAGACCAAAGTGGCAGACTCCAAAAAGGACTCCAAACGATATTATGTGGAGAGCGAGGAGTTATCCCTTGCATCAGATCCCGTTGTGGCTTATCTCTCCAGAGAGGATCTGTTGAAAATGTCCGAACGCACACGCAGGGCAATGGAAAAAGCAGCCAAGGAGCTGGAATTCATGGAAGCCGCCAAACTGCGCGACGAATACCTGGCGATTCAAAAGATGATCGAGGAAAAGGCGTAGTTGCCTCTTGTCAAAATTGCTCCGGGGGTACACTTTTTTTAACCTTGTGAAGCCGGGGCTTTATTCATGCAAGTATTTATTCTTTCCCTGCTGTTCAGTATTTGTTCCGTTGTTGGTTTCGGCCAGCGCGCGCAAAGGATCATGGTTGGCATCCAGAGTG
>Ga0299914_10004031_pt1 | contig 10501 bp, 9 predicted proteins | sample RVTome_10_FD_201361 | JGI IMG/M metagenome (GOLD analysis project Ga0299914, IMG submission 201361) | Soil microbial communities from uranium-contaminated site in the Upper Colorado River Basin, Wyoming, United States - RVT153D57 (version 2) ... | reverse complement strand
ATGTTTCGCTGATGCTGGGAACTTTACGCAAATCCATATTCCGAAGCTGCTGGACAACCTCAACTGCCTGACGGGCCAGTTCGGGACTCAGATTGGGTACTTTCAGGTGAACGATGTCCAGTTCGGCGTCCAGGGTGGGATAGTCAACGAAGAGGTATAAACAGCGGCGTTTGAGGGCTTCGCTCAGTTCGCGGGTGTTGTTGCTGGTTAGCAGCACCATTGGCTGGTGAACGGCCGAGATGGTTCCCAACTCCGGCACGCTGACCTGAAAATCGCTCAACACTTCCAGCAGAAAGGCTTCAAACTCCACATCGGCCCGGTCAATCTCATCAATCAGGAGAACAACCGGCTCCGGCGACATCAAAGCCGTTAAAAGCGGCCGGGGCAGCAGGAATTTTTCGGAGAAGAAAACATCATCTTCCAGAGCCAGGCGATCCACGGCTTCGGCCAGATTGCGACTGCCGGAGAGGGTTTCTTGCAAGGTGTCCCGGAGCAGCTGGGTGTAGAGCATTTGTTTGGCATATTCCCATTCATAAAGGGCTTTGCTCTCGTCTAACCCTTCATAGCATTGCAGGCGCACCAGCGGCCGTCCGGTGGAGGCGGCCCAGGCTTTGGCAAGCTCGGTCTTTCCCACCCCGGCCGGCCCTTCGGTCAGGATTGGTTTACACAGCGATTGGGCCAGGTACACGACTGTGCAAATTTCCTCAGAAGCAATGTACTGCTGCCCGCTGAGACCTTGACGAACTTCATTGATATCCCTAAACATAATTTGTCTCCATAGTAAAACGTAACGGCCGTTTAGTTGTTGGTTTACGTTTTACATCGCTGTGAATCCTATCGTATGGAAGGTGTTAAGTTGCTTTACATTTTGTATTTTTGCTTCAATCACTTACTTACCCGATTGTAAAACGGAATGACGGAATCGTAAAGTGGAAGAATGGTTAGGTTAATGGGGGGTTCATTCTCAGAACAATCCTCCCGGAGGTTCATTGTAGTGATTTAAAGATTCCGAAGAACCTCCGGGAGGATGAAATTGTCTACATGCTGGACGCGGCCAGAGCATGGAGCAGCAGTAAGAGATACTCCCGGCGGGTCAGGCCCAACTGGGGCAGGCGGATGAGGCATTCTTGCAGAATCAATTTGTTGGGCGTGGGGAGCGGCCGTTCCAGCACCGTTTGAGCCAATTCGACCAGTTTGGAAATACCCTCATCATGCCGGCCCAGGCTGAAGGCACGGGCGCATTCGGCCGTTAAATGGGGCGGGGTCGTCGGCAGTTTTTTGCTCATTGAAAGGATAATTTGGGAAGCGGCCGTATCCATATCAGCCCGCGTCTGGCGCAGCATCTGGATGTATTTGTTCTCATTACCTATCAGCCGGGCTAGGGCCAGGGCCAATTCCGCCTGCGCCATAGGGTCTGCTTCCTGGTATAGAAGGGATAAAAGAGTGGGGGTGACGGCCGTGTCTTGCAGCTGCCCCAGCGAAGCGGCATACGCGATTTTTAATCCATGATCCTTTTCTTGCCGCAGCCGCCTTCGCAGCAGATCAACAACCGACCGGTCTCCCAGGGTTGCCAGGGAGCGGGCGCTGTGGGCGCGAATGGAACGGTAATCGGACTCTAGCCCTTTTTGCAACGGCGATTGCCCATCTTCCGCCCCCATGCGCCCCAAAGCCCAGGCCGCCATCACGCTCAGAGCGGGATCGGTGCTGTGCAAAATTTCGGCCAACGCCTGGACCAGCCGTTCATCGGGCCGGCTGCGGCCGATAGCGGTAATGGCTTCAAAGCGCACATTAAAGCGGGGGTCTTGCAGGGACTCCAGCAGCTCATCAATCGTCAACAGGCTTTTGGCCTGCCCCAATTTTTCGGTTGATTTCACCACCGCCTGCTCATCTTTGGCAAAGTGATAACGAATCATGGACTCGACCGCCATGAAGGGATTGCCCCGGAATAAGATACCGGCAAACTGTCCCACACCGACCTCATTGTCCACCCGAATCTGGCGCAGCACGGCAAAGCTCACCAGGGGCAGTCCCAGCCCCAACAGGAACAGCGGCGTGTAGGCGTCAATTTCGATAAACAGGAATTGGCCGGAGAGGTTGCGGGCAATTTCCAGCAGCCATCCCCCAATAAGCTGGCTCAAGCCGCCCACTACCCCGATCCAGGCATAGTACAGGGCCATATAATCAGCCTTTTTCTCCGGCGGAACCACGCTGACAAACAGCAATCTGGCCGAGCCGATGGCCCAACCCATACCGGCCAAGCCCTGCAAAAAAGCAATCCCCAAAGCGGCATACAAACTCAGCCCGCTTTGACGGGGCATGATCAACCATAAAACGGGCAGCAGCATATTGACCACTATGCCCGAAAACATCACCGGGGTACTGCCGAAGCGGTCGGCCGCCCAGCCCCAAATATAAACTAATAACAGCCCGCCGATGAGACTGCCGTTTTGCAGCAAGACGACCTGGCTGTCGCTCAAGCCTACTTCTTCCCGCATAAACAGCGGCAGAAAGGCGGTCATGGGGGTTGTCGCCAGGGTCATCAGGGCAATGCTGATGAGATAGCTGCGGAAATTTTTGTCGGCTACTGCTTCGCGTATCGCCCGCCGCTGTTTTTTTTCCTCCACAACGATGGGAGCACCGCCGGGAATGTGGGAATAAGCCCAAAAACCGACCACGCCAAAAAAGAGACCTATGCCGATTATCAAAATGTAACCTGACAAATTTACGGAACGCTCCAGGATGAAGCCTGCCACCGCCACCGCTATCAGACCGGTAACAGTTGTAAAGACGTTGGAAACGGCCGAATATTTACCGCGCACGTGGCCGGGGACATATTCCTGGCTCCAGGGGTATTTGCCTGTTTCGGCCGTAGCGCGGGACAGCGCAAAGCCGCCAACAATTAGCACCACATAGAGCAAGGTTGCAGTCTCGCCAAAGCGGGCCAGGATCAGGGGGACGAACAGCAATAAAGCGGTGACTGCTTTACGCAGGCCCCAGAAAGTTAGAAAGGTGCGTTTATAGCCAAAGCGGGCCACAGCGGGGGCGATGAAAGGGGCAATGAGTCCGGCAAAGGAAAAGAGGGAGAGCATAAACCCGATCTGGCCTTTGCTTAATCCCAGGGCGCTCAGGAAAAGGATGAAGACGGAGCCAAAGAAGGTGAACTGGGCGAAAACTGTGTTGGCTGAATCGGCCAGGGTGTTCCAGCGCAGGCCGCGCAATTTTTCGGTGGTAGTGGGTTCAGAAGTGAATGGTTTGGTGGTCATAAAAGGGCCAGCCTTCGACAGGCTTAGGCTTCAGCTTGAGTATTGAAACGCTTATTTAACCAGGTACTAAATTATAGGCCAGGTAGGTTTGGGTGTTGATATGTTTGAAGCCCACCTGTTGGTAAAGGTGGATGGCCCGCTCGTTGCGCTGCCAGGCTCCGATCCGAACCTGCTCTGCACCCTGGGCGGCTAATCGTTGGATGGCGGCCGTTAGAAACGGAACCCCCAAGCCCTTGCCCTGGTAGGCAGGCAGCAGCCCGAACGGTTCTACCTCTCCCAGGTCCGGCTCCGGCATTCGCAGCCAGGCAAAACCGGCCGTCTTTTCGCCGTCCAGTAAGAAAAGGAGGTTGTTGGGGTCTGACAGTTCGGCCGTCACTTCCCTGGTGCTGGTATAAGGCTGATACCAGGGCAGGCCGTGAAAGACGGCATCATACAGCTTGCGGAAATTGCGAACGGCCGTCGCCACCGGATAGGTTGCCAACCGATAACCGGCCGGAAAGGAGACGGCCGGAAGGTGGCCCGGATTGTCCAGCAGCAGCTGCCACTCCACATGCTCAACAACAAACTGCCGGCTTTGCAGGAAAAGGGCGGCCGGACTGGCGAGCGAATAAACGGCGTGAGAAAGCTGGTAACTGCCTCTTACCGTCAAATCGTTTATGATTTCGTTCAACAGGTAGTTGCCAAATCCCTGTCGCCGTTTGGCGGGGTCAATGCAGCCTTGAAGGTCGAAAACATCCTCTAATCCCGGAACCGGGGTCACATACCCATAACCGACCAATCCCTGCCCATCCGAGACCGTCCAGACCTGACCTTCAACCTTGATAACGTGGTTCAGGTAGCGGGAAAAGGAAAGCGGCCGCATCTGATTCCCCAGAAAGGCTTTGTTGTGAATCTGAACCAGGGCAGCAGCGTCTTCCGGCCGGTAAGGTTGAACAAACTTAGCTGTCTTTGACACCAAAGCGCTTGTCCTTCATGCGCTGTTTATATTCCTCATAGTCAGGTACTTGTCGGGAGTAGCTCTCGTTCATGAGGGGGGAGGAGATGATGAAGTCGGCCGAGGCCAGAGTTGTGGCAACGGGGATATTCCAGACGGCCGCAATCCGCAGCAGAGCGCGTACATCGGGGTCATGGGGTTGGGCTTCCAGCGGATCAAAGAGGAAGATAAGCAGATCGATTTCCGTCTCCGATATTTTGGCCCCCAACTGCTGGTCGCCGCCCAGGGGGCCGCTTTGCAGCTTGTTAATCTCCAGCCCCAGTTCTTCTTCCAGAACCGTACCGGTCGTGCCGGTGGCATATAGGATATGCTCAACCAGCGTTCCCAAATTGAACCTGGCCCAGATAACAAGGTCATCTTTCTTATTGTCATGGGCGACGAGGGCTATTCGCTTTTGCCGCCCCATCTGAAGTTCTTTGTATAACATTATTGGTGATTGGTAATAGGTGATTGGTGATTGGTGATTGGTAATTGGGTAATTGAGTAATTATTTGATTCCGTCCTATTGTATTGCTTTTGCTCAATTGGGGCATATGGTTTAGGATCGGGTTTCTATGTATCCGATACTCGGCCGTTACGGCCCTTTTTTCCTTTACAGCTACACCGTTGTAATGGGACTTGGATTACTGGCCGGCATTGGATTAACTGCCTGGTTTGTAAGAAAGGAGAAAGAGAAGCAAAAATATGCCGGCTGGCAGGATGGGCTGCTGGTAAGTTTGCTGCCGGCCCTGATTGGCGGCCGTATTGGTTTTGTCTGGGGCAACTGGTCTTATTTTCAGGAAGTACCCGACGAAATAATCCTGGTCTGGCAGGGCGGTCTCAGTTATCATGGGGCGCTCATCTGCGGTTTGTTGGCAGTGTGGCTCTGGTTGTGGCGGCGAAGGCAAATCGGGGTTTCTTTTACAAGTTATGCTGCGCTGCTGATGCCCGGTTTTGTCCTGGCCCACCTGTTCGGCTGGGCGGCCTGCTGGCTGGAGGGCTGTGCCTTCGGCCGGGAAACGACTTTGGGCTGGCTGGCGGCTGATTTGCCGGACAGCTTCGGCGTTTTCGCCGTCCGCTACCAGACGCAGCTGCTTGGTTTTGGGCTGACGGCCGTTATCTTCGTCGTCGCGCTGCTTCTAAGAAAACGGCTGAAAGATGGGCTGTTCCTGTGGCTCATATTTGGCCTGGTAAGTGCCGCGTATGGGATTGCAACCCTTTTACGGGGCGATTCTGGGATGCTGGTTGGCTCGTTTCGGCTGGATACGGTTTTGAGCGCCGGGCTGGTTTTGGTCAGCTTGGTTGGGTTCGTATTACAGTTTAGAGAGAAAAAGGGCGATTTGGTTGGATTTTAAAAAATAAATCGGATAAAAGAAGGTGTGCCAACAAAAAACTCACATTATTGTTTTACGAGGTTTTGAGATAACAAATAGATGAAAGTTAAAATTGGGCTGGCGCAAATTACGCCGAAACTCGGCGATGTTGAGGCCAATCTGGTCTTACATTTGCAGCAGATTGAAAAAGCGGCCGATCAGGGCGTTGAGTTGCTCGTCTTTCCGGAGCTTTCGCTGACCGGCTACCGGCTGCAAGATTTGACCTTTAGCGTGGCGGTCAACCCCACCCTCCAAGACCCGGTATTCGGCCGTCTGCTGGAAGCCAGCCGCGACCTGGACCTCGTTGTCGGCTTCGTCGAGTCTGATAAACGCCAAAAATTTCACATTGCGGCCGCCTATCTTTCCGGTGGCGAACTGGTCTACCTGCATCGAAAAGTGTATCTGCCGACCTACGGCATGTTCGATGAGGGACGAGACTTTGCAATGGGAAACACCTTGCAATCCTTTGACACCCGCTTCGGCCGAGTCGGTATCTTGATTTGCGAGGATTTCTGGCACATCAGCCCGCCCTACCTGCTGTGGCTCGACGGGGCCGACATTCTCATTTTAACTTCGGCCTCCCCCGGCAGGGGCGTTGCCACCGAACAAAAGATCGGCAGCGCCAAATGGGTGGAACACATCAACCAGGCCTATGCCAGCATCTTTACTAATTTTGTCGTTCACTGCAACCGTACCGGCTTCGAGGACGGGGTCAACTTTTGGGGCGGATCGACCGTTTTTGACCCGGAAGGGGTCTTAATTGCTCAAGGCCCCTATTACGAAGAAGCCCTGGTTACAGCCCGATTGGATCTGAACCAGATTCGCCGCACCCGCACCCGCCTGCCCTTGCTGCGAGACGAACGGGTTGCCTTAACGATTAAGGAGATGGAGCGGATTGTTGACAACTGGAAATAACTATTGGAGATAGAGAATGCAAATTGCAATTAGTACCGGCTCGTTGAGCCAGGAAACGCCCAAAGCGCTGGAAAAAGCGGCCGCTCTGGGCTTTCGGCATGTGGAGGTGAATCTGCAAACGGCCGAGTTTGATTATGGCTACCGCCGCAAACCGGATGTCCGTTTTTACCGCCAATTGAGAAAACAGATTGACGAATTGGGGCTGGTTGTCTGGTCTGTCACTGCCCCGCCCCTAACCCAGGAGCAGATGTTTTCGACGCGGGCGCGAAAAGATATTCTTATAAGCGGCATTGGGGCCGCCGGTTTGCTCGGTTCCCAAGTCTATGTGACCGGCCCGACCGATCTTTTCCAGAATGAGGATGCCTTGCTGGCCTATCTGAACGAGCCGGACGCCCCGCCCGTTATCCAGGGCTTTGATGAAGCCTGGGCGCAGGTGGTGAACCGCCGCATGGTTCTGGCGATCCGTAACTACGATTACTGGATGGGAGCGCCGCTGATTAACCAGGCTGAAAGGATGCAAAAGTTGACCGACGACCTGGCTGTTGGCTGTGCATTGGACATCCGCCTGGCCCAACATCGCAATCCGCTCCCGGCCTGGATAGATTGTATCAGCGACCGGCTGGCGGTGGCTTATGTTTATGACCTGGGAGAAGACGGCCGTCCCACAACCCCAGCGGGCGATGAATGGGCCGGGTGGCTGATCCCTTTCAGGAAAACGCGCCTGAAATGCCTGGTGATTTCGGCCGGACAAGGCCGGAGCGATGTAGAGATTATCGAGGGCCGCACGATGATAGAGGAGATATTGAGCAGCGCATGAGCGAACAAGAAGATTACCGGCCTTCGGAAATGGAGCAGCTAGACCTGGCCTCGCTGGCCGAGGATGCCCTGCCGGAAGGACACCGCTCCGCATTTGTGGCGGTGGTCGGCCGTCCCAATGTCGGCAAAAGCACCCTCATGAATGCCATCCTCAAACAAAAGGTGGCTATCGTTTCCCCGCGCCCCCAAACAACCCGTACCAACCAATTGGGCATTCTGACCCAACCCGATTACCAGATCGTCTTTGTGGACACCCCCGGATTAATTGCCCCGCGCCATAAACTGGATGAATATATGGTCGGTGTTGCGGGCGAAGCCCTGAAAGATGCTGAAATCGTTTTGTGGATGGTAGACGGCAGCGAGCCGCCCGGTGCGGGGGATAGGATCATTGCCGATAACTTGAAACAGTTGCCGGAAAGAAGCCGCCTGGTGCTGGCAATCAACAAGGCCGACCTGGTTGAGCCGGATGAGGTTCTGCCACGAACCGAAGCCTATCGCGCTCTGGCCCCGGAGGCTGAATGGATCTTCTTCTCGGCCCTTGACCAGGGCAGCGTTGAATCACTGCTGCAAATTCTGATTAATTTGCTGCCGGAAGGGCCGCGCTATTACCCGGCCGACCAGACAACGGACGCCTTTGTCAGGGATATTGCGGCCGAATTAATCCGGGAGCAGATATTTCTACAAATGCGGGAGGAGCTGCCTTATGGGACGGCCGTTCAGGTTAATGAATATAAGCTCCGCGAAAACGGTATCATCTACATTGCGGCCACCATTTTTGTTGAACGAGACAATCACAAGAAGATGATCATCGGCAACAAGGGCAAACAGCTTCGGGAAATTGGGGCCGCCGCCCGCAAGGAGATCGAAAATCTCATTCAAGACAAGGTTTACCTGGAATTGTGGGTCAAAGTCGAACCCCAATGGCGGCGCAATGAACAATCCCTCAAACGCCTTGGCTACAGCGGTAATTGAGTAATTTGTGATTGGTGATTGGTGATTGGCCGGACACCGGCTCGCAATCACCAATCACCAATCACTAAACCGCCAGCACATTTGCGGATAATTACTTTTCTTGCCAGTGCCAGGCACCTTTTTCCCATTAACTTAAAACATCATTAGGAATAGAATCGTATAGTGGTGAGTGGGGTTTAATATTACGACAGACCCACTGTTTACCACTATAATCAGTAATGCTTGCAACAGTGACAATTCTGCCACGAAAATATGTGTCGAACCGGGAAGATTCGACTGATAGGAGAATTCAGTAATGTCTTATGACGATATAAATCAGGGAATGAACCGGCGTGGGTTTCTAAAGGCGGCTGCTTTAACGGCCGTTGCCGCCACCGCCACCGGAACAGGGGCGGCTTTGCTCATAGACAAAGACAGCCCGCCGACCATCACCTCTGTTCAGGCTCCGGCCCTACCCCAAACGACCCAAACAACGGTTCAGACGGGCCAGGATGCTTCCGATTTGATGGCCCGACTGGCAGCAGCCCAGGCCGAGAATGTGCGCCTGCAATCTGAATTGAGCGCCGCCCAACGCCAGCTTACCGCCGGCCAGCCGGCTCCCGGCAGCGAAAATAATGCGGCCGATGAAGCCTACCAGCTTCAACTGGAAGAAGCCAACGCCCACATTACCCAGCTCGGCGGTCAGGTAGGCATTCTGGGCGGTTTGGTGGCCCTCTATGAACAGTTAGAGGGCGTTGACCTGGGGACGGTCGCCAGCAACGGCATTGCTTCGGTAAGCGGCGTCCTGGATGAACTGCTCCAGAATGTGCCTTCGGTTGAAGAGGGATTACTGGCAGGACAGCAGGCGCTGGCCGAGTTTGAAGCGGAGGTTCCGTTGGTGGATAACGGCCGTCGCTGGCTTTCGGGCCAGATTGAACTGGTCAATCTGTATTATGCGGCCGTTGAAGAGGCCCTCCGCGACGCGGTAGAAGCCGTCGGCTCCTTCCTGGAGATGCTCAACCAATGGTTCCAGGATGTCTTAAAATGGCTGCCCTTCGGCATCGGCGATAAGGCGGCCCGGATAATGGACAACATGACCAATCTGCTGGCCGAAACACCCAACACCATCAGCGGCATCCGCACCAATGTCGTCCAGCCCCTGGACGCCTGGTTTGCCCTGGAGGGCGAAGAAACCCACTTGCAGCGCCGCCTCATTAAACCTGTTCGTGACGGAGCTTTGAACCGGGCGGCCACAGCCATGAACCAGACCCATTCCGTCAACGATGTTTACCAGGCCCAACTGGTCCAACCGGTACAGACCAATATTGAGCAGCAAAACGCGATTCGGCAGCAGATTATTGCTTACCGGCAGCAGCATCAGGTATAGGTATGACGTAATACGTAATGCGTAAAACGTAAAATGTAAGGAGAGAGTTTGTTACGTTTTACGTTTTACGTTTTATATTTTAGGAGGGGAATTACGTCGTTGAGGGAGTCAAAAACGTAATGGGCGAAGGGGAAGTCGGCCGCTTTTGTATGCCCATTAGGAACGGCCGCCAGGGTCATGCCGGCGGCGAGGGCGGCCATTCCGCCGGGAACGGAATCTTCGAGAGCGAGGCAATATTGGGGGGCGACGTTTAGCCGTTCGGCCGCCAGCAGATAAATATCAGGAGCCGGTTTGCCGTGTAAGACTTCGTTGCCGGCCGCAACTGCCCCACAGCTGTCCGAGAGGCCCAGTTGGGTCAGAACATCCAGGGCGTATTGGCGGCGGCTGGAGGTGGCAACGGCCCAGGGGATATGCTGCTCGTTCAGATAGCCAACCAACCGGTGCAGCCCCGGCATGACGGGCAGCCCCTCGGCCCGCAGCCGGGCCATATGCTGTTCCTTTAAGTCGCCCAGCGCTTCTGGGGAGACGAGAAGGTCAAAGGCTTCGATGACAATGGCGGCGCTTTCTTCTAATCTACGGCCGACCATGCGTTCGTAGGTTAGTTGGTCTAACTCCCACCCGTATGATGCTAAAACGATTTCCCACCCCCGTCTGGCGACCGGTTCGGAATCTACCATCAGGCCATCCATATCAAAGACGATGGCTTGGAATTTGTTCATATCAAGAGTTTGCTATGTCGAAGCCTGAGCTTGTCGAAGGCTGGCTGGGCTTCGACAGGCTCAGCCCTCGTGTAGGGTGCTTAGGCGGCTGCCAGTTTTTCAAT
>Ga0299914_10004029_pt1 | contig 10504 bp, 6 predicted proteins | sample RVTome_10_FD_201361 | JGI IMG/M metagenome (GOLD analysis project Ga0299914, IMG submission 201361) | Soil microbial communities from uranium-contaminated site in the Upper Colorado River Basin, Wyoming, United States - RVT153D57 (version 2) ... | reverse complement strand
CAGCCGATCGAGCCGCTCACCGAGCGCGAGGAGGAGGTCCTCCTCACCGTCGCCCGCGGCCGCACCAATGCGGAGATCGCCGAGGAGCTGAACATCACTCTGAGCACGGTGAAGACCCATGTCGCCGCGCTGATGAACAAGCTCGGCGCCCGCAACCGCGTCGAGGTCGCGATGTGGGCGTACGAGACCAAGCGCGTGAAGGAATAGGGCCACTACCGCGTCTTGGGTAGCTGGCTTGCGCTACCGTCGCGCGGTGCCGGGACCTGTTTACACCTGTTGTATACGGTCGCGCGGGTTCAAGCCGACCAGTTCCGTCCGGCGGAGGGGATGTTATGGCTCAGGGCGATGACTCCGAGACCGGGAGCGAGGACTGGGCTCGCACGCGCGACTACCTGCAGAACGACCCGACCAAGTGGAACAGCCTCTCCTGGATCGCCGCGCGCACCCTCATCGACTCGGTCAACGACGTCTTGGGGCGCGGTACGCAGGGGCTCGTCGAGAACCTGCGTGCGCACTGGACGAAGAAGGACGAGCCCCTGACCATCCCCGCCTCCGGGGTCTCGAGGTTCCTCGTCATCGGCGACACCGGCGAGCAGGACCCGTCGCAGTACGTGGTCGCGCCGGCCCTGGCGCGAGCCGCGGAACAAGCCGGCTTCGTGCTCGTCCTGAGCGATGTGATCTACCCGTCCGGGAACGTCAACGACTACGTGGACGGTTTCTACAAGCCGTACCGGTCGAACCGGGTGCCGGATCTGAAGGCGCCCGCTGACGTACGCGAAAAATTCTCGCTGCCTGAGAACGTCCCGGTCTACGCGATGCCGGGCAACCACGACTGGTACGACGGCCTCTACGGCTTCGCCCACCAGTTCCTCTACCCGGCGGACGCACCGCCGACCTGGCCGAGCGATCTCCTGGCGCCGTCGTTCGGCGAGCCGTTGGGGCGATGGCAGCTGATCCGGGACCGCTTCGGCCGCATGATGTGGCGCACACCCAGCGAACCGGCCGGCAGAGCTGCACCGGCGCGGTGGGGGGAACCGGCCCCGGATGGCGAGCCGGCACCAGAAGCCAAGCTGCAGCCGGCGCCGTACTTCGTCATCGAGACCGACCACGTGGACCTGGTGTGCATCGACACTGGCATCGACGGGACCATCGACGGACCGCAGCTCGACTGGCTGAGCTCGCTGAGCGGCGAGAAGCCGAAGATCCTGATGACTGGCAAGCCGCTGCTCGTCAACGGTGAGCGCCGGAAGGGTGTGGTGGCCGGACGACCCGGCGAGACCGTCTACGACGTCGTGACCGATGAGAGGCACCGCTACGTCGCGACTGTGGGCGGTGACACCCACAACTTCCAGCTGTACGACCCGACGACGCCGGACAGCTCACGCGACGGCCTGTGGCACATCGTCAGTGGTGGTGGCGGCGCGTACACCCACGCCACCCATCCCATCCGGACGGCCACGTCGGACGCGCGAGCCGACCTGCGATTCTGTCCGACCAAGCTCTTCCCGCGGTCGGCCGAGTCCCTGGCGTACTTCGCCCAGCAGTTGGTCCCCAGCATCTGGCGGCTGCTGCTGACCGTCGTGATGTTCGGCGGGGGAGTGGTCCTGGGCCGGTGGCTCGCCACCACCGGGTGGAGCCGTGAGCTCCAGCTCGAGGACCAGCTCGTGCGAGTCGGTCCCGGGGGTGTGGCCATCGCCGCGATGATCGTGCTGATGCTGCTGCACCAGTTGCCGCAACGTCCCGGCCGCAGTCAATTCGTACGCCGCCTGCTCCTGCGTCTCGAAGCGCTGGTCGTGGGGGTGTTGGCGACGCTGTTCCTGCACCACTACCTGCCCGATGCGGCAGGGGAGCTTCTGGTGCTGTTCGGCGCGAGCACCCTGTGGATCTGCCTCAACGCCTGGTGCGTGCGCTGGTCGAGGTGGTGGAGCCCCGTCGAGCAGGTGCCCGGTTGGCATCACGTCGCGTTCGCGTGCGTGCTGGCGGCTCTCGTGGTCCTGGCTCTGTTGCCGATGGGCTTGGACGCGGGAGGCTCGGACGACGGACGTACAGTGTCCTGGGTCCTCGTCGTCGCGGTCGACCTCTACGCCGTGCTGGCGATCATCGGGTGGCGGACGCGGATCGTTACCACCGTGAACGGCGCGAGGGCCGCGCGCTGGCTCGAGCGCTCGGTCGTGTGGGCCCTGCTCGCGCAGGCGGCCGTCGTCTCGGGCGAGATGTTGCGCGTGATGAGCGGCGAGGGCCTGACGGTGCTGTTCCTCAGTGGCCTGCTCGGACTCGTGCCGTTGGCGGTGATCGCGGTGGTGGTGCTCGCGGCCGTTCTGGCCCCGGACTTCCTCACCCGCCGCCTGCACGAGGAGCCCGTACGCCGAGCGCGGGCGTGGCACCGCTGGCGGCGTTGGATGGCTCAGCCCGTCGTGTTCCTTGCACCGCCGGTGACGCTGGTGCTCTGGTGGTGGGTCGCCGACGCCGTCGACTCAGAGTGGATGCGGGCCGCCTTCGCCCTGCCGGCGTTCATCGTGGTCGCCGCGATCGGCATGCTGGTCGTCGACTGGATGCGACGCGAGCACGCGCGCTTCTACATGCCGCTGTTGGTCGTCGCAATCCTCGCCCTCGGGGTGCTCCTGCTGGGGGCGGCGGTGCCGGGCCTGCTCGACGTACCGGACTTCTCGGCGCCCGGCCAGGTTGCGAACGAGCTCAGGACGTGGTGGCCGGCCGTGGCGGTCGGCGCCGCCCTGTTCACTGTCGTCGCGGTCGGCGCCGCAATCCTCCTCGCCCACCTCGTGTTCCTCGGCGCCTACTCGTTGATCGCGGACCCCAAGGCGTGGGTGAGTCCCCGCTACCGCCAGGGCGGCCCGACGCCCTACGACTTCATCAGCGAGGCGGCCGCGACGGCCATCATCGAGACCGAGCAGGAGGGTGGCCACGCTGCGGCGGTCGAGGGCGTCGGTTGGCGGACCAGACGTCGGGCGCAGATCGCCTTCCCCGGCCTGAACCCGCCGTTCGGGCCGATCCAGAAGTTCGTCTCCGAGATCTACTCGCTCGACGAGCCACCGTTCTTCAAGCACTTCCTCGAGTTCGAGACCTCACCCACCGAGGTCGTGGTGAAGATCCACCGGGTCCGTGGCGACCAGCCGGTCGAGATCGAAGAGGTGGCGAGGATCGGTCTTACGGTCGCGGCCGCCGTACGTGACTGATCGCTCCCAGCCGCGCGAGATCCATGAAGGTGACCTCCCCCGGTCAACCTCGCCGCGTCATTTCGCCGCCTGTGGCGGTTGTCGGCGCCGCGCCTGAACGAAACTGTCGGTACGCACGCCTAGAGTTCGTCAGGTGATTACACAATGAGCAAGGACGCCGCAATGCGGGCGATGCGCGAGGCCCGGTATCGCGAAAGGCAAGATGCGTCGACCGCCGACTCGACGCCGACCAGACCGGCGGTTCGACCTGCGAAGGCCCCGGCAGCCAGGGCGGCTGCTCCGCCTCCGCCTTCGCCCGCCGAGGCGCTGTGTGGCCACCGTTCGATGAGTGGACGCACCTGCACACGCGAGCAAGGCCACGCGGCAAAGAGCCACCGCTACTCCTAGAGCTCGTCAGGTTGTGCCAGACCCCGCGTCGCCCCGTGTCAGCGACTGCTGGATCTGCCATGCAGCGAAGGCGACCAGCAGACCCCCGGCAATGCCGACCCACCCGGCGGAACGCACCTCGCCTTCCTCGCCGATCGCCTGCCAGGCCGCTATGACGACCCCGACGTAGTGGACTGCAGTGAGGGCGCCGGCAGAGATCAGGACCGCGGTGGCGAACCGACGCCGGGAGGAAAGAGACAGCATGCCGAAGGCCAGGCAACCGACCACTGCCGCTGGCTCGAAGATGAACTCGGCGCTTGCGCCTTCCTCGACCTCGGTCCAGAACGAGCTGAAGCCGTCGTACGGGATGAACAGCGCGAGGGTGGCCAGTCCAGCGCCCGCCATGGCCGATACAAGCCAGACGGAATCGACAGGACCAAGGTCGCGATCCCTCGAGGACACGCTCAAGCACGCCCGGCCTGCCACGACAGCCCCCACTCCGCCGCACACGACGAGAAGACTCAGAACAACACCGATGACGCCGATCTCGTCGAGGGAGAACTTCACCAGTCCGATGCCGGCGGCGCCCATGAGGACGCCGACCACGATGAACAGTCCTGCTGCGTCGGCGGTGGCCAACTGTTGACGGCGGAGCCGGACCGCGGCGAGGAAGAGAGCAAGGGCGGCAAGCGCTGCCTCGAACGGCGTGACGACCGCGAACGAGTCCCAGGACGACGGGATCTCAGCCAGCAACGGCAACGGAATCGCAGCCAGGAGCGCCACGGCAGCTGTTGACGCGGCGGCCGGCACCCACGCGGGGGGCTGGGGCTCGGTAGCTGCCACCGGCCGCGGGCTGTGCACGGGCTCGCGCGCCACAGCGGCTTCGGCGGCCGGTGCGGGTGTGTCTGGTAGGGGCGGCACGACTGTCGGCTGCTCCGGGACGGCCGGTGGCGGTTGGGGCGAAGCCTCGGCGGGCGTACGAGCTCGTTCGGCCGACCCTCGTACGACACGCTGTGTGTCATGCTCAGCCAGGTCCTCCAGCGCCATGCGGGCCGCGGCGGCGCGAGCGGAATCCGCGTCGTCCAGCAACGCGGCCAGCTCCTCCACTGCACCGAGACGCACATTGGTGAATGGACTCGAGATGGCACCACGCAAGTCGGCCAACAGGTCCACCGGTTCAGGCGGGCGGTTGCTGCGGGCGATGTGGAAATCCCCCTGCACGTCGAAGACCCACTTGCCCGGAGTCTGCGACGGAGTGACGGTCCGCACCCGGTCGAAGGCGAAGTCGTACAGCTCGTCGACTGACACGAAGCCGTCACGATCCCGGTCCGCCTCGCCGGTGGCCAGACCCTCGACCAGAGCCGAGGTGAACACCGACGGCTTGCCCTCGCCGGCAAGTTGGTCGCCCTCAAATGAGTACTCCATCGCGCTCGACGCCGTCAGCACAATCCGCCCGCGGCCATCGAAACGCTCCATGATGTCCATGCGCTCATCGCCGCGATTCATCATCCCGCGCGCGAATGCGCCGCTGTAGCAGCAGTCGAGGAACAGCACGATGCGCCGGGATCGACTCTTCGTCATCTGCCTGTTCACGTAGTCGGCGGGCAGGGACGTCGCGTCCAGGTGGTCGATCTCGGTGTCCGGCGTAGCGAAGTAGAGCCTCCCGTCCTCATCCTTCACGCCGTGGCACGAAAGATGCAGCAGGAGGAGATCGTCAGGCCCGCGGTCATCGAAGAAGCTGGAGACCTTGCGCCGGACCACATGCTCCGGCTCGTTGAGAGACACCTCGACCTCAAAGCCCCCGATCTCGGCGTTCCGGAGCACGCTTGCCAGTTGCTCGGCGTCGGTGGCGGGTGCGCGAAGCCTGCTCAACCGCTGGTCGTCGTACGTGTCGTTCGCCACCACCAGTGCGCTGCGCCGACCCGCGGTCATGGGACCGGCGAGGAAGTAGGTGGTTCCGGCTCCGCTGACCCGTGCAGGGCTGCGACGAACTCATCGATGAGTCGATCCTGCTGCTCCCGCGACGCCGAGTCGATCTTGAGCGTCTGGTCGCCGATGGTGAGCTCGACCGCGCGGGCCCCGCGAGTAGAGGACATCCACCCCCGTATCGCCCCCACGATGGCGGTCACGGCGACCAGTGACTCCTGGAAGGCCACGAGCAGAACCCCGATCGCCGCGACGTCGATGCCACGGGTGCCAGCAGGCGCCTCGCCCGCGCTCGCGCGTTCGACATCATCGACGCCGAGGTCCAGCAACTCCCGGCGCAAGACCGAGCTGAGCTCATCGAGACGCTCCACATCAGGATCGTGGATCGTGATGGTCATCTGGCGACTCATCCTCGGCTCCTCGCTTCAAAGGACTCCCCTTATGGTCAGTGTCCTCCCAGACCGGGGGCTCGTCAGCGGATTCACCGACACGGTGGCCGAGCCCGGCCAGGCGGGCTCGGCGAAGACGTGGACGTCAGGCCATCTCGGGGACATGCAGGTGTGCGTACGCGAGATCGAACTCGTGTACGTCGACGATCTCGCCGCCCGCGTCGCTCGCGGCCCGGCTGCGCATGTCGTCGGCCGCCGAGCGGCTGGCTTCCATCGCGGCGCGGGACTCCCAGGCTGTGGTGGCGCAACCCAGGCCGGACGACCGGTTCATCAGAAGGCTGGCGCTGCAGAATCCATCGGTCTGCTCGAGCTCGGGAAGGATCCCTACCCGGAAGGTCTCGGCCATGGCGTCGAGGTCACCCTGCAGCCAGCTGACTCGGGCGCACTCGCCGTGTTGGCTACGGTGCATGACGACGATCTCCCACTCGTCGATCTGCATGGAGCCGCCGAGGATGTCCTTCCCTCGATCGCGCAGCGGGCGAAGCTGGTCATCGCTGGCGCGCATGGCCGCCTCGTCTTCCCACGAAGTTGTTGCGATGCACTGCCCGGTCTCGCGGTCGACCAGCATCGAGAGGCCGCGACAGCCCTCGATGCTGTCGAGCATGGGCCCGACCTCGTCCTTGACGAATGCGATGCCCGCGTCGATGTTGCCGGGGTTCCCGTGGAACGTACTGGAACGTGCGTACACGGCCCGCTCCTTTCTAGAACAGGGCAGTGCCCGGACCGGCACCGCCGGTAGTTCCCTGTCTACTCCTCTGGGCGCGGGGACGCCATAGCCAAGCTCTGCGGTTCTCGGGCCCCCGCCGGGCTGGCTCCGACATTTGTCCGTGCCGGATGGAAATCTCCTCGGATGTCCGCTCGCGGCGGTGTGACGCAGGTTCCGCCGGCGCGGGATGCGGCAGATCCGGGTGTGTGCTTGCTCGGAGACGCCTCGTCCTGAGCGTCACGGTAAGTCACGTCGCTAGCTGTAGCTCCTCGACCCGCAGCACTGATCCTTCCCGCAGCGGCTCCCACACACCGGTCGACTTGAAGCCGTGGACGACATAGAGCCGGCGCGCGACTCGGTTGCCCTCGGTCACGTGCAGACGTACGCCGACATCGCGGTCGCGGCACCAGTTCACCAGATCGGTGAGGAGCCCGGCGGCGTACCCACGGCCGCGTGCCTCGGGCGCCGTCCACATGCCCCAGATGTAGGCGACGGCGCTGTCCGGGGGAGTGAAGACGCCACCCATCGCTACTCCTCGGCCGTCTTCCAGCACCACCAGGATCGGTGCTGACCCCTCGGCCCGTTGCCGCCAGAAGTCCTCCGTGCGAGCCTGGGCCTCGGCGAGCGTCGTTCTGAAGGCGTCGGGTGAGTCGGCCAGCGCCCGCAGGCTGACGTTGCGAAAGAGAGACCAGTCATCAGCGGTGATGGTGCGTACCTCGACGTTCATGACATCGAGTTGACAGCAACCCTGTCGGTACTGCCACCAGATTTCGACTCGGCTCCTGGCCGGTGAGCTCGTGGCACATCAGAAGTGGGGCTTTCTCCACGGTGCCGGTGTGCCTTGCCGGAGCCGAGAGGTCAGGCGCCGACCTCGGTCATGGCGGCGGAGGGAAGCCAGTCGGCGCCGAGGAGCTGGGCGAGTGCAGTGAGGCCGGTGATGTCGCTTCCCACCGTGGCAGAGGCCGCAGCGATCCGCTCGACCATCACCCTGCCGACCTGCTCCTCGACGGTGCCCTCGGCGTACGCGATGTGCCACGGCGAGAGCTGGTGGTCGCGGTGGGTGCGGCCGGTCACCTGCCGCCCTGCGATACCCGAGAAGCGGGCCTGGTGGAAGACGCCGACCCGCGGCTCGCTGCTAGCCCGGCGACCGTCGGCGAGGGTTTCGCCGGCGTGCAGGCTGATCGAGGCGACCGTGGTGAAGACGCAGACCTTCGCCTGCCCGGTCTGGAACCGGAGCCGCTCGGCCTCCGCGTCGAACCGGTCGCGGCCGTAGATCGTGGCGACTTCGAGGCCAGAGTCACGCAGCCGGTCGGCGATCGGGTCGGCGGCGGTCGCGACGAACTCGACCGAGCACGCCACCTGGCGCTCGGCCTCGACCTGCTGGACGATCCAGGCGACCGTGGAGTCGACGCGTATCAGCCCGGCCTTCTGCCGGAAGCGCAGCAGCGCTGCCCGCCCTTTCGCGACATTGCGGCCACGCCGGGCGATGTCCATCTCGCGGCAGAACTCTCCCCATTCGGCCTCGTACGCCGTCCGCTCCGACGGCGTGAGTGCCACCGGCATGCCGGAGATCGGCACTGGCCCCCACGGTGCCGCGCGGTGCAGCATCGCGGGCGGCCGCTCGTCCTCGAGCCAGCCGCGTACTAGTTTGAGGTCCGCGGCGCGCCGCGCCGGGTCGGCGGTCCACGTTGCGCCGTAGCGTCCGCGCTCGACCCCGACGCCGTTGCGCTCGAGCGCGGTGGCGAACGTGGCGTCGGGCTGGGTCGCCGAGGTCCATTCCTGCATCGGCTCGCCGAGGACCTGCGCATAGGCCGGGGCGAGATATGGCAGGTCGAGCGGCGTGTGTCCGGGCGTCGCGGTCGTCGCGATGACGAAGGGCGCCTTGTCGTGCGGCCGCCCGTGGCCCGAGATCCGCGCCCAGAGCTTCCACCGCTTCGTCGTCGTACGTCGCAGCGCGTGGGCCTCGTCCGCGATGATCACATCCCACGCGTGATCCTTGACCTTCTCCAGGCGGTCCCATGTGATCACGACCCATTCGAGACCGCCGTCGCCCAGCGCCGTGATCGTGCGGCACCAGTGGCCGATCGTGATCGCGGCGGGACGGTCGGCGACGACCAGCACCCGTCGAGCACCGCGGAGGTCGCCCACCGCTGTCGCCCCGAGGACCGCGGAGATCGTCTTGCCCACGCCGGGCTCATCGGCCAGCAGGAACTGCCGCCCGCCCGCCGCAGCGCGCGCCGCGATAGCGTCAGCAGCCTCGTACTGGACCCGCCGCGGCTCGAGCGCGTCGGTCGCCTCGAGGCTCTGCGACGGAAGGTCGGGATTGAGGGTGCTCTCGATGAACCGACCGAGCGTGTATGGACCCGGAGCGTAGGGCGCGAGGTGCGCCGGCACAGCGTGCCCGACGTACAGGTGGGTCTTGACTCCCGGGTGCCACGTGGCGCCGTCGACCTGGGTGCCGTAAGGGACGTCGAGCACCCACAGCCGCTCGCCGGGGCCGACGGCCGGCAACGGCCGCTTCGATTGTCGCGTCCCGCTCCGGCGCGGGTGCCCGCCGCGGCGACGAGCACTGAATCGGCGAGGACTGGCCACACCCAGACGCTATCGCCTGTCGGCGAGCTGGATGCGCCAGCTCCTATCGATGGGCGGGGCGCGCCGCTCACCTTCGGGGGCGGGGATTGTTCGTACGCGTGGTGGCTGGCGCGCTGCGGGGATCTTCCGGCCAGGCGTGCTTGGGATAGCGCCCGCGCAGATCAGCACGAACGCCGGGGTAGCCGTTGTCCCAGAAAGACTCCAGGTCTGCCGTGACGGCTGCTGGGCGTCGCGCGGGGGAGAGCAGATGCAGCAGGAGCGGGACCCGGCCGTCCGCGAGGACCGGCGCTGCGGTCCAGCCGAAGACCTCTTGGATTCGCACAGCGAGCACCGGTTGTTCGGCGGAGTAGTCGATCCGCACGCTCGACCCACTGGGGACCTGCACTCGCTCGGGAGCCAGATCGTCGAGCCTGCCTGCCTGCGGCCACGGCACCATCGCCCGCAGCGCGGCAGCCACGTCGACGCGACGAAGATCCTGGGCCGAGCGAACCCGCGCCAGCTGAGGCCCGAGCCACGACTGGAGGTTCTGTGTCAGTGCCACGTCGCTCACATCCGGCCACGGGTCACCGAGCGCACGGTGCAGGAAGTCGAGGCGGGCGCGCAGCGCCGTGGCCGCATCCGACCAGGAGAGGAGAGCGATTCCCTCCCTCGCCACCGCCTCTCGGATCGCGTCGGTCACCGCGTGGGCCGGTGGATCGTTGAGCGGGACGGAGCGGAGCTCGATCGCGCCCAGCAGCGTACGTCGGCGAGCCAGCACCCGCCCTCCGGTCCAGGTGACCTCGTCCACCTCGGTCCACAGGGACCCGGCCGCCTCCAGCGCGAGGTCCTCGGTGAGCGGGGCCGCCGCTCGGATCCGGGCTTCACGTTGCCCGGGCCGCCGCTCCGCGTCTCCGACCGCGAGCCACTCCAGTCCGCCCAAGGGTCCCGAAGCACGCGGATCGAGCGCCGCGCCTGTCCCGGACGCCATCAGGTAGCTCGCGGAGCTCGAACGCTTGCGCGCAATCCGGTCCGGATGTGCCAGGGCCACCACCAGCCCCACCGCCACGTCATCGGTGAGTGCTCGGCCGTCGGTGCCCTGCTTCCCGACGACCTTCTCCAACCGGGCGACATGGCCGCGCCACGAGCCTGCCCCCTGTCCGGCGCGCAGCGACCGGAGCGCGGCAACCAGGTCCCCGCCGGGAGCGCGCACGTCCTCGCTCAACATCGCGACCACCTCTGAGGCCCGCCGGGCCCCGACGAGACCAGCCCCGTCGATGAGGGCACGCGCCAGC
>Ga0299914_10004027_pt1 | contig 10505 bp, 14 predicted proteins | sample RVTome_10_FD_201361 | JGI IMG/M metagenome (GOLD analysis project Ga0299914, IMG submission 201361) | Soil microbial communities from uranium-contaminated site in the Upper Colorado River Basin, Wyoming, United States - RVT153D57 (version 2) ... | reverse complement strand
GGATTGGCGGCGGACGAGAGCACGGAGCGTCTGAAGGGGAGGTGGCTCAAGGTGCCAGCAACTTGTCGTGCGGGGAGCGAAACCGTGGTGTCACCTTGACGTCACCGAGCCACGCCTGCAGTTCGGCTCGACGCAGCTCGATGGCTGCGTGCGCGTCCGATCCCACGTCCTCGAGCACCTGGTAGACCACCTCTCCGTCTCTGCGTTGCGCCCAGCCGCCGACGATGCGGCCGTCGACCCACACCGTGGGCCCGGCATTGCCGTTGCGGTCGAAAAGAGAAGAGTGGCCCCCGAGATACCAACCGCGCTCCTTCCATCCCATCGTGGTGCTGTCGAGTGAAGGTAGGAACGCAACCCAGTCATCGGGCTCTGCGACCTCTTCCAGATCGTTGGGAAGCACGAGTCCGATCCCATCCTCGCCGAGATCCACCTCGACCGCCCCGAGGTCGGAGAGCGCTTGTCGCACCTGGCTCAGAGGCCAGCCGGTCCACCACTTGAGGTCGACCTCGGTTGCAGGGCCGAAGGAGTGGAGCCAGCGTCGCACCAAACGGGCACTCGCTTCCCGCGGCGTCACCTCTTCGAGCGGCCCGCCCAACCAGTCCTCCATCACTGCCCAGGTGTATTGGCCACTGATCCAGGATCCCGTCGGCCGCGCTCGGACGACTTTCGACTCCAGACCTAATTGGACCAGGGCACGGCTGGCCATGCCGGTTCTCCCCATCACCCTCCCGGCCTTGTTCTTGAAGATGATCTTGTCGGCCAGCTCAGGCACCTGCCTCGTGAGCACCCGGGCAGACACCGTGCCATGACCTCTTATTGCCTCGAGTGTCTTGGGCAGTGCGGTTTCGAGCCAGGCATCGCCGTCATCCGCCACCCGTCCCTCCTCGATGAGCCTGACGGTGCGTTTGCGCTCCTTGTTGCCGATGGGTCGGGTCGACGATGCGATCACCGGGGCCAGTAGCTCTCGTGGGAGGACCCACAGGGTGCGGCGCATGGCCCAGTGGCGGATCAGCGAGCGCTCGTCGTATAGGAGCTGTTCGAGATCCGGCGCTTGGAAGCCGTCGAGACGCGCCCACAGGGAGAGGTAGACCGTGGCGGGGTCGCTCGAGTGCACGGCGACGAGTGAGTCGACGACCCCTGACGGCCCGGGGCCGGGGGCTGCCAGATGATGACGCCGGCCGAGCCTGGCCCTTCGTTGCTCTGGGCTCACCCGTTTCAAGGCGCCCTGTATAGCCGGGTACCTTGGAGCCATGCTCACCAACGACACCCAGCTCGTCTCCGCCCTCGATCAGGACCTGATCGGTTTCGTCACCGCGGTCGACGACTCGGGACAGCCCCAGACGGCCCCTGTCTGGTTCATCCGCGACGGTGAGGACATCGTCGTCTACAACAGGCCCGACACCCCACGCCTCGATTCGATCGCGGCGAACCCGAAGGTCTCATTCAGCCTCCGGGGCGACCGTCGAGCACGGGGCGCGGCGGTCATGGAAGGCACAGCAGTGGTGGAGCCCGATTTGGGGCCGGCCAAGGAATTCCCCGGCTACGTCGATAAGTACGGACGCGAGATCGAGCGACTTGGCTGGACTGCGGACACGTTCTCATCGGACTACAGCACCGCGGTGCGGATCACTGTCACCAGAGTCCGCTCCTGGGGGCTCGATGCGCTGGTGAACTGACCCGCGCCCCTCACCCCCGTGTTCGGACTACGTCGTCGTGGGTATTGTCACGCGACGGTCAACCAAAGGAGAGTCGAATGGCGCTCAAGAGCACGGGTCGCACTCATTGGGAGGGCGACCTCTTCAACGGATCCGGCACCACCAGCATCGACAGTGGCGCGGCGCAACCGATGCAGGTCACGTGGAAGGCACGGACAGAGGACCACGGTGGTCTAACCAGCCCCGAAGAGCTGATCGCCGCCGCTCACGCCTCCTGCTATTCGATGGCCTTCTCGAACACTCTGGCCAAGAACGAGACCCCACCGACGAGTCTCGATGTGACCGCCACAGCTACGTTCGTGCCCGGCGAAGGCATCACGACCATGGAGTTGACCGTCGTGGGCGATGTCGAGGGCATCAGCGAGGAGAAGTTCCAAGAGCTCGCCGAGGTGGCGAAGAACGGGTGCCCGGTGTCTCAGGCGCTGGCCGGCAACGTCGAGATCTCGGTGGAGGCCACCCTGGCCTGAGGGAGGGGAGTTTCGCCAGAGACTCCAACACCTCAGCGAAACTGACACCCCGAGACGCTCAGTCGGTCTGGCGCTTCCGGTACGCGGCGACCGCTTCCCGAGTCGAGCACGTGTTGGAGCAATGGCGACGCGAGCGGTTGCGCGACGTGTCGATGTAGACATCATTGCATCCACTCGAGCCGCAGACCCCGAACCTGTCGACCCCGTGCTCGACGATGACACTGGCGAGCCCCATCGCGGTGATTGCGCCGAGCCAGCAGACCATTGCCGACTCCATCGGCTCGAAGTGGAGGTGGGGTGTGCCGCTGTGCGTGGAGAGCCGTGGCGTGGCACCGTAGGCGTCGAGAAGGCTGTTGACCCGTCCCGCGGCGAGTTCCTCGTCACCCGATTCGATGATCTCCCTTATCGTCTCGCGGAGTGAGCGAACGTCCTCGAGTTCGTTCTTGCGCGGCGGCTTCGCCACTCCCTCCCACATGGTGCGGTAGCCCTCCAAGAACGAGTCGAGCTGCTCGTTCGTGGCGAGGTCGTCGGTGTCGATGCCCCTGGTGTTGGCAAGAGCTACGGCTAGCTCGACAGGCTTGGTCGTGTAATGAGAAAAATCCATTTGACTCGTTACCGGAGTTGGTATACTGTAATGAGTGTAAGTGGTAATGCTTCTTACCGCAACGTATAGTTTGAGAAAAGGGGTTCGACATGATCGATCTCGCCAGAACCATTCAAGAAGACCGCCGGCACAAGTCCGACATCAACAGAGTCGTTTCAAACCTGCCCAAGGAGCGCTCGGTGTCGGTGGGCCGTTACCGGGTGACCGTATCCAAGCGGACCGGTTCGGCCCTGCCGGCGGCCTAACGGACTCGGGGACGGCCGGTAGGGTCCTTCCTCCATGCCTACCGGCCCACCCGACCCCTTGGAGACCATCGCAGAGCGTCTGGTGCGGGAGGCGATGGAGGCGGGTGAGTTCCACGAGCTGCCTGGCGCAGGAAAGCCGATTCCTGGAGCGGGGACAGTCGATGACGACTTGTGGTGGGTGCGCTCGTGGGTCGAGCGAAACCGCGTCCCCCACGATCAAGAATCGAGCAACCGCGAGTAGATCTCGCGGTTTTCCTCGTTGAAACAGACGAAGACGACATCCTGGAGGCTCCGGTCGCTCTCCTCGACCCAGCGAGCCACGGCATCGACAGCAGTGGCAGCGGCCAAATCCTTCGGGAAGCCATAGATCCCGGTCGAGATGTTGGGGAAGGCAATGGAACGGCAGTCGTGGGAAACGGCGAGGTCGAGGCTGTGGCGGTAGCACGAGGCCAGGAGCCGGCACGCCGCCGCTTCGGAGTGGTTCGCCCAGATCGGGCCCACCGTGTGAATGACGTGTCGCACCGGTAGATCCCCCGCGCCGGTCACGATGGCCTCACCGGTGGGCAGGTGGCCGTTGGCCTCGACCCAGACCCGGCACTCTTCGAGGATGCTCGGGCCGCCGGCGCGATGGATTGCCCCGTCGACTCCTCCTCCGCCTGCGAGACGAGAATTCGCCGCGTTGACGATCGCGTCACCGTCGAACGCGGTGATGTCGCCTTGGATCGCTGTCGTACGGGTCATTTCGAGTGGCGGGCCCGGCACCCCCAAGCTCCAGGCCCCGTCCACTCAAGTTAGCCCACCGATTCGGTCCGCTCGATCTCTCGCTCGAACTGTCTGCGGTCGGCCCTCCCCGACAACCCCTCCAAGCCCCGGAAGCTCACATGACCGCACGACTCGCACACGGTTCGTTCGATTCCGGAATTGCGGACGTTGATGGTTGTGGAGTGTGCGCACTCGCGTGCGGACCTCCCTTTTCTGGCAAACATCTGGAAGCCTCCCTGGCCCTCAAGATCAGATTTCATTGTCGCGCTGATGCCGCGGTGACGACATGAGTCTCGCGACTCACCCTGAGTGGCAGGCCCCCACGTGGCACCACCGGTAGGGCACTCGAAATCATCGCGATCGAGGCTGGTAGTGGCGCCGATGGCGAGCTAGGTTGTGCGTCCAGGGATTCCTGTTGGGAGGCAGGTTGAAACAGAGGCGGAGCTTCGTGGGCTGTTCGCACAAGTCCACGATCACAACCATCACCGCGGGGCTGGCGCGGGAAGTGTGCGAGTCCTGTGCACAGGTGAGCCTGCGCTACGTCGAGTCGGCGGTTCGCTTGCGACCCGACTTCGAGCCGACCGCAACCGAGTTCGACGAGATCAAGATCTTCGAGGCCACGATCACCTTCGAGGAGCCGACCCGTCCTCGCACGTGCCGGCTCTGTGCCCAACCGGCCATGTTCATGATCCCGGACGGGCTCATGTGCGACGAGCACGCATGGCAGGCGGCGGCTCGGCTCGATTGGGCCGACGACGACCCCTGGGTGCCCATCCGGATCGACAAGTCCAACGCGTGATCAGGCGAAGGTGAGCCACCCGGCGACGAGGGCACCCGCCAGCGTGATCGGGGCGAACAGCATCCGCTCCCAGCGCGATCCCCAGAAGACCGTGTAGATGAAGTAGGTCCCCAGGAAGGCCATCACCGCAAATGTGGCCGACTGTACGTAGCGCGGCGGGATCAGCTCTGTCGAGATCAGACCCGCTGCTTCGGCCAGGACCCCGCCTGACATGAGGAGAAGTGCGCCGAACACTGCCGAACGCACCCGCAGCTCGGGTGCCAGCAATCGGGGTTGCTTCCCGGACCAGACCAACTCGCCGCGGCGCACTCCGGCGGCGAGGGCGACGTGGATCAAAGCGATCCAACAGAGGAGCACAGCGGTCGTCAGTGCAGCCGTGTCGAGGGTCATCGGTGAAAGTTACATCTGTTGCCGCTGTGTCGGGTGCGGCGTGGGTTCACTAGCGTTCGCAGCATGAAACAGATCCAACACTGGGTCGCCGGCTCGTTCACATCTGGCTCCTCACAGCGATCGGGGCCGGTTTTCAACCCGGCCACCGGACAGCAGACCGGTGAGGTCGCGTTCGCCTCCGGCGACGACGTGGACAGCGCGGTCAAAGCGGCCCGAGACGCCTTCGACACATGGCGGTACTCCTCCTTGACGCAACGCCAGAACATCATGTTCGCCTTCCGCGAAATGGTGGCCGCCCGCCGCCGGGAGATCGCCGAGGTGCTCACGTCGGAGCACGGGAAGACAGTCGACGACGCCATCGGCGAGGTTCAGCGAGGGCTCGAGGTGGTCGAATTCGCCTGCAACATCGCCCACTTGCTGAAAGGTGACTTCTCCGAGCAGGTATCCACCGGCGTCGACACCTACACGATTCGCCAGCCACTCGGTGTGGTGGTCGGGATCACTCCCTTCAACTTCCCGGCCATGGTCCCGATGTGGATGTATCCCATCGCCATCGCCTGTGGCAACACCTTCGTCCTCAAACCCTCCGAGAAGGACCCTTCGACCTCCCAGCTGGCCGCGGAGATGCTGGCCGAGGCCGGTTTGCCCGATGGGGTGTTCAACGTCGTGCACGGAGACAAGGAGGCCGTGGACGCCTTGATCACACATCCCGACGTCGCCGCCGTCTCCTTCGTCGGATCCACCCCGATTGCCAGGTACATCTACGAGACCGGGACTCAGCACGGCAAACGGGTCCAGGCCCTGGGTGGAGCGAAGAACCACATGATCGTCCTCCCCGACGCCGACATGGACCTCGCCGCCGATGCCGCGGTGAGTGCGGGTTACGGCTCCGCCGGGGAGCGCTGCATGGCCATCTCCGCCGTCGTGGCCGTCGGAGACGCCGCCGACCGGCTCATCGAGGGCGTCCAGGGCCGGATCGAGAAGCTCGTCGTCGGCCCGGGCGATCAGCCGGGAGTCGAGATGGGCCCGCTCGTGACCAAGCAGCATTTGGACAAGGTGCGCGGCTACGTCGACGCCGGGGAGTCCGAGGGCGCTCTTCTCGTCGCCGACGGCCGCAACTTCGTGGTCGATGGCTACGAAGACGGCTACTTCCTCGGTCCCACCCTCTTCGACAACGTCAGCCCAGAGATGTCGATCTACACCGACGAGATCTTCGGGCCTGTGTTGTCCACGGTGCGCATGGAGCACTTCGAGGAGGCAATTCGTCTCATCAACGCCAACCCCTACGGGAACGGCACAGCAGTCTTCACCAACGATGGAGGAGCCGCCCGCAAGTTCCAACAGGAAATCCAGGTGGGCATGGTCGGGATCAACGTGCCGATCCCTGTGCCGCTGTCTTTCTACAGCTTTGGCGGGTGGAAAGACTCGATCTTCGGGTCGCACGCCATCTACGGACCCGAGGGGGTTCACTTCTACAGCAGGCAGAAGGTCGTCATCTCCCGGTGGGCCGATCCGATCCACCGCGGCGTCGACTTGGGGTTCCCGACCCACGGCTGAGGGGAGTTCCGAAGGAACTCCAACCTCCCCCGCAGGGGCGGCGTCCCCCTAAGGTTGCGGGCGCTCATGGAGGTAGTGAGAGGTGATCGCCAGGGCCGCTGGGAGCGGCTGTCGCCACGCACACGAAGGACACTCTCGCTCCTCGGTGTCATGGTCGCACTCGTCGCTTTCTGGGAGATCTACAAGCTGATCTGGTCCTCCCTGGGCTGGATTCGGCCGGTGCGACCCGACGACGTGGTCATGCCCCATGTCTGGGACATGGTGATCGAGCTCTTCCGACCGGTCCGTCGTGGGGGCAGTCTGCTGGTCCTCGACCTCGGCAGCCGAGCCCTGTGGACCATGAGGGAGGCGATCGTCGGCTTCCTCGTTGGAGGTGCGTTCGGGTTCGGAATCGGGGTCGGTTTCGCCAGGTCCCGACTCGCCGAGCGTGCCTTCATGCCATATGTCGTCGCCAGCCAGACGGTGCCGTTCCTGGCGATTGCCCCCATGGTGGTGATCTTCGGCTTCAACATCGGAATCCCCGGCTGGATCTCGGTTTCGGTCATCAGCGCCTATCTGACCTTCTTCCCGGTGGCGATAAACACCTTGCGGGGCCTGCGCTCACCCGACCCCAACAGTCTCGAGCTGATGAGGTCATACGCCGCCGGGCCTCGTGACGTGCTCTGGAAACTCCAGGTCCCATCGGCGCTTCCCTATATCTTCACCGCGCTCAAGGTGACGGCGACGGCCAGCATCGTCGGGGCCCTCGTCGGCGAGCTGCCGGTGGGATTTCAGAGCGGCCTCGGTCGCGCCCTGCTCACGTTCTCCCAGCAATTCGCCGTCCAATCCAAGAAGCTGTACGGGACCGTGATCATCTGCGCCCTGGTCGGCATCCTCTTCGTGGGGTTGGTCTCGTACGCGGAGCGCAAGCTGGTACCGCAGCGTGCCGTCGTCGGGGAGATCCTGTGAGCGATGCCGTCGTCGATGCCCGAGGGGTGGGCAAGATCTTCGGCCAGGACGAAGACCGGGTCGAGGCGTTGCGCGACATCTCGCTTCGCATCGAGCCTGGTGAGTTCGTCTCGTTGATCGGCCCGTCCGGGTGTGGGAAGAGCACCCTCCTCCGTCTCATCGGCGACTTGACCGCCCCGACGGCTGGTCAATTGACGGTCAACGGCAAAGCACCGACTCAGGCGAGAACCGACCGCGACTACGGGATCGTGTTCCAGAAGGCGACGCTCCTCGACTGGAGGACGGTCACCAAGAACGTCGAGTTGCCCCTGGAGATCATGGGCATCGATGGACGGGAGGAGAGGGCGGCCCGGATGCTCGACCTCGTCCAATTGGGTGACTTCGGCGGGCACTATCCCTGGCAACTCTCCGGAGGCATGCAGCAACGGGTGGCGATCGCCCGCGCCCTCGCCTTCAACCCGTCGCTGCTGTTGATGGACGAGCCGTTCGGCGCCCTCGACGAGATGACCCGGGAGTCGATGCAACAGGAGGTGCTCCGGATCTGGGGTGAGACAGGGACAACGGTGGTGTTCGTCACCCACTCGATCCCGGAGGCGGTGTTCCTCTCCACCAGGGTGATCGTGATGTCCTCCCGGCCAGGGCGAATCAGCCATGTCATCGAGGTCGGGCTGGGCCACCCTCGGGACGTCGAGACCCGGGAGTCGCAGGACTTCTACGACAAGGTCACCGAAGTCCGTGAGGCCCTGCGGCGCCAGGAGCAGGCTTCGTGAGCCCCGACCACGAGCCGCTGACCCTCGACGCCCACCGGGGTGATGCCGCGGTGATTGGGCCAGGGAGCGCCGGCAGGGGCCGCAACCTGGTCCCGGCAGCCGTCGCCTTCGTCGCGGTGGTCGCGTTGTGGGAAGGGGCGATCCGGCTCTTCGACGTCCAGGCCTTCGTGCTCCCTGCTCCCAGTGTCATCGTCGGGCGGTTCGTGGCGACGAGCGGCGAGATCTGGTCCGCCGGGCTCAACACACTGATCGAGGCTCTGGTCGGTTTGGTGGGCGGCACTGTGGTCGCGGTGGTCGTATCCCTGGTCACCGTGCGCTGGTCCCCCGTCCGGGAAGGCCTGATGCCGTTTGCGATCGCGGCCAACTCGATCCCCATCATCGCCCTCGCTCCCATCGCCAACGGCATGTTCTCACTGCGCAGCCTGGTCCCCAAGATGGTCGTGGTCGGCGTCGTCGTGTTCTTCCCTGTGATGATCAACACCACCCGGGGACTGCTCGAGGTCGATCCCGATGAGATCGAGCTGATGCGGTCCTATGCCGCCACGCCGCGGGAGGTCATGTGGCAGGTGAGGGTGCCCCACGCCCTTCCTTATTTCTTCTCGGCGATGAAGGTCGTCTCGGTGCTCTCCATCGTCTTTGCCATCGTCGCCGAGTACTTCGGAGGCTCCCAGGAGGTGCTCGGCCAGTACATCCTCACCAAGGCCAACCTCTTCGTCTTCCCCGACGCTTGGGCGGGCATCTTGGTCGCGTCGATACTCGGGCTCGCCCTCTACCTGGTGATGGTCGTCACCGAGCGTCTCGTCATGCCGTGGCACGTCTCGTTCCGGGCCGAGGTTTCATGAACCGGAAACACTGCGACCTGTAGTCTCCGCCGTTGGCCCGTGATCAGAAGGAGAATGACATGAAGAGCAGACACCGATGGTTGGTTGCCCTGCTGGCCGGCGTCCTCGTGCTGGCAGCCTGTGGGGACGACGGGGGAGAGGGTGACACAGATGACACCTCTCCCGCCACGGACTGTGACACTCCGGACGACGTCCGACTGCAATTGCAGTGGGTGGCACAGGCCCAGTTCGCCGGCTACTACGTGGCCAAGGACCTCGGCTTCTACGAGGACCAGTGCCTCGACGTCGAGATTCTCGAGGGGGCGGTGGAGATCGTCCCCCAGACGGTCCTCGCCTCGGGTGGGGCCGAGTTCGGCTTGGCTTGGGTGCCGAAGGCATTGGTCTCCCGTGAGCAGGGCGCCGACATCGTCAACATCGCGCAGGTGTTCGAGAGGTCGGGGACGCTCGAGGTCTCCTTCGCCGACTCCGGCATCGAGAGCCCCGAGGACTGGGCCGGCAGGACAGTGGGCAACTGGGGCTTCGGCAACGAGTTCGAGTTGACCGCGGCCATCGAGAAGTTCGAGGTTCCCGATGTCGAGTTGGTCGCCCAGCAGTTCGACATGCTCGCACTTCTCAACGGTGACATCGATGCCGCCGAGGCGATGATCTACAACGAGTACGCCCAGGTGCTCGAGGCGGTCAACCCGGACACAGGGGAGCTGTACCAGCCCGAGGATCTGAACGTGATCGACTTCAACGACCCAGACGTGGGGACGGCGATGTTGCAGGACGCGGTGTGGGTCAACGCCGAATGGATCGCTGAGGAAGGCAACGAGGACGTCGCAACGCGGTTTCTCACCGCCTCGTTCCAGGGCTGGATCCACTGCCTCGACAACTTCGACGAGTGCGTCGAGGTGGTTTTGAACAACGGCTCGACTCTCGGGGAGAGCCATCAGCAGTGGCAGCTCAACGAGATCCTCGGCCTCATCTTTCCCGCCACCAACGGGATCGGGGTGATGAACCAGGACCTCTGGGACCAGACTGTCGAGGTGGCCACCAGCCAGATCCCCGAGTTGGAGGGGGTCGAGATCTCCCCGGACTCGTTCCGCACCGACCTCGCCGAGGCCGCAGTTGCCAACCTCGGCGACATGGATACGAGCGGTGACGGCTACGAGCACCGCGAGATCGAGCTCCGCGAGGGCGGCGAGTAGCTGCTCATACCGTTCTGTGCGGGTCTGGCACGCGTCGCGTGTACCAAACCCGCACAGAACTGCTTCGCGACCCCGACTAGTAGGTTTGAGGCGTAGACGTCTGACTGATAGGAGGAATCGATGGCCAACACCGTGCGCGCGGCCCTCGTCCAGACCGCATGGACCGGCGACAAGGAGTCGATGGTCGAGAAGAACGTGAAGTACGCCCGTGACGCC
>Ga0299914_10004026_pt1 | contig 10505 bp, 11 predicted proteins | sample RVTome_10_FD_201361 | JGI IMG/M metagenome (GOLD analysis project Ga0299914, IMG submission 201361) | Soil microbial communities from uranium-contaminated site in the Upper Colorado River Basin, Wyoming, United States - RVT153D57 (version 2) ... | reverse complement strand
GCGCCGTGCTGGGCTTGGGCAACATCGGCCCCGAGGCGGCGATGCCGGTGATGGAGGGCAAGGCGATGCTGTTCAAGGAGTTCGCCGACGTCGACGCCTTCCCGATCTGCCTCGACACGCAGGACGCCGATGAGATCGTCAAGGCGGTGGAGCTGATCGCCCCCACCTTCGGCGGCATCAACCTCGAGGACATCTCCGCCCCGCGCTGCTTCGAGATCGAGGACCGGCTGAAGGAGTCGATCGACATCCCGGTCTTCCACGACGACCAGCACGGCACCGCCGTGGTGACCATGGCCGCGCTGTTCAACGCGCTGAAGATCACCGGCAAGCCGATCGAGGATCTGCGCGTGATGGTGGTTGGCCTCGGCGCGGCCGGGGTAGCGGTGACCAAGATGATGCTCGCGTCCGGAGTGACCCACATCGTCGGCTGCGACCGGCGCGGCGCCCTCTCCACCGACCGCGAGGATTACCAATCCGGGGAGATGAGCGGGATCAAGCACTGGTACGCGGAGAATTCCAATCCCGACCAGGTCAGCGGCCAGCCGGCCGACGCGATCGAGGGAATGGACCTCTTCATCGGCCTCTCCGGCCCCGGGATCATCCCGCCGGAGGCGCTGGGCAAGATGAACGACGACGCAATCGTCTTCGCGATGGCCAACCCCAACCCCGAGGTGATGCCCGAGGACGCCGCCCCCCATGTGCGCATCATGGCCACCGGGCGCTCCGATTACCCGAACCAGATCAACAACGTGCTCTGCTTCCCCGGGATCTTCCGCGGCGCGCTCGACGCCGGCGCCCCCCGCATCACCGAGGAGATGAAGCTCGCCGCGGCCCACGGGATCGCCGAGACCGTCACCGACGACGACCTCTCCGAGGACTACATCATCCCCAGCGTCTTCAACCGCGATGTCGCCCCCGCCGTCGCCCAGGCCGTCGTCGAGGAAGCGCGCCGCGCCGGCATCGCCCGCTTCAACCAGGAGACCGGGACCTTTTCCACAGTGGAGGTGGGCACCTAGCGTGCGGGTGCTCGTCACCGGAGCCAGCGGATTCATCGGCTCGGCGCTTTGCGACGCGCTGCTGGCGAGGGGTGACGAGGTGGTTGGCCTGACGCGCGACCCCGCGCGGGCGCGCGGGACCAACCCGACGGTGACCTGGCACCCCTGGGAGCCGACACTCGAGCGCCCCCCGGCCGAGGCTTTCGACGGCGTCGACGGCGTCGTCAACCTGCTCGGCGAGAAGATCGACCAGCGCTGGACCGAAGAGGCAAAGCGCCGGATTATGGAGAGCCGCCGCACCGGCACCCATAACCTGGCGCAGACGATCGCCGGCCTGGAGCGCAAGCCGAAGGTGCTCGTCAACCAGTCGGCGATCGGCTTCTACGGGGATCGAGGCGACGCATGGGTCGACGAGTCCTCAGACCCGGGCGAGGGATACGACTCAGAGGTCGTGCGCGAGTGGGAGAAGGCGGCGCGCGAGGTGGAGAGCGCCGGAATCCGCCTGGTCATCGTCCGCACCGGCCATGTGCTCGATCCGAGCGGCGGGCTGCTCGCGGAGCTGCTGACCCCTTTCAAGCTGGGCGTCGGCGGGCCGATCGCCGGCGGCGACCAGTACATGTCCTGGATCCACGTCGACGACGAGGTCGGAATCCTGCTCTGGGCACTCGACAACGACGGGGTCAGAGGCGTCGTCAACTCGACCGCGCCGAATCCGGAAACCAACCGCGAGTTCTCGAAGGCGATCGGCCGCGCCCTCAATCGACCGGCGGTGGTGCCCGTTCCCGGCTTCGCCCTCGATCTCAAATTCGGCGGCGAGTTCGGCAAGGTGCTGCGCGGAGGGCAACGGGTCATGCCCCGCCGGGCGCTCGACCTCGGGTACGAGTTCCAGCATCCGGATCTGGACGAAGCGTTAGGGGATCTGCTCTAAGACGGAATCCCGCAGGCTGCTCGGGGCTTCAGCTTGGCGGATAGCCCGAAGCAGGCGCGCCATCGCGACGGAGCCGGAGCCGGCGGAGACTTGTGCGATGCCGGCGGCGTCGAGGATGGTGCTCGGTTCGCCGACGTAGCCGACGGTTGTCGAGTCCTCCGCCGCTCGGCGAGCGTTGGCGCCCGACGCCGCAAGGGTTTCGGAGCTCCCGAGACAAACCGTGCGCACGCGGAAGCCTCCCGCCCTCTCATTGTTTCTGTCCAACTCTTTGCGGGCGCCCTCGCACAGAGGCTCGCCGGCAACGTAGACGGCCACGGTCGCCCCCTCGGTGACGCCGCTCTGCGGGCCGCAACCGGTTATCGGGATCGCGAGGGCACAGGCGAGCGAGAAGAAGAGAGCGCGGCGCACGGCTCGCGATCATAGACTCGGGATCGATGCGGATAGGCGTGCTCACAGCGGGCGGGGACTGCCCAGGCCTCAACGCGGTGATCCGGGCGGTCGCGCGCTCGGCCATGGAGAACGGAGACGAGGCGATCGGCATCCGCCGCGGCTACCGCGGATTGGCTGAGGACGACCTGATCCCGCTGGACATGCGCACCGTCTCCGGGATCCTCCACCTCGGCGGGACGATCCTCGGCACCTCCAGCTTCGAGCCGATCCGCGAGAAGGCGGTCGACCGCGTCAAGGAAACAGTCGACCGTGAGAGCCTCGACGCCGTCGTCGCGATCGGGGGCGAGCACACGATGGAGATCACCCGCCGCCTGCACGCGGAGTTCGGGCTGCCGCTGATCGGCGTGCCGAAGACGATCGACAACGACGTCGCCGGCACTGACTTCACCTTCGGCTTCGACACCGCCGTGCAGATAGTCACCGACGCGATCGACCGCCTCCACACCACCGCCCAGTCTCACGACCGGGTGATGGTGGTCGAGGTGATGGGGCGCAACACGGGCTGGATCGCCGCCTACGCCGGCCTCGCCGGCGGCGCCGACGGCATCGTCATCCCCGAGGTGACGACCACGGTCGAGGAGGTCGCCGCCGGCATCCAGCGCCGCCACGACCGCGGCAAGGACTTCTCGATCATCGTCGTCGCCGAGGGGGCGAAGCTGGCCTTCGCCGGCGGCGAGGAGCGCCTGATCCAGCCCGTCAAGGACAGCGATGAGTACGGCTACCCACGCCTGGGCGGGATCGGCGCGGCGCTGGCGACCGAGTTGGAGTCGCGCACCGGGTACGAGACCCGCGTCACCGTGCTCGGCCACGTCCAGCGCGGCGGCACGCCGACCTCGACCGACCGCATACTCGCCACCCGCTACGGCGCCTTCGCCTACGAGCTGGCGAAGGCCGGCGACATGGGCAAGATGACCGCGCTGCGCGGCTCGGAGATGGTCGCCATCCCGCTGCCCGAGGCGGCCAGCATCAAGGAGGTCGACCTCAGTGTGCTGGAGATCGCGAAGCGCTTCTTCAGCTAGAGCTGAGCGTGTTTCTCACGACGCGGCCCGCCGCGCCGATGAAGAGCACGGTGAAGAAGACGAGGCCGGCGACCGGGCCGCCCTGGCCGAGGGCGTAGGAGACGACCGTCGCGGCGAGGGCCAAAAAGAGGCTGACTACGAGTCCCATGCGGCGCGGAGCTTACCCGGCCAAGGCGACGCGCGCCTCCCGTAGGAAGGACGCCACCGCCTGCGCGGCATCCTCGGCCGATCCGGCCTCTCCGGCGGCGCGAACGAGGCGGCTGCCGACGATCACCCCGTCGGCGATTCTCCCCACCTCAGCGGCCTGCTCGGGCGTGCCGATCCCGAAGCCGACGGCGACGGGAACCTCGGCCTCGGCCTTCGTCGCCGCGACGAGATCCGCCAGCGCGGTCGGAATCTCGGCCCGCTCGCCGGTCGTCCCAACCGTGGAGACGACGTAGACGAAGCCCTGGGCCTTCGCGCAGATCGCCTTCAGGCGTTCGGGCGGAGTCGTCGGGGCGACGAGCGGCACCAGCGCCAGGCCGGCGGCGGCAAACGCCTCGCGAATCTCCTCGGCCTCTCCCAGAGGCAGGTCCGGAACGATCGCCCCGACAGCTCCAGCCTCGGCAGCACGCCGAGTGAACTCAGCTGCCCCCCCATACGCAAGGACCATGTTGGCGTAAACCATGAGGACGACAGGAACGCGATCGGAGACCGACTCGCAGATCTCCAACGCGGTGCCAAGCGTCGCTCCACCCTCCAGCGCCGCGGTCGCGGCGGCATGGATGACCGGCCCATCGGCAAGCGGATCGGAGAAAGGGACGCCCAGTTCGATCAGGTCTGCGCCAGAATCGGCGTAAGCGCCGGCGATCTCCAGCGAGGCTTCCCGGTCGGGATATCCGGCCATCATGTAGGGCATCAGCGCCGCGCGGCCCCCCGCACGGGCCGCCTCGAAGGCTCTCTCGATGCTCATTGAGAGAGGACCTCTGCCAAATCCTTGTCGCCGCGCCCCGACAGGCAGAGCACGTCGTAGCCGCCCCCCCCGCCGTTCTCCAGCAGCCAGGCGATCGCGTGGGAGGACTCCAGGGCCGGGATGATCCCCTCCAGTTTCGAGAGTTCCCGAAAAGCGGCGAGCGCCTGCTCGTCCGTGACGGCGACGTAAGTGGCGCGGCCGGTGTCTCGCAGGTGTGCATGCTCGGGGCCGACTCCCGGGTAGTCGAGCCCGGCCGAGATCGAATGGGCCTCGAGGATCTGTCCCTCCTCGTCGGAGATCACCGAGGAGAGGGAGCCGTGCAGGACGCCGGTGGCGCCCCCCTGTAGCGAGGCGCCGTGGCGGCCGCTGTCGAGCCCCTCCCCCGCCGCCTCGACGCCGATCAGCTCGACGTCGTCGTAGAGGAAGGGGACAAAGAGGCCGATCGAGTTGGAGCCGCCGCCGACGCAGGCGATCGCCCGCGCCGGAAGCGAGCCCTCGGCGGCGAGCGCCTGCTCGCGCGCCTCGTCGCCGATCACCCGCTGCAGGTCGCGGACCAGCGCCGGGAAGGGAGCCGGGCCGACGGCGGAGCCGATCACGTAGTGGGTCGTCTCGACATTGGCCACCCAGTCGCGGATCGCCGCGCTGACCGCCTCCTTGAGAGTGCGGGCGCCGGCCTCGACCGGCACGACCTCCGCGCCCAGCAGCCCCATCCGCTCGACGTTGGGCCGCTGGCGGCGAATGTCCTCGGTCCCCATGTAGACGACGCACTCGAGGCCGAGCAGGGCGCAGGCGGTCGCCGTCGCCACCCCGTGCTGGCCGGCGCCGGTCTCGGCGATCACCCGCGGCTTGCCCATCCGCTGCGCCAGCAGCGCCTGGCCGATCGCGTTGTTGATCTTGTGAGCGCCGGTATGGGCGAGGTCCTCGCGCTTGAGATAGACGCGGCGGCCGACCTTCTCCGACAGCCGCTCGGCCAGATACAGGGGCGTCGGCCGGCCGATGAAGTCACGATGCAGCAGCGCCAGTCGCTCCTTGAACTCCGGGTCCTCTCGCGCTTCGGCCCAGGCGGCGGTCAGCTCGTCGAGCGCCGCGATCAGCGTCTCCGGAACATAGCGGCCGCCGTAGGGCCCAAACCGGACATCGGTTTCCGCCCCCGTACTCAGCTCTCGCTCATTCGCACTCATGAAGCGGCAACGCTAGCCGCCTTGGCGGTATCGAAGAAAGCCTCCATCGCGGCATGGTCCTTCCTCCCCGGCTCCGACTCGACACCGCTGGCGACGTCGACCGCGTGGGGATGAGCGATCGAGATCGCGCCGGCGACGTTGTCGGGACGCAGGCCGCCGGCGACGATTGCCGGCACTTCGGAGCGGTGGTCGGCGAGCAAGCCCCAGTCGAAGCTCTGCCCGGTCCCGCCCCAGAGTCCTCTGCCGCGGCGGTCGAAGAGGTGGAAGTCGGTGCGGAAAGCCTCGGCGTTGTGCACGTCTGCGGCGCTGGCGACGTGGATCGCCTTGATCACCTTGACCCCCGTCCGCCGCGCCACCTCGGCGCAGAACGAAGTCCCCTCGGCGCCGTTCAGCTGCACCATCGTCAGCCCCGCGTCCTCGACCGCCTTGTCGACCTCGTCCAGTTCGGGATTGACGAAGACCCCGACCACCTCGCACTTGCGCCGGAAGGCGGCGGCGATCCGCACGGCCTCCACCGGCTCACAGGCCCGCGGGCTCTTCTCGTAATGAATGAGGCCGATCGCCCACGCCCCGAGCCGCACGGCTTCCGCCGCGTCGTCGAGATTGGTGATTCCGCAGATCTTTACCCGCACCCCACCAGGGTACGGGAGCCCTACCGGGGCCGGTCGCCGAGCGTGACCGTGAACGACCTCTCGTCGCCGCCCCGCAGGACGGTCAGCTCAAGCTCGTCCCCGGGCCTGGCGGCGTTGACCGCGTCGATCACCTCGTCCATCGAGGAGGCTCTCTCCCCCTCCATGCCGACGATGACATCACCCGCCTCGATCCCGGCCTTGGCTGCCGGACCGCCCGCGACGGCATCTCTCACGATCACCGTCTGGTTGATGGTCGCGCCGCTGACGCCGAGGTAGGCGTGCTCCACCTCGCCGTCGCTCTTCAGCTGGTCGATCACCTCGCGTGCGGTGTCGATCGGGACCGCGAAACCGATGCCCACGTTGCCGCCCCCGCCGCCGGTGCGGATCTGGGAGTTGATGCCGACCACGCTGCCCGAAGAGTCGATCAGCGGGCCACCGGAGTTGCCGGGGTTGATCGCGGCGTCGGTCTGGATCACGTCGGAGATCGCGAACCCGTTGGGCGCCTGGATCTGGCGCTGCAACGCGGAGACGATGCCGCTGGTGACGGTGCGATCGAGGCCGAAGGGATTGCCGATCGCGACCACCGGATCACCGACCTGGAGTTTGGAGGAATCGCCCAGGGCAAGTGGGTGCAGGCGCTCGGCGGGCGCGTCCACTTTCAACAGGGCCAGGTCGGTGGCCGGGTCGGCCCCGACCACCGCGGCGGAGTGGCTCGCGTCGGAGGAGCCGAGCTTCACCTCGATGCTCTCGGCGCCCTCGACGACGTGGCTGTTGGTGAGGACGTGGCCCTCCGTGTCGATCACAAAGCCTGAGCCGGTTGCGGTCCCGCCGCCTTCGGGCCGGCCGAACGGGTCGAACGGGGAGGGCGGACGGGCCGGCTGCTCCGCCTGGATGAAGGCGACGCCCCGCCCGTCGCGGCGGTAGATCTCGTTGACGAGGTTGGAGTCGCCGTCCCTGTCCGCAACCGGCGTAGCCAGGGGCGCGGCGACGGGGGCCGTGGAGCCACTCTCCGCCTCGATCCAGCCGGCCGCGATCGCCGCCCAGCCGAAGAGCCCGACGACGGCGCCGCCCAGAACGGCGGAGCCGAACGACGTGCCGAAGAAACGGCGGGGAGCGCGGATCAAGCTGCGGGCGCGTCGCATCGCGGGCGATGATCCTGCCCGCCGCTCATCGCTCCCTAAACGATCTCCAAACGCTTCCTAAATTTCGTCGCGGGGCGAGTTTCTCTCGCATACCGAGAGTAACTCGCCCCGCGGAGCTAGGGAAGATGGTACTCGCGCGTGTTCTCGTCGGCGCCGGTGAGCTCGCGGACCTTCGCCTCGGGATCGTCCGCCGCCATCAGCGCCGAGCCGATCAGCACCGCGTCGACCCCTACCCGTTCCAGCTCCTCCAGCTCGGCGCGGGTGGAGATGCCGCTCTCGGCGACGACCGCCTTGCCCGCGGGCACGTCGGGCATCAACTCGTAGGTGGTCGAGACGTCGACCGTTCCATCGTCGAGGTTGCGGTTGTTGATCCCGATCACCTCGGCGTCCAGCTCCAGCGCCCGCTGCAACTCTGCCTCATCGTGGACCTCGACCAGGCAGTCGAGATCCAGCCCCCGCGCCTCGTCGTAGAGCGCCCGTAGCTCACGGTCGTCGAGGGCCCAAGCGATCAGCAGCACCGCGTCGGCGCCGCTGACCGCAGCCTCGTAGAGCTGATACGGATCGACGATGAAGTCCTTGCGCAGGATCGGCAGATCGCAGGCGGCGCGAGCGGCGCGAAGGTCCTCCAGAGACCCCCCGAAGTGGCGCTCGTCGGTGAGGACGGACAGGGCTGCCGCGCCGCCGCGCTCGTAGGCCCCCACCTGGTCGCCGATGGCAGCATCCGCGGATATGTCGCCGGCGCTCGGAGAGCGGCGCTTGAACTCCGCGATCAGGGAGAGCCCAGGGCGCACAAGCGCCTCGTTGAACGGGCGGTCTTCGCCGCGGGCATGCAGCCGGGACTCGAGGTTGGCCTGCGGGACCGCTCGCCGGCGGTGGTCCACCCCCTCGCGCGCCGCGGAGATGAGCTGCTCGATCATTCCCACTTGAGGAGACAGAGCCTAGTCGGCGGGAGCCGCCGTCGCTGCAATCAGGCGGTCGAGCACGCCGGCAGCAGCACCGGAGTCGATTGCCTCGGCCGCCTTGGCGATGCCGTCTTCGAGGCCCTGGGCGCGCCCGCCGACGTAGATCGCGGCGCCCGCGTTGAGCAGGACGAGGTCGCGATGGGGGCCATTCTCTCCCGCCAGCACGGCGCGCGCAACTGCGGCGTTCTCCTCCGGCGTGCCTCCGGCCACGTCTTCCAGCGCCGCCTCCCCCAGGCCGAACTGCCCCGGCTCGACAAACCACTCGGAGGTCCCCCCGTCGGCTACCTCGATCACCCTCGTGCGCGCCGAGAGCGAGAGCTCGTCGAGCCCATCCTCGGCGGCGACGACCATCGCGTGCTCGCTTCCCAGCGTCACCAGCGCCTCGGCGATCGTCTCCTGGTAGTGGTGGTCGGAGACACCGACCAGCTGGCGATCGGCGCCGGCCGGGTTGGTCAGCGGCCCGAGGAAGTTGAAGATCGTCCGCACCCCCAGCGCCTCGCGTACCGGGACGACGTGGGCCATCGCGGCGTGGTGACGGGGGGCGAACATAAAGCCGAAGCCGATCTCCTCGATGCAGCGGGCGATCGCGTCAGGGCCGAGATCGATGTTGACGCCGAGCGCCTCGAGCAGCTCGGCGGAGCCGGATTTGCTGGTTTTGGAACGGTTGCCATGCTTGGCGACCGCGCAGCCGGCGCCGGCGGCAACGAGCGCCGCCGTGGTGGAGATGTTGAAGGTCGACGGCCCGCCGCCAGTGCCGGCGGTATCGACCAGCTCGGCGCGCTCGACGTGCACGTGAACGGCCAGCCGGCGCATCGTCCGCGCCAGGCCGACCAACTCGGGGACGGTCTCCCCCTTCGCCCGCAGCGCGATCAGGAAGGCCCCGGCCTGGATCGGATCGACCCTGCCCTCCATGATCTCCGCCAGCACCGCCGAGGCGTGGTCGGCGGTGAGGTGATCCCCCGCGCAGACCGCGTCGATCGCCCGGCTGACGACGTCGTTGGGCATCAGCTCTCCCCGAGGAAGTTCTTCAGCAGGTGCTTGCCCTGCGGGGTCAGCACCGACTCGGGATGGAACTGGACGCCCTCCGCCGGCAGCTCGCGGTGGCGGGCGCCCATCACGACATCGCCGAGGGTGGCGGTCAGCTCGAGCTCGTCGGGGAGATCGGGGTCGGCGACCAGCGAGTGGTAGCGGCCGGCGACCATCGGGCTCGGCAGGCCGGTGTAGATCGTCTTGCCGTCGTGCTCGATCTCGGCATCCTTGCCGTGAATCGGTTCGCCCTGGACGACCTTGCCGCCGAAGGCCTCGACCATCGCCTGATGGCCGAGGCAGACCCCGAGCACCGGCGTGCCGGCCTCGGCGAAGGCGCGGATCGCGGTGCCGGAGATCCCGGCCTCAGCCGGGGTGCAGGGCCCGGGAGAAACGACGAGGCGGTCCGGCTGCCGCGCCAGCAGCTCTTCGACCGTCGCCTTGTCGTTGCGGACGACCTCGATCTCGGCCCCCAGCTCGCCCAGGTACTGGACCAGGTTGTAGGTGAAGGAGTCGTAGTTGTCGATCACGAGCACGCGCATGGTCAGGCCCAATCCGGCTGTTCGCAGGCGACCTGGACGGCGCGGAAAACCGCCTTCGCCTTGTTCACCGACTCGTTGTACTCGTTCGCCGGCTTGGCGTCGGCGACGGTGCCGCCGCCGGCCTGCACGTGCAGCTGGCCGTCCTTGACGACGACGGTGCGGATGTGGACCGCGGTGTCGAGGTCGCCGTCCCAGGCGAGGTAGCCGATCGCGCCGCCGTAGCCGCAGCGCTTGACCGGCTCGAGCTCGTCGATGATCTGCATCGCCCGCACCTTCGGCGCTCCCGAGAGAGTTCCCACCGGCAGAGTCGAGCGCAGTACGTCGAGGGCGCTGACACCCTGGCGCAGGGTGCCGGAGACCTGGCTGACGATGTGCAGGACGTGGGAATAGGTCTCGACCACCATCAGCTCGTCGACCTTGACGCTGCCGTACTCGCAGACGCGGCCGAGGTCATTGCGGCCGAGGTCGACCAACATCACGTGCTCGGCCCGCTCCTTCGGGTCGTTGATCAGCTTCTCGGCGAGGCGGCGGTCCTCCTCCTCGCTGCGACCGCGGGGCGAGGTGCCGGCGATCGGCCGTGCCTCGACCCGGTTGCCGCTGACCTTGACCAGCGGCTCCGGCGAGGCGCCGGCGATCTGGAAGTCGCCGAACTCGAGGAAGTACATGTAGGGCGAGG
>Ga0299914_10004025_pt1 | contig 10505 bp, 8 predicted proteins | sample RVTome_10_FD_201361 | JGI IMG/M metagenome (GOLD analysis project Ga0299914, IMG submission 201361) | Soil microbial communities from uranium-contaminated site in the Upper Colorado River Basin, Wyoming, United States - RVT153D57 (version 2) ... | reverse complement strand
AATGGTATGACCCGGCGTGACGAAATTTTGCAAGCAACCCTGGAACTCATCCCCCAACATGGGCTGAGTGGTTTGCGTATTTCTCACATTGCCGAACAGGCCAATTGCAGTCCTGGCATTATTTATCATTACTTTGAGAGCAAGGATGAGATTATTCAGTCATTGGGAGCGATGGTGTCGGCCGAATTCGGCCGATCACTCCAGGTAGACTATTTGCTCACTCTGACCCCTTTTGAACGTCTGAAACAAGGTTGGCTCAACACGTTCACCTACTTCACCACTTACCCCCAAAAAACGATCTTTCTAGAACAGTACAAGAATTCTCCCTATCATACTGAAGAGGCATGGGGGCCTGAATTAGAGAAGCTGGTGCAAGCAGTCAGTCTGGATATTGCCAACGGGCATCTCAAGGACTTCCCCATCACTGTACTTTATAATATGACGATCAATGTTGCTATCTCACTGGCCAAACAGGTTATTCGGGGGCAATTAGTGGCAGATGAGACGATGCTAGACAATATAGCGACAGCAAGCTGTCAAGCCATTATGGTCTAAGCTAAAATATTTTGCCTTATTTAGAGTGAACATTCAATTTAGGAAGGAGTGGGTGGATGCCCGCCACGCTTGTACTGAACACAGTGAAGTGATAAATGAAAGTCTGTAGTCCGAAAATCCTTTTCGGACATCAAACAGGGATGTTCGATTTACGAGGAGTTGCTTATGAAAACGGAAATCAATGGTAAGGTTTATCAATTTGCGGAGCTGCGGGCAGAGGAAACGGCCGTTGACACCCTACGCCAGCGCTGCCAGTTAACCGGCACGAAACTGGTCTGTGGCTCTGGAGTTTGTGGAGCCTGCACCATTCGTGTTAACGGCATGCCCATGGTAAGCTGCCTGCTGCCCGCCCATCATCTGGAAGGGCAAACTATCGAGACGATTGAAAAATACAGTGGGGAACAACTACATCCTGTCCAAAAAGCCTTTATGGTCCATGATGGTTTGCAATGTGGTTATTGCACACCCGGCTTTATCATCGAAAGCATTGCCTTTTACGAACGATGGCGGAAACAGCATGGCCGCCAAAAGCCTTCACATGAGGACATTGCCGCCGCAATGGCCGGTCATCTTTGCCGCTGTGGGGCCTATGTGGGCATTTATGCCGCCGTCCAGGCCGCCTGTGCTGGCGATTTTGATGGCCTGTCCCAGGTAACGGCCCAGCGCGTAGATGCTCTGGTGAAGGTGACAGGAGCGGCTAAGTATACGGCCGACATCCGGCTCCCTGGCCAACTCGTCGGCAAAATCCTGCGCTCCCCCCAGGCCCATGCCCATGTGTTGAAAGTGGATGCTTCCACTGCAGAAAGGATGCCAGGTGTGAAGGCTGTGGTCGTGGAAAACATTCCCCTCACGGTGCGCTATGTTGGCCAGACGATTGCTGGGGTAGCTGCGGTGGATGAGACAACGGCCGTTGCTGCTCTCCAGGCCATTAAGGTTACTTACGACATCCTGCCTGCTGTCATCGGTCTCGAAGCAGCCATGGCCGAAGATGCCCCCGACATCTGGCAAAACGCCCACCGCGACGCGCCCAGTTCTGGTGAAGGCTTGACCTTACCGGGCACGTGGGATGGCAACGTACGTAAGGGGCGGATTAATGCCGGCGGCTTGATGCCTGGCCGTGCCCAGCGGGCCTTCGAGCAAGCCCGTAGCCAAAACAAGCACACTGTCGTCGAGAACTACAATAACGGCATTCAAATTCATACCGCGCTTGAACCCCACTGCGCCGTCGCCCGCTGGCTAGATGACAACCAGCTTGAACTGCATATGTCCACCCAGGCTGTTACGGACATGCGCCGGAGAGTGGCCGAACGCTTCAACCTGCAACCCGACAACGTGACGATTCTGGCTGAACATGTGGGTGGCGGATTCGGAGCCAAGAATTATCTCTTTGACGAAGCGATTGTTGCCGTGAAGCTGGCAAAATTAGCGCAAGCGCCGGTATCGGTAGTACCTGACCGGGCGGAGGAGATGAATTTAGGAGGGATGCGGCCAGGCGGCCGTTTCGAGATGAAAGTGGTGGCCGACAGCGATGGCGAACTGTTGGCCCTGATTTCTCATGCTTATAGCGATAGTGGGGTGGCCGTGGGCAACCTCACGTCGAGCATGACGGGCATGGGCTATAGTGGCGGGGCACGTGACTTACTTGACTTTGATGTGGTGAACAATCATGCACCGGGCAAGCCTTTTCGCGGGCCAGGCGGGCCAGGAGCCGCGTGGGCTGTCGAGCAGACTGTGGATCAACTGGCTCATGATGGGGGCTTTGATGCCATTCAACTGCGCCGCCAATGGACGAAGAATGAGCAGCGGCTGAAGTTGTATGATTGGGTAGAAGAGCTAGAAGTATGGCAAAAACGGCCGTCGAGTGGCTCGCAAAGCGGCCGTTTCCGGCGCGGGGTAGGAGCAGCTTTTGGTCATTGGCTCTATATCTATGAGCCAGAAACAACCATCCAGCTTGAAAGCACAGCGGCTGGCTTTATCGTTTCTACCGGTACGCAGGAAATTGGCAACGGTGTGCGTACTTCGTTGGCTCGTATTGTGGCCAATGTCTTTGGTCTGCAGCCAGCCAATGTCCAGGTAGCTATCGGCAATTCAGATTATCCGCATGGCCCGCGTGCAGGTGGCAGCCGCGTCACTGTCTCGATTTATGAACCGGCGGAGCGTGCTGCCATTTTGTTGCGGGATCGCCTCTTTGGTCTGGCGGCTGAACAGTTTGATTTAACGAACGCGCTGCTCGTTCCCGGCGGTATTGCTCATCAGGAGGGAATGCTCAGTTGGCAAGATGCCCTGGCACAATTACCATCGCAACAAGTAACGGCCGAACGTGGCGCTGATGAGCAGTTGATACAGCGGGTGGCTTCCCGTGTCGCCAATCGCATGATGGGCATGGATATGATGATCGGCAGTGGCATGGCCCATGGGGCGGTGGTTGTGGAGGTGGAGGTAGATACCCTGCTAGGCAAGACGCGAGTGCTGCATGTGTGGGAGAATTTAGCCATCGGCCGGCCTTATTTCCCCGATATGGCCCGCAGCCAGGTATACGGCGGGGTCATTCAAGGCATCGGTTATGCTCTTTATGAGGAGAAAATTTTAGACAAAGCGACAGGCCACAACCTGACGAGCAATTTGCAAGATTACCGCATCCCTGGCCTGGGTGACACACCGGAAATCATGGTTGAATTTACGGATGGCGGCTTTGAACATGTGAAAGGGCAGGGCATTGGCCTGAGTGAATTGTGCACTGTGCCTGTGGGAGCAGCCGTGGCCAATGCCGTTTTTAACGCCACTGGCTGGCGACCAGTGGAAAGCCCGATTAAGCCAGAGCGAATGATAGCCGGTTTGCAGGAGAGAGTGGCGAGTAGCGAGTAGCGAGTGGCGAGTGGCAGGTGGCAGGTGGCGAGTGGCGAGTATTCATAGACACGCATACTCGCTCACACGCATACTCGCTCACACGCATACTCGCCCACTCGCCCACTCGCCCACTCGCTACTTTTTCATGAAGGAAACAGATGATGAATAACTTAATAATGGCAAGCAACATTGCTGAAGTGAATAACAGTCACGGCGAGATTCGCGCTGGGGGGACGGATCTGTCGGATCGTTATCGCTTTGGGGTAAGTGTCGGGGATATTGTTGATATTAGCCGTGTGCCAGGGCTGGAAGATATTTCGACACAGGCCGATGGCTCAGTAAAGATCGGGGCCAAAGTCAAGCTGGGTGCGGTGGCCAGTGACACCTACCTCATTGCGCATTACCCAGGCATAGCGATGGCTGTAGGAACCTTAGCTACGCCACAGATTCGCTGCATGGCTACGATGGGCGGCGTACTCTTGCAGCGCAATCGCTGTTGGTATTTTCGCCATCCCGCTTTTAACTGCTTCAAAAAAGGCGGCGATAATTGTCCGGCGCGTGATGGGGATCATCGCTTTGGGGTGATCTTTGATTTGGGCCCCTGTCTCTTTCCCCATCCCTCAACAGTGGGCATGGTACTGTTGGGATACGAAGCCCAGGTAGAGATTAATGGCGAGCGCCTGATGACCATCCCAGAACTTTATGGTGATGGCAGCGATCCTGGGCACGACCACCAACTGCAGCCAGGCGATTTATTGACGGGCATCTTGTTATCAGCACCTGTCCCCGACGAACGCGCCTCTTATTTCCGCAGCATGAGCCGGGCGGAAGCAGAATGGGCCTTGGTGGAGGCAGGAGCGCGGCTGGTGGTGAATGCTGCTGACCAGATTGCAATGGCCCGGGTGGTGGTGGGTGGTGTAGCCAACGTGCCCCTGCGTTTGCCACATGTTGAAGAGGCACTAATCGGTCAGCCAGCCACGGAAGCCACCTTTGCCCAGGCAGCCGCTCTGGCCAATGAGGGAGTAACGCCCCTGCCCCAGACCGGATATAAAGTACCATTGCTCTATGGGACGGTGCTGGAGACGATAGTACGGGCTTATAAGCGGGTGTGGGGTAGCGAGGGACAGAATAGCCTGTAAGTGGCCACCTTTTGCGCAATGTAAGCGCCCAACCGTCCCGCTATCCCTTTGCCTCTAAAAAAGCCTTCCACCTTACAGATGCTCAACTCACCGAATTTCACACCAAACTAGACGCACTTATCAAAGAGACAGACAGGCTGGCAGCACTCAATCAAGAGTCGGAGGGTGAGCCATTCGAGCTAACTCTCATTTTTTATAAACCGGTCAAGGGAGACAGATGAACCAGGATTATTACACCGAGTTGCGTCAATTAACGGATATGATCTGTCGCAAATATTCGGCCGATCCCAATGTGGAAGCAGCGATGGTCACAGGATCCGTCTCACTCGGGCAAGTGGATGCAGTCTCAGACGTGGACATGATGCTTTACTACCGCGAACTACCCTCAGCGGAAATATTTGAAAGCATTAAAGAAGAGGCGCTGGCTTCGGGTGGTGGCATTTATGGTTATGATCCTGGAAGCAGTGGGAAATATACTGACTGTGTTGAGTGGCCTGAATGGAATGATTCCGCCAGGTAAAATCAAGGGCCTGGCTTTGCGCCTGGACAAAATGGCGCACAAGCCTGCCAATCTCGCCGAGCGGGTACAGCAGTTGTGGCTGCTGCCGCCGCAGGAAATGGTCCCTCATTTTTACGCCATTGTAGATGATTTGTTAGCATTAGTAGAGGCAAGAACACCCCATATCAGCACACAGCCTGTCAGAGAGCGATTGCAGTTACGGTTGGAACAAAGATAATTATGAAAAAGAGTTGGGCTGCTCTTCTCATTCTGCTTATCGCTTGCAGGCAGATGGAACGGCCATTACCGACGAGGTTATCTACCAGAATAATATTGATTTTGCTATGTTGTACAAGCAGCCAAAACCGTGAGATGTCGGGATTAAGACACAAACTACCCCTCTAAAGCACGTGCCAACAAAATGCCCAAAATAGCCACAATGATGCCCACGTGCATGAGAATATTACTGTCTACGAACCAACCACTACCTGGTCCTGGAAAAATTTGTAACAGGAGATCAAGGACTACTAGACCTATACCGGTAAAAGGCAACAACCCAGGGCGGTCACCAAAAAAATCATTCATCCAATCTATCAGTTTATTCATAGGCTTTATCGAGTCATTGGATCGTTACTGCCTTACAGTTGATAGGAAGCAAAATAGGGCACGAGGCGCGGCGGTAAACGGCCGTCTACCCGCACGCCTTCTCCACCGTGCTCTTCCGCTTCCACCTGACCGCGCTCGTGAAATAAAGACAGCAAATCACCGCGCTGATAGGGCAGCAAGACACTCACAGGTTCAAAAGCGGATATGGCTGTTGATTCAACCAGTTCCAGCAGTTCCTCTGTCCCTTCACCCGTCAGTGCCGAAACGCAAACGGCCGGCTGCGTAATTCCTAAGGCCAGCCTCGGATCAGAGTGAGCGGGCAACTGATCTACTTTGTTCAAAGCTACCACGACGGGCAAATGATCCAATTCCAATAGAGCCAGTGTGTCCTCTACCGCTTCAATCTGGGCAGCAGCATTGGGGTGGGTGGCATCCACCACGTGGAGCAACATATCAGCACCGGCAATTTCTTCCAGGGTGGCCCGGAAGGCAGCTACAATTTGCGTGGGTAGTTTTTGGATGAACCCTACTGTATCCGTCAGCAGCACTTCGCGGCCACCAGGTAAGTTGACCATCCGGGTGGTTGGGTCGAGCGTGGCAAAGAGCATATCGGCCGATAAAACATCCGCTTCTGTCAACTGATTCAGCAACGTGGATTTGCCAGCATTGGTGTAACCTACGATAGCTACCACCTGCAACTCAGTTTGCTGCCGCTTAGCCCGGTGGCGTTCACGGTGTGCTCTTACACCATCCAATTGCTCCTTGATGTGGGTTATGCGACGGCCAATCTCTCGCCGATCTGTCTCCAACTGGGTTTCACCCGGCCCGCGCACACCGACACCCCCACTGCTGCCACCGGCACGACCACCCGCCTGCCGCGCCAGATGCGTCCACATCCGCGTTAGACGAGGCAATCTATATTCCAACTGCGCCAATTCTACCTGTAACTGGCCTTCGCGGGTGTGGGCATGGAGGGCAAAAATGTCCAAAATAAGGGCTGTTCTGTCTATTACCTTGGTCGCTTCGCCGAAAATTTTCTCTAACTCCCGTTGATGGCGTGGTGACAGTTCATCATCAAAGATAACCACGTCTGACTCTAATTCGGCAGCTAAGGCCTTGACCTCTTCCACTTTGCCGGGACCAATGTAGGTGGCCGGAAAGGGCCGGTCAAAATATTGATATGTCTGTCCCACAACAACAAGCCCGGCAGTATCTGCCAGCCGGGCCAACTCTGCTAAACTATCAGTGACAGAAAGTAACGGCCGCTCTCCCTTCAATTCTGCCCCCACCAAATATGCCCGTTCACGTGGGGATCTTGTCACAAGTGTCGTTTGAGAAATAGTGGCCTCCTAGTCGTGCAATCCCACAATTTGCAGAGAACGGGGATGCTCGACAACAAATTCATACTCAACTGTTTGTGTGCTATCCGCCGCCAGAGACAAATGCCATTCCAACAACTGTAAATCTGTCTGTTTGGTCGGCTCAGGTTTCACTTTATCCAATTTTACCTTGATCTGTTCATGGCGGGCTACCGGAATATGGTCATGCACTTCCAGCTTAGCCACCGTCGGCAGCAAATTCTTGATTTCAATCTTATAGCCAAAGCGCAACTGTCGGTTGTCACGGAGCAGTCGTTTGTCAACATCTCGTTTCTCCAACTCGCGCTCCACAGTGATGCGCTCCTCCACACCCAGCAGCAGTTCAATCTCGCCATTGGCTGGTGTATATTCCAACCGGTTCTTGCCAATAAATTCGTCGCCGACAAATAAGTTCATTGGCCCCTGCAGCATGGGGCTGGGGGTACTGTTGGTCACGGTAGCACGACGATAAACAGCATCGGTGTGCTTGGGGACAACCAGATAATCCAGTTCGGGATCGAGTTGAAACTGGTTAATGGTGGTTTTGTGGGGTGAGCCATCGCTGGGAATGTCTGATTTACCGGAGACAGCAAAGCTGACGGCCGTGCCACTACTTTGTACCTCAGCCACGGCCACTTCCGCATCCGCCACCAGCCCACGACCAACCATTGTCGCCTCTGCGGCGGCTGGCATAGCCATCGCCGCAGCTTCTGGTGCCGCTTGCACCTTAGCCTGGCGCACCATCAGAGGCTGTGGCGGCGGTGCTGGCTTATAGATATCCAGATACCAGGGCCTTAACTCTGGCAAACGTTGGTTCAAAGCGGGTCGGGCTGTGGAAACCACCAGGTTCACATTCCGCCAATCCTGGCCCGTATTTTGGGCGACCTGGGCAATGTAAGTAATATTTAGGGAACGGCCATCTTCCCGCTCCACCAAACGCACATCATACAACGGCTGCCAACCCGCATTCCGCACTACATAACTCAATTCCGGCTGGAAAGAACCTGCTTGCAAAACCTCCACTTCCACATGTGCCTGGAAACGCTGCGGTGGGCGTGCCCCCTGCAACAGCTTCAGTTCGCGCCGCAATTTGTTCAACTCCCGCTCCAGGTCACGCTTTTGCTTATCCAGATCACGCCCGGCCGCTTGCACAGCACCATCCTGTTCCTCTAAAAATTGCAGCAGTTGCGCCTGATCTTCAATCGTCGTTCGCCCGCGTGAGAGGCCTTTGGCGAATTCGGCCGTTTGCCCTCGCAAACCATTCAAATAGCCCTGTTGTGCCGCCAGCCCCGCCTGCTTATCGGTAATGACCCGCATCTCATCTTCCAGAGCTTCAATCCGTTCCTGTAAGTCGCGCACTTGCTGCGCCGGTGTCTCCACAAAATGCTGCTGAGCCACATCCACGCTCAAAATGCGCACACGGGCTGTGCCTCGTCCTGTTACGCGCACGGATTCTTGCTCTAACACCAGCGGTAATTCGCCAATAAGCAGGCGATGCAGCCCCGTTTCTACTTCACATTCGCCACTGCATGTCACCCGGGCCCTATCGGGATAAACAGTGACATGGTTAACGGCCGTGTCTACAATAACTTCCATCATACCTCCCAATCGTCTGACGGGCGTACCCTTCTTTTTCCCTTGCCCTCGGGCGCTCGCAGGCAAATTGGAATCTCCATATGAAAGGTACTCCCCGGAAATAGGCATTCATCATAACCCGGACTGGTGGCCCACATACGACCCCCATGCGCCTCGATCAACCCTTTGGCAATTGGCAAACCTAAACCCGGCCCGCCACCTTTGAACTTCGTCTTGCCTGAAGAGTGCAGGGTTACATCAGTGGCACTGGTAAATTTTTCAAAGATCGTTTCCAGATGTTCAGGATTGATACCAATACCTGTATCCGTCACCCGCATTTCCACATATCCACCCAATACACCTTCAATCGCTTCATCCCGTCGCGTTAAGCTGTTGGCAACCGTCACCTGGCCACCATCCGGGGTATATTTGAGCGCATTCAGCAGCACCTTTGTCAACGCCTTTGAAAGGCGTTCCGGATCACCAAAAGTCCGCACTTCCACACCCAGGGGGATGACTTCCAACATAACCGACCGCTGATCATAATATTTTGCCAATCTGCCAACAACCATATCAATCATCTTCTCCAAATGGAAAAGCTGATAGTTCAAGATAAAGGTTTGCGAATCAATCAATGAAATATCAATAATGTCAGAGATGATTTCATTCATCCGCTGGGTGCCATTTTCCAAACCATCTATATAAGCGTGAAGTTTAGAATCGGGCTCGGCTTCATAACGCAGCATATTAGTATAGCCTTCCAGAATCGTGAGCGGCGTTTTTAATTCATGGGCAGCCACGGCAATGAAGTTAGTTTTTGTCTCTTCCAACCGTTCCAGTTGCCGCCGAATATTGACGGTATGTTCCAATAAAACAGCCCGCTCTATATCTACCGAAAGTTGGGTCGCTTCAATGAGAGCATAGGTTAGAATATCATCTAGCTGTCGCCAAAAACGGAGTGCTTCTTCTGGCCTAAATTGCTGTTCTAAATCATTGACAACTTCTTCTTTGAAAACACGCAAAACCGTAAGCCAATCACGTGCAGCCGGAGCATCGTGCCCAATACAGGTGAGTGCCCAATATTGAACGGCCGACAACTGATTCACCGCTGCCTCACCCACATTGTCAGCCACCATGGCTAACAAGATGTCCAAATCTTCTTCATCTGGCAACATATTGAGTGTACGTCGCAGGGTCGCTTCACTCAAGACGGAAGCCTCTTCCTGCAGCCATATTTTAAGCTTATTCGCTATCAAGATGTTCCTCTAACCAAAATTCAAGTGTATGGCCTACACGCAGCAAGCTGATGGGGCTGGCCTTATCGGCCGTATCCTCAATCGTGTGCCAATACGGGTAATCAAAATCAATGATGTCAACGGCTGGGATGCCCTCCCAGGCAAAGGGCAGGTGATCATCAATCAGGGTATACTTTACCTGGGGGATGAAGACATCACCATAGCCCAAATCATCCGCAATTTGCCACAAGCCCTCTCGCAGACCTGGATGAGAATTGCCCTCAAAATAAAGCTGCTGGTCAGCATCGCCAATCATGTCCACGATAACGGCCGCTTCCGGTTGCACCGCTAGATTAGCTGCCATGTATGTCGAGCCAGCAATCCAATCCCAACCGGGCATTCCCCCGCTGCCATTATCCTCCACGTCAAAAAAGGCCAGCCATAGCTCACGTGGCACCTCGTCCAAATCCAGAGTACGGGCCAATTCCAACAATACAGCCACACCGCTGGCGCCATCCACTGCCCCCAACACAGGTACCTCGGCCTCAGCAGCACCCGGTGTCTGGTCTGCCAGACGGCGTGTGTCGTAATGAGCACCCAGGATGATAATGTCGCCCTGCCCTTCGTTGGCCCGGCCAATAATATTCATCGCGGCAAAACCCTGATAGTCAAACATTTGCTGTTCCACTGC
>Ga0299914_10004024_pt1 | contig 10508 bp, 8 predicted proteins | sample RVTome_10_FD_201361 | JGI IMG/M metagenome (GOLD analysis project Ga0299914, IMG submission 201361) | Soil microbial communities from uranium-contaminated site in the Upper Colorado River Basin, Wyoming, United States - RVT153D57 (version 2) ... | reverse complement strand
CGCCGACGGCATAGACGTGACGGCCGAACCCGGTGCGTTCGAGCACGATCGTGAACACGACCAGCAGGACCAGCAGGATCAGGCCCACCAGGGGGATGCCGCGGCTGCGCGCGGCGAAGCTCACGGCCGCCAGACCGATCGCGAGCACGGCAGCCGCGCGGATGACGATGATCGAGGTCGGGCTCACGGCGAGTCCCGCGGCGGCCCTGCGCTGCCGACGACGCAACTGGACGGCGGCGAGCGCGGCCGCCGACACCACCACGACGACGTAGCTCACCGGGTTCGGCAGGTACTGGTTGGCGATCGCGATGATCACGTCGTCCTGCACGACGATGGTCCCGCGGCCGCCGATCAGGATGAGCACCAGCCCATTGAGCCCGACCAACCCGCCGAGCGTGACGATCAGCGACGGTAGGCCCACCTTGGCGACCAGCCATCCCTGGACGAAGCCGACGAACGCGCCGAACGCCAGCACCGCGGGGATGGCGGCGTAGACGGGCCACGCCTCCTCGCCGAGGAAGCGCGCCAGCAGCACCGCCGACACGCCTGACAGGTAGCCGACCGACAGGTCGACCTCGGCGATCACCAGCACGAACACGATGCCGATGGCGATGATGGCCAGCGGCGCGGTCTGGACGATCAGGTTGACGAAGTTGACGGCGGACAGGAACCGCTCGTTGAGGGTCGTGAAGATGATCGTGATCAGGATCAGGCCGACCACGATCGGCAGGCTGCCGAGGTCGCCCGCCCTGACCCCCTGCCACCAGGCGCGGGCGTAGTCGGCCACGGAGGTCCGCTCGACCTCGCGGCGCTGCGCCTCGGGATCGACCGCCGCAGTGGGATCCTCCGCCGACGCCGCCTGCTGGCCCGCCCCACTCATGGCGTCATGCCCGGGATCTCCTTGAGCTCGCCGGCCGTGATCGCCTCGACGATCTCCTGCTGTGTGGTGCCATCGGCCCGGAACGTCGCGACCATCTGCCCGAGCCGGAGCACGGCCACACGGTCCGCGATCTCGAAGACGTCGTGCAGGTTGTGGGTGATCACGATCACGCCGAGACCCTGCTGGCCGAGGCGCTTGACCAGATCGAGCACCTGCCGCGTCTGGGCGACACCGAGCGCCGCGGTCGGCTCGTCGAGGATCACAAGCTTGGAGTTCCACATGACGGCCTTGGCGACCGCGACCGACTGACGCTGCCCACCGGACAGGCCCGCGACGCGCTGCCGGACGCTGCCGAGCGTGGTGACCGCCAGGTCGTGCATCGTGTCGTCGGCGGTGTGCTCCATCCGCTCCTCGTCCAGCAGGCCGAACCGGCCCCGCATCTCGCGGCCCAGGTACATGTTCTGGACCGCGTCGAGGTTGTCGGCCAGCGCCAGGTCCTGATAGACGACCTCGATGCCCAGCGCGGACGAGTCGGCCGGGCCGTGGATCGTGACCTGCTCGCCCTCGAACCAGACCTCACCCTCGTCGAACGGGTGGATGCCCGCCACACCCTTGATCAGCGTCGACTTGCCCGCACCGTTGTCGCCGACCAGCGCGACCACCTCGCCGGCGTCCACATCCATGTCCACGCCGGCGAGCGCCTGCACGGCGCCGAAGCGCTTGGACACGCCGCGCAGTTCGAGCAGCGGCGTGTCCGTGGCGTCAGTCATCGACCTGCTCGGCTAGCTGCTCGCCTCGCTGGCGCCGCCTCCTGATGCCTGCTCCTGGCACCAGTCGGTGTCGGCAAGGTCGCCCGTGCAGATCTCCTCGATGGTGCGGAAGCCGTCGGCGATGACGGTCTCCGTGATGTTGTCCTCGGTCACGGCCACCGGCTCGAGCAGCACGGCCGGGATCTCCGCGCTTCCCGTGTCGACGGTGTCCTCAGCCTGGCTGGCCTCCTCACCGTTGCGCAGTGCCACCGCGAGCTCCGCGGTGGCCTCCGCCTCGTCGGTGATCGCCTTGTAGACGGTCATGCACTGGTTGCCGGCGACGATGTTCTGGATGCCCTCGACGGTGGCGTCCTGGCCGGTCACCGGGATGCCCTCCTTGCCGGCGGACTTCAGGGCCTGGATGGCCGCGTTGCCCAGGCCGTCGTTGGCGGCCAGCACCGCGTCGATGTTGCCGTCGGCCGCGGTCAGCATCTGCTCGAAGATCACCAGGGCCTGCTGGTTGTCCCAGTCGGGCACCGACTGGTCGTCGACCTCTTCCCACTCGCCCGCCTCGAACTTGGGGTTGATCACGCCGTCATAGCCGTTCTTGAACAGCGTGGCGTTGTTGTCGGTCGGCGAGCCGTTGAGCACCGCGACCTGCGGCGTCTCGGCGTCGACCTCCTCCTCCACGCACTCCACGAGCGTCTCACCCTGCAGCCGGCCCACGGCCTCGTTGTCGAACGACACGTAGTAGTCGGCCTCGGCGTCCAGCGTCAGCCGGTCGTAGTCGATGACCGCGACGCCCTGGTCCTTGGCGTTCTGGATGATCGCCGCCCCCGAACCGGAGTCGAGGTTGGTCAGCACCAGCACCGTCGCACCGTTGGTGATGGCCTGTTCGGCCTGGCTCTGCTGGTTCGCCGCGTCACCCTCGGCGTTCTGGATCTGGTACTCGTCAGGCGACAGGCCCAGCTCCTCGAAGGCGGCCTCGAACGCCGGGCGGTCGTCGGTCTCCCACCGATCCGACGACGCGCTGTCTGGCAGCAGGACCGCGATCAGCCCGTCACCGCCACCTTCGTCACCGGCCGCGGCCTCGGAGTCGCCACCGGCGTCGGCACTGGCGCCCTCCTCGGATGTGTCCGACCCCCCGCACGCGGTGACCACGAGGGCCAGCACGAGCATCAGCACGAACGCCTGGAGCTTGGAAACACGGAACATGTGCACTCTCCGTTATGGCGGCCAGACGGACCGCGTCGACCCTCAGGTGCGCTGGATGCTAGGAGCACGTAGGACCGCAGTCAACGACAGCGGTCGGACCAGCGCGCGACGGAGCATACTCCACCGCTCCGCAGTTCGTCCACAAACAAAACAATTTGAGTGGCCCAGCCAGGCGCCCTGCGTTACAGTCCGTCACCCCGATGGTCATCCCGACGAGAGACGAGCCATGCACGAGCCGTTCTTTCCAGAGGTCGACGGTCCCATCACGTACGTCGGACCGGACAGCACCGACCCGCTGACGTTCCGCTGGTACGACGCCGACCGCGAGGTCGCCGGACGCCGCATGGCCGACCACCTGCGCTTCGCCGTCGCCTACTGGCACTCGTTCAACTGGACAGGCTTCGACGTGTTCGGCGACGGGGCCCTCCCCCGCCCCTGGCTCCACGGCATGGACGATCCGATGGCCGCCGCGCGCCACAAGATGGCGGTCGCCTTCGAGTTCCTGGCCAAGCTCGGCGCGCCATTCTTCTGCTTCCACGACCGCGACATCGCGCCGGCCGGCGACACCTTCGCGGCGTCGTGTGCCAACCTCGACGCGATGGCGGACGATGCCGCCGCGCACATGGAGCGCACCGGGGTCGGGCTGCTCTGGGGGACGGCCAACCTGTTCAGCCACCCGCGCTACGCCGCGGGTGCCGCGTCCAACCCGGACCCGGAGGTGTTCGCCTACGCCGCGGCCCAGGTGCGCCACTGCCTCGAGGTCACCCATCGGCTCGGTGGCGCGAACTACGTGCTGTGGGGAGGGCGCGAGGGCTACGAGACGCTGCTCAACACCGACATGCGCCGTGAGCTCGACCAGATGGGCCACTTCCTGCACCTCGTCGTCGAGCACAAGTACCGGATCGGGTTCGACGGCCCCATCCTGCTCGAGCCCAAACCGTTCGAGCCGACCAAGCACCAGTACGACTTCGACGTCGCCGCCGTCCACGCGTTCCTCCAACGCTACGACCTGACCGACGACGTCAAGGTCAACATCGAGGTCAACCACGCCGAGCTGTCGGGTCACGACTTCGCCCACGAGGTCGACTACGCGGCCACGGTGGGGATCCTCGGCTCGGTCGACGCCAACGCAGGCGACGACCGGCTCGGCTGGGACGTCGACCGGTTCCCCGCGTCGGTCGCCGACCACGTCCTGGCCCTGCACGCGATCCTGCAGGCGGGTGGCCTCACCACCGGCGGCTTCAACTTCGACGCCAAGCTGCGGCGCCAGTCCGTCGACCGCCTCGACCTGTTCCACGCCCACGTCGGGGCGATGGACACCCTGGCCCACGCGCTGGTGGTCGCCGACGCGCTCCTCGAGGACGGTGCCCTGGCCGACGTCCGCGCACGGCGCTACGCCGGCTGGAACGGCGAGCTGGGCCAGTCGATCCTCGACGAGGAGGTCACGTTGGAGGAGCTGTACCGACGCGTCCACGACGGCAACGAGGTCGACGCGCCCGTGTCGGGCCGCCAGGAGGCGCTGGAGCGTGTCGTGGCGCGCTACATCGACCAGGCGCGGTAGGGCACAGGACGAGCCCTCAAGTAGCGGAGCGGTAGGGCACAGGACGAGCCCTCAAGTAGCGGAGCGGTAGGGCACATCATGACGAGGCAGCTGGTGTGCGGGGTCGACTCGTCGACGCAGTCGACCAAGGTCGAGCTGCGTGACGCGGCATCGGGCGAGCTGGTGGCGACCGGACGCGGCGCCCACCCCGCGACGTCACCCCCCACCAGTGAGCAGGACCCACGGGCGTGGTGGTCGGCGCTGGGCGAGGCGCTGGCGCACCTGGACGACCACCTGGGCGACGTCGCGGCCGTCGCCGTCGCCGGGCAGCAGCACGGGCTGGTGCTCGTCGACGATGCCGGCGACCCGGTCCGTCCCGCCAAGCTGTGGAACGACACCGCGTCGGCACCGCAGGGCCGCGCGCTGGTCGACCGCCACGGCGCACAGGCGTGGGCCGACGATGCCGGGTCCGTGCCCGTCGCGTCGTTCACGGTGACCAAGCTCGCCTGGGTCGCCGAGCACGAGCCACGGTCGCTGGACCGCACGCACCTGGTCATGCTGCCGCACGACTACCTGACCTGGCGGCTGACCGGTGCGCACGTCACCGACCGCGGCGACGCGTCGGGGACGGGATGGTGGTCCCCACGCGCCGGCGTCTATGTCCCATCGCTGCTCGGGCTCGTGGTTGGCGACCCGGACGGGTGGGTCCGCCGGCTCCCGCGGGTGCTCGGGCCGGAGGAGCCGGCCGGGCGGGTGACAGGGGCGGCGGCGCAGGCGACCGGCCTGCCGGCAGGGTCGCTGGTGGCCTGCGGCACCGGCGACAACATGGCCGCTGCGCTCGGCCTGGGACTCGGCACCGGCGACGTGGTCATGTCGCTGGGGACGTCGGGCACCGTGTACGCGGTGTCGGACGGCCCCACCGCCGACGCGTCGGGGCTGGTCGCCGGGTTCGCCGACGCGACCGGACAGTACCTGCCGCTGGTGTGCACGTTGAACGCGACCGGCGTCACCGAGATGGTCGCGCGGCTCCTCGGCGTCGACGTCGGGGCGCTGGCCGAACTGGCGCTGGACGACGGCACGTCGCAGTCGCCGCCTGTCCTCGTGCCGTACCTGGAGGGTGAGCGCACACCCGATCTGCCGACCGCGAGCGGGCTGCTGACCGGGTTGCGTCGCGTCACCGGACGCACCGACGTCGCACGCGCCGCCCACCTCGGTGTGCTGTGCGGCCTGTTCGCGGGCGTCGACGCCCTGGCCGACAGTGGCGTGAGGCTCGACGGCCGGCGGTTCCTCGTCGGCGGCGGCGCCCGGTCCGCGGCCTTCCGTGCGTTCGCGGCGGACCTGTGGCAGGCGCCGGTCGTCGTGCCCGCAGCCGACGAGGCCGTCGCCGCGGGCGCCTGCGTCCAGGCGGCCGCCGGCCTGCACGGCGAGCCTCCGGGCGCGGTCGCCCGGCGCTGGTCACTGGGCACGGGGACCACGGTCGATCCGCCCGGCCTCATCGCTGCGGACGCGGTGCGTGCGGCCTATGCGACCGCGGCCGACGCCGCTGCACGTCTGGCGTGACCCGACCGCCGGTCACCCACCCGCGTCCACCAGCAGCGGGTCGTCGCACACGGTCCGCAACGCCCGCGCGGCCGCGCCGCGAACGGCCGCGGCCGCACCCAGGGTCGACGGCACGACCGCGACGTCGGCGTAGCGCAGGACGAAGGCGCGCCGCTCGAGCTCGGCGCGCAACGGATCACGCAGCCACGCGTGCAGCGCCGCGAAGCTGCCACCGAGCACCACGGTGTTGGGCGCGAACAGGTTGACCATGGTCGCGAGCGCGCGGCCCAACGTGCGTCCTGCACTGCCGAGCGCATCCAGCGTCGCCCGGTCACCGGCGCACGCGCGGTCGACCAGCGCGGCGACGCCACCGTCCGGCGCACCGATCGTCGTGCCGAAGCGCGCATCCAGCCCGGCCGCGGCGAGCAGCGCCTCCTGCCCGACGAGCCGCTCGAGGCAGCCGTAGGAGCCGCACGGACAGGGCTCGCCGTCCCCCATCGGGATGTGCCCGAACTCGCCCCCGAAGCCGGCGCCACCACGCACCAGCTCACCGCGGATGACGACCCCGGCGCCGACACCGGTCTCACCGCTGATGTGCACGAAGTCGCCCAGATCGCGGCCCGCCCCCTGCCACAGCTCGCCCTGTGCGGCGAGGTTGGCCTCGTTGTCGGCCATGGTGTGCAACGTGGGGCGGCCCAGCCGGGCCCTGAGCTCCGTGGCGAGTGGGATCTCCTCCCACCCGAGGTTCGGCGCGAAGACCAGGGTGGCGGTGTCCACGTCAACAAGGCCCGGCGCGGCGACCGTCGCGGCCACCACGGTCAATCCCTGCGCCTCACACGTCCCGATCGCCGCACGACCGAGCGCCGCGAGGGCGTCCAGGACCCGTCCGGTGCCGGACCCCTGGTTGTCGCGGGCCACCAGCTGCTCGTGACGGACCGCGCCGGTGAGGTCGATGGCGGACGCGGCCAGGTAGTCGACGTTGATCTCCAGACCGAGACCCGCCACGGAGTCCCCCGACAACCCGACGAGGCGGCCCGGGCGACCGACCGTGCCGTTGGCCTCCCATCCCGCGTCGCTCAGCAGACCCCGGTCGGTGAGGTCGGCGACGAGCGTGGACACCGTCGACTTGGTCAGGCCGGTCGACTCGGCGATCGCGGCGCGGGAGCGCGGACCCTCCTCCATGATCTCGCGCAGCACGAGCCGCAGGTTCTGCCGGCGCATGTTGCGTGGACGGACCGGTCCGGACCGTCCGGGCACCGGAATCAGATCAGCCAATCCCTCTCCTGCAACGTCCCGCCCGACCTCAGGGTGGCGGCGCCGGGTCACGGGCCATCGTAATCCACGGACGGGCGGCGGACCGGCGGCGGACAGCAGGGAGGCGAAGGCGCCATGGCCACGCCGCCGACCGTAGGCTGTCGCGCATGCATCCGACCGGCCGCTTCCAGCACCGTGCCTACCTCGCGCTGCTCACCGTCTTCCGGTGGTTGCCCGCGGTCGTGCGGCGCACGCTCGTTCGCGCCGGGACGCCCGGTTTCACGGTCGGCGCCGTGTGCGCGATCGACCACGACGGGTCATACCTGGTGCTGCGGCAGCCGCACCGCCCGGGCTGGAGCCTGCCCGGCGGCCTGCTCAACCGTGGGGAGTCGGCCGCCGAGGGCGTCGAGCGCGAGGTGCACGAGGAGACCGGGCTGCGCGTGGAGGTCGGCCTGCCGCTGAGCGTGCAGGTCAACGGCAGGGTGCGGCGGGTCGACGTCATCTACCGCATCCGCGTCGACGACCGACCCGACGTCACCGCCGGTGGGGAGGCGACCGAGGCACGATGGCTGCCACCCGGGCAGATCGTCAGAGGCGCCGACGACCCGACGCGCGAGATCCTGGACCTGCTCGCCCGGGCCGACGCGCCCGACGCCACCGACGGCCGCCTCCGGGGGCACCAGTGAGCGCGTCAGCGGTCACAGGACAGGCCGGTGGGCACACTGCTCGCGCCGGCGAGGAGTGTGGGCTGTGAACGACGTCGTCGGCGTCGTCCTGGCGGCGGGCGCCGGCACCCGCCTGCGGCCCCTGACGCTGCTCCGCCCGAAGGCCCTGTGCCCTGTGGGCAACGTCGCGCTGCTCGACCGGGCGTGTGCCCACGTGCGAGCGCACACCACCGACGTCGCGGTGAACGCCCACCACCACGCCGAACGGATCGCGGCACACGTGGGGGCCACCGCGCACCTGTCGATCGAGCGTCCCGAGGCACTGGGCACGGCGGGCGCGCTCGGGCAGCTTCGCGACTGGATCGCCGGCCGCGACGTGCTCCTCCTCAACGCCGACGCCTACCTGACAGGTCCTGAAGGGGACGGCGACCCGCCAGACAGAGCCCGGCGCGGCGACGACAGCCCCGAGGATCGCTCCGACGCACTGCACGCGCTGGTCGGCGGCTGGGACCGCGAGCGGTGCCGGCTGCTCGTCGCGCCGACCGCTGCCCCAGGTGACTTCGTCCTCACCGGCCGGCCGGTGCGCTACGTCGGCGCGTGCCTGCTGCCGGGGCGCCTGGTCACCACGCTGCGGGCCACACCGGGTGGCCTGTACGAGGTGCTGTGGCGCGAAGCGCTCGACGCCGGTCGACTGGAGCTGGTGCGCCACCCCGGGACCGCCATCGACTGCGGCACCCCGTCGGACTACCTGCGCGCCAACCTGCACGCGGCGGGCGGACGGTCCGTCATCGGCGACGGTGCGATGGTCGAGGGTGAGGTCGACCGGTGCGTCGTGTGGCCGGGCGCCCACGTGGGGCCCGGCGAGCGCCTGTCGGAGTGCATCCGCGCCGGCACCCGCACCGACCCGGTGACCGTTCCGGCCCCTCTGGGAGCCGGCCCACCACATGCCCTCGGCTCCCGCGGCGCGCCGCCGTGAGCGATGTGCGGAGCGCGCACCACCTGGGGCGCCGGGCCCCGTCGGCGGTGGGTCAGGCGTCGCCGACGGGGGCGACGTCGCTGAAGGCGCCCTGCCGGAACGCGTCCACGAACAGGTGGTGATCCGTGCGGGCCTGCTCGGCGTAGGCGTGCGCGAAGTCGGTCAGCTCCTCGACGAGTCCGTCGCTGTCGCCGTGGACACCCTCGCTGATCACGTCCTCGACGCTGACGGTCACCAGGTCCGTCTCGCTGTCGTCATCGGCGACGCAGTGGATCTTCGCGGTCGCACGGCCGAGCTGGTCGACGACGACCTCCATCGCGTCGGGCGAGTTCAGGTCCTCCCAGTCGAGGTCGATCTCGTACGGTGAGTACTCACTGACGACATAGCCCCTGCCGTCGATGTCCGTCCAACCCAGGTACCGGTCGGCGTGGGCCTGCAGCGCGCGCTGGGAGACCGCGGTGCGGTGGCCGTGGTGGTCGAAGTACCCGGTGATGTCCTTGTCGTCGATGATCCGCCCGAGCGCCGCCTCGTTGGCCTGCCTGACCGAGACCACGACGTCGTTGCCGAGCGCCTGGCTCTCCCCCTCGATCAGCACGCTGTACATCGGCAGCCCCGCGCTGCCGATGCCGACGCCGGTCTTGCGGGCGACATCGAGCACCCGGAACCTGATCCGTCCGTCCCGCTTGTCGGGCGGGATGGTGTCCTTGTACCGCTCGAAGGCGTCGAGCACGCTGTCACGCTCGGCGTCGTCGAGGTGGTGGATCGAGGAGTGCCCGGCGAAGCGCCGTTCGTAGTTCTCGACGACCGTCTCGGGGTCCAGGACCGTCGCGCGGGTCCGCAGCTTGGCCTTCTGCAACGTGCTGAGGACCAGGCCGTCCGCGTTGTCGAGCGTCAGTGCCCACTCGGTGTCGTCGTGCTCGACGACGTAGTGGTCGATCTGGTCGAGGTAGCTGCGGACGTAGTGGTCGACCAGGTCGTCGATGACGTCGTCGGGCAGCGCCTTCTGCCAGCACAGCAGGCCAAGGCTCGCGACGAAGCGGCGCAGGTCCCAGGTCCAGGGTGCGAGGTAGGCCTCGTCGAAGTCGTTGACGTCGAAGACCAGCCGACCGTCGGCGTCCATGTAGGTGCCGAAGTTCTCGGCGTGCAGGTCGCCCTGGATCCAGACCCGGTCGCCGTCCTGGGTCATCCACTGGTCTTCACGGCCGGCGAACGACCCGTCCGGCCCGAGGTCGTGGAAGAACAGCACGGCCGTGCCGCGGTAGAACGCGAAGGGGTCCCGAGCCATCTTGCGGAACTTCGTGCGGAAGGCCCCCGGCGCATGCCGCATGACGTCCGCGAACATGTCCTGCAGGCACGCGACGATCACCTCGTCGCGGTCGTTGTCTGCCACGCTGTGGTCCTCCCGACGATCACCGAGCCCGCCTCCATCGACCGTTCCCAGCCGCGTGTCCGACGACCCGTCGGCCGCACGGCCCGACCTGTTGGCCCGACATGGGACTGGGGTACCTGACGGCCGTCGGCACGGCGGTGGGTTGCTGGCGCTCGGGGCGCTCGTCGTTTACGCCGACCGGCGCCGCGCGGCACGCGCCACCTCCTACGCGCTCGCGCGCCGGATGGGCGTGTCGGCGTCGGCAACCTGCTCGCCACCGAGGCGCCGTCGGCGGTCTGCGGAGCCGGGATCGCCGAAGGC
>Ga0299914_10004023_pt1 | contig 10511 bp, 4 predicted proteins | sample RVTome_10_FD_201361 | JGI IMG/M metagenome (GOLD analysis project Ga0299914, IMG submission 201361) | Soil microbial communities from uranium-contaminated site in the Upper Colorado River Basin, Wyoming, United States - RVT153D57 (version 2) ... | reverse complement strand
GATCCCACCGACCCGGCCGGCCGGCGGGCGCTGGTGGAGCACGAGTTCGCCGAGTGCGACCCGCCGGAGGGGATGAGCCGGGAGGACTTCCTGGCCGCCGCGGTCCGGGTCGGCGAGCAGCTCTGGCACGACCAGCCTCCGCAGCTGTGGCAGCAGGCCCGCACGCTGGCCGAGCGCGGCGTGGCTGATCACGACATCATGCACCAGCTGATCGCCGCCGGTCCAGAGTCGCCGTGATGTAGGCTTACATCATGGCGCATCGCACGCAGGTCACCCTCGCGGACGAGCAGTACGAGCGGCTCCGGGCCGAGTCTCGCCGGAGCGGGCTCGGCCTGGCCGAACTCGTGCGCCGCGCAGTGGATCACGTATACGGCGGGAACCGTCCGGCGGACATCGTCCGTGCTCTGGACGACAGCTTCGGAAGCTGGACCGACCGGGCGGACGATGGGGCGAGCTACGTCGAGGGTCTGCGGCGGGGAATGGCCGACCGCCTCGCCGCCTGATGGTCGTCGTTGTGGACACATCGGTGCTCATCGACCACCTACGGGGTGACCAGAATGCGCACCACGCGCTACGTGCGGCCGCCAGGTCCGGTGAGCGGCTCACGGCCTCGGTTTTGACCAAAGTGGAGATCCTCGCCGGCATGCGCGCCAGCGAGGAGCGCGCCACCCGGGGACTGATGGACAGCCTCGACCTGGTCGAGGTCGACAACCAGATAGCCGAGCGGGCCGGTCAGTTGGCGAACCGCTACCTGCGCTCCCATCCCGGCGTCGACCCGGTCGACTATGTCGTGGCCGCGACGGCCCTGCAGCTCGGAGCCGACCTCTGGACCAGAAACGTCAAGCATTTCCCGATGTTTCCGGAGCTCTCGGCCCCATATTGAGGTCTGGTTTACTGCGGTAGCTGGAGCTTCATCGACTCCAGGTCGGGGTTCGGGCGGCCGGCGTAGTGGTCCCGGATCCGCTCCGCCACGTGCCCGGCCTCCCAGACCGCGGCCCGCTCCAGGCCGGCGCACTGCTCCGGCGGCACCTGCCGGACATTCCCTTCGACATCGATAATCTTGCAACTCTGCGGGTTGAACATGTCCTGCATGAAGAACTCCGGGACCGCCGGCAGCTGGCTGTCCGGCGGCACCCGGCCGACCACCGGCCAGTCCCGGGCCAACGCCCGGTCGTAGACCGCCACGATGAACAGGATCCGGCTGGCGAGCAGGTCCGCCGGATCGGGGAGGTCGCCGGCGCCCGGGAGATCGTAGACCGCCACGTAAGGGTCGGCCAGCAGCACTCCGTACGTGTGCCGATCCGCATCGAAGTCGATGCGTACGATGTCTCCCGGTGCGCCGGTGCGCGCCATCCCCACTGCCTCTCAGGTCGCTAGTAGCCGGAATACGGAGCGATCTGGCCGAACGCTCTGGTCGCCGCCGCATGGTATACCGGGCCCAGCGGGTTGGCCGCGGCGACGCCGCGGATCGCGTTGCCGGACCTGGTGTTCCCGCGACCGACATCGCTCCAGGACCCGCCCAGGGCGTCGATCATCTGTTGCTCCCGGCCCCGGATCGCCTGGTACGCGGGGTCGGAGTGTCGCTGCGCGAACGGACGGGTCCCCTGCTGGACCTGGTCGAGCACGGCCGGACGGAACCCGAGCAGGGTCATGTGGTGCCCGGCATCGCGGGCAGCCACGATTGCCTGTGGCGTGCCGTAGCCGGCCGACCGGCCGACATAGATCTCCCCGGTGGCCGGGTTGGCCTTGGTGTAGGTGACGTAGGTCAGCGGCCGCTCCCGGGTCCGGGTCCGGGTGATCGGCTCGACCCTGGTGATCGTGGTGGTCGTGGTGGTGGTCAGCCACAGCGCTCCGGCGATCAGCGCGCCGCCGACGATGATGACCCCACCAGCCACGTCACCCGGCCCCGGAAGCGGCGTGTCCAGCTGGCTGGTGACCCCGCCGACCACCAGCGCGCCGGCCATGAACTCGCCACCGCCGCGCTTGCTGCGGGTCTCGGTGACCGTCCGGTACTCGGTATAGGTCTCCTGGTAGAACCGGTTCTCCGGGAGCATCACCTCGTCGCCGAGATCGGCGTCGATCGCCTGCCGGCCATCCGGGTCGATCATCTTGAGCGGGTTCCCGTTGCCGTACAGGTAGGCCGACAGGTCCTTGGCGTCCCGCACCGACCCGGGCAGGGCCGGGTCCGGGCTCTGCCAGACCTGGGTCCGCGGGTCGTAGTAGCGGGCACCGGAGTAGTACAGCCCGGTCTCCGGATCGATCTCCTTTCCAGTGAACTGCTGCGGCACCGGCTGCGACGGGTGCTCGCTGACCCAGGTTTCCCCGCCCGGGAAGTACTTCAGGTGCTCCGAGAGCTGCCCCTGGTCGTCGGTGGCGAACCCGGTCGACCCGAGATGGTCGGCGTGGGCGTAGAACTGCCGGTCCTCGACCCGGTGCTCCGGCTCGACGAACTTGGTGATCAGCTTGGTGGTGCCGACGTAGACGTGCTTGTACTCCTGGTTGCCGCGGGTCGAGTAGTGCTGGTTCGGGTACAGGTGGAACTGCGCCCCGTCCTTGACCACCCGGTTGCCCTGGTCGTCGTAGAAGTGCCGGGCCCGGTTCGGGGTGCCGCCGGCGTTGTCACACGACTCCGGGGTCTGCGGCAGGGTGTGGCTCTGCACGTTCTCGTGGGTGCAGGCCAGCCGGTTCTCCTCATCCCAGATCAGCTGCCGCCGCGGCTTGGGCTGCTGGTTGCGGCTGATCTGGTTGCCGTTCGCGTCGTAGTCGAGACTGTAGATCCCGATCGTGGTCGGCGCGTGCGGCTGGGCTGCCTGGTAGGCGTAGTCGTAGGTGTAGCTGAGCTTGCCGTCGGTCTTCACGTTGCCGTTGCTGACCAGCTCGTGGGTCTGGGCCTTGCCGGTCAGGTTGTGGATGGTGTCGTAGGACAGGTCCAGCTGGTAGCGGTCCAGCTGCGGGGTCCGCGGCTGGTAGCTGCCCTCGGCGTGGACCAGCCGGTACAGGTCGTCGTACTCGAAGGTCTGCAGGCTCGGCCCGCCCACCTGCTTGCCGACCTCCGGGCCGTCCGGCACCTCGGTGTCGTTCTCGATCGCGGTGATGTTGCCGACGTCGTCGTAGCTGTAGTGCAGGTTGTGGAACACGTACCCGCCGGACAGCTCGGCGTGCAGGTTGGACAGCCGCCGGTCGGTATCGTCGTAGGTGTACTCGGTCCGGGTGCCGTTTCCGGTCTCCAGCAACGCCCGCTCGCCGAACTTGTCGTAGTCCAGCCGCTGCAGGTAGGGGTAGGTGAAGCCGCCCTTGACCCCGGTCGCCCGGTCGACCTGACCGCCGCTGTCGTAGTGGTACGAGAGCACCTCGCCGTCCGGGAACGTCATGCGCAGCATCCGGTTCCAGGTGTCGTACGCGTACTCGGTGGTGAACGTGTGGATGTGGCTGCCCTGGGCCGGGGTGACCCGGGTCTCCTTGACCACCTCACCCAGCGGCCCATACTCGCGGGCCAGCGTGCCGGCGCCATCGGCAATGTGGGTAATCCGGCCGGCGCTGTTGTTCGCCGCCCCGGGATCGCCGTAGGTGTAGGTGACATCGTTGGCCGGGAACACCGGATAGCGCACCGCAGCCAGCCGGTTGAACTCGTAGCCGTACTCGATCGCCTGCTGGGTCTGGGCCAGCTTCGCGGTGACCTTCCGGATCGGGTTGCCAGCCAGGTCGTAGACCGTCTCGGTGCGGCCCGAGTCCGGGTTGTCCAGCGCGGTCTGCCGGCCGAAGCTGTCATACTCCAGAGTGGTCACGTTCTGCTGGTCGTCGACGATCGCGGTCACCTGCTGCAGTGGGTCGTACCGGTAGCTGGTCCAGATCACCGGCTGGCCGCCGGCCGGGTTGGACTCCCGGACCGCGGTCTTCAGGGTCCGGACGTCCTCGTAGAGGTGCTTGACGTTCCCGTTCGGGTCGGTCATCACCGACTCGAACCGGGTGACCCCGTCCCGGTCCGCCCCGAAGCCGTAGCTGACCGAGCCGGTGGTGCCGTCCGGGTAGCCGGTCTGGACGGTCCGGTCCAGGATGTCGAAGCTGTTCCGGGTCGGCGGGACCGGGTCGACGGCCGGGTTGAACGTCGCGTTGCCGGCGCCCTTCGGTTCGGTGACCGGATAGGAATGCTCCACGCCCCGGCCGACGAAGTCGTAGACCACCCGCCCGGACACGGTCATCGCCCCGGCTGGCGGGGTGTCCGGGCCGGTGTGGACCGAAGCGTCCTTCTTGGTCTGGACCACCCGCATCAGCCCGTCGACGAACGTGACCGTGTCGATGGTGTCGGGCCGGATCGTGCCGTTGGACTCCCGGTCGACATGCCGGGTCACCGCAAACGGGACCGGCGCCTCCGGGTGGTACTCGAAGTCGATGGTGACCGTACCGCTGCCAGCTTCGTGCGGGCCGGTGACCGAGTCCATCCGGCCGGCCGCGTCGAACCGGTTGGTGATCACCTGGCCGTTCCAGTCGGTGCTGGTCTCGACCAGCCCGAACCGCAGGTCATAGGTGCTGGCCGAGAGGTAGCCGAAACTGTCGGTAACGGTCGCGACGTGGGTGGACAGGGTCGGGTCGTAGGTGTAGTCGAGCCGGTACCGCTGGCCGTTCTCGTTCTCCGGCGCGAGCACCGTGCGCAGGTTGCCGTCCGGGAAGTACGCCAGGTCGGTGACCGCGGTGGTCCCGTCGGCCAGCGCCGCCCGGACCTGCGTGACGTCCCCGCTGGCACAGTCCACCGTCGACTCCCGCTGCCGCATCAATGTGCCGCCGCCGAACACGTCGATCTCATCCGGCGTACCCACGATGTGGCTGGCCTGGCAGGCCGGGTCGGCGGTGGGGTAGCCGATCCGGATCTCGACATCATCAGCCGGGCCGGTGTCCCCGGCGTCGAAGGTCCGGACCACGTTGCCCAGCGCGTCGTACTCCGCCTCGGTGAAGGTCGCCACACCCGGGGCCGGCTGCCCCTCGAAGTAGCGCTTGTCGGTACGGACCAGCTGCGGGTGGACGGTGGCGGTGGTGCTGGCCGGGTTCGCGATCCCGCCGGCCAGGTCCCGCAGCAGGTAGGTGTGCTCGACCTCCAGGAAGGTCCGGCCGGCCGCGTCGGCGGTCACCTCGCGGAACATCAGGCCGCGCAGGTAGTGGCTCCCGGTGTGGTAGTCGCGGGTGACGGTGCGGTAGACCGCCTCCCCGGAGCCGGCGTCCCGCTGGTGCTCGACCACCCGGCCGTAGCCCAGGAACTCCCGCTCCAGCCGGTCGAACGCCCCGTCCTGGTAGTCGTAGGTGACCAGCTGCAGGTCCTGCCCGTCCCCGGCGTGGCCGTCGTGCACGGCCACCCGGTTCAGCACGAACCGGGAGCTGGGCGCCTCGACGGTGTTCCCGTCCCGGGTGTAGTCGAACTCCATCGTGGCCCCGAGCGGCCGGCTGACGCTGCGCAGCAGGTTGGTCCGCCCGGTCCGGTTCTGCGCCACCACCAGCTCGTCGTCCCGGCTGGAGGACAGGTGGTCCAGGTAGCCGTCGCCGTTTATGTCCCGCAGCGCCACCTCGGCCCGGCTGGCGCCGGTGGAGATGTCGGCACCCGGGTTGATGATGATGCAGACCACCAGGAAGCAGATCGGGATGGTGAAGTAGACACCGCCCCCCAGCCGGGCGTTCTGGTCGTCGTTCAGCCCCGACAGGCTGCCGGCGAAGTCGACCGCCGGCTCGAACCCGTTGCCGGTGTTCAGCGCCACCCGGATCGGCGAGCCGGCGAACACCCGGTCGGCCAGCCCGTCGCCGCTCACGTCGATCAGCGAGGCCGAGCTGGAGCTGCTGCCCTCGTTGTAGGAGGCGCCGCCGGCGAAGCCGTAGAAGTCGGTGTTGAACCCGATGTTGATCCCGGCGTTCTCGCCCTCGCCCTGGTTCAGCGGGGCGGGGTTGCGCCACGGCTCGGCCGCGCCGAACCGGTAGCCCAGATTCAGCGCCACCCGGCCGTCCTGGTAGACCCGGTCCGGCAGCCCGTCCCCGTTCACGTCCAGCAGATCGAGCTCACCGTCGGAGCTGCTGGCACCGAGGCTGCCGCCGACCCCGAGCGGGGGCATGTCGTTGCCGGACTGGGCGGTGCCGCCGGAGCTGAGGTGCGCCGGCGGGGCGGCGTGGCCCCGGCCGGTGGAGATGGTCCGGGCGGCGCTGCCGGCGCTGGCGTTGCCGGACACGTTGCTGCTGCGGCGGACCGTGCCGTCCGGGGTGGCGCCACGGGTGTCGCCCAGCCCGCCGGTCGGGTCGGTGTACTGGATCCCGCCGGAGCCGACCACATCCGGGAACATGTCCCCGTTCAGGTCCAGGAAGTCGACCTCGCCGGTGCTGTCTCCGGTGGCGATGCTGCCGCCGACCGTCCCGACCCCGCCACCGACGCTGCCGGTCAGCGAGATCTGCTCGGAGCGGGACAGCCGCGGCACGGCGGTGCCGCCGTCGAAGTCCTCCGGCCGGGGCAGACTGATCGACTCGACGCCCATCCGGGAGCTGCTGGCGGTGGCCCGGCCGGCCCAGTTGTGCTCGCCGGCCCCCCACCGGTCGTCGGCCGGGGCGGGCAGGAACGGAGTGGCAGCCGGCGGGTCGATCCGCGGGTCGGCGGCGAAGTCGCCCTGCTGCTCCTGCGGGTCGACCTCGCCGGGCAGCTGGTCGGCGAAGTCGTCGTCGACCACCAGGTCGGCCTGCGCGATCGGCTGGGCCGCCCGGTCCCGGTTGCCGTTGTAGCCGATCGCCCCCCAGCCGCGGTACGGCTGCGGGAAGGCGCCCTGCTCCGCCGAGCTGTGGAAGGCGCTCGCCACCGGCACACCGTCGACCTGCACCGACCGGCTGGTCAGGAACGTGCGCAGGACCGGGTCCCGGGTGCTGAAGTCGAAGAACAGGTCGTCACCGGTCGCCGCGTCCACGGTGAACGGAGCGGGTCCGGTCACTACCCCGGCGTCGATGTCGAAGAACCGCTTGGCCAGCAGCTCGCCGCGCCGCTTGACGGTGAACGCGATCCGGGCGGTCGGCGCGGCCGGGCCGAAGTCGAAGGCCAGCTGCGGGTCGACGGTCAGCGGGCCACCGGCCGGCACGTCGAAGAACTCCTGCGGCGCGGTCAGGTCGTTGACCGGGTACATGTCCAGGTCGTAGGGCGGGAAGAACTCGATCAGCGGGTTGCCCTCCGGGTCCAGCACCTGCTCGACCCCCTCGGCGGCGGTGTAGTGCGCGCGTGGCACCCACCGCAGCTGGTCCAGGTCGACCGGCGAGTCCACCCGGACCTGCCAGGCCAGCACCTGCTCGGCGACCACGTCGAGGTCGAGGCCGATGTCGACGGTGCCGCCGGAGCCGCCGGGCAGGGTCTGCTCCAGCACCGGCACGCCGTCCCGGGTGATCACCACCGTGACGTGGTCCGTGGTCGGGCCCAGCTTCTGCAGGTCGCCGGACAGGTGCAGGATGCCGGTCAGCGGCACGCTCACCTCGGCGGTCCGCCCACCCAGAGTGAAGTCCCGGGAAGCCTGGTAGCGGTGGACGGACAGGCCGTTCACGTCGGTCACGTCCGGCACCCCGACGTAGCTGACCAGCGGATCCCAGGAGACCTGGTCCAGGCCACCGTCGAAGCCCGACTGCAACCGGAAGTAGAGCCGCTGACCGCGGGTGACGCTGACCGCGTCCACCCCGTCCGGGGTGTGCGCGGTGTTGTCCTGCGGCCCGATCTGCTCGGCCCACAGCTCGGTGCCCTCCAGCTGGATCGCCACCCGCACCCCGTCGGCGACCTGCGAGGCGGCCCGGGCGACGGCGGTCTGGTCGGCCAGCATCACCGTGCCCTCGATCCGGACCGTGCCGTCGAACGGGGCCACCCACCGGCGGACCGTGTCCAGCAGCGGGAACGAGTCGATCAGCCGTTCCCGGTCGGCGTCGAAGTCGCCGAGCAACCCGGTCGGGTCGACCGGTCCGGACTCGACCGGCACCGGGGTGTCCCCGCTCACCCCGTAGACCGGGACGCCACCGGGCCCGATCCGGCCGAACAGGACGGTCGAGCCGTTGACCAGGTCGGTGATGCCGTCGCCGTTGACGTCGCTGAAGTAGCGGCTGGTGGTGGAGAACGTGTTCACGTAGTCGAGCTGCGCGGCCACCGCCCCGGCGTACCCCTCGATCCCGAGCGTGACCGTATTGCTGCCCTCGGCCATGATCCCGGGCAGGTCCAGCTCGTGCGCCTGGGCCGAGAACTCGGCCACGCCACCGGGGCCGGACAGGTTCTTGCGGTACCGGACCGAGCCGCCCTCCCGGAACACCTTGTCCGGCAGCGAGTCACCGTCCACATCGATCAGCGCCAGCACGCCCTCGTCCTGGTTGCGGCTGAACCCGGCCTTGACGCCGACCGACCCGGACTTGCTGGCCGAGGTCCCCACCCCCAGGTACAGGTGCCCGCCGCCACCGAGGCTGCTGCTGGCGTTGATCGCGCTGGCATCGCCGGCCTGCTCGGGGGTCAGGTTCAGCTCGTTGCGGGTCAGCCCGTCGCCTGGGACCACCCAGGACTCCGGCTGGAACGCCTGGTAGCCGCCCTCGGCGTCGCGGATGTCGTCGAAGTAGTCGAACTCGTGGGTGTGGAACACCGCACCATCGGCGTCGAGCTGGCTGACCGAGGCCAGCAGGGTCTTGAAGAACGCCCCGGTGGTGTAACCGAACTCGTAGCTGCGGATCGGGTCACCGTCCAGAGTCACCTCCACCCGGCGCAGCAGGTCGGCGGTGACCCGCTTAAACCCGCCCCGGGCGTCGATCGTGACGTCCACCCGGGCCGGTTCGGCCAGCTGGCGGTCCCGGACGAACCGCACCGCGTACCGGCCCTCCTGCCCCGGCGCGGCAGTGTACGTGATCCGGTCCAGGTAGAGGTTGGTGCCGGGCTCGGTGCCGCCGGCCACGCCCGGGTCGTCCACCCGGGCGTAGTCATACCTCATCAGGTTGCCGTGCGCGTCCCGCACCTCGCGCAGATACCACATGAACACGTTGCCGGCCGCGTCGGTGAGCACCGTACCGGCGGTGGTGCCGTACCGGAACACCGTCCCGGACTTGTCGGTGACCTCCCAGGTGTACGCGTCCGGGCTGCTGCCGTGCCGCACGATCCGGGCGAACGCCGCCTCGACCCGGGTGTGGAACACCTTCCCGGTGGTACGCGGCTGCGGCGCCCCCCGGTGCGCCACCGGCGTCAGCTGGCCACCGTTCAGGACGTAGGTCTCGGTCTCCCGGGCGGCGTCATAGCGGGGTACGCCCCAGCGGGTGTCGATGGTGATCGCCGGGACGTTCAGGTCCCAGCCCAGGCCCATCCAGCCGGTGCCGCGGGACGAGTCGTAGCTGACCCCGAGCTGCGGCTGCAGGCCCTGCCGGCCAGGCGGCACCTCGATCGGGTAGGTGAGCTGGTTGTCGCCCTGGTTGTTCGGCTCCGGCGGGGCCAGCAGGTGGATCCCGGCGCCCGGGTCGGCGGCCTGGATGTCCTTGAGCTGGTTCGGGTTGAACGACTGCCCCTCGGGGTGCTCCGGGACCGCCACGGTCGCGTTGATCATGTCGGTGAAGTGGTCGGTCAGCGAGATCACGACCTGCGCTGCCTCATCCACCCGCACCCTCGGCAGCTGCCGCCAGCACCCGCCCAGGTCGTCGTAGTAGTAGCTGAAGACGTCCTGTGGCGTGAACTCGTCGCCCAGCAGCGCGGGGTCGTAGGGCAGCGACACCTCGATCGTCTGCAGGAACTGCATCGGGTGCGGTGTGAACCGGTAGCCGCTGCGGGGCTGGCCGGTCACATTGACCATGCCCTCGTCCAGCTCCGGCAGCTCGGCCGGCTGCAGCGGCGTGATCCCGATCCCCACCGGCAGCCGCACCGCTCCGGGCCGGACGGTCACTGTGGCACCCGCGTGGCTGATCGTACGGACCTGCCGCTCGGCCGGGCTGACGATCGCCTGGAAGTCCGGCAGCTCGGTGCCGGGCAGGCTGGCCGGGACCGAGCTGGTGCCGGCCTCCCCGCAGACCGCCGGGAGTGCCGTCAGGCTCGCCGGGGCGGATCCCCGATCCGGCTCCGGCGCCGAGACGGTCGACACCGCGAGGCTGAGTACGACGAGCGACGAGACCAATCTGGTGGAAATCATGGCAGGCCGTCCATATTGGTAGATGTACATGCGGGGACGCGAGCGGACACTAGCAACCGGCGGCCCGACCACACCACCTGCGAACGGCGGATCCCGATTGTCAGATCATGGACACGGCGACCGGAGGTGGTGTGAGGAATGTCAGCTTGACGGCCGGCCGGCCACCGGGCACTGTCGAGTGGTGCACCTGGATCTTGCGGCCCTGGAGGCCGGGCTGGCCGGAATCCGCCAGTCCCCCGCGGATGCCGGCTCGGTCGAGCTGGTGGTCCGGCGCCCGGTCGAGGACGAGCGGGAGGTCCTCGCCGAGGCCCGGCTCGACCCGGCCACCGGCCTGACCGGCGACGACTGGCTGGGCCGCGACGGCGACCCGGACCGCCA
>Ga0299914_10004022_pt1 | contig 10515 bp, 9 predicted proteins | sample RVTome_10_FD_201361 | JGI IMG/M metagenome (GOLD analysis project Ga0299914, IMG submission 201361) | Soil microbial communities from uranium-contaminated site in the Upper Colorado River Basin, Wyoming, United States - RVT153D57 (version 2) ... | reverse complement strand
TAACTAGAAGCTAATTATTAAAATGTTGCAAGTAAAAAATAATAATATGGAATTCGATTTTTAACTATTAATACAATGGAAAATGTTCAGATAATTTTTTATTTTCTAATTATTTCTATTACCGCAGGAATTTTTTCTACTTGGATTTACCTCTTATTCTTTATGATTAAATCTCTTAGGCAAACACCAAGATTGGAGAGAATTAAGAATATCAAAAACAACAACTTTCCAAAGCTAAGTATAATAGTTCCTGCCAGAAACGAGGAAATATATATCCGTAAATGCATAGACAGCTTAGTAAAACAAGATTATCCTGACTTTGAAATAATTTTAGTTAATGATGAATCATCTGACAAAACTTTAGAGATTATGCATGAATATAAAAGATCAAACGTTACCATCCAAGTGGTCAATGTTAATCAAGCTGGTGATGATTGGATTGGGAAAAACTGGGCATGTTATCAAGGTTATCTAAAATCAAATGGTAATTTATTGTTGTTTACTGATGCCGATTCTTATCATTCTGAAAATACAATGTCTCTAGCTGTACAAAATCTTAATCATTATCGACTAGATGCAATAACCATTATGCCTCGGTTAATATGTAATGATTTTTTTACTCAAGTCACTCTTCCTCTATTAACTACTTTTCTGCATACGAGTTTTTCTCCATTAAAGGTTAACGATGCAAAATCAAAGGTTGGGTATTTCTTTGGGAGCTATTTTATTATTAAGAGGAATACTTACGAAAAAATTGGTTCTCATGCAGCAGTAAAACATGAAATAATTGAAGATGGTGCATTAGGTAAAAAGGTGAAAGAGGAGAATTTTAAAATGAAGATGCTTAGAGGTGAAAGCTATGTCCACGCGATTTGGGCACGAAATTCCTCCGAATTATTTAAAGCTATAGATAGAATCGTTATACCTATCTTTAAGGAAAACAGGGTAAAATCAACTCTCTTGAGCCTCGGATTATTCTTTTTATTGATATTTCCCTTTGTGACGTTTTTTTTATCATTAACTTTATGTGTAATTTTTCCTAATGTAGTTCACTTTGTAATGTTACTACTTACAGGTAGTATATTGTTTATTTTATTGCTAACAAATTTAATTCAGCTAAGTAATACACTTTTCTTAAACAAGATTTATTCTCTTGGTATTATACTAGGTGCAATAATTATTGTTTCGAGATTTTTCTCGAGATTAGTAATATCAAATAGAAAAAGTATTATAAAGTGGAGAGATAGACTTTATAAAATTTCATAAAATCAAACCTTTGCACTATAATAGTCGGCAAATCTGAAAGTGATTATTTTCCTTCTTTTTTGATACAAATTTATTTATATAAATTTTATTTTCTATTTCGTATGCTAAAATATATCTCTTATATACATGTATTGACTTTTTAATACCGATCCTTTTAGTTGCTAATACTAAATTAGGGATAAATCCTTTCACAATATATAAGTCATTATTTATATTTGTTAAATCACGATTATTATGTTGTTTACCTATGCAGAATGCTTTGGTAATTTTGCCAGGTCCATTTGTTAAAATCCTTATATCATCCAAATTCCGATGATCTTTCATATATTCAATTCCCTCTTTTGGTTCTAATCCTCGTATTAAGACAGCACCTGCAATCTGATTTTTAGATTTTGCAGTGACATTGAAACAAAAATGATTACCATATGTAAAATAAATATAAGATCTTCCAACAGCACCAAACATTCCCATATTTCTTTTGGTCACCCCTCTATAGGCGTGACTGGCTTCATCACTTTTGTAACCATAAGCCTCTGTTTCTACAATAATGCCTGATAATGTTATTTTTCCATTTTTAGTTCTTATTATCTTTACCAATTTGTTTCCTATGAGCTTTTTCGCTACCAAATTGGTATCCCGTAAAAAAAATTCATAATTTAAAATTGTCTGGTCCAATGAATTTACTATTGTAAACAAAATTATTAATGAATTTAGGAGTAAGATAATCGATGATTGATTTAAATAGTCTCTGGTAGTAATAATTTTGTTTGCAAAAAAATCTAGGAATTAATTATGAACTCAAATTACCTTTAATACTAATTCATACCCCATTTGGGCTACGGTTTTTTGATATAGTGGCAAATTCTAGAATAGGTAAGACTTATGCTTCCTTGAATATTTATTTTATGCCTTTAATAACAGCATTAGCTGTTTCTTTAATTGTGGGTTCTCTTCTAGTATTATTTTCAAATGATTCTGCAAGAGAAGGTATTCGCCAAATTGGACCACAAGGCAATCTATTGATTCCAGGATTGAATCCTATTCTACCTTGGACGTACGGCTGGATTGGATTAATTATTACGATTATAATTCATGAAGCAGGGCATGGCATTGTTGCCAGAGTTTATAATACTAAAGTCGAATCAACCGGTATTGTATTATTTTTAGGGATACCTATTGGTGCATTTGTCAATATCCAACAAGATGAATTAAATAATACAACTTTTAAACAAAAAAGTGCTATTCTTACTGCAGGTCCATTGAATAACATGGTCCTAGCAGGTATCTCATTTGGCTTCCTTTTTCTTTTGATATCCTCTCTTACTCCTGTTTCTCATATTCAAGGAGATGAGACTGGTATTACTGTGTTGACTATTGGAGAGAATTCTTTAGCGCAATCGATCGGTCTTTCAAAGAATTCTATTATTACTCATATTAATGGAGAACCAATAGAGGACGTTCAAGAACTTAGGACAATATTAACAGATAATTTAGGTACCACAATACAAATGAAATGGATATCAGAAGATGATAGAGAATTAACAAAGTCTCTTAAACTTCCTCCATCTATTCCAGAAAATAAAGGTGTGTTAGGGGTAACCCTTACTGATGCATATTTTGATCCTAGATTGGTATTAGACAATTACAAAAATCTTTTTTTGACCAATCCATTAGCAATTCTTATGCCTCCAACCTTGCAGCAAAATGTTGTTCCTTATTCCGATAGTATGTCTTCTTATTATTCTTCAAGTATATTTGGTTCTGCCTTCCCAATTATTGCAAATTTACTGTTTTGGATTTGGTTTATCAACTTTAACGTAGGTATATTCAATGCACTTCCTATAACCATGTTGGATGGAGGTCAGTGGTATGGTACATTACTTGAAAACAAAATTAAAACTAATAGGAAAATAAAACCCTTCACCATTTTAAGTATTGTCTTTGTAATTATTGTAATATTAGCATTTACTCTGCCATGGGTTTTAAGATGAAAGACATTAGCAAATATTATTTTCCTTTTGGTAATTGAACTAATTAATATATGACCAAAACTATATTAATGGAGATATAAATAATAAATATGATTCCATTTATGTTTATTGATACTTTTTAAAATAAATACATAATTGGTATTAGAATAAAAAAAAAATTTGATTAATATGAAAAAGAATAATGGAAATGGCAGTGATAAAAACAATTATAATAAACCATTTAATAGTGAAACGAAAAGTGAACTACTAGATAGAAGTTATAGAAATCATAAATATGTTAAAGATGAAGAAGCAATCATAAAAACGATTTTTGATTCGATTCCCAAAGAGTCACAAATTACTATTGCTAGATTTGAAGGACCGAATATTGCCTTGTATACTAAAAATCCCAAGTTTTCTCTTACAGAATTAACATATTATCTATCGTCTTTGTCCAAAAACTTAAAGAAAAGATTTGTAGTAAGAACTGATCAATCAATCAGACTTCAAGAAGATGAAACAAGGTCTATTGTATCTCGAATATTACCTAAAGATGTAGTTGTTTCTGCTCTATTTTGTGATGAGGCAACAGGCGAGGTTGTCTTGGAGGTTAATAAACCTGAATCAGTTATTTCTGAAACTATTATAAGTATAGCTGAGGCTACAGGTTGGATAGCACATTTAAGACGTTCCCCTCACATCCCGTCAATGAGTATAAAAAATATACATACAATTTTAAAAAGCTCTTCAAAAGAGCGTAGTAACTTTCTTCGTGATTTAGGCACAAGAGTATTTAGAGATCCACTAATTATGAAGGAAGATGAAAATCAAGAAAGAGAAAATATCTCAGAAAGGGCTTCGGCAAATAATAAACAAAATAAAACGTGGAATAACAAGGAAGTTTATATTTTCTGTCTAGGTGGAGTAAAGCAAGTAGGAAGATCTTGTTTTATTGTTGTGACTTCAGAGAGTAAAATCATGTTAGATTGTGGAATTAATCCTGGTGAGAATAATGCTATTGATGCCTATCCTAGGCTAGACTGGTTCGATTTTAAATTAGAAGAATTAGATGCTATAATTATTAGTCATGCTCATATAGACCATCAAGGATTTTTGCCAACTTTATTCAAATATGGATATGACGGCCCGGTTTATTGTACTGAACCAACATTACCTTTAATGAATTTACTTCAATTAGATTCAGTCAAAATCTCACAAAATAATGGTGTTTATTGTCCATATGAAATTCGAGATGTAAATGAAATAATAAAACATTGTATAACACTACCTTACGGAAAACCGACTGATATTTCGCCCGATATTACAATTACACTTAATAATGCTGGACACATAATGGGTAGCGCAACTGTCCACCTTAATATTTCAGGAGCTCATAATATTCTTTATTCTGGGGATTATAAATATGCTAAAACTCAGTTATTGGATAGTGCTGTTTCAAATTATCCGAGGGTAGAAACTTTGATTACTGAAAGTACATACGGTGCATCTAATGATCTAATGCCAGATCAAAGAGTAGTATATAGTAGTTTCACTGAGAACATTAATAAAACATTAAGCAATGGTGGCAAAGTCCTTATTCCAGTTCCCGCAGTTGGACGTGCACAAGAGATAATGCTAGTTCTAGATAAAGAGATGAAAGAAGGTAGACTTATTGAATCCCCTATTTATATTGAAGGAATGATTTCTGAAGCGAGTGCAATCCATATGTCTTATGCACATTATCTTGGCCAAGATGTAAGGCGATCAGTTTCTCAGGGAATTAATCCCTTCCAATCAGAATATTTTACCGTAGTTAATGGATGGGGGAAGAGAGATGACGTATTAAAAGACCAAAATCCAGCGATAATAATGGCTACCTCCGGTATGTTGGAAGGTGGTCCTTCGGTTGAATATTTTAAAGAAATTGCAACAAAAGAAAATAATAAAATGATTTTTGTCTCATACCAAATCAATGGCACTTTAGGAAGACGTGTTCTTGATGGAAATACAAATGAAGTTAGTATGATGGATAAAAATGGTAAAGTCAAAGTTATTCCATTAAGATGTAAAACTCAAAAAATTGATGGCTTTAGTGGACATAGTGATTTTAACCAAATATTGAATTTCGTTTCCAGAATAAAACCTAAACGAGTATTAGTGAATCACGGAGAACGTACTAAGTCAGAGAATACTGCAAGTACAATATATAATAAATTAGGAATACGATCATCAGTTCCTGATAATAGAGAAATTCTAAAATTACGATAATTGTACTTGTTTTTTTTTATTTTTTTTAATAGTTTGGCTTAAACAATAGACTTTTTAGGGTAGTATGTTTTTACATACCTCTGAGCTGGATTATGGCTATAAAATACAAATGTTTAGAATGCAATATTGTTCTTTCTGGTGAAGGCGCTTCTCGTCATTATCTTGCGAATCCAACCCATAAGTTGGAAAAATTACCTCCTCCCCTTAAACCAATTAAGAATACTAGAGAAGATAATTGAAATTCTCAGATGGTTTAGAGACGAAATTAATTGCCTTATGCATCGAGAAATATGTAACTTAATATCTTTTTATTGATATGCCTATGTATTCAAAAATATTAGGAACTTTTAGTCATATACTTCTTAGTTTGTTTTATCACTTAACAATGATGAAACAGTTTAGAGAAAGTTTACCCTTTCTAAAAATATTATTTTTTAAATTGTTTCTAGCAAATTGATCGATGTTTAAATTTTTTATTAATTATTTATTCGCAATTTTATTTACTCTTTATAATTGTTATCTATGAAATAAGATTAATCTCAATGGTCTAGTATTTGAGAATGGAATTGTAATATATCTATTAAAACCTTTGCCGAAGAGTTACAAATTTGTTTATTTAATGATACGTATTTAAGAATAATTATTGTACTAAACATGAATGAAAAAGTATGAAAACATTACAATTTGTTCCGTTTGACTTGTCTATTAAATAGTTGTATCAATTCACTTGTATTTGTGGAATCTTCAGGTTTTTTATCAAATCGTATTCGTCCAGAATATTTGGGAAACCTTAAAGCTACTCCAAAATTTTTCTGTATTAAACCATAAGCAGCTGCATGTGATGGACTGAGGGTAATTTCAGACGCTATGATTTCTAGAACTAGTTTAGGTGTAAACCATATATCCATTTTCAAATTACTGTTTACATTATAAGGTTTTGTTTCTATAACATAATTTTTTAGTTCATTATAAATAAGTTCTAAATCGCGATCAGAAAATCCAGTTCCTACTTTACAAATACTTTGAAAGTTATCAGAATTTTTATCATATGCAGCTAATAAAAGAGCTCCATAGTAGCCTGTACGCTTTCCTTTACCTAATAATGCACCAATTACGGTGAGGTCAAAACTATCCCCTAATGTGTTATCGTATTCTTTTTTTAATTTCATCCATAAGAACTCCCTTGCACCTGCTCGATATTTACTATTTAATTGCTTTAACATTAATCCTTCACAACCATCATCTTTGGCTTTACGAAAAAACCGTTCTATTTGGTTTAGATTTGATGAGACAATTTGCTTGACTAATTCTATAGTGTGATTCTTATTTTCCTTAACAATTGATTCTAAAATTGTTCTTCTTTTTGTGTACTCATATTGAGTCAAATTGTTTCCTTCTAAATACAGGATGTCAAATAAGAATACCTTGATTGGATACTTTAGTATAACGTCATTTATGTTATACTTTCTTTTTCTATGCATTAATTCCTGGAAGGGTTGAATCCTTTTAGTTTCTAAGTGAAATGGTACTATTTCTGCTTCTAAAATGCAGTTGTCAATGGAAAATTTCTTTATTGTATCCACAATATCAGGATAATGGTTAGTTATTTTCTCTAGGCTTCTAGAAAATAATTGTACTTTTAAGCCATCTTTGTGGATTTGGACTCTTTCGCCATCCAGTTTATATTCAAAAGCTATCATCCCATTCCCTTTTTTCAATCCTTCTATAGGATCCATTATTCTTTCAGCTAGCATTGGTCGAATAGGTTTTAGTGGTGTTATTTGTAATTCATTTAAACCTTCTAGATCTTTCTTAGATAATATCTCTGCAATTGTTCCCAGATCAGTATATACATTATAGGTTTCTTCTATCTTTTTCCGGTTATTTCTATTTCCTGTAAAGGCTATTGCTAAAGCATCAATAATAGAATATTCAGCTATACCTAATCTCAAAGTTCCAAGGAGAAATTTGATGATATATTTGCTTTCTAATGGTGTGGCATCATTCAACAAACTACTAACTAGACGAAGTTTAATAATTTGAGACTGTGAGCCTGTGGATTTCGCTATTTTTTCAAAGGTAGAGTATATTCTTTCGATAGTAATTTTCTCGCTAACGAGGGTCTGCTGATATTTATTTTTTGCAATTTCTTTTGCGGTATCCCCTAAATCTCCAACTCTTCCATATTTCTCTTCAACTTCTTTAACACTAATTCCTGAGGATTCTGCTATAGCTTTAATGGTTAATTTTTCTCCTAATCCTAATTCGTCTCCTTCATAGGCAGGAGAAAGTTTTCCTTGAAGGAGATAAATTATTTTTTTGATGGTATTAACTGGAGTCCTTTTAAAAAGAGTTACTAAGTGATCGATTAATACTAATCTGCTATTGGTCTTGTGCATATCTTCAAAAATTTCTGTTAGAGTTAAAAAATCCAATAATAATCCTTTATTAGGTTGATTATTTATAAAATATGATTTAAATTTTCAGAAATAAGTATAAAGTATATAACTAAAAAGATATAAAAAATATCAATATGGGTGGAGTAAAGAAAAAGACAATAAGTTCATCTAAAGCTACAGGACAACAACCAAGCGATGGAACTAACAAACTAAAGAAGGATGAAACGAAGCCTCAAATCAAAAGTCAAAGACATAAATCTTCTGTAATAATAGAAGATATCAATGATGTAAGTATATTAAAGGGAATGAAGGCAATTACTGTCCAATCTATATCAAAAGTTTTAGGAGTAAAAATCTCAATTGCAAATAATTATATTAGAAATTTGGAATCAAAAGGAACAGTTAAATTTATTGGAGGTTATAGTGGACATAAGGTTTACTCTCTTAATACTAGTTAACAAAACTCTTGTATGTTCTGGTCCAACTTTAGTCAACTGCTGTTTTTATAGTTAATGTGTCTATAGACCTTAAATTAGCAAGAACATCAATCTTTGAAGTTATTTTACCTATGAGATTCATGGAATACGAGACAGTGGCATCTTTTAGGAAAAAACATATCGAACCACTTGATGTCATTAAAGTAATATCCCCCTTTGAAAACTTTTTTCGAGGTTTTTCTTGACCAATGTTCAATTGTGTTTGGATGTAACAGAATACATCAACATAATAATGAACTGATCCATGAAGAGGAAAAACTCTTAGCAATTGAGATATAGTAAGAGGAGCTAAATGACGGATAAGTTGCCCCGTTAGGACTTCTTTCTTCTCTATTATTCCTTTTATATCTATTCTAGATACTGAGGAAAAATGGGTTTCATTTGACATTCTATCCACTTAATAAAGGTTGGCCAGCAATTACCTTAAATTCGTAACGTTTAATTATATTTAAATTAGCTTTTGCAGTATTCTTGGTTGAGGAATTAAACAATAAAGAAATTGATAAAACCCTAGAGGATACTAAATTAGAAAATAAAAGAGAAGCTAAAGTTAAAAAATCGTCCAAACTTCAGAAAAAAGAATCGCGTCCAAAATCAGAAACAAAAACATCAAAAAATCGCTCAAAAAACAAAAAGGTATTAGAAGAACTCGAAGAATCAACACCTCAAGTACCAGAATCTTTACGTAAAGAAGAATTTGTAGAATATGACGAATCTGAGTTTAGCTTACGAGAAATTGCTAGTGAAGGCCAAGAAATTTTGATTGGCCCAAAAAGGTTAACAAGATTTGAAAAAGCAAGGATAACAGGGGCTCGTTCTTTACAGATATCATATGGTGCCCCCCTTATGATTAAAGGGAATGTTCATGAAAGAAGCTCTATTTCCCTGGCTATTGAAGAATTAGAAAAAAAAGCTTTACCTATATCAATTAGAAGAACATTACCTAATGGAATTTACCAAGATATTCCCATAGACTGGTTGAAAACCTAATACTTACCATATGTTTTTATAGTTTTAAACTCATATTGAAGCCTTATAAATGATTGAAGAAGGTAGTAGTAAATCATCTCTAGCAACTCCTCCATTAAATTTACTTTTTAACACGTCATTATTAGGAAAACAAAATGTATGGGAAATAAATATTTCCAGTTTATTAGAATTACTACTGAAAATTATTAATTCTAGTGAAAAAAAAGATCTTAGAATTTGTGGCATTGCTGCATGGTCATCGACTCTTATCTATCGATTGAAGGTGGAAAGCATTTTTCAGCTAGAAAAACTTTCCATGGAAAAAAAAAATTATGATGGCTCGACCGAAAAGGAAATTCCTAATTTAAAATTAATAGATTTTCCTTTTAGATTATCATCAACTTATCCAGTATCTTTGGAAGATTTACTTAATGTACTAGAAAATATTATTTCCTCTTTAAATAATCCCAGCATAAAAAGGAGAAATCTTGTAGAATTAGAACCAATAGAGATTTTTGATTTTGACCATTATTTAGTTAAATTTGAAAAAATTTTGGAAGAAAAGGAAAAATTTATAATGCATTCATTAAGATTAACCGAAACTATCCTATTTAGTAAATTTATTGAACAATTAGATCGATTAGAGGTAGCAAGAATTTTTATAGCTTTACTGCATCTTGCCATGAAAGGAATGATCGATTTGATACAATTAGATGAATCCTACGATATAGAAATAAGAAGAAGATCACAACTATGATTAATATAAATAAATCTCATTTATAACACTATATTGATTTTGAAAGAGAGTCTTCCGGAAAGAGAAATTGTAGCAAGGGTAGAGGCTGCGCTATATTCCTCTGGAAGACCTATGTCCCTTGAAGAATTAGTGAAAGCAACGGGATTGAATTCAAAAGAAAAAATAAAAAAAATACTTACGGATTTAACAAAAAAAATTAATGAAGTATTTTATGCATTAGAATTAAAAGAGTTACAAGATGGAAATTATGTCTTTCAACTAAAGTCAGATTATGGTCCTCTCATAAGAAAATTTGCTAAACAACCACTACTTCAATCATCTGCATTAAAAACTCTGTCCTATGTAGTATATGAACAACCAATTACTTCTAAGAGATTGGTACAAATACG
>Ga0299914_10004021_pt1 | contig 10516 bp, 8 predicted proteins | sample RVTome_10_FD_201361 | JGI IMG/M metagenome (GOLD analysis project Ga0299914, IMG submission 201361) | Soil microbial communities from uranium-contaminated site in the Upper Colorado River Basin, Wyoming, United States - RVT153D57 (version 2) ... | reverse complement strand
AAGATGGGGATACGGAAGGGGAGGATGGGGCACCGGTTGGATACGGCGAAGCGGAGGAAACCGCGGAAGTAGTCCCAACCGATCATTAGGCTGGAAGGCGTTACAACCGAAGATACTTACAAGCAGTCTGGAGGGATCGGTCTCATGAACAACGAGGATGGATACAGGAACTATCTGGTCCCGATGGTCGTCGAGCAGACCAGCCGCGGCGAACGCTCCTTCGACATCTACTCGCGGCTTCTCAAAGAGCGCATCGTGATGTTGGGAACGCCGGTCGACGATCAGGTGGCGAATCTCATCGTCGCCCAACTCCTTCACCTCGAGTCCGAGGACCCGGACAAGGACATCAACCTCTACATCAACAGTCCGGGTGGTCAGGTGTACGCGGGGATGGCGATCTACGACACGATGCAGTACATCAAGCCCGACGTCTCGACCATCTGTGTCGGCATGGCGATGTCGATGGGCGCGATCCTTCTTGCGGGCGGTGCGCAGGGTAAGCGTTACGCGCTTCCCAACGCCAAGATCATGATCCACCAGGGTTCGGCCGGCTTCTCCGGCACGCCCACCGACATCGATATCCAGGCGAAAGAGGTGCTCGCCCTACGCAGGCGTATGGCCGAGATCATCGCCTTGCACACTGGACAACCGGTCGACCAGGTCGAGAAAGACATCGACAGAGATCGCTTCATGACCTCGGATGAGGCCAAGGGCTACGGTATTATCGACGACGTGTTGGCCAGCCGGGTCGCTGCGGAGAAGATGGGTGGAGTGCTCATGCCGGGGGAACCGAACCGGATCGCTTCCGAGGATGAGCCTCAGATAACGCCCGCTCAGGATCCAGAGGCGTAGGGGGGTACATGCCGAAGTTCGGGGACGGCGGCGACCTGCTGAAGTGCTCCTTCTGCGGGAAGTCACAGAAGCAGGTCAAGAAGCTCATCGCCGGTCCCGGCGTGTACATCTGTGACGAATGCATAGATCTATGCAACGAGATCATCGAAGAGGAACTAGCCGAAGCCCCCGAACTCAAGCTCGAGGATCTTCCGAAGCCGAAGGAGATCTACGAGTTCCTGAACGATTACATCGTCGGCCAGGACCAAGCGAAGAAGGTCCTCTCCGTCGCGGTCTATAACCACTACAAGCGCATCCAGGTCGGCACGAAGGATTCCGACGTCGAGCTCGCAAAGTCCAATATCGTCCTGCTCGGTCCTACGGGTTGCGGCAAGACCCTGTTGGCGCAAACCCTGGCGCGCATGTTGAACGTGCCGTTCGCGATCGCAGACGCGACGGCGCTAACCGAGGCCGGCTACGTCGGCGAGGACGTCGAGAACATCTTGCTGAAGCTGATCCAGGCTGCGGACTACGACGTGAAGCGCGCCGAGACCGGCATCATCTATATCGACGAGGTCGACAAGATCGCTCGCAAGAGCGAGAACCCGTCGATCACACGTGACGTCTCGGGCGAAGGCGTGCAGCAGGCGCTCCTCAAGATCCTCGAGGGCACGACGGCTTCGGTCCCTCCGCAGGGGGGCCGGAAGCATCCGCACCAGGAGTTCATCCAGATCGACACGACCAACGTGCTCTTCATCTGCGGCGGTGCATTCGCCGGCCTCGAGAAGATCATCGAGAACCGCGTCGGTCGCAAGGGCATCGGGTTCGGTGCGGACGTTCGCCGGATGGAGGAGAAGGACATCGGCGACATCCTCGAGCAGGTTCTTCCCGAGGACCTTCTGAGGTTCGGGCTTATCCCCGAGTTCATAGGTCGCCTCCCCGTCATCACCAGCGTTCACAACCTCGACAAGGACGCGCTCGTCAAGATCCTCACCGAGCCGAAGAACGCTCTCATCCGCCAGTACCGCAAGTTCTTCGAGTTCGACGGAGTCGAGCTCGAGTTCACGGACGACGCACTCGAAGCGGTATCCGAGCAGTCGATGCTTCGCGGCACGGGCGCTCGCGGACTACGGGCGATCCTCGAAGAGGTACTCCTCAACGTGATGTACGACCTTCCCAGCGAAGAGAACGTTGGGAAGTGCATCATCAACCGCGAGGTAGTGCTCGAGAAGGTCAACCCGACCCTCGTACCCAGGGCCAAAGAGCGCACCGAGCGCCCGGCCCGCGGGGAACGCTCCGCCTAGCCGCCGGCACTCGGTCTCAACTTGAAGGGCGATATCGTCGCGCCCGTGGTTCCGGCCCGCCATCGGTAGGGGGTTCGCTTGAAGGGGAAGTTGATAGCAGCGGTCGTCGGCCTGGCCGTCGTGACCGGGGCGGGCGTCTACGCCTACCAGACGGTCTGGGACGCCGCGCCGGACGACGTCGCGATCTCCCTTACACCGACCGACGCCGGGGCCTTCGGCAGCTTCTACGTCAACCCAGCCAACGACCAGAAGCGCGCCATCGACTCGCTTCTGAAGAAGTTCCCCCAGACGGGATCGTTCGACGACACCAAGAACATGCTGATCGACTTCCTCGATCCTCAACTCGAGCCTCTGGGGATCAACTTCGAGGACGACATCGAGCCGTGGCTCGGAGACCAGATCGGATTCTTCGCTCTGCCTCCGGGACCGGGCGCCGTGCCCGATGCGGCCGCTCTGATCGCGACGGACGACGAGGACGCGACCCGGGACACGATCGACACGATCTTCGAGTCGCAGCAACCCAGCGCGCCCGAGCTCGTGGACCGTACGTACGAAGGGGTCGAATATTCCGTCGACCCCGATCCCGGCCCCGACAGCCAGGCCGGTGCCTACGGCTTCGTGGAGGACTATCTGGTTGTCGGAACCGAGGTCGCCTTAAAGGCGTCGATCGATGCTTCTCAGGGCGACTCGTTGGAGGATTCGGAGAGATACCAGTCGACGGTCGACCTGTTCTACGAGGACAGGCTCGCTCTCATCTACTTCGACGGACTCGCGTTCCAGGAAGCCGTCGAGGGGGCCGGCCTCGATCCCGATACGCAGAACACCTTCGACGCACTCGAGCGAGCCGGAGCGAACGGCCCGTTCGCGCTCGCGATCCGCGCGGCCGAGGATGGCGCGATGCTCGAGAGTAGTTCGCGTCTCGAGGACGAGGGCTTCTTCGCCAACATCAATCGTGCTTTCGAGGGCGAAGGACTCGTGCGCGATCTCCCCGAAGGAGCGTGGGCGGCGCTTGGGATCCCTCAGGTGGGCCGTCTCTCCGAGACGATCATCGAGATCGTCGAGGACGCCGGAGGTGGTCCCGCCGTCCAAGAAGCCGAGGCCGACGTCGAGACCGAGACCGGTTTGGAACTACGTGAAGACCTTCTGTCGTGGATGGGAGATGCGGCCATCTTCGTGCAGGGCACCGATCTCCAGAGCCTTGGCGGGGGTCTAGTTGTCAGCACTTCCGATCCCGCCAAGACGGACTCGGCTCTTGATGCGATCGCGGAGAGGGTCAACCAGGACGAGCCGGGTCTGCTCGAGCCGGTCGAGCGCGACGGCCGCAGCGGCTATTCCGCGCAGCCTTTCGGGATCCCCGTGCCGATCAACATCTTCGGCGGCGAGAGCTTGATCGTCGCTGTGGGGGAGAAGGCGACCGACGATCTGCTATCCGGGGAGTCCACCCTCGGCGAGTCGGAGCGATTCGATGAGGTGGACGACTTGCTGGGATCCGACCTCGATCCGATCTTCTTCGTGGATATAGAAGCCGCTCTGGGAGTCTTGGACGCGTTTCGTGTGGACGGACCTCAAGACGATCCCTTCGACACTGAGGTGCGCCCGGTCCTCGAGCACTTCACTTACGCAGTCATCGGTGTGAAGGTCGAGGGTGACACTGCCCTCCAGCGATTCGTCGTGGGGATCGAATGACGGAAGAGCTTCCCACGGCATACGCGCCGAGCGCTATCGAGGATCGCTGGTACGACTTCTGGGAGCAGAACGGATACTTCCATGCCGATCCGGACACGACCAAGGAGCCGTGGTCGCTCGTCATCCCGCCTCCGAACGTCACCGGCGCGCTCCACATGGGGACCGCGTTCGGTCAGACGCACATGGACGTGTACGCCCGGCGCGCGCACCTTCAGGGTAAGGAGGTCCTGTTCCTCCCCGGCACTGACCATGCGGGGATCGCGACGCAGAACGTGGTCGAGCGCGAGCTCACCAAGGAAGGGCTCGACAGGCAGGAGCTGGGCCGCGAGCGATTCGTCGAGCGCGTGTGGGCCTGGAAGGAGGAATACGGGGGCCAGATCCGCAATCAGATCAGGCGTCTCGGCGCGATGTGCGATTGGGGGCGCGAGCGGTTCACGATGGACGAGGGCCTGTCGCGCGCCGTGCGCACCGTGTTCGTGCGCTGGTTCGAGGACGACCTCATCTACCGCGGCAACCGCATCATCAACTGGTGCCCTTTCCACACCACGGCCCTCTCCGACATCGAGGTCGAGCACGAGGACGTTGCCGGAGAGCTCGTCACCTTTCGCTACGCGCTGGCGGACGGCTCGGGCGAGATCCCAGTCGCGACCACTCGGGTGGAGACCATGCTCGGCGATAGCGGTGTGGCCGTTCATCCGGACGACGAGCGCTACAAGGCCATGGTCGGCAAGCTCTTGGTGCATCCGTTCTTCCCCGACCGACGGATGCCGATAGTCGCGGACACGCTCGTCGACCCCGAGTTCGGCACCGGTGCCGTGAAGGTCACGCCGGCACACGATCCGAACGACTTCGAGATCGGTGAGCGCAGCGACCTTGAGAAGATCAACGTTCTCGACGAGACCGCCCACGTCAACACTTACGGCGGTCAGTTCAAAGGACTCGAGAGGTACGAGGCGCGCAAAGCCGTCCTCGAGGAACTACAGGCTCTCGGCGTCGTGGACAACATCGAACGTCCCTACATGCACTCGGTCGGCCATTGCTATCGGTGCGGCACAGAGATCGAGCCGTGGCTGTCGGAACAATGGTTCGTGAAGATGAAGCCGCTCGCCGGTCCGGCGATGGAAGTGGTGCGGGACGGATCGATCGAGATCGTTCCGCGCCGGTTCGCAAAGCAATACCTCGACTGGATGGAGAACGTCCGTGACTGGTGCATCTCCCGCCAGATCTGGTGGGGCCATCGCATCCCAGTCTGGTACTGCGACAGCGAGCACACGTTCGCTGCCCTCGAGGATCCCACCTCGTGCCCCGAGTGCGGTTCCTCGGAGCTGACGCAGGACCCCGACGTCCTGGACACGTGGTTCTCGTCGCAGCTGTGGCCGTTCTCGACGCTTGGGTGGCCCGACGAGACGAAGGATCTCGAGACCTTCTATCCGACGACGTTGATGGTGACCGGTTACGAGATCCTCTACCTCTGGATCGCCCGGATGGTGTTCTCCGGGCTCTATTTCATGGAGGACGTGCCGTTCAAGGACGTACTGATCCACGGCATCGTGCGCGACAAGACCGGCAAGAAGATGTCGAAGTCACTGGGGAACGTCGTCGACCCACTCGACCTGATCGAGCGTTTCGGGGCCGACGCGCTCCGCTTCTCGTTGGCGTCGTCGGCGACATCGGGCAACGACGTGAACTTCTCCGAGGATCGCATCGAGGGAGCGCGCAACTTCGCAAACAAGCTCTGGAACGCGGCCCGCTTCGTGGTGATCTCGCTGGGCGAGGAGCGACCCGGGCTCCCGGCGGAAAGCGAGTTGGACGTCACGGATCGCTGGATCCTCTCGCGCCTGGGTGACACGACCCGGGAGTACGACCGTCATCTCGAGAACTACAACCTCGCCGAGGCGATGCGGACGCTGCACCAGTTCATCTGGACGGAGTTCTGTGACTGGTACATCGAGCTCGCCAAGATGCGCTTGCCGACCGATAGGGCTGCCGCGGTGAAGGGGGTCCTGGCCCACGTCCTGGACGTCGCCGTCCGGCTGCTTCACCCGGTCATGCCGTTCATAACGGAAGAGCTGTGGCAGAGACTGCGCCCCGACGCCGGCTCGATAATGCTCGCCACCTGGCCCCAGTTTCCTAGTCGGAATACCGGCGATATAGACGGTATTTCTGCACCAGAAATCGAGCAGGACCGGGGCGTCGAGGAGATGATGGCCCGTTTCCAGGACCTCGTCACTCAGCTTCGCCGGATCAAAGTGGATCGCGGCTTCCCGCAAGGACGCCGCGTCCCTGCGTTCGTCGCCGCTGGTAGGCACTCGAGCGAGGTCGAGGAGATGAGGGACGCGATCATCGCTCTGGCTCGGCTCGAGTCGCTGGAGCTCGTCGACTCACTGCCGGAGGAAGGCGTCGGCGCGCGCGCTATCACCGACGCCGGCATCGAGGTGTCGCTCGACCTCGGGGATCTGATCGATGCAGTTGCCGAGCGAGAGCGTCTCACCGCCCGCATCGCCGAGATGACCTCTGAGGTCCACCGAGCCGAGAGCAAACTCGCGAACGAGAGTTTCGTGGCCAAGGCGCCGCCACAGGTCGTCGAGAAGGAGCGGAAGAAGCTCGAGGAGGCCAGGTCGGCCAAAGAGAAGCTGGAGACCCAGCTTCAAGCTCTGGGAAGCTAGCCATGGCGGGCTTCGACGAGGCTCAGGCATACCTCAACGGCTTGGGCATCGACAAGATGAAGTCGCTGACCCCGTCCCTGCACAGGATGCAGGCGATCTGTGAAGCGCTCAATCATCCCGAGCTATCGATCCCGACGATCCACATCACCGGCACGAACGGCAAAACGTCGACGGCTCGCATCGCGAGCGCCCTCCTCGCCGCGACGGGATTAACGGTCGGGACGTACACGTCGCCCCATCTCGAATCGGTGCGAGAGCGAGTGGCTCTCAACGGCGAGGCGATCGGCGAGGACGCCTTCGGAGAGATGTTCGACCACCTCCGCCCGTACCTAACGCTGGTGGAGGGTCGACTCGGGGAGGAACTCAGTTACTTCGAGGTTCTCACCGCCCTGTACTTCCTGTGGGCGGCCGAAGCTCCCGTGGACGTCTCCGTCGTCGAGGTCGGGCTGGGCGGGCGCTGGGATGCCACCAACGTCATCCCGGCCCCCGTGGCGGTCATCACGAACATAGGGCTCGACCACACCGGCTTGCTCGGGACCGACAAGGTGACCGTTGCGAAAGAGAAGGCCGGGATCATCAAGCCGAATTCGATCGTCGTGACGGGCGAGCGCGCGGGCTCGGTTCTAGGGGTGATCGAGGATGAGGCAGCCGCCGCCGGTGCAACGCTGTCCCGCTTCGACAAGGATTACTCGGTCACCGAGAACCTCGTCGCGGTGGGCGGCCGTTACCTCTCGATCTTGACGTCGGTTGCGCGGTACGAGGGACTGTTCCTCCCACTGCACGGCTCGCACCAGGGGCTCAACGCCGCAACGGCTCTCGAATCCGTAGCTCGATTCCTCCCGGCCCAAGACCTCGAGCAAGACGTGGTCGCCGAGGGCTTCGCTCACATCGTGGTGCCGGGACGGTTAGAGACGCTCGGTTTTCCAACTCCGGGCGCACCTTCCGGTGATGTCGATCCCTACGCGGCGCCGGAAAACCCGTCGGTCGTGCTCGACGTGGCCCACAACCCCGACGGGATGTCCGCTCTCGTGTCGAGCCTGTTGGAGGCGTTCGCTTTCGAGCGCTGTGTCTTCGTCATCGGCATCCTCGGCGACAAGGACTACGAGGGCATGCTGCGCGAGCTCGCCCGCATCCCCTGTCACGCGATCCTCACGGAGGCCCGGACGGTGCGGTCCGTCCCCCCCGATGAACTCGCCCGGGCTTGCGAACGGTTAGGTTTGAGCCACGAAGTGATCGAAGGAGTGCCTGCCGCCGTGAGCTCTGCAACACAGGCCGCCGGCCCGGGTGACCTCGTAACCATCACCGGTTCCCACTACGTCGTTGGGGAAGCGCGCGGCTTCCTGCTCGACAACTAAAGAGGAGGACCTCATGGAGAAGACATTCGTCATGGTGAAACCCGACGGGGTTCGCCGCCATCTCGTCGGCGAGGTGATCAAGCGGATCGAGGACAAGGGCTACTACCTCGTCGAGATGAAGCTGTTCACGATCGATGAGGACCTGGCCAGGCGGCACTACGCGGAGCACACGGAGAAGCCGTTCTTCGGCGAACTCGTCTCGTTCATCACGTCCGGCCCGGTCGTGGCGATGGTCGTCGAGGGCGACGACGCCGTGAAAGGGGCGCGCCAGATCATGGGCGCCACGAACCCTCTGGAGGCCGTCCCCGGCTCGATCCGGGGAGATCTCGCATCGGTGATCACGGAGAACATCGTCCACGGCTCCGATTCCCCCGAGTCCGCGACGAGAGAGATCGGCCTCTTCTTCCCCTAACCCCGGTTTTCGCGGAAGAACTGCTGCGCTTTGTGCACATTTACTGCAGCAGAAAACGTTGCGGGGCTTGTCGAGTACCCTCTGGACCTGGAACAATCGCACAAGAAGTCACATCAAGCTCACAAGGTGTCAGGAGTCTCACAGTATGGATAGTTTCTTCCAATTCATCGGCCGCGACATGGCGGTCGACCTCGGTACCGCGAACACACTCGTCTACGTGCGGGGCCGGGGGATCGTCCTCAACGAGCCCTCGGTTGTCGCGTTGAACACGAAATCGGGGGCGATCCTCGCGGTCGGCTCCGAGGCAAAGCGCATGATCGGCCGTACGCCGGCCCACATCGTCGCGATCCGTCCGTTGAAGGATGGGGTCATCGCCGACTTCGACGTGACCGAGAAGATGCTCCGCTACTTCATCCAGAAGGTTCACCGTCGTTCGTTCCTCGCGAAGCCGCGCGTCGTCGTGTGCGTCCCGTCCGGCATCACCGGCGTCGAGCAGCGTGCAGTCGAGGAAGCGACGATCTCGGCCGGAGCTCGCAGCGCGTTCATCATCGAAGAGCCGATGGCCGCCGCGATCGGGGCCGGCCTTCCGGTTCACGAGCCGACCGGGAACATGGTCGTCGACATCGGTGGTGGAACGACCGAGGTTGCAGTCGTCTCTCTCGGTGGGATCGTTACGAGTCAGTCGATCCGCATCGGTGGCGACGAACTCGACGAATCGATCATCACTTACATCAAGAAGGAGTACTCATTGATGTTAGGTGAGCGCACCGCCGAAGAGATCAAGATGGCGATCGCATCGGCGTTCCCGATGCCGGAAGAGCAGCAGGCCGAGATCCGTGGCCGCGACCTCGTCACGGGTCTTCCGAAGACGATAGTCGTCTCGGCGGAAGAGATCAGGCGTGCCATCGAGGAGCCGGTGAACGCGATCGTCGACGCGGTCAAGAACACGCTCGACAAGACACCTCCGGAGCTCGCCGCGGACATCATGGACAAGGGGATCGTGCTCGCCGGGGGAGGCTCGCTCCTGAAGGGCCTCGACGAGCGACTGAAGCACGAGACAGGCATGCCCATCCACATCGCCGACGACCCCCTGATCTCCGTGGCCGTGGGCTCGGGCAAGTGCCTGGAGGAGTTCGAGGCCCTCAAGCGGGTCCTCATCTCCTCAACCCGCCACTGATAGCCACACGGGGCCCGAGGGTCGAAAACTCCCTCTAACGGGATATGTGGGACGATGTTGGCCGGGAGCGGCCCCCGCACAGTTGAGGCTGCCCAGACTTTTTTCGCGACCTGCGACCGAGGTTCTTATAGATGCATCGCCGCAAAGGGCGAGGTCGAGCGTTCCTACTCGTTTTCCTCGCGCTCTCGATACTCATAATCACGCTCGATTTCCGGGGTGGCTCCGGCCCCCTCGAGCGCATCCGCGACTTCACCGCCGCGGTCGTCGCGCCCATCCAGCGAGGGCTCACCACCGTGACTCGTCCCGTAGGGAACTTCTTCTCCGCGGTCGGGGACCTCGCCAACCTCCGCGAGGAGAACCGGGACCTTAAGGACGAGAACGCTCAGCTCAGAGCCGAGATCGAGGAGGCGCGCGGCCTAACCGATGAGAACGCCGAGTTGCTCGCGAACCTCGGGCTCGAAGAGCCGTGGTTCGCTAAGGACAAGGTAGCGGCTCAGGTCATCGCGGATGCGCCCGGCAACTACCGGTGGGCCGTCGTCATCGACAAGGGAACGAGGGATGGGCTCCGCGAGGACATGGCGGTCATCAGCCCCGAAGGTCTCGTCGGGAAGGTCATCTCGCCGATGCGACCGGACGTCGCGACCATCATCTTGATGATCGATCCCAACTTCGCGGCGGTCGCGACCAGCGAGGAGGGAGGGATCACCGGCGGACCCACCGTCTCGGGGAACGGAGAGGGCCAGCCCCTTTCGTTACAGCGGGTTGAGAAGGGAACGGAGGTCAACGCCGGTGAACGCATCGTCACCTCCAATCTCAACGGCGGGATCTTCCCGCGCAATATCCCCGTCGGTTTCATCTCCAAGGTGGGTGGCGACGAGCGTTCGTCGACCCTGGACATCGAGATCACGCCGTACGTTGACTTCAACGACCTCAACGTCGTTCAGATCCTGCTGGGGACCGGGTCCAACGCCCAAGTGGAGAACGCGGAGTGAGCGTCAGTGCCAAATCCCCCCGACTGGGCACCGCAGACCTGAGCATGGCCCGCCCCGCAGCCGTCACGGCCATCCTCATAGTCGCCCTCGCGA
>Ga0299914_10004020_pt1 | contig 10516 bp, 8 predicted proteins | sample RVTome_10_FD_201361 | JGI IMG/M metagenome (GOLD analysis project Ga0299914, IMG submission 201361) | Soil microbial communities from uranium-contaminated site in the Upper Colorado River Basin, Wyoming, United States - RVT153D57 (version 2) ... | reverse complement strand
TCGCGTGTCTCCGCCACCGTCTCGTGGGTGCGCCACGACAGGTAGCGCGTCGCCTGTGGATCGCCGGCGTAGGCGTCGAACAGCGCCTCGGCGTCGGCGACGGTCACGGGCCGCAGGCGCAGGCGCCCGGTGGTGAACCGCTGGGGTGGCTCCATGGCGGCGCACGCTAGCAGTGACGTCACGTACGGGCCGCGGTCGGGATGGATCCGCTCACAACGAGCCGAAGAACCGTGCGGCGATCGGTGCCGCGACAGCGCTGCCGGCGCCGCCGTCCTCGACCAGCACGGCGATCGCGACGTCCCCACGCGCCGCGACGGCCCATGCGTGCGTACGCGGCGGGTCGGCGCCACCGAACTCCGCGGTCCCGGTCTTGGCCCGCACCGGTGGTCCGCGCAGGTCCGCCAGCGCACCCCCCGTGCCGTCCGCCACCACGCTGCGCATCATGCTCCGGAGGGTGCGTAGGACGCTACGGTCGAGCCCGGGCGGCTCGTCACCCGACGCGGCGTGGTCGGGCAGGAGCACGGGTGGCTGCCATGTGCCGTCCTGCACGGCCGCCGCGACCGACGCCATGACCAGCGGGCTGGCGAGCACGCGACCCTGTCCGATCACGGTGGCCGCGCGCTCGACGGCGTCGTCGGGTACCGGCACCTGTCCGGTGTAGGCGTCGACGCCAGGATCCCAGGTGCCGCCGATGCCCAACGCGCCGGCCGTGGTGGTGACCGCGTCGTCGTCCAGCCCCTCCGCCAGGCGCACGAAGGCGGTGTTGCAGGATCTGGCGAAGGCACGCCGCAGCGTCGTGGTGCCCAGGGCGAACCCGCCGGCGTTCACGAACCTGCGCCCACCCACGGCCGCTGAGCGCGGGCAGGTGACGGTGGCGTCGGGGGTCAGGCCGCCGTCCACCAGCGCCGCGCCCGACACGATCTTGAACGTCGACCCAGGTGGGTAGCGGCCCGTGAACGCCAGGTTCGTCGCGCCGCCATCGGGGCCGTTGGCGACCGCCAGGACCTCACCGGTCGACGGCCGCAGCGCGACCAGTGCGGACGTCTGCGCGACGCTGGCCAGCGCGTCGTCGGCAGCACGCTGCGCCGCCGGGTCCAGTGTGGTCCGCAGGGCGTCGCCATCCTGTGGCGGCGTCCGGTGGACGGTCTCGACGGGCGCCTCCTCGGCGTCGACGACCTCGACCTCGACGCCGGGCGTGCCGGTGAGCAGGCGGTTGAACCGGCGCTGCAGGCCCGACTGCCCCACGGTGTCATCGGCGGTGAACCCGAACCCGAGCTCGCCCAGGATCTCCGCGGTCGGCGGGCCGACGCGCCCGAGGACGGCCCTGGCGAACGCGCGGTCCGGGGTCAGCGGCCGATCATCGCGTCGGAACACGAGGCCGGGTACCGGTTGCAGCGTCGCGCGCAGCGGTGCGTAGTCCTCCATGCGCAGCGTGATGACCTCGACGAGGTGGTCGGGCTCGGCAGCGGCGACTCGTGCCTGCAGCGATACGCGGTCGACCCCGAGGTGGCGGTGTGCGGCCCGCGCCACCTGGCGTGCGCTGCGCATGCGACGCGGCTGCACGTACACCGTGACCACCGGCCGCCGCCGGAACAGCCGTCGGCCGCCTGCCGACAGGATCGGCCCGCGCTCCGGCGCGGTCGTGCGCAGCCGCAGGGATCGGCCGGCACCGAGCCGCGGGTGCAGGATGCGGGAGCTCCAGTCGACCTTCCACTCGTCGTCGACGAGCACCAGCGGCAGCCGCGAGTCGTAGGCCCACGTCCCGGTCGGCAGGTCCCACGACAGGCGCACGTGGGCGATCGCGGTCGGCGAACCGTCGTCGATGACCCCGACCGGACCGATCACGCCGGCCATCGGCGCCGTCGTGAGCTCGTCGGTGACCTTCACCACCAGCTCCTCGGCGGCGGCGGCGTCGCCCGGACGCACCAGCGCGGCGGCGTCCACGCGACCCTCGCGCAGGCCCGACACGAAGCGCTCCGCCACCGGCTGCGGATCGGGGGTGCCGTCGAGCAGACCGCAACCGGACGCACCGACGACCAGCGCGACCAGCAGCAGCGCCGTCAGCGGGCGAGCGTTGTCCACATGGTCTCCAGGGTTGCCGACCTGGCCATCCGTACGGTCCCCGATGGCGCGTCCTGCACCCGCATCGGCTCGATAGTCGGTCGTCATGGTGACCGTTCCAGGACCGGTGCCTCCGGCACCATCCGGGGACGTCACCCACGATGCCGTTCGACCGACCCTGCGGAGGCACGTGATGCGTATCCGACTCGTCGCATCGTTGCTCGGTGCGCTCGTGATGCTCCTCGCGCCTGCAGCGCACGCCAGCGAGCACACGGCCACCGTGACCCTGATCCACGGTATCCCGTACGGGCCGTCGGGCTTCGACGTCGACGTGTACGTCGACGGTGACCTGCTCGTCGAGGGGTTCCAACCCAAGACGGTCACCGATCCGGTCGAGCTGCCGGCGGGCACACACGACGTCGAGATCTTCCAGACCGGTGCCGACCCTGCGACGGAGAGCCCGGCCATCGCCGACTCGGTCGACGTCGAGGCGGGCGTCGACGTCTCCGTGGTGGCGCACCTCGCGGTCGACGCCAGCCCGACGCTGAACGTCTTCGCCAACGACACCTCGACACTGGAGCCCGGCCAGGCCCGCGCGACCGTCCGCCACGCCGCGGCCGAGCAGGCCGTCGACATCATCGCCGACGGCGCGCGCCTGTTCGAGGGCCTCACCAACGGCAGTGAGGGTGTCACGGAGGTACCTGCCGGCGAGATCGACGTTGCTGTGGTGCCGGCGGGCGGGACCGAGGTGCTGCTCCCGCTGGAGGCCACGATCAACCTCGGTGAGGGTGTGAACACCATCGTGTACGTGGTGGGCCAGCTCGGAGACGGCGAGGACTCTCTCGACTTCATCGTGCAGACCATCGCGGGCCTGCACGGGACACCCAGTGGCGTCGAGTCCGGTCTGGGTGGCCTGAAGGCAGCCGAGCAGGAGCACGCCGCCAGCCTGCCCTGGACGATCGCGGCGGCATCGATCGTCCTGGTAGGCGTCGGCGTGGCTGTGCGTCGCGTGCGGTCGGGCTGAGGCGACGCCGCGGGTCGAAACGGGCGGGCACCGCTCGCGCTGGAATGCACGTCCTGCTCCGGAGATAGGTAGGACTACCGCTGCGCGCGGAGGGACTTGCGGACGAGCATGGCGCCGTCGCGATGCGTGCGACGACGCGGACGAGGAGCAGGCCATGACCCGCACTGTCGAGCAGACCCTCAACCGCGGTGTCCTCCGACGGCACTGAGATCGGTGAGGGCCAGGCCGAGGTCGACGCCACCGCTGACTCTCCTGCCCAGGACGTGAGCGACGGTCCCACGCGTCCCGGCTGGGTGCGACGGCGCACGCGTTGTGCGCTGCGGCGGTGCCGTGGGTCGGTGTATCAGCCGTCGGGCCCGTGCACTCTGCATGGTGTCGCACCACTGCGCTGCCGTCCAGCGTCCGTGGCGCCCACCGGGAGGTCGTCATGACGGCCGACGATCCGCTACCGAACGGCCAACCCGTGCCTCGTGGCGTGACGGCGGAGGACGGTGCGCCAACCGGGACCGACCGCATGCAACGTGTGCGTGCGGTTCTGCAGCGCGCCACCGCCGTGGCTCCGGGGCCGGCTGGTCTGCCCCAACGTCGACGCCGTCTGCTGGCGGTCGTCGCGGTCGCGTACACGGTGGTTGTGGTCATCGCGCTCTTCGTTGACCGGTCCGGCACGGTGGCAGATGCCGTGCGCGCCGCCGGCGTCGCGGTCGTCGTGTGCTGGGTCCTCGTGCGCACGCTGCTGCGGCGTCCCGTCGTTCCCGCGTGGCCGTCACGACCGTGGCTGCAGCGCTCAGCGCCGGCCGTGCAGGTGCTGTACTGGGCGCTCGTCGTGGTGTGGCTGCGCACCATCGTCTCCGCATCCGGCGGCGACCTGTCGGACGTCAGCGGGTTCCAGTACGTCACCGCAGCGGTCATCGCCTGGCTCGGGTGGCACGGTCTGCACGGCCGCTGGCCTCCCGCAGCCCGTCGCGCGGTGCGACAGATCCGCGACCTGCCAGCACGTGCGCGGCCCTGGGTACCGACCGCCAACCCGTCGATGCCGCGGTCCCGCACAACAGTGGGCAAGCGGACGCGACACTGGTACCGCCTGGCCCGACGCCGTGCAGGGGTGGTCGGACCGCCTGCGGACCGACGACGCCGGGTCGCATCCGGCCTTGCAGCCGCAACGCTGAACTGGCTGCTGGCGGCGCTGCTGCTGTGGGCCAACGCGGGCGGGATCTTCGGCATGAACCTCGGATCACCGGTGGCCATCGCGACCGTTGCACTCGTGGGCAATGGCGTGCTGCTCGCGTGGCGTGGGTTCCGCCCGACGGCGTCAGAGGCTCTTGCGAACGACCGCACGCGGATGATCCTGTACCTGCGTTCCTTCGTCCTGGACGGTGGTAGCGGCAGCATCGCCAGACGATCGCACGAGCAACGTCTGGCTCGCGGACTCACCGACATCGGACAGCTCGTCGCGATCGGGGACCCCGCGGAGGGACTGCCCCAACTCGGTGCACTTCGTCTGTATGAGTCGGATGCTGACTGGCAGACCCGGGTCGAGGCACTCATGGGCAGCGCTGCGGCCTGTGTCGTGCAGTGCCTGCCGACCGCAGGTGTGGCCTGGGAGCTCGGCAGGTGCGTCGAGCTCGTCGATCCCAGTCGCCTGGTGCTGTTCGTGCCGGACGCGGCGCGGAACTACCCGGCCTGTCGGACCATGTTCGGCGACCTGTTCCCTGGCGGGCTCCCACCTGCGCCCGAACCGCCACCGAAGCGAACGGCGTTCGCCGTCATCGCGTTCGACGAGACCTGGCGTGCGGACATCGGCATCGCGCAGTCCCACGATCTGGTCAACACGATTCGCGAGCTGCTCGACGGCTGAAGCCGCCGAGGGCGGCCGGGCGGCGGCGCGTCACCGGACGCTCGCCCGAGAACCCCTCCGCCCGCCGACGACGTGGATGCCGCGTGCCCGCGTCGTACCCGACACGTCGGGCGCATCGTGTCGAACGGCCGTCCACACGACCGCACGACTCGCACGTGAACGACACGTGGCGCATTGCCCGGTCGTGTGCGCAGTCTCAGCGGTCGTTGAGTCCGCCATCACGATGATCACCTGGCCGGTGATGAAGCGGCCGCGATGTCGGTGAGGCCGAGCTGGGCGTAGCCGCGACGCACGGCGACGTCGAGCGCCTCCCGCGGCAGCGGCCACTCGGCTGCGTACAGCGCGTCCTCGACCGCCACATCCACCGCCGCCAGGTCGCGGATGGTGGCGGCGACCGCACCCAGATCTGCGCGCTGCTGCTCGACGAAGGAACGGTCGACGACCTCGCCGTGGCCGGGCACGACGACGGTGTCGGAGCCGAGCAACCCGAGGACGACGTCGAGCGTGGCGGGCCAGTCGAGCGGATAGGCGTCGTCACCGATCGCCGGCGGTGCTGACTCCTCCACGAGGTCGCCGGCCAGCAGCACGTCCGCGTCGGCCACGCGCACCACCCCATCGCCGGCGGTGTGGCCACGCCCGGGGTGCACCAGCTCCACGCGTCGATCGCCGAGGTCGAGCACGGCGCGCGATGAGAACGTGGTGTCCGCAGGGGTCACATCGGTGGCGAGCACCTCGTTGCGATACGGATCGTCGAGGTCCTGCGCGTACCGCCGTTTGATCCGCTCGCCCGCCGCCAGCGTCCGTGCAGCCGCGACGGCATGGGCGTGCACTGGCACCGCGCCAAGAACGTCGAGCAGCGTCGCGTTGCCGAAGGTGTGGTCGAAGTGCTCGTGCGTGTTGACAATGCCGACGATGCGGTCGATGCCCGGGACCATGGTCATGTCGTCCACAACCTGCCTGGCTGCGGCGCCCGACGCGTTGGTGTCGACCACGACAGCACCCGCAGATCCGCCGACGACGATCACGTTGACGTCGAACCACGCGTAGCGCGCGACCCACACGCGGTCCGCGACCTCACGGAAGCCGGATCCGCGGGCCGTGCTCACCGCTCACTCCTCACCGCTCGGAGGGTACGTCACCGAGGCGCCGGCCGACAGTCGCAGCACACGGCCGCACGGCTGGTGTTGGCACACGCTCGCGGACGGCGCCGTGGCATCCGGTCACATCGCCAACGTCGACGCCACCGCGCACGGAACCGCCCTGCTCGTGGCCGAGTGGTCCGGCGCGCTGTATTCGATCGACGCCGCCGTGGCTGGATCGTCAGCCGCCCAGGAGTCCATCGACGGCGGCCGAAGGCGTGTGGTCGGGCAGCCGCATCATCCGGAATGAGTCGAAGAACCCGAGGAGGCATGCGAGGGCCGGAACGATCATGGCCACCTGCAGAGAGACGGCGCCTGCGGCGGTGTTGATGCGGACGATCTCGTCTCGGATCTCGCCGGGCTGGTCGGCCAGCAGCTCCTCGAGCTGTGTGGTGCTCACGAGTTGGGCGTTGTCCTCCAACGCGACGGCGATGCGCTCCTGGTCCGCTGCTCGGATCACGTCGCTCGACTCGGTCATGCCGACGAAGCTCGACGACAGGGCTGCGAGGAGCAGACCGCCCGCCACTGCCAGTCCGAACGACAGCCCGAAGGACTGGCCGGCCGCGTTGACCCCGGCCGCCTCGCTGACCCGGTCCTCCTCGATCGGCGCCAGAATGTAGTTGTTGAGCTGCGAGACCAGGAGGCCGAGACCCGATCCGGCGATCAGGAGGGGGACCAGGAGCGCCCAACCGGACTCGCCGCGAGGGATGACCGGGATGACCAGCACCATCCCGGCGAATGCGAGCCCGAATCCCATCCGGATGATGCTGGCCGGGCGTCGATCGCCGGTCCTCTTTCCGGCCAGCAGGGCGACGGCGAACATGGTGAGCGAGAGCGGTGCGAGCGAGAGGCCCGCCTGCATCGCGTTGTACTCGAGCGTCACCTGCAGGTACAGCGGCAGGGCGATCATCGCCCCGCCGAGCGCGATCTGTTGGAGCACCATCGCGGAGGCGCCGACCCGGAAGTTGGCGAGCGTGAACAGGTTCGGATCGAGCAGCGCGACCTTGCCCTCACGCGTGCGCCTCACGAGCCATCGGGCCAGCGAACCGAGCGCGACCGCACCGACGGCCATGAGGAGCAGGACGAACTCGCCACCTTCCTGCCAGACCAGGATGCCGAGCACGACCCCGCCCATGCCGAGGACGGAGAGGACGGCGCCGACGGTGTCGATCCTGCGCTCACCCGTGAACGGTACGTCGACGACCAGCTTGATCTGGGACAGCACGATCGCGATGATCACGACCTCGAGGCCGAAGCCGACGCGCCACGACATGTAGGTGGTGACGAAGCCCCCGAGCAGTGGGCCGATCGCGGCGCCGACCGCCGCTGAAGCGCCGACCAGTGCGTACGTTTTCTTCTGTGCCGCCCCCTCGAAGTTGCCGTGGATCAGGGACTGCATCGCGGGCAGCAGCAGCGAGGCGCCGAACCCCCCGATGATCGCCCAGAAGATGACGATCGGGGCCACGCTCTGGGTGAGCGTCATCGCCAGGGCACCGATGGCATAGGCCAGCAGGCCAAGCACGTAGGCGCGTTTGCGCCCCATCAGGTCACCGAGCTTGCTGCTGATGAGGATGAACGCCGCGGAGACCAACGCCTCGAGCGCGATGGCGGACTGGATGCTGCTGACCGTCGCCTCGAGGTCCCGCGCCACGGCGGTGATCGACACGTTCATGATCGAGGTGTCGACGACGAGGACGAACATCGCCATCGCCAACAGCACGGACAGCCGGCGGCTGCCCGTTGCCTTTGCTGAAGCGCTCGGCTCGGCCTGACTCCGCGGCTGGGACATCGCCCCACCTCTCACGTGCTGAAGCTGATCGTAGGAGATCAACCACGGTCGGTCGTTCCATGTTCACTGTGTTAGCTGGCGTGCGATGCGCATCCTCCTGTCGGGATGACCATGCCCTCTGGCCTGCCTGCTCGTCGTACACCGCTCCTGCTCGGCGTAGATTTGTGCGTCGCGGTCGGCGCGTTCGGCCTGTCGTCGCTGCACGCGTCCGCTGACGGCTGTGGCTGTCCGTCCACGACCGCCGTCCGGACCAGGGAAACGCAGGTCACAGACGAGCGGAACAGCCAGAGTCATCCGCCCACTGACGCCCAACAGATCGCTCTGCACGTCGAGGTCGTACTGTGCCTGCACATGCAACCAGAACCGAGCCGACGTCCCGAAGTACCGAGCCAGTCGGAGCGCGGTGTCGGCCGTGACGGCGCGGTTGCGTTGCCGGCGTCCCAGCGGAAACAGATCCGCCACTGGCGGTTGACGCCGATGCTGTACTGCCCAGCACGGTCGCCGCGGAGGCGCTCGAGGCGTTGCGGGTGGCACGCGCAGATCGTCGATGCTGGTCGCGGTGTCGAGCACAGCCGTGCGGCCGACGGGTGGAAGCCGCGTGGTCGCCGGTTCTCTCCGTCTGCGCTGTCCCCGGACGTGCGTGCTCAACACGGCAGATCATGGGTTCTCGCGCGAGTCGATCCGCAGCTCGCCCAGCGTCCACCCATCGACGGCTTCGATGCGTCCGCGCCACCACACGGACGGCCAGTGACGTCCACGCGGAACAGACGCGCCCGTCGCATCGAAGAACCGCACATCCTGGACATGCACGTATGCAGGCCACGCCGACGGCGACGCCTCATCAGCGTCCACATCTGCACGGAACGCTGCCCTCACCGCAGCGCTGTCCCGTTCGGCGCCTTGGTCAAGGTGCCACATGCACGCCCTGTCGTACGCTGTGCGGGAACCCAGCTTCCCAGAGACGAGTAACCCACCGACAGTCAGCGTGATGCTGAGACCTTCTTCAGTGTCACGCGTGTTCACGTCACGCACCAAGCTGGCCAGGAGCGGATCGCCATCGAACCCGATCGGGGGCGGGCCTGCGTCGTGGGCCTCAGGACTCATCGAAGTCTCCCAATGCGAAGCAGCAACTGACCTGATGATCTCAGCAGCGTACCGAGGAGAGTCAGGTGCCGTCAGCGGGCCCCCCGCGGTGGGGGTTGGCTCAGCCCGCCTGGGCCAAGGGTCCCCGCCGTGCGTCGTCACTTGCGCGCTGGCGCGGGTTCGGTGAGGACAAGAGCCGCGGGCGTCGCGATCCGACAACGCCCACAGCATCCGCTGGAACAAGACCCTGGCGCAGGCGTACGCTTTGCGCGAAGGCCCTCAACGATATCGCCGGAGCACGACCTTGGCAGACACGACATCTGAACCGACACCCCAGGAAACCCGCGGGCAGCGGGCGCGCCGCAGCCGCCGCCGAGCGGGGCTGTACGCCTGGGTGTTCGTGCTCGCGGCTCTCGTCATCGTGCTTGTTGCGCTCGCCGTGCAGAACACCCGTCCGGTCGAAGTGAACTGGGTCCTCGGCACAAGCCAGGTCCCGCTCGTCTGGCTCATCATCTTCGCGGCCATCCTCGGCTGGCTGGTCGGCATCGTCACCGGCACCGTCATCCGCCACAGCACCCGCCGTCGCTGACCCCACCGGCGTTGCCGTGCTGGTTGACCGGTCGGCCGGTGCGGACGACGATGACGAGCGTCAGTCGTCCCACAGCGTCGCGGCGGTGCGCTCTCGGTCCTGCTGTTCGCGGTCGGCCTTGGGGACGTCGACGGTCGACGGGCCGGGGCGCTCGTAGCCCCCTGAGTCAGAGCCGATCGCCGGCAGAGTGGCAGCGGTGGGCGTCGCGGGCGCGCTCGTCGGCTGCGGCGGCGCCGTTACACGGCGGAGCATCGCCCGATAACGCACCGACACGGTGGCGGGGCGTAGCGATCGGTCAGGTCGGCAGCAGATCCAACGCACTGTCGACCACGACAGTGCCCTCACTCCCGCAGAGTTGTCAGGCCACCGAGCGGTGTGCCAACACCAGCCGTGGCGAGGAAGGCAAAGGTGCTGTTCAGAGGGGGTGAAGCGCCCGCGGCAGGAATCGAACCTGCGGCCTTCTGCTCCGGAGGCAGACGCTCTATCCCCTGAGCTACGCGGGCGGGGAACTCGCAGTCCTGACACGGGCAGCCTAGCATCGAGGACATCCATCGCGACGGCCCGGGCCGGCGATCACCCCCCGATGCCCGGCCGATGTTGTCAGGCGGGTGATCGGAGAGGTGAGGTCGGCGTGGCCCGTGTGCTGGTCGTCGAGGACGACCACGTGATCCGCGAACTGCTGGTGGTCAACCTGAAGATGGAGGGCCACGAGGCCGTCACGGCCGTCGACGGGGCCGAGGCCCTGCGTGCCGTTGCCGCGCAGGCCCCCGACGTCGTCCTGCTCGACATGATGCTGCCGGGCGTCGACGGCTGGGAGGTCGCAGCACGCCTGAAGGGCGACGAGGCGACGAGCGCCACCCCGATCATCGCGCTGTCGGCGCGCGCGATGCAGGCCGACATCGAACGCGGCATGGAGCTCGGCGTCGACCACTACGTCACCAAGCCGTTCGATCCGATCGAGCTGATGCACCTCCTC
>Ga0299914_10004019_pt1 | contig 10516 bp, 9 predicted proteins | sample RVTome_10_FD_201361 | JGI IMG/M metagenome (GOLD analysis project Ga0299914, IMG submission 201361) | Soil microbial communities from uranium-contaminated site in the Upper Colorado River Basin, Wyoming, United States - RVT153D57 (version 2) ... | reverse complement strand
CGCCCCAATCGCCGCCGGAGGCGACGTAGCGGTCGTATCCCAGGCGCTTCATCAGCTCCGCCCAGGCACGCGCGATGTGCTCCGGGCCCCAGCCGGTGGTGGCCGGCTTGCCTGAGAATCCGTAGCCCGGCATCGACGGGATCACGAGATGGAACGCGTCCACTGCGCTCGCGCCATGTGCCGTCGGATTGGTCAGCGGCTCGATGATCTTCAGCTGCTCGATGACCGAGCCGGGCCAGCCGTGCGCGACGAGGAGCGGCAGCGCGTCCTCGTGCTTGGAGCGGACGTGGACGAAGTGGATGTCCAGCCCGTCGATCTCGGTGGTGAAGTGCGGTAGGGCCTTCAGTCTCGCCTCGCACTTGCGCCAGTCGTACTCGGTCGCCCAATAGCGCGCGAGCGCCTGCATCGTCGCCAGCTGCACGCCCTGCGACAGATCGTCAACCGGCTCCTTCTCCGGGAAGCGCGTGGCGGCGATGCGCGCACGCAGATCCTCGAGCTCCGCCTCGGGCGTCTCGATCATGAACGGGCGGATCGTGGTGTCGTCCGCTGACCTCTCGGTCATGACTGCCATGTGGTCCTCCTCGTGGGGGACGGTGGTGTGGTGACGGGAGGAGCCTGCGCTGTTCGGCTTCTTGTCGCGCCCGTCGAGGCCCCGGGGTTTGCTACCGGGGTTTGCCCACGGGGTCGGTCTGGGCGTGCCACAACACGCGGCGCAGCACCGGCTTGGGGTACCACGACGCCGGGGATGAGAGCGACCGTCAAGCGTCAGGCAGAACGCCTCGGACAGCGGACATCGGTCGCGTGACCCGTCGGTACAGACGCGCGAGCCGGTCGCGCGACCGATACGCGCCCCGAAATAGTGGCCCACGGGGGGACCACTAGGTCAACCCCAGTGGGAGAACCAAGCGTTGACACGGGCGCGATCCCGGGCGAGGAAGCGCACCCTTGAGGCCGTCAAGTGCCGCTGCCCACCACTCGTAGATGCGACAGCGGAGCCAGAAAGGAGCCAAGCATGTTTGTGGAGCTCGATACACGCCAAGATGCTCGTTACACGGTCTCGCTCGAGTGGGACCGGATTACGGGTGAGACCCAGATCGTCGTCGGCGACAGCGGGACCTCGAGCCTGCTCGTGTTCCCCGTCGTCGGCGAGAAGGCCGGCGACGCGTTCCGTCATCCCTTCAGGTACGCGCCATGAGCGCCAACGATCATGGCGTCGCGATTCGCGTCGTCGAGCCGGACGCACCGACGGCCGCTCTAAGCCCAGGTGCAGGACACGCGGCCACGTTCGCGTCCACGGAGCACTTCAACCTGCAGACCGCGCGCGCGCTGACCGTGTCCGAAGCGAATGGGCGCGCCAGCATCTATCTCGCCGCGTTGTCGAGCAATCTGATCGCGCTGGCCTTCATCGGACAGATGTCCCGGCTCGGCGTGGCGTTCTATGCGTTCGCGCTGATCCTGCTGCCGGTCCTGGCGTTTGTGGGGACGGTGACGTTCCTGCGTCTGGTGCAGTCCTCGGTTGAGGACATCGCATTCGCGCACCGAATCGCGCTGCTGCGGAGCTATTACCTGCGCGTCTCGCCGGAGCTCGAGCCGTATCTCGTCGTTCTCCGTGGGACACAGGCGGCGCCGTTCCACGGGGCACCGGGCGCCTGGCAACTGGCGCTGACGGCCGCCGGGATGGTCGCGGTCGTCAACAGCGTCGTGGTGGCGGCCTGCACCGGCCTCGTTGTGGTCGCCGCGGGCGTCCATTCGCTCGCAATCCCGGTCGCCGCCGGAGCGCTCGTCGGTGCAGGAGGCTTCGCGCTGCACGAGCGCCACCACCGTCGCGCGCGTGACAGCTACAGCACGAACAGCGTCGACCAAGCCGCGATCCTGATTCCGCCTCCACAGCCGGCCGACACGGCCTGAAAGACGAATCGCCATGTCGCCGATCTCACGTAGGTTCCGGGGCCAGCGTCCGCTCTTCGACGGCGCGCGCGTCCCACCGGGCCACCACGTCGTCGACGAGTTCCCCGTCCTGTCTGTCGGCTCGAGGCCGCACAGGCCTCTCGACGAGTGGACCTTCCGAATCAGCGGCGCCGTCGATGAGCCGATCTCGTGGACGTGGGACGAGCTGCTCGCGCTCCCCGCGGAGACGCCGACCGTCGACATCCACTGCGTGACCGCCTGGTCGAAGCTCGACACCGACTGGAACGGCATCTCGATTCACACGCTCATGGAGGGACTGGAGACCGAGGCGGAGTACGTGAGCGCGTGGTGCGACGACGGTTATGGGACCAACCTGCCGCTCGACGACGTGACCGGCGGCCGGGCATGGATCGCGTACAAGTTCGACGGCGACCCGCTCGAGCCGGGCACGGCGGCCCGGCCCGACTGCTGGTCCCGCACCTGTACTTCTGGAAGAGCGCCAAGTGCGTGCGCGGACTGGAGCTGCTGGACGAGGACCGCCCGGGGTTCTGGAAGGCCGCCGGCTACCACAACTACGGCGACCCATGGACGGAGCAGCGCTATGAGGGTGACTGAACACCCATCAGGCCGACCGCGGGCCAAGGAGACACCATGACGCACGACCAGATCGTCGCCGCGCTCCGGCGCGGCTACCAGCTCGACGACGCGCGAGAATCACGACGAGGCTGCTACCCGATCCGCAAACCCGCGCCGCGCGAGACAGCTAGGCCAATGGCGGTCGATCCGCCTGCCCTCAGGCAACTGCCGCGCGAACCGGGGCTTCCCGAGGAGTGAGTTCACGCGGTGATCAGCTGTGAGCCGGAGCTTGACAGCACGTTCGTCAGTTCGCGGCGCGAGTGGATCCCGAGCTTCATGAACGCGTTGCGCAGATGCCACTCCACGGTGCGCGGGCTGAGGAAGAGCCGGCCACCGATGTCCGTATTCGATAGGCCCTCGCGGGCCAGACGCGCGATCAGGCCCTCCTGGGCGGTGAGAACGTCGCGCGTCGCGGCGGTCCGCGCACGCACCTTCTCGCCGGTCGCAAGCAGCTCACTCCTGGCTCGGTCGGAGAATGCGTCCATCCCGATCGACACGAACTGGCCGTGGGCGGCACGAAGTTGGACACGTGCGTCGACCCGGCGGTTCTCGCGGCGCAGCCACTCCCCGTAGAGGAGATGGGCCCGGGCGAGCTCGGGACGCCGGCGGACCGTTGCCAATCTCTCGACCGCCTCGCGATACAGGCGCTCGGCGCCCTCACCCTTGCTCAAGAGTGCCCGGCAGCGCGCTTGCATTCCACGGCCCCAGTCGGTGTCGGAGGGAGCGGTGGCCGTCGTCACCTGCGCGAGCGCACCGGCCGCGATGTCGGGTTCCCCGGTGCGGACCGCCGCTTCGATCAGCTCAGTCGATGCCCAGGAGGAGAACTGGAGCTGCGGCGTCTCCGCGGCTGCTCGTTGGGCCGAGGCGAGCGCCCGGTCGTAGTGCCCCAGTCCGTTGAACAGAATTGCGCTCACCCACTCGGCCCACTGAACGCTGAGCCCCTGACCGCCTGTCTCGGCATCCCGGATTGTGGACTCGATCAACGGCAAGGCGTCCTCTTGACCTTGCAACGCGGACAGCAATAGCTGGGCATAGGGTGCGATGTCGGTTCCAGTCGCCTTCTGGATCGCTGCGGCCTCGGCGATCGCGACGGAAGCAGCGCCAAAGTCCCCGAACCACGCGCAGAGGATTCCCCAGTCGGCCAGGTCGATCGGGAGCCTGGCCAGCGCGCCCGCGTCGCGAGCCTCCTTGAGATTGCGCGCGCTGATGGCATGCCAGCTCTCCTCATCCCAGAGGAGGTTGGGCAGGTTCGTCGTCAGCCAGCCCCAGCGGAAATTCTCCTGGGCCGGTGACGCTTCGTCCGCGAACGTGGCCGTTGCCCGTCTGAGCAGTGGCGCGGCCGCCGCATGTCCTTCCGTGAAGAGGGTGGTCAGGCCATCGAGCAGCAGATCGGACGGACGGAGCGGGCGGGTCGGCCGTGGAGCCGATGTGGCGGCACGGGAAACCTCCACCAAGCTGCCAGCGGCGGCGAAGCGACCGGCGAACATCGCAGCTCCCCACGCGTCGAGGTAGGTCTCGCGCGCAAGCTCGGGGTCGAGCCGCTCGAGGCGCTGGGCAGCGTTCAAGAGCAGCGGCGGCGCTGCGCTTCCCATGCTCGAGGCAAACGCGATCTGGCCGCGCAGCAGCTCCACCTGCGCCTGCTGCAACTCGTCCGGCGTCGACTCCTGGACCAACGCCAGAAGCTCGAGCGCGCCCTCATAGATGCCGGCGTGCAAGCTCGCTTGGGCGGCGGCAAGCGCACGCCGCACCCGCTGCTTCGGATCGCTCGACAGGACGACAGCGCGATGCAGGAACGCCGCTGCCGCAGCGAGGCCGCCGCGTGCCTGCGCGCGGCCGGCGGACTGCTCGAGCGCCGCGGCGACCGGCTCGCTCGGCCCCGCTGCGGCCGTGGCGAGATGCCACGCGCGACGGTCGGGGTCGACGCTGGGGTCGGTCGCCTCTGCCAGGGCCAGATGGACCTCCCGTCGTTGCTCTCTGGTCGCTGCTCGGTAGACGGCCGAGCGCACCAGCGGATGACGGAAGGTCACGCGCTCTTCGAGGGTGAGCAACCCGTCTGTCTCCGCGTCCACGGCCGAGGCCGCGATCCCGAGTTGTCGGGAGGCAGCCAGCAGCAGCAGCGGATCGCCGACCGGCTCAGCCGCCGCGATCAGCAGCACACGTCGCGCGACGTCGGAGAGCGTCTCAACCCGACGGACGAAGCTCTCCTCGATCCGTCCGGCGAGCCCCTGCGCCTCGACGAGGCCGAAGCCGCCCGCCAGCTGCCGTGCCGTCAAGCCTCGCGGGAGCTCCAGCAACGCCAGCGGATTACCGTGGGTCTCGGCGATGATCCGGTCCCGGACCCGCTCATCGAGCTTGAACCGCACCGCCGAGCTCAGCAGCGCGCGGGCATCTGCATTCCGCACGCCGTTCACCTCCAGCTCGGACACGTGCAGAAGCTCCTCGCAGGGCTCGCGCGCGGCGAACACGATCGCGACCGGCTCCGCCAGCAGGCGACGCGCAACGAACGCAAAGGTCAGCGCCGACGCGTGATCCAGCCACTGCGCGTCATCGATCACACACAGCAGCGGACGCTTCTCGGCCACGTCCGAGAACAGACTCAACGCCGCCAACCCGACGCGGAACCGATCCGGCACCTCGCCGGTGGCCAAGCCGAACACGATCTCCATGGCCTGCCGCTGCGGCGCCGGGAGCCTCTCGAGCCCGTCGAGCAAGGGCCCGCACAGCTGATGCAGACTGGCGAAGGCCAGCTCCATGTCCGACTGGACCCCCACCGCCCGGACGACGGTTGCATCCGGCGCCGACGCGACCAGGTATTCCAACAGCGCCGTCTTCCCGATCCCGGCCTCGCCCCGGAGCACCAACGACCGGCTCTCACCGCGCCGGATCGCCGCGACCAGGTCATCCAGCAGCGCGCATTCGCTCGCCCGACCTCGCAGGCGCCCACCCGGATAAGTGGTGCGAGCGGCGGCGGTGATGGTCGCCACGGTCCGGCTACTGAGCGTCGCCTTCTCGGGTGCGCTCACGCGCAGCCTCTCTAGTCGGGACGTACTGCTCGGAGACTCCGACACTACGCCCTCGTCAAGACCGCGTGGAGTTCTTTGGAGTCGACGTAGAACTGGGGTGGGTATCTGACCAGGGTCGGTCCCCGTGCGACTACGGGCGCGACCGATGGCTACCGGTGCGACGGTGTCCGGCATGCTCACCACCTCACAACTCACCCCGGCGCAACGCCGCATCCGCGAGTCCATTCGCACGCGGCCCCCCGACCTCCAGCTCCGCGCGCAGCACCATCACTTCGAGCTCCCGCGCGTCCACGAGTCGATCCTCAGGGTTCCCGGTCGAACCCTGGAGCCTGGTTGATCCGCGTCCTCGAGGAGGATGACGATGCGCGCCGGCGATGGGTCGGCGAGCGTGGGTCTCCAGGTCGCGTGTCGGTGTTCGCCATCACCATCCCCCGTAGTCGTCGCGTCGAACCCGCGTAGGTCACTGATGGTGCCCCCGGTCTGCGACCGCGAACTCGCAGCGGCCGCGCCGGTTGACTCGGACGACGACGCTCGGGCCCGGCACTCTTCTTGGGTTGACTTGTCCGGATGAGTGAGCGACCGACCTTCACGGTCGAGTACATCGAGCCGGTGGACGCGGAGCCGCTTCCCGACGAGTTCTCGGCGCCACGGCTACGGCGCTCCTTGGTCCTGTTGACGGCCGTCGTGATCGCGGTCACGGCGGCGATCGTGCTCCTGCCTGGCCTGGGCTCGTTGCGGAACAGCTTCATGGGTGCCCAGCCCGAATGGCTCGTGCTGGCCGCGGTGCTCCAGCTCGGGTCCTGCGCGGGCTATGTTCTCGTGTTCCGGGGCGTGTTCTGCCGGCGCATGAGCTGGCGTACCAGCACGGAGATCGGGCTGTCCGAGCTGGCGGCGAACTCGGTGTTCTCGATCGGTGGTGCGGGCGGGCTCGCCCTTGGTGCGTGGATCCTGCGGCGCGGCGGACTCCCTGGCTCGTTCATCGCGCGGCGCACGGTGGCGTTCTTCCTGTTGACGAGTCTCGCGAACGTAGGCTTCCTCGCGCTCGGCGGGTTGGCGCTGGCCACCGGTGTCCTGAGCGGGTCGCCCGGGCTGGTGTTCGGGCTCGTTCCCGCGGTCGTCGCGGTGGCGGCGGTCGCGCTCGCCCTGGCGGCGCGGCAGCTGGCCGGCGTGCTGGCGCGGCGCTCGATGCGCGCTCGGCTCGCCGCGGCCGCGCGCGTGGCCGCCGACGGGGTGGACGAGGCGCTGCGACTGTTGCGGGCGGCCGATCCGGCGATCGCGCTCGGCGCCGCCGGCTATCTGCTCTTCGACGTGGCGATGCTGGGCGTCTGCTTCGCCGCGTTCGGCAACGACGTCCCACCGGCCGCCGTGCTGCTCGTCGCCTACATCGTCGGCCAGCTCGGGAGCCTGATCCCGATCCCGGGCGGGATCGGCGGCGTCGACGCCGGCCTGATCGGCACGCTCGTGCTCTACGGCGTCGACGCGACCGACGCAGCCGTGGCGGTGATTGCCTACCGCGGGCTGCTGCTTGCCATCCCCGCGGTGCTCGGCCTGCCAGCCCTCGCGGTCCTGCGTCGCCGACTTCGCGCTGAGACGCACGACATCGCGGCCTGCGCGCCCGGCGAGTCGGTCGAGGTGCTGGGCCGCGGCCGCGTGCGGCGCGCGGGAGTACAACCGCGGCCGGTGGGCTCAACGAGCGAGCGCGCGTCCGACCAGCCATGACACTCGGACGCTGGCGATCGAATCGACCCCGCGAGTCCCGGCCCTTCGCGGCGCTATGCAAGTCAGGAGACGCGCGACCGAACTCCATCCGTACGCGCGCGCGGCCGAGATGGTCACCACGTCCAGCGACTGCGCGCAGCGCAGCGAAAACCCAGGGAGTGAACCCAGGGCTTCGACGGGTGCGACGGGCACACGAGACGGCGAGACTGCGATCACGCAAAACGCGTGACGCCGAGCGTGGCGAAAACCTGTCCACGGAGACGAAATGAAAGCCAAGACCCAGTCCCAGGCTCCCGATCACGAATCGGCCACGCGTCGGTTTCCTCTCGCCCTGTTCATCGTCGCCGAACTGCTCTGCACCGGAGCGCTCGTCGCCGCGGCGATTCTCTGGATGTAGGACCCAGCCAGGTCGCTCCCGTCGCGAGGCGGGGATGGGTGGCTCGTGGCTCGTGGCTCAGGGCGGAGGCGGCATCGTCGGTAAGCCGCCCTCCGTCCGCCGACGGCGAGATCATCCGCGGAGGACATCACCGCCTCCCGGCGCATGCGGAATAGATGCGGAATAACCGGCGCGTCGAATACGGCTGAACAAACATCAGCAAAGCACGGCACAGAGCCAACTCGGAGTGAAGGCGGCCTAGAGCCTCGTAATGAAGGGCCGACTGGTTCGGGTCCGGTCGGCGGATCTCGCTTTATGAGGCGGAATCCGGCTCGACGTGGCGGCCGCGTCCTCGTCCTCGGGTGTCGCAGTAGAGGAGATATGCGCGCCTCACGCGCCCACCTGACTACCCCTCGGCCGTCATGCGCTCGTGGCGCGCGCGCCCACGTCGCTCGCGACGCTCTTCACGCTCGAGTCCTGACGGCTCCTCTCCTGACTTTCTGGCGAGTTTTTGGCGAGTTGGGGCGCGAGATTTGGCTTTCTAGAGCGGCTACGGAACCGAAGGTCACAGGTTCGAATCCTGTCGGGCGCGCTACACGAACCCCAGTGCTATAGGGGATTTCCGGCTGGTGGCGAACGCCGCTGGGTGGCAACACCGGGGGCAACGGGGCAACAGTGAGCAAGTTGCCCCTCGAGCGGACCGATGCGCCGGGCATCTACCGGCGTGGTTTGACGTACGTGGTGGTTTACCGCGTCGCGGGTCGTCAGCGCAAGCAGTACGCCCGCACTCTGGCCGAGGCTCGGGCGATCAAGTTGGAGCGCGATGGCGAGGCGCGGGCGTTGCGCCGCGGCGCGACGCTGCACGGGGTCAGCCTTGCGTGGCTTGATCGCTACGCCTGCAGCGGGCGAGACAGCGTGCGCGCGAACACGCGCCGCGAGTACCGTCGCCTGCTGGTCAACTTCGCGCTGGCCTACCTGGATCGCGAGGTCCGGGTGCGCGATCTCGATCGCGCCGCTGTGCAGCAGTTCGTGAATTGGCTGACGACGCGACCGGGCCGGTCCGGGCGGCTGTGCGACCGCTCGATCGCCAACGCGCTGCGCCGCTGCGGCTGGCGCTTGACGCGGCGGTCGCCTAAGGGCTGCTTACTGCCAACCCGTCTGAGCAGGTCGTGCTGCCGCGGCGGCGGGCTGGTCGCGCATGGTCCACGCGCGAGCGACGCTTTCTGACGCGGGCCGAGCTCGTGCGCCTGCTCGACGAGGTCCCAGTGAAGTGGCGGCCGTTGTTCGAGCTGCTGGCCGCGACCGGGCTGCGGATCTCCGAGGCGATCGGGCTGCGCTGGAGCGACTCGTGCATGACGGTCCGGCACCGCGTCTGCACGTTCGGCGCGCGCGGCAGATCAACCGCTGCCGCCGAGTATTCGCGAGCTGCGCGTCGGTGCTCCGATCGTCGGCCGCACTGGAGCAAACGAGACTCCGGGTGCTTCCGAGTGCAGGCGAGAGCGCTACCGACGCCAGGGACGACGACGCGTGTGGTCGCGGCACTCGTTTGTCAGCGGCGGGATGCGACGCCTGCCTTGCCGACGGCAGGGCGAGCGCCGGTCGTGTCCGAGATTGTCCTTCTCGGAACACCCGAACAGCGTCCCGCAAGTGCTCCCTGAGCGGGACGCTTCACCGCTGCTCGCGACCCAGCGGTCGGTAGGGCGGTCCGGCTGCGTCGAGTGGGCTTGACGGACGGCGCGTCAAGGCGCTGTCGATGCTCTCTCGGCGTCGGTGGTGGCGGCCAGGCTGCCGAGGAGAGTGAGCGCGTCGGCGGTCCGGGTGCCGGGATCGGCGGTGTAGGTGAAGATGGTCAGGTCGGTGTCGAAGACGACTTGGAGGCGCTCGTAGTTGAGCTCGAGGTCGCCGACCTGCGCGTGGTGGAAGTGCTTGACGCCGCTGATGTGGAAGCGGACGTCGTGGCGGGCCCAAAGCTGGCGGAACTCGTCGCTGCGGGTCGAGAGCTCGCCGACGAGGTCGCTGAGGTCGCGGTCGTACGGGTTGTGGCCGGCGGCCGAGCGCAGGCTGGCGACGACGTCACGGGCGATGCGGTCCCAGTCGAGGTAGAAGTCCCGGGCGCGGGGGTCGAGGAAGACGAAGCGCGCGGCGTTCGGGCGGTCGTGGCCGTCGAACATCTCCATGTACAGCGCCCGGCCCAGCGTGTTGGCGCCGAGGATGTCGAGCCGGTGGTTGCCGATGTGCGCGGCGGCGCCGGTCATCGCATCCAGGAGTTGCTGCACGGAGGGGCGGATGCGCTGTTTGGCCGGTCGGCGGCGCGGCGGCGGCCCGATGGGCCGGCTGGCGCGTGCGAGGTCGAAGAGGTGCGCGCGCTCAGCGTCGTCGAGCTGCAGCGCGCGCGCCAGCGCGTCCAGCACGCTGTCGGAGGCTCCGGCGAGGTCGCCGCGCTCCAGGCGCGTGTAATAGGGGGCGCTCACGCCGGCGAGGACGGCGACTTCTTCGCGGCGCAGTCCAGGGACCCGGCGGGTGCCGTAGGTGGGCAGGCCGACGTCGGCGGCCTTGAGCTTGGCTCGGCGGGAGGTGAGGAACTCGCGGATCTCGCTGCGCGCATCCATCGCCCCACCAGCGTAGACCCGCTCCTGCCAGCGTGGGGGACCCTGCCAGGGTCACCTTCACAGGGTCTCTCAGACCGCGCGGATCGGTGCTTGGCTGGAGGCCATGCGAGCCACCGTCATGTACGCCGCCGGCGACGTCCGCGTCCAGGACGTGCCCGACGCGGCGATCGTCGAACCCACCGATGCGATCGTCCGCGTCACCCGGGCATGCATCTGCGGCAGCGACCTGTGGCCGTACGCCTCGA
>Ga0299914_10004018_pt1 | contig 10516 bp, 10 predicted proteins | sample RVTome_10_FD_201361 | JGI IMG/M metagenome (GOLD analysis project Ga0299914, IMG submission 201361) | Soil microbial communities from uranium-contaminated site in the Upper Colorado River Basin, Wyoming, United States - RVT153D57 (version 2) ... | reverse complement strand
GATCGTCGGCGATTACTTCATTACGAAACTCGGTCAGGGGTGTGTCGAGTGACCGTCGACGATGCTGCTGCGAGTGACCGACGTCATCGAGTCCGCGCCGTAATGCGCGGCGGGGCGAAGGTCCGATTCCTGGAGCTGTTCTTCGACCTGGTGTTCGTGCTGGCGTTCACCCAGTGCACTGCGCTGATGGTCGCTCAGCCCTCGTTTCAGGGCATCGCGCGCGGGTTGATGGTGCTTGCCGTCCTGTGGTGGTCGTGGGCCGGCTTCGCGTGGCTGACAAGTGTGATCGACCCCGAGGAGGGCCCGATCCGGATCGCGATGTTCGGCGCGATGGGCGCGTTGCTCGTGGTGGCCTTGGCTGTTCCCGATGCCTTCGGTGATCTCGGGTTGATGTTCGCGATCGCCTACGGCTTCGTGCGGGTCGCACACCTCGTGCTCTTCGTGCTCGCCAGCCAAGACGCACCAGATCTGCGCTACTCGGTCACCGCTCTCGCGGTGAGTTCGCTCATCGGGATAACCCTGCTGACGACGGCCTCGTTCCTGGACGGCTTCGCGCAGGGGGCGATGTGGGCCCTGGCCATCTTGATCGACTTCGGCGGCCCGGCGATCTTCGGCGTGGCTGGCTGGAAGCTCGTCCCGGCACACTTCGCCGAGCGGCACGGCCTGATCATCATCTTGGCCCTCGGGGAATCCATCGTCGTCCTCGGGGTCGGGGCAGACGTCGGGACGAGCGCGCCGGTGCTCACCGCAGCCGTGCTCGGGGTTGCGCTCGCGTCGGCGCTGTGGTGGGTGTACTTCGACGTCGTCGCCCTCGTCACGGAACGACGATTGACCCGCGCCGCGGAGGGACGCGAACGCAACGCACTCGCCCGTGACTCGTATTCCTACCTGCACTTTCCCATGGCGGCCGGCATCGTGCTGGTCGCCGTGGGGTTGGAGAACACCCTCCACCACGTCGACGAACCATTAAGCAGGGTTGCGGCATTCGCCCTGCTCGGCGGAGTGGCGCTGTATTTGCTGGCGCATGTCGCGTTGCGGCTCCGGAACGCTCACTCGGTCAACTGGCAGCGCCTCGGGCTCGCGGTCGTTTTGGTGGCTGCCGTGCCTGCTGTCGGCGATGTCCCGTCGCTCTACACGCTGGCGGGTGTGGTCGCGTTGCTGTGGATCATGGTGGCGTACGAGACGTCGAGCTACGGCGAGGAACGGACCCTCCTGCGCGGGCGTGCGGCGCAGGGCTCTTGAAGGGTTGCCCGTCAGGCGGGTAACCGAAGCAGCCCGTCGACCACAGTGACGAGATCGGGCCCGGTGACGTCCGGCGGCGCGAACACGCGCGGGTACTCGTCCTCGAGCCGGCTTACCCATCCGGTGACGAGCCCGGCCTCGTGGGCGCCGTGGGTGTCCCACGCGTGGGCGGCAACCAGGGCGACGCGGTCCGGCTGCACATTCGAGCTCGTGGCGGCGTGCCGGTATATCTCGGGTGCGGGTTTCCACCGCTGAATGTCGTCGACCGACAGCACCTGCTCGATGTCCTCGTCGATGCCCGCGCGGCGAAGCAGCGCCGATGTGGTGGCTGCTGAACCATTGGTCAGCGTGACCATCCGGATGCCGGCATCCCGCAGCCGCCCTACCGCGGGCACGACGTCCGGGTGCGGGTCGAGCTCTGGAAACCCGGCCAGGACAGCCTGGACCTGCGCATCGGTCAGGGGTGTTCTCGCGCTCGAGCGCAGAGCTGCGGCCGCGAACTCCCCGAACGGGCGGTAGCCGCCACTCGCCACAACCGCGAACGCGTCGCGAAGGAGCCTGGCGAACCACTGCTCGAGCAGGTGGCCGGGTAGGCCGGCGTCGATAAGTCGATGCCGGATCGGCTCGAGCGGGAACAGCGTCTCGATGACGTCGAACGCGATTACGAGGGGACGTCTGGCCATTCGCTGATCGTGCTACGAGATGCACGATGGGGCAACACGGCTGCACCGGTCAGGCGCGGAGCTCGCGCGATGCATACGCGACGGCCTCGGCCCGGTTGCGCAGCCCGAGCTTGGCCAGGATGCTGCTGACGTGGTGCGCCGCGGTCTTGCGGCTGATGTACAGGCGGGTCGCTATCTCGGGGTTGGTCAGGCCGCGGCCCACCAGTTGCAGCACCTCCTGTTCCCGCCGGGTCAGAGTGCCCACGTTCTTGGGTCCGGCCCTCGCCGGTGCGCCGAGCCCGCGCAAGAACGCGGCGGCGCGATCAGCATCTCGCGTGGCGCCAAGCTGCTCGAACACCGTGAGGGCGCGCTGACCCTCGGCGACGGCGAGCTCCGGGTTGGCGATCGCCAGCGCGCGCGCCAGGTCAAGGCGAGCGCAGGCGGCGTCCAGCGGCAGGTCGAGCTCGGTGAACGCCCGCACCGCGATCTCGAGCTCCGCCGAGGCCTCAGCCGAACGCCCCCTTGTGGTCGACACGTGCGCGCGAGCCAGCGCCGCCACCGCGGAGGCGTGCGGTCGGCCGGACTGGTCGGCGACGTGCGTCAACTGGTCGGCCGCGTCGGTGGCCGAGTCGAGATTTCCGATAGCGAGGTACGCGTCCACCAGTAGCCCCAGAGTGGTCGCCAGCTCGATGTGCCGATGGCCGAGGTCGGCCCGGTGCCGCTCCAAGATCGCGGCCGCGGTGCCGGCCTCGCCTCGGGCCAGGCACACGGCTGCGGCCGGCAGCGGGACGCCGGCTGCCCCGTCGAACTGGGCCAGCAGCGCTTCGGCCTCTTCGAACCGGCCCTGACGGACGCGCAGTTCTGCGAGTCGGGCGGCCGCTTCGGCGCGGGGACCAGGCCCGGCGTCTTCGGCCATGTCCAGCGCGGCTCTCAGCTCGACATCCGCCCGGTCCCAGTGGCCCTTCTCCACCAACACGCTGCCGTAGTGGACGCGGCACCGTGCATACAGGAACGGGCTGCCGTACCGGTGCATGAACTCGTCCGCGACGCGGCACCATTGGGCGGCGCGGTAGAGATCGCCGGCGAGACTGCATCCGACGAGCATGTCGCAGCTGGCGAACACTACCGTGTCCAACCGGTGGTACTCGCCGGCCAGCGTCGCCGCCATCGCCTCGTCAAGCAACGCAAGGCCATCGTCCACCTCGCCGACAACCACCATGGCCAGACCGAGATCGGCCAAGGCCACCAGCTCTAGATCGGCATCTTCGCTGGTCCGGGCGAACTCGATGGCGAGCTTCAGCAGCCGGCAGGCCTTCTCGTGATGGCCGGACAGGAACGCGCGCAGCAGCCAGAGCCAGCCTTGTAGGGTGTTGGGTTCGAGCGCCGCTGTGACCCGCTCGGCACGTGCCAGCCAGCCACGGGCCGCCGGTTCGTTGCCGAGGTTCACCACGTAGCTGATCGCGAGATCCACCGCCATCCGACCGGCGGCGGTCACGTCCCCTGATCTCCGGAGCAGAACGAAGGCGCGCTCACGATGGCGCACGCTCGGCTTTGCCTCGCATAGCCACCAGAGCGCCTCACCGAGCCCGGCCAGCGCCTCGGCGGATTCGCGCTGAGTCAATGCCGCATCGAACGCGTCCCGAGCGTCAGCCCACCGGCCGTCCCGAAGGGCGAGCCGGCCGGCCGCAACCGCTGCTGCCGCACTGGGCGGCGGGGTCGCGTCAGGAGTGCCGGCCGTGTCCGGGCTGGACATGCCCCAATCATGGACCGATATTTGACCGGTGAATGGGTCAGCTGCCCGATGCTCCCGGCCGGCATCGGACCGATCCTTGCTTCGGAGGTGTCGACATGACCAGTTCCAAGGAGTCTTTCCAGCTGTCTGTCGAGCAGGCCGAAGCGTACGAGGCGATGTTCGTACCCGCGCTGTTCGAGGAGTGGGCCGGCCCGTTGGTTGACGCGGCGGGGGTCAGGACCGGTCAGCGAGTGCTCGACGTGGCGTGCGGCACGGGTGTCGTCGCCAGGATCGCAGCCGATCGGGTTGGTGGTGGCGGCTCGGTGGTAGGCGTCGACATCAACGACGGCATGCTCGCGGTGGCCCGGCGGCTGCGTCCCGCCATCGATTGGCAGCGGGCCGATGCGGCCGGGCTGCCGTTCGCCGACGACTCATTCGACGTCGTCCTCTGCCAAGCGGCGCTGATGTTCTTCGCGGACCGGGTCGCGGCGCTGCGGGAGATGGCGCGCGTCGCGGTGCCAGATGGGACGATCGGGCTACAGGTGTGGGCCGGCCTTGACCAGCAGGCCGGATACGGGCCGTTGACGGCCATCGTCGCGCGCCATGCGGGCGCGGAGGCGGTCGACCTGCTCGGCTCGTACTGGGTGCTGGGTGATCTGGAGTTCGCGTCGCAACTTGCCGCCGCGGCGGCAATGCGGGTGGTGCAGGCGCAGACGCGGACGGGCGTGGCCAGGTTCGGCTCGGTCGACGACCTGGTGGCGACAGAGGTCAGGAGCACACCGCTGATGGACCGGATCAATGACGCCATCTACCAGCGCATCGTCGACGACGCGCGAGCCGAGCTCGCACGGTTCGTGACGCGATCGGGCCAGGTGGAGCTGCCCATCACCGGTCACCTGATCACTGCCACGCCAGCGTGACGATCACTCGGATCAGGCGGCGTCTTGCAGGCGTGGCGCGATGGTCGTCCAGAACTCATCGACGCGCTCCTTGCCTTGGCCGGGCCAGCTGCAGATGATGTAGTCCACGCCGTTGCTGCGCAGACGCTCGGCGTTCGCCCTTACCTCGGCCAATGACTCCGACAGCGACAGCGACGCTGCTCGCCCGATCGAGCGCGGATCACGGCCGGCCTGCTCGGCGAGTCGGTCGAGCTCGGCGGAAAGCTCGCGATACGAGCCGTGCGTGTTGGTGTGCCACACGTCGGCGTAGCGGGCGACAAGCGGCAGCGTCCGCTTTCGTCCAGATCCGCCCACCCAGATCGGCGGCCGTGGCCGCTGCACAGGCACGGGGCGCAGTTGGGCACCGTCCAGGCTCACCCGCCTGCCGGTGTACGAGACCACGTCCCCGGTGAACAGCCGAGTGGCGATCTCCAGCTGATCTTCGAGCAAGTCGAACCGCTCCCCGACGGGCGGAAACTCGATGCCGAGCCGGCGATGCTCCGGCTCGTACCAGGCCGCTCCCAAACCGAGGTCCAACCGCCCCCTGCTGGCGTGGTCGATCGTCACGGCTTGCGCCGTCATCACAGCGGGGTGCCGGTATGTCACTCCGGCGACGAGCAGGCCGAGCCTGATCCGTGTAGTCATGCCGGCCAGCGCGGCCAATGTGGTCATACCCTCGAAACAGTTGCCCGGCCCGTCGCCGTACATCGGCCCGAAGTGGTCAAACCCCCACGCGCCGGTGAAACCGAGATCTTCGCCGAACCTGACGCGGTCGACTACCTCGTCGAACTCCAGCCGCTGTTGTGCGACGTCCAAGCCGAACTCCATCGAAACCCTCCTCGTCGATCTACGGTCCCCATCGTGCCAGCTGGGGAGATTCGGGCGGCGAGCGTCGGCTGCTCGCCAACGCACTTGCCAACGCGGTCGGGGTTCGTCTAGCGTTAATTCAACGCTTGGTGAATAAGGAGACTTCCATGGTGAGCGCCGTCGAGATTCGCGACCTGGTCGTAGAGCGGGGTACCCAAGAGGTGCTGCACAACGTCAGTGCGGAAATCCGGCGCGGTGTCGTCACCGGTCTGCTGGGGCCGAGCGGGGCGGGCAAGACGACGCTGATGCGCGCCATTGTCGGCGTACAACTCGTCAAGTCCGGACAGGTGACCGTGCTAGGCCGACCGGCAGGCTCGCCAGAGTTGCGGCGCACGATGGGATACCTGACGCAGTCGCCGAGCGTCTACTCGGACCTCACGGTGCGCGAGAACGTGCGTTACTTCGCCTCGTTGTATGGCCTCGGAGCCGACGAGACCGACCGCACGATCGTCAACGTCGGGCTGGAGGATCAAGCTAGACAACTGGTATCGACGCTGTCCGGCGGCCAGCGCAGCCGGGCGTCACTGGCGTGCGCGCTCGTCGGCCAGCCGGAGGTTGTCGTCCTGGACGAGCCCACGGTCGGGCAGGATCCCGTGCTACGCGACGAGTTGTGGCGACGTTTCCGCAAGCTGGCCGACGACGGCGCGACGCTGCTGGTGTCAAGTCACGTCATGGACGAGGCGAACCGGTGCGATCGGCTGCTGCTCATCCGCGACGGTTCGATCATCGCCGATGACACGCCGGCCGCGGTCAAGCAGGCGGCCGGCACGGACGATCTGGACGAGGCCTTCCTCCGGCTCGTTCGCGGGCGGGAAGCGGTAGATCAATGATGTCCGTGCGGATTCTTGCCAGCACGACTGAGCGAATACTGCGCCAGTTGCTGCACGATCGCCGCACGATCGCGCTGATGCTGGTTGTGCCGATCGTCCTGATGTCGCTGCTCTTCTTCATGTACGAAGACCAGGCAGCGGTGTTCAACCGGATCGCATTGATCATGCTGGGCGTCTTCCCATTCACGATCATGTTCCTGCTCACCAGCATTGCCGTGTTGCGGGAACGGACGTCCGGCACTCTCGAGCGGCTCTTCACCACGCCGATGGGCAAGCTGGACCTGCTGTTCGCATGCGGCATCGCCTTCGGTCTCGCCGCGGCCGTGCAGGCATCGGTTACCGCAGCGCTGGCCTACTTGTTGCTCGATCTCGACACCGCCGGTAGCGCGGGCTGGGTGATTCTCATCGCGGTGACCAACGCCGTGTTGGGAGTTGCGCTCGGGCTGTTCTTCAGTGCCTTCGCGCGCACCGAGTTCCAGGCCGTCCAGTTCATGCCGGTCGTCGTGCTTCCTCAGGTATTGCTCAGCGGCCTGTTCGTTGCGCGAGATCAGATGGCGGACTGGCTGGAGGCGATCAGCAACGTGTTCCCGATGACGTACGCCGTGGACGCCTTGATGGAGGTCGGCGCCAATGCCGAGACCACCGCCACCATGTGGCGCGACCTCGGCATCGTCGTCGGCGTCGTCGCCCTAGCTCTGGTTCTCGGCGCGGCGACCCTGCGCAGACGTACGCCGTAGCCTGTGGGCATGGCTCGCAGGGTCGGCCGCCGGCCCGGCCGGCAGGACACGCGCGGCGGGATTGTTGCCGCAGCCCGCGAGGTGTTCGCCGAGCGCGGGTACGACGGAGCCTCCATCCGGCAGATCGCTGCCAGCGCCGGTGTGGACCCGGCGCTGGTCCACCACTACTTCGGCACCAAGGAGCAGCTGTTCCTCGCGGTGGTGCAGCCGCCGGTCAGTCCCGCCGACCTGGTGCCGCGGATCGTGGCCGGTGACCCGGCTAAGCTCGGAGAGCGCCTCGTCACGACGTTCATCTCGATGTTCGAGAGCTCGGTCACCGCTCCGGCGTTCGAGGCGTTGCTTCGCGGCGCGTTCGCGAACCGGCTCTCAGGCACGTTGATTCGCGAATTCTTCGCCGTTCAGATCATCCGGCGCGTGGTGCGCGAACTGGACACCATGGTCGACGTGGCGGAGCTGCCGTTACGCGCGAACCTAGCCGCCAGTCAGCTCCTCGGACTGGCGGCCACCAGGTACATACTCAAGTTCGAACCGATCGCCACGGCGCCACGTGAGACCGTGATCGCCGCCGTCGCTCCAACGCTCCAGCGGTATCTCACCGGCGACATCGCCGGTTCTCGATGAACGGACGGCGTGCCTTGGGGTGGGCGTGGCGTCCTACCCACGGACTACGGTGGACCGTGTGACGAATCCGGATCACCGCATACAGATCGCCATTCAGGTCATCGAGACTCCGCGTCAGAGGGGCAGTTGATATGGCACAGCAGGTTGACGTCGTCGTGGTCGGAATGGGTGTCGGAGGTGAGGCGGTGGCCGGCCGGCTGGCCGAAGCCGGCCTGTCGGTGGTCGGCATCGAGAACCGGCTCGTGGGCGGGGAGTGCCCGTATTGGGGATGTGTGCCGACCAAGATGATGATCCGCGCGGCTAACCTGCTGGCCGAGGCGCGGCGCATCGAAGGCATGGCCGGACACGCTGAGGTGACGCCCGACTGGGCGCCGGTGGCTGCCCGCATCCGCGAGGAGGCCACCGACGACTGGAACGATCAGGTCGCGGTCGACAGGTTCACCAGCAAGGGCGGCACTCTCATCCGCGGTCGCGGCCGGCTGGCGGGGCAGAACCTGGTCGAGGTGGACGGCGAGCCAATCCAAGCGCGCCGGGGAGTGGTGCTCGCCACCGGCACCATCCCTGTCGTACCCCCGATCGACGGGCTCGAGCAGACCCCGTTCTGGACGAACCGTGACGCCGTCGAGGCCAAGTCGCTACCGACGACGCTGCTCGTCCTTGGCGGGGGCGCGATTGGACTGGAGGTGGCGCAGGCCTACGCACGGTTCGGTGTCGAGGTCACAGTCATCGAGGCGAGTGACCGGCTGCTGCCGGCCGAGGAGCCCGAGGCCTCGGCCCTGGTGGAAAAGGCGCTGGTCGCCGACGGCATCACGATCCGCACCGGCACCCGCGCTTCGGCGGTGCGGCACGACGGCGAACAGTTCACCGTCACCGCCGGCAACGATGGTGAGTTGACCGCTGAGAGGTTTCTCGTCGCCGTGGGACGGCGGGCCGAACTCGGAGACCTGGGACTCGAATCGGTCGGCCTCGACCCGGCCGCCAAAGCCGTCAAGGTCGACGAGCACATGCGCGCCGGCGACGGTCTCTGGGCGGTCGGTGACGTGACGGGGCACGGCGCCTTCACCCACGTTGCCATGTACCAGTCGGCGATCGCGGCGCGCGACATCCTCGGCGAGGCCGGCCCACCGGCCGACTACAGGGCGCTGCCGCGGGTCACCTTCACCGATCCCGAGGTGGGTACCGTCGGCATGACCGAAGCCGATGCACGGGCCAAGGGCGTGCGGACCGAGGTAGGTATCGGACAGGTTCCGTCGTCGGCGCGCGGCTGGATCCACAAGACCGGCAACGAGGGGTTCATCAAGCTCGTCGCCGACACTGAACACGGCGTGCTCGTCGGGGCGACGTCGGCCGGTCCGGTCGGTGGCGAGGTGCTCTCTGCGTTGGCGGTGGCCGTGCACGCGCGGGTTCCGGTCGGCGCGCTGCGCCACATGATCTACGCGTACCCGACGTTCCATCGAGGCATCGAGGACGCGCTGCGCGACCTCGGTTAGCCGCACTACCGACGCGACCAGCCACGCTCGTCTTCGGTGAGCCCACCCCAGATGCCGTGCCGTTCCGGCCGCTCGCGGGCGGCCAGCCGGCACTCCCGGCTCACCGGGCACTCGGCGCAGATCTGTTTGGCGGTCTCCTCCTTGTCCCGGAGGGCCTGGCCGCGGCCCTCTGGGTAGAAGACGTCGGTGTCAGTCCCGCGGCACGCGGCCAGTGCCCGCCAGCCGTCCCGCAGACGGTAGGGATGGTCGGCCGGCCTGTCGCGCAGCCCAGGTAGCGCGGTCATCGGTGAATCCCCCCAAGTGCCGTCCAGCGAGCGAAAGCCGGAGCACCCGATGCGCGCCGATGCCCCGCCAGATCTCAAACAGAGTGCGCTCAGATCCGCAGGCTGTGGAGAGTCGCGACCGAGGTTGACCCGGAGAGCCGACCACCGATCGGCCAACCGGACGATGGGGAAGGGGCCGAACGGCCTCTTGACGCCTAATCAGTCACACCACGGCAGCACAGGCTTGAGGACATCGCACATCCACGGCGACGGCGGTGGCCGGCCGGGGTCGTCGTTGCCTCGGCTGTCGTCCGAACTACGCGTGGTCGAATCGGAGTCGGATCCGCGCGTACGAGCAGGCTCCGCCGGCTCCTCGCCGGACCGATTCGCCGGCCGCGACCCAGGCTGTTCGGACGTCGACGGTTGGTCCTCGACCGCTGCGTCCGTCGGCGGGCTGGACTCGGCCGTTGGCTGAGTGGCCGGGTCAGGCTCCGAGGTCGGCTCGCCGGTAAGGCCGGACGGCTCGAGCGGTGTTCCGGGCGGCTCAGGGGCAGTCAGATCCACCGTCGGAGTACCCGCGGTGACCGCCTCGGTCTGCGCTGTACCCACCGGAGGGGCGCCAAGCTGGTCGTCCGGTCGAGAGGACGGGTCTATCGCCGAGATGGCGGCGAACGCGACCGCCGCGGCGGCCGCAGCCGACACCAGTGCTGTGGCTACAACCTGCACGAGCCGTGGGGGCCGACGGTGAGAGTCGGTGCCGGCTTCACCACCTGCCGATCCACCTGTCAGGGCGGCTCCGGCTGCCGAGTCTTCGCGGCTCGCCGTCCGAGCCAGCGCGGCCGCGCCGACCAGCGCCGTGGCGCTGGCCCCGCTTGCAGCGAACGTACCGAGCAGTGCGGGCACGAGAACACTTCGCACATCGGACACCAAGAGCAGCAGCTCGTCGCGCCGTTCTCGGCAATGGGCGCAGACGTCGAGGTGGTTCGCGACGGAGACGTCATCCTTCTGCGACAACGTCCGGCGGATGTACGCGGCCAGCCTCGGAACGTACGGCCGGCACAGCGGTGGAGTGCTCGCAGCCAGGTGAATCGCGAGGAACGCCTGCCTGAGCCCTTCGCGCGCGCGGTACGCAAG
>Ga0299914_10004017_pt1 | contig 10518 bp, 9 predicted proteins | sample RVTome_10_FD_201361 | JGI IMG/M metagenome (GOLD analysis project Ga0299914, IMG submission 201361) | Soil microbial communities from uranium-contaminated site in the Upper Colorado River Basin, Wyoming, United States - RVT153D57 (version 2) ... | reverse complement strand
CCGCCGACGTCCAGACCGAGCGTCTCCATCCACTCCAGGGCGGCCGGCACGTCTTCGGGGTCGACTCCAGACTTCTGCGGCTCGCGCCCGATGTTCACCTGGGCCAGCACGGGTGGGGGCAGCCCGCGCCCCTTCATCCAAGCCTTCCCCAGCGATCGTCGATCCATCGAATGGAGGAGATGGACCACCCCTCGCACCATCCTGGTCTTGTTCGACTGGAGAGAGCCCACGAAGTGCCATCTGATGTCTTCCGGCAGGGCGGCCGCCTTGTCAGCCAGCTCGCCGGCACGGTTCTCCCCGAAGTCGCGATGACCCTGTTCGTACACCGCCAGGACGTCGTCGACACTCATCGTCTTCGACACGGCGACCACGGTCACCTCGTCCGGCGATCGGCCGGACCCTGCTGCAGCGTCGGCGACACGCTTCATCACCTCGCGGTAGCTCATGCCAGCCAGACGATCGAGGCCAGACGTTCACTGGTCCCGTCGGCGCGATGACTGAACCATCCCGGATCATGCCGGGTGCAGCCATCTGCCTTCCATGTCTCCAGCCCGTCCAACTGGCCCGCCAGCACAGCAGGGAGGTCGACAGAGGTGGTACCCCACGATGTCACTGCCGCCCGGTCCGTGAACAGCTCGGCGACTTCAGGCCCCACCTCGAAACAACACGACCCAATGCCAGGGCCAACGGCCGCCCGGCGCGGGTCATTCCCGGATGCCGACATCTCCTCTCGCAGACGGGGGACGACACCCGAAACCGCGCCTCGCCAGCCGGCGTGGGCAACACCGACTGCGTCATCAGCGACGAGGGCCACTCCGAAGCAGTCTGCGGTGAAGATGGCGAGAGGGAGCCCGGGCTCGGTCGTCCAGAGGGCGTCGGCCTCACCGCGGTTGCCCGGTGCGGTCACGCGAACCACATGGTCGCCATGAACCTGACTCACCTCCGCCCACGCCTCGCTCACTTCGAGTCGGGAGGCGAGAGCGCCCCGCGCCGCGACATCGTTGCGGATGTCCCCGTCGGACCGCTCGCTGAAGGCCACCCCGATGAACCCGGGGGGTCTGATCATCCCTGGACGAAGCTCGGGATGTCGAGTGCGTCGTCGTCGAAGGCGGACATGCCGGCTTCCTCGGCGGCGCGGATCGGTGGCCGGTTGGGGCGACGACGCCCCTCGAACCCTGCCGCGATCACGGTGACCTTCATCTCCTCGCCGAGGTCGTCGTCGATGATGGCCCCGAAGATGATGTCAGCCTCACCGTCCGCGTGGTCCGACACGACGCGGGCCGCTTCGGTTGCCTCGTGCAACGTCATCGAGTTCGGTCCGGACACACTCAGCAACACGCCTTTCGCACCGTCCATCGACGCCTCCAGCATCGGCGACGCGATTGCTCGCTCTGCAGCCTGACGGGCCCGGTTCTCACCGGTGGCGCGCCCGATGCCCATGACCGCCGAGCCCGCGTCGGCCATGATCGTCCGCACGTCGGCGAAGTCGACGTTGATCAGGCCAGGGGTCGTGATCAGGTCGGTGATCCCGGTCACGCCGCTCATCAGCACCTCGTCGGCGAGACGGAACGTGTCCGCCATCGGGGCGGCGGGGTCACCGACGTCGAGAAGCCTGTCGTTCGGGATCACGATCAGCGTGTCAACGGCCTCTTTCATGGCATCGATGCCCTGTTCGGCGTGGACGGCGCGACGCCGACCCTCGAAACCGAACGGTCGGGTGACGACACCAACGGTCAGAGCTCCGACGGAGCGCGACACCTCGGCGACGACGGGTGCGCCACCGGTGCCGGTGCCACCGCCCTCCCCGGCGGTGATGAAGACCATGTCCGAGCCTTTGAGAACCTCCTCGAGCTCGGCCCGGTGCTCCTCGGCGGCTGCCCTCCCGATCTCGGGGTTGGCGCCGGCACCGAGACCGCGTGTCACCTCGCGGCCGATGTCGAGCTTGACGTCGGCATCACTCATCAGCAGCGCCTGGGCGTCTGTGTTGAGGGCGATGAACTCGACGCCGCGCACTCCCTGTTCGACCATGCGGTTGACGGCGTTGACACCGCCACCACCGATACCGACGACCTTTATCACGGCCAGATAACCGCCACTTCCGTTGCTCACAGACACCTCCAGGGATCAAAGACAAACTAAGGCTGAAGCAAAGGTTTACCGTTAGACATTGCCAAAGTAAACCCCGAAAGATTCACCCTCTAGTTGAGGTTTAAGAATCGTCATTTGTGTCCCCGGTGGCATTCTCCTCCCCTCCTTCGTCGCCACCGGTGGCTTCCGAAGCGGCATCACCCCCGTCAGATCCCTCCTCAGAGGGGGTCATGACGGCCGGATTGGTGGGGGCGATCATGACGAGAGTCGACCCCTCTGCGATGTTCTCCCCCAGGAGGGCCTCCAGGCTGAGGGCTTTCTCCGCCATGGCATCGGAGCGTCCGAGACGAACCCGGAACCCCGAAACCGTCGCCCACAGCTCTCCATCGTGACGCGTCACGACGGTGCCGTCGTGCCATCGATCGGGAAGCGCCTCTACGAACTCCAGGGCGCCGAGGAGATCACGCGACGTCTCGGCGTCCTGGTCTGCGATGCCTGGCATCTCGATTCGAGCCATCCCTTCACCGGGCTCGGGCTTGGAAGGGACGGCCACCCCGTCGATGGCGCGACGCGTCCAACCACCCCCGGTGCGCACCCAGGCTGCCGGCACCCGCTCTACGACCTCGACGACCACCGCATCCGGCCAATCGAGATCCACTCTGGCCTCGGCCACCCACGGGTCGGCGAGCAGAGCCGATTCGACCTCCGAGGCGCTGATCAGGATCATCGGCGTCCCGGCGGTGACTCGCGCGTCGGCGAGTATCGCGTTGCCGTCACTGGCATCGATGCCGGTTGCTGTGACCTGACCGACGCTCAACCACGGCGAGAAAAGGACCCAAACCGCCGCTCCAACGACCACCGCTATGGCGAGGAACTTGAGGAGACGACCGATGTTTCTCTTGGCCTTGTCTTCGGCGACCGTCTTGCGCCGCTCCATCAATCGGGGGTCGATACTCATTGCTCAAAACCGACGAACTGTATTTCGGGTTCAAGGATGGTCCCTGTGCGCTCGAATACGGTGTCTTTCACGAGCTGGACGAGTGCCAGGATGTCCTGAGAAGTGGCGTCCTGGCCGGCCACGAAGAAGTTCGCATGCTTCTCGGAGACCGAAACGTCACCGACACGGGTCCCTTTCAGCCCGAGACCCTCGATCAGCTCGCCGGCAGCGACGCCTGACGGGTTCTTGAACACACTCCCGGCATTGAGCGTGCCGCCCGGCTGATGCTCCTTCCTCCATCGGGTGATCTCCCGCATCTTCTCCTTGCCCTCGGCTGGGTCGCCGGGGACACCCAGGAACGTGGCCGAGACCACCAACTCGTTGGCCGCCACATTGGAGTGCCGATACGAGAAGTCGAATTCGGCGCAGTCACGCACTGCGGTGACCCCGCTCTGCAGATCGACGATCCGGGCGGACACGAGACGATCCTTGGTCTCGGCCCCGAAACACCCGGCGTTTTGACGGACCGCACCCCCGACCGAGCCGGGCACACCCACGAAGAACTCGAGGCCGAGTACACCCGCGTCGACCGCCTGTCGAGCGAGTCGGGGCAACGGCATGGCCCCACCGGCGACGACACGCGTCGACTCGACCGTCGCCGATGCGAATTCCCCCCCGAGCTTGATCACCAGACCGTCGAGACCGGAGTCGGCGACCACCAGGTTGGACCCACGGCCGAGGATGAGCAGCGGACGGCCCCTGGTCAGACCGCTGTCGATGAGAGCTGACAAGTCGTCGGTGTTGTCGATCTCGGCCAGATAGGTCGCCGGCCCGCCCGCCTTGTAGGTGGTCAGCGGTCCGAGAGGGACGTTTTCGCGAACGACGCCTTGGCCCAGGAGCTGGTCGGCTTCGGTCACGCCCGCGCTCCCAGGATCGGAGCCAGCTCACTGTGCAGGAGGGTGATGTCACCTGCACCCATACTCAGCACCAGGTCGCCCGGCTCGACCTTGGGAGCGAGAAACTCAGCCAGGTCGTAGCGACGGGGCACATAGTGAACGGTCCCGCCGGCCTCGCGGACGGCATCAGCCACCAGCTCGCCGGTTATCCCGGGCACGGGCTCCTCCCGGGCGCCGAAAACGTCTGTGACCACGACGACGTCCGCCTTCGCCAAGGCGAAACCGAACTCGCGGCTGAATCTCTGCGTGCGGGAGTACAGATGTGGCTGGAAGACGGCCCACAACCGACCGGTGGCCACACCCGAGGCCGCATCGATCACTGCGCTCACCTCGGTCGGATGGTGGGCATAGTCGTCGTAGAGAATCACGCCGTCGACGGTTCCCTTGTGCTCCCAGCGTCGGCCGACGCCGCGGAATGCGCCGATCCCGGCGGCCGCCTGCTCGAGGTCGTAGCCCAACTCGGCCAGCAGACCCATTGCCCCGGCGGCGTTGAGCGCCAGGTGACGACCGGGATGGGCAAGGGACACCTCGATCGACCCGCCCCTTCCGGTCAGGGTGAACTCGACTCCCTCGGGCCCGGTCGTCATCTGCACGATCGACCAATCCGCTGCCTCGTCGAACCCGTAGGTCACACTCCCCGCGGCCTCAGCCACCTCCCGGGCTCCGGGATCGTCGATGCAGGCCACCACCGGCCCGTCCACTCCTCGTGCCACATCGATGAAGCTCTCCACCAGATCGGCCGCCGACTCGAAGTGATCGACGTGCTCGTGCTCGACGTTGGTTACCACCAACCCATGGAGATAGAGGCTCTCGAAGGTCCGAAAGGCCTCGTCAGCCTCCAGGACGAGCAGGTCGGTCTCGCCGTAGTGACCGTTGGTGCTCAGGTCGAGGAGGTCACCCCCTATGACGAAAGAAGGGTCTTCGCCGATCTCGCGGAGCGCCGTCACCAACAACGCGGTGGTGGTCGTCTTCCCGTGGGTCCCGGTGGCGCCGATGGTGGGGATCTCGGATGTGAGCGCGGCCAGGAGCTCGGGACGACGCCACACCGTGATGCCGAGGTCGTGCGCCGCCACGAGCTCTTCGTCGAAGTCGGGCACTGCCGAGGAGGCAACCACCAGATCGGCACCAACCACCACATCTGGGTTGTGACCGGTGAACACGTCGACACCCAAGTCGGCGAGGGCCTGCAGGGAAGCCCCGCCCCGCAGGTCGGAGCCGGACAGTCCGTGACCCTTCGCCACCAACAGCTTGGCGATGGCGCTCATGCCCGCACCCCCGGCGCCGACGAGGTGGATCCGGCCTTCGGGCACGGTCACTTGGCTGCCTCGATCATGGTTCGGGCGATGGTACGGGCGGCATCCGGCTTGGCCATGTCACGGGTCGCGGCCGCCATCGCGTCCCGTCTGCCTGCGTCTGTCACCAGGTCGGCGACGACTTCGGCGAGGCTCGCCAGATCACCCTCTTCGACGATGACTGCCGCCCCGGCGCCTTCCAGAGCGCGGGCGTTGCCGCTCTGATGCCCACCCGAGCCGAACCGTCCCGGCACCAGGACCGAGGGAGTCCCCGTTGCCGTCAGTTCGGCCACCGCTCCCCCGGCTCGCGAGACAACCAGGTCTGTGACGGCGAAGAAGCGGTCCATTCGCTCCTCGAAGCCCACGCGATGCCACTCGACGTTCGCGGCTGCAGATCTCCCCGACATGGCCTCGAAATAGGAGACACCGGTGAGATGAACGACTTGAACAGGAGGGCCCTGCCAACCCTCCAGCATCCCGGCAACCGTATCGTTGAGCACCCCGGCCCCCAGAGACCCGCCGAACACCCCGATCACCGGGATCGACGGGTCGAGGTCGTAGTGGCCGAGGGCGGCGGGCCGGAGCGCCTCCCGGTCGAAAGACCAGAACACCTTCCGCACCGGATTGCCCACCCACACACCGCCGGGGAGGCCGCCCGTGCCCGGAAAGGCCACGAAGCTGGCCTTCGCCCAGCGTGCCGTGATCTTGTTGGCCAGCCCGGCCTCCGCGTTCTGCTCGGCGTTGAAGAAGACGCTCCGGCTCTTCCGCGCCGCCAGTGCCGCCGGAACCGTCACATAGCCGCCCATCCCGAGGACGACTCTCACGCCGTTGGCCACGATCTCGTCGGCGATCCGGCGACGGGCTCTGGACACCACCATGGGGATCCGGACATTGTCCAATGTCAGGGAGCGCTTCAAGCCCGCCAGCTCGACAGACATGAAGCGGAATCCCTCGGCCGGGTAGACGGTGGCCTCCAGCCGGTCACCACCCACGAAGAGGATGTCCTCCCGGGACACACCGAGATCGAGGAGCCCCTCGCCCACAGACAGACCCGGGAACACGTGGCCACCGGTGCCCGCCGCTGCGATCATGAAGGTCACCGGTCGACCATCTCCGATCTAGCTGGAGTTCCTGAAGGGAACTCCAAACCTCTTCGGCGCAGCCGAAGAGGCGGCGTCTTGACCGCTCTGTGCGATGTTGACGAGGATGCCGACGGCTCCCATGGACACCGCCAGCGCAGTCGATCCGAACGAGACGAAGGGAAGTGCGATGCCCGTGATCGGGATGACGCCCAGAACTCCGCCGATGTTGACCAGGGCCTGGAACGACAGCCAGACCGTGATGCCCGCGGCCACCATGCGGCCGAACCTGTCCGGGGCGCGGGTGGCGACCACCCAGCCGGTGACCGCGAGGGCGATGAACAGGCCGATGACGGTCAGACCGCCGATGAGCCCGGTCTCCTCCCCGATGATGGCGAAGATGAAGTCGGTGTGGGCATTGGGCAGATAGAACCAGCGGGCGCGCGACGCCCCGAGGCCGACGCCGAAGATGCCCCCGTTGCCCAGCGCGTAGTAACTCTGCAGCACCTGATAGCCGTCACCGGAAGGGTCTTCGTAGGGGTCGAGGAACGACTCGATGCGACTGGCCCGGTAGTCGGCATCGAATGCCATGTAGACGGCGGCGAGGACCGCGATCAACCCGAGAACCATCACGAACTTCATCGGGGTCTCGCTGGCGATGATCACAGCCATGGCAGCGGTTCCGATGACGATGAGCGTCCCGAGGTCGGGCTGTCGGATTATGAGCAGCCCCACCACACCCAGCGTTGCCGCCACAGGGACGATGAAGTGGCCGAAGCTGGTGAGGAGCTTGGTCTTGCGCTCGAGGAGGAAGGCGAGCACGAACACGACCGTCACCTTGGCGAGCTCGGAAGGCTGGAAAGAGGTCAGCCCGGGGACGCTGAGCCAGCGCGTCGCCCCGCCCTCGGTGATCCCACGGAACTCGACTGCGATCAGCAGGCCAACCGTCGCCAGGAATGCCGGGAAGGCGAGTTTGCGGTAGACCCGGTAAGGAATGCGGGACATCACGAGGAGAGCGAATGTGCCGAGACCCACCCCGATCAGCTGGCGCTTGAGGAAGTGCCACTGGTCCTGGGCCTCGGTCTGGCTCAGTGCGACTGCGGACGACGCCGACATCGTGACTCCAAGCCCCACCACGACGAGGACCACAACGAGAACGAGAAGCGTTGTCGTCGCCCGGTCGTTGACCTTCTGGCGGGCCAGCTTGTCGCGGGCGGCGGCCCGCACCTTGGCGAGTGAGGTGACATTGGAGGTCATTGGCCGGGCCCTCCCAGTCTCTCTCTGACGAGCTCGGTGAACCTGTCCCCCCTCGCCCCATAGGAGGCGAATTGGTCGAAGCTGGCGCATCCCGGCGCCAGCAAGACGGTGTCACCGGGGCGGGCCGCATTGGCCGCGACCTCGACGGCGATCTCCAACGTCCCGGCGAGCCTCCCTCGCTCCCCCGCCGCGGCGACGAGATCGGGCCCCGCCTCGCCGATTCCGATCAGCATGTGCACGTTCTCCTCGTCGGTGATCGGGGTCAGGTCGATTCCCTTGGCGAGACCGCCGGCGATGAGGATCACCGGACCATGCGCCCGGATAGAGGCCAGTGCCGCATGGGGATTGGTGGCTTTCGAATCGTTCACCCAGGTGATTCCCCTCGACTCGGCGATCACCGTGCGACGATGCGCCCCGGGCCGATACGAGATGGCTCCCCTGGCCACGCCTTCGGCACTGGCCCCGACTCGCAACGCCAGCGCGGCGGCACATGCGAGGTTGACCAGGTGGGTGGGATCATCAGAGCTGAGGTCGCCGATGTCGACGGCCACATCGCCGACGCGGAGACTTCCCCTGTCCACGCCCCCTCCCCCTTCCGGCAACCGGGTGCCGGAGACCGGAAAGAGCTCGGAGGGCGCATCGCCTGCCAGCTTGGCGGCGCCCTCGTCGTCGATGTCGTAGACCAGCAAGTCATGTGATGTCTGGTTGGCGTAGATGCGGGCCTTGGCCTCCCGGTAGGAGTACGCCGAGCCGTGCCAGTCGAGATGGTCGATCGCCACGTTGGTGATGGCTGCTGCTACCGGGTGAAAGGTCTCGGTGAACCGGAGCTGGAAGCTGGAGACCTCGACTATCAGGGCGTCGTAACCGCCGTCGGTGAAATCGGACAGCGGCGCACCGATGTTCCCGGTGGCGGGTGCGTCCAGACCCGATGCGTCGAGCATGGCCGCGGTGGCCTCGGTCACGGTGGTCTTCCCGTTGGTACCCGTGATCGCAACCACGGGGCTGTCCAGGTGCTGATAGGCGAACTCGATCTCACTCCAAATCGGGAGCCCGTGTTCCAGAGTCTCCACGATCGGCCGGGAGCGCTCCGAGAAGCCAGGGCTGGCGATCACCAAATCGACGCCCTCCAGGAGGATGGGGTCCCACGCCCCAGAGGCGATGCCTACTCCCTCGAGGATCTCCGCCGAGGGTGACTCGTCGTAGATCGTCACCGTCATGCCTTTGCTCATGGCGAGACGAGCCGCAGCGATCCCGGAGACAGCCGCCCCCAGCACCAGAGCCCGGCTCACAGGAAGAACCCCTCGGAGGTGAGGAAGTCGGCGTAGAAGAGCCCGAGACCTAGGGCCACTCCGATGCCGGTGAGGATCCAAAACCGTATGACCACAGTCGTCTCGGGCCACCCGCCGAGGTCGAAGTGGAAATGGAGCGGCGACATGCGCAGGACCCGTTTGCCCGTCAGCTTGAAACTCGCCACCTGGACGATCACCGACAGGGTCTCGGCGACGAAGATCGCACCCACGAGAGCCAGCAGGAGCTGGGTGTTTGTCATCAGGGCGAGGGCGGCGAGGAGACCCCCGATCCCCTGGCTGCCGACGTCTCCCATGAAGATCTTCGCCGGAGGGGCGTTCCACCACAGGAAGCCGAGCAGGGCTCCGAACATGGCGGCGGCGATCATTGCCAGCTCCAGCGGAGAGAGCGCCTGATAGACCGCGTCGACCCCGCGGAACTCCTCGGAGTTCCTGAACTGCCAGAAGGCGATGACCGTGTAGGCCCCGACGACCAGCACGGAGGACCCTGCGGCGAGCCCGTCCATGCCGTCGGCGAGGTTCACGCCGTTGGCCGCGCCGGTGAGCATTATGAGCACCCAGACGACGAAGAAGACACCGAGATCGATTCCGAGCGGCCGCACGAACGAGATCTCGGTCACGATCCCGGCATCGGTGGCGAGATAGGCGAAGAGGGCAGCGATGCCCAACTGACCGCCGAACTTCGCCAGCTTCGACAGACCGAGACTGCGCTGTCTCGTGTATTTGATCCAGTCGTCCAGGAACCCGACGAGCGCCATGCCGACGAGCGCCAGCACTGCCAGCCAGCCGCCGATCCCGAAGGGCCTCGTCTCGAAGGTGAATCCCGACTCGGGGGTCCAGAACTGGAAGTGCGCCAGGAGCCATCCCACAACAGCCGCTCCCACGAACACGATGCCCCCCATCGTCGGTGTGCCCTGTTTGTGGGCATGCTGTCCCTGGATGTCCTCCTGGATGAACTGCCCGATCTGGCGGCGGCGAAGGGCCTTGATCGCCACTGGCGTGCCGAATATCGACAGCAGGAGCCCGAGGGCGGCGGCGATCAAGAGAGCGATCACGGTGTCATGCTCCCCGATCGTCCTCCCGATCCAGTGGACCTCCGTCGCCGGGTCAGGGCGGCTGCAGCCACCTCGCGATCGTCGAACGGGATCCTCTCGTCGCCCAGGTCCTGAAATGGCTCGTGGCCACGCCCCAAGATAAGGACAACGTCGCCGTCCTCAGCGGCAGCAATGGCCTTTACGATCGCATGGTGACGGTCGATCTCGAGAAGGTGCTCGGACACCGGATCGACCCCGGACATGACCGCTTCGGCGATCGACTCTGGCGTCTCGCTGCGCGGATTGTCGCTCGTGATCACGGCGAAATCGGCCATCGAGATCGCTCTTCCCATCGCTGGTCGCTTGGCCCGGTCCCGATCCCCGCCCGCCCCGATGAGACCGATGACCCGGCCGTGGGTGAGACGTCGCCCGGTCTCCACAGCCCGAGCCACCCCTTCGGGAGTGTGGGCGTAGTCCACGATGACCGTGATCGGGTCGCTGCCCGAGACGACCTCGAACCGGCCGGGCACACCGGCGACGGCGGTCATCCCCGCCAGGACTTCGTCGA
>Ga0299914_10004016_pt1 | contig 10521 bp, 12 predicted proteins | sample RVTome_10_FD_201361 | JGI IMG/M metagenome (GOLD analysis project Ga0299914, IMG submission 201361) | Soil microbial communities from uranium-contaminated site in the Upper Colorado River Basin, Wyoming, United States - RVT153D57 (version 2) ... | reverse complement strand
GCTGGAATTGCCAGTGATCCTGGTGGCTCGTTCCACGCTCGGCACCATCAACCACACGCTGCTGTCGCTTGAGGCAATCCGCCGGCGCGGGCTTCCTCTCGCCGGCGTCGTTATCAGCGGACCCGAGACACCGCATAACCGCGCCGCCATCGAGCGCTACGGCCAGGCGGAAATCATCGCCGAGATCCCTTGGCTCGACAGCGTGACACGCGCGACGCTGCTCGCCATCGAACCCGAAATCGATCTCGCCAAGCTTGCTAGGATGGCAGCGTGAACGGCGCGAAAAACCGCGATCCTCAGGCACGCGATATCATCGCTGGCGACCGGCAACATGTGTGGCATCCCTTTACCCAACATGGGACCGAGGGCGAGCCCACGGTGATTGTGCGCGCCAAGGGGGCATCCCTGTTCGATGCCGGCGGCAAGGAGATCTTGGATCTCGTCTCGTCCTGGTGGACCTGCACCCACGGCCATACGCACCCCAGACTGAACGAGGCGCTGGCGAAACAAGCCGACCAGTTCGAGCATGTGATGTTCGCGGGCTTTACGCACGCGCCTGCCGTCACCCTCGCCGAAAGCCTGGCGCGCCTGTTGCCGGGCGATCTCAGCCGCGTGTTCTTCTCCGACGACGGCTCGACCTCGGTCGAAGTGGCGCTCAAGATCGCCTATCAATATTGGATCAATCGCGGCGAGCCGCAGCGCACCATGCTGCTCGCCTTCGACGGCGGCTATCACGGCGACACGCTGGGCGCCATGTCGGTCGGGCGCGGCTCGCAGATGTTCAGCCCATTCCGCGACCTGATGTGCAAGGTGTGCGTGCTCCCTTACCCCTCGACCTTCGAGGGCGACGAGGCGGTGGAGGAGCGGGAGGCCGGCGCTCTGTCCGCCTTCGAGGCGCTGCTCGCCGATCGCGGGCAAACCATCGCCGCGTTGATCATCGAGCCTTTGCTGCAAGGGGCCGGCGGCATGCGCGTGTGCCGGCCCCATTTCCTCAAGCGCCTGGTGGAGACGGCGCAAGCTGCCGGTGTCATCGTCATTTTCGACGAGGTTTTGACCGGGTTCGGGCGCACCGGGACGCTGTTCGCGCTCCAACAGGCAGGCGTAGTGCCCGATCTCGTCTGCCTGTCGAAAGGCTTGACCTCCGGCTATATGCCACTCGCGGTGACGGTAGCGCGGGAAGCGATATTCGAGGCCTTCCTGGGCGACAGTTTCGACCGCGCGCTCCCGCATGGCCATTCCTTCACCGCCAATCCGCTTGCCTGCGCCGTGGCGCTGCGCTCGCTCGATCTGTTCGAGGAAGAGCAAACGCTGGAGCGGATCGCCGCGATCAACGCGCGCCACCGAGCGACGCTGGTTGAGCTGCAAACTCGCCCCGATGTGACGCGCCCTCGCGTGCTCGGCTCGATCCTCGCTTTCGATGTAAAAGGCTTGGGTGCCTATCAGTCTGAGGAGAGCCGCGCGCTGAAGGCCTGGTTTCTCGCGCAAGGACTCAATATCCGGCCGCTCGGCTCGACGCTTTATCTGATGCCGCCTTACTGCATCACCGGCGACGAGTTGTCCCGCGCCTATGCCGGGCTCATCGCGGGTCTCGACACGCTCACGGGGTGAGCCGGCCATAGACGATGTGCCAGGTGATGCGGCCGCCGAAGCGATCATCGGCGGCATGAATGGCACGGCTCAATTGCCCCGGTGATAATGGCACATACCCTTCCCGTGGGGTAAGCCCGCCGACGGCCTTCATGCGGCGGAGGAAGGACAGGGAATCCTGGTCGGGAACCAGACGCTCCTCCTCGACTACGCCGGGCAGAGGCTTGATGTCGGTGAGCCCCGACGGGAGGGATTCCGCCGCCAGCACCTCGCGCCATTCGGCGAAGCTCTCAGGCCCGAGCGTGGCGTAGAGCAATACCCCCTGGGGGGCGAGAAGCCGACGCAGTCGTTCGAGCGCGGCGTTAGGGTCGGGGAGCCAGTGCAGAGTCATGCTGGCGGCAATCAAGTCGAGCTCGGCGTGTCCCCCCGCTTCGCCGGCATCCATCACCTCGTAGCTGATGCGAGATGCGCCGAGCTTTGCGAGGTTGCGGCGGCATTCGGCGATCATCGCCGGTGCTGCATCGGTCAGGATGAAGCGGCCTTCGGGATAACGCTTAACGAGGTGACGGCTGAACAGGCCGGTGCCGCAGCCAAGCTCGAGCACACTCGGCCGCTCAAGGTCCAGCAACAGGCGCGCCAGATGATCGGCGACGGCGCGTTGCAGCCCGGCATGCTGCTCATAGCTCTCCGCGCGTGCGCCGAAGCGCGCCGCGATCTCAGCGCTGCGGCGGGAGAGCATGGGCGAATTCAAGGACATGGCGCGCGCACCAGCGCGGATGCCGCAAGGGCAGGACATGGCCGCCGTCCTGAGACCATTCGATGCGCGTGTCGTTCCATATGGCTTCGGTCATGGCGGGCGGCACGATGGGATCGTCTCGAGCGGCAAGGGCAAGCATGGGGCAATCGAGCTGTTGCTTAGCGGGACGCGCGTCCCAATGCATCAACCAATCGAGCCCTTCGTCGAGCCGCGATACGTTCAGCGCCTCGGGCAAAGCGAAGCCAGCGGCGCCGCAGGAGCGCCAGAAGGCCTGGAGCGTGGCGCCCGCGTCCCGCTCCAGGCCACGCTTCAGGGCGGCGACACGCGATGGCGGCACATGGCAGCAGAAACAGTCGAAGCCCTGCACGCTGACCACTCCCTTGAAGCTTCGCGCCTGCTGGAGCAGCCAGAGCAGCCCAAGCGAATGGCCGACGGCGATGCTGTCTTGAGGCCATTCGTTCTTGCCTTTGGGCCCTCCGGACACGAATCCGAGATCGACAAGCGTGACTTCGACTGGTCCGAGATGAGTGACGACATCGGCCCAGATTCCTGCATGGAAGCCCCAGCCATGAACGAGGACGAAATGCATGGCTAGACCTTCTTGGCGCTCTGGCCAGCCTTCTCTTTGAGCACATCGAGCAGGCGATCGGCGTCGGCATCGTCATGGGCGGCGGTGAAGGCGAGCCGCACGCGCGCCGTGTCTTGCGGCACGGTCGGTGGCCTGATCGCGGTCGCCCAAAAGCCCGCGTCGCGCAGCCTGCCGTTCAAAGCGAGCGCTGCCTCGGCGGGGCCAGCTAACAGCGGCACAATCTGGGTGCTCGATGTCCCCGTGCTCAAGCCCATTTGATGCGCGCCCCCACGGAACTTCGTGGCAAGCCGCGCCACATAGGCGCGTTGAGCGTCCAGGCCGGGAAGGAGATCGAGCGCCGCATCGATGACGCCGAGCACCGGCGGTGGCAAGGCGGTCGAATAAATGAAACCGCTGCACCGGTTGACAAGGTAATCGCGCAGCGAGCCGGTGCAGGCGACATAGGCGCCGAAGCCGCCAAGCGCCTTGGAGAAAGTGCCGATGGCGATATCCGCCTCGTCAGAGCGGCCGCGCCCGCCCTCCCCCAGAATGCCGGTGGCGTGCGCATCGTCCACGATCAGCGTTGCTTTGTGTTCGCGCGCGAGACGGCCGATCTCGCCGAGCGGCGCGACGTCGCCGTCCATGGAGAACACGCTCTCGGTCAGGATGAATTTCGGCCGGTTATCTGCTTGATATTGAGTCAGAAGCTCGGCGAGGTGCGCGGGGTCGCCATGGCGATAGCGAAGCTGGCGGATACCGGCGGCCTTGCAGCCGAAATGCATGCTGGCATGGTTGAGCTTATCGGCGAAGACCAGCGGCTCGGCGCCGAGCACAGCCCGGTCGAATAGCGCTTGCAGCACGGCGGCATTGGCCTGAAAGCCCGAGGCCATGATCAGCGCTGCCGGCTTTTGCTTCAACTTGGCGATTTTGGTCTCGAGGCGCTCGAACAGATCGAGATTGCCGGTGACAAGGCGCGAGGCGCCCGACCCCACGCCGTAGCGCCCAGCCCATTCAGAAGCCCGGGCGATGAGCGCCTTGTTGAAGCGTAAGGCAAGATAGTCGTTGCTGGCGAGATTGACGTAGTCTCGGCCCTTGACGCGGATGATCCGCGCGTTCAGTGCTTCCACGCCGACCAATTCCCGCCGCAAGCCCTCGTCCTTGAGCGTGTCGAGAAAGGCCTGGTACTGGCTTTCGCTTGCCACCATCATCCTGTATTAGCGAAGGGCTTAACCGGCAGCAATCTCGGGCGCATAACGTGTCGGAAATCCTGGAAAGGGTGAATCCTATCAACGGCCAGGCGCGGCGGGCGGAGACCCCGCGCGAGCGCGAGGCGGCTTCCGGGATTCGCCACGACTGGAGCCTGCACGAAATCCTCACCCTGCTCACCGCGCCTTTGCTCGACCTGGTTGACGAGGCTCGCGCGGTGCATCGCCGCTTCCATGCCGAGGGCGAGATCCAGCTGGCGAGCCTGCTGTCGATCAAGACCGGGGCCTGCCCCGAGGACTGCAAATACTGCCCGCAATCGGCGCATTACGCCAAGGGGACCGGGCTCGCGCGCGAAACGCTGCTCGACGTGGACGACGTTCTGGCCAAGGCGCGCCTCGCCAAGGATGCGGGCGCGACGCGCTTCTGCATGGGCGCGGCCTGGCGCGAAGTGAAGGACGGCGCCGCCTTCGACAGCGTGCTGGCCATGGTGCAAGGCGTCCGCGCTCTCGACATGGAAGCCTGCGTGACGCTCGGCATGTTGACCGAGGCGCAGGCCATCCGTCTCGCCGAAGCGGGGCTGACCGCCTACAACCACAATCTCGACACCTCGCCCGAGTTCTACGGCGAGATCATCACCACCCGCACCTATCAGGACCGGCTCGATACGCTCCAGCATGTGCGGGACGCCGGAATCCAGGTCTGTTGCGGGGGCATCATCGGCATGGGTGAGAGCATCGAGGACCGGGCGCGGCTTCTTGAAACGCTCGCCACGCTCGATCCCCATCCCGAAAGCGTGCCGATCAATGCGTTGGTCGCCGTGCCCGGCACCCCGCTGGAAGACCAGCCGCCGGTCGATCCGCTCGATCTGGTGCGCATGGTGGCGACGGCGCGCATCCTCATGCCCGCCTCTTATGTACGTCTCTCGGCAGGGCGACGGGCGCTGACTCGCGAGGCGCAGATTCTCTGCTTCCTCGCCGGCGCCAACTCCATCTTCTATGGCGACAGGCTGCTCACCACCGCCAATAACGACACGGTAGACGACCTCGCCCTTATCGAGGAGGCCGGCCTGCGCGTGCAGGCCCTTGGGCCGCTCGGCTAGTGCCGCTTCGATATGAGCTTCGGCGGCTGGCCAGGATGGGTGTAATAGATGACCATCAATATGGTGAGTAGGATCGAAGCGAACAGTCCAGCGAGCGTGCCGATCCATACCGGAACGGCGGCAAGGCCACTCCGCTCGGCGATATCGAGCGCGAGACTGCCGGCGCCAAGCGACGCCACGGCGGCGTAGATGGTCACCAGACCCGGCAAACTACGATCGTCAGGCCCGATACCCGCACCTCGCGCCAAGATCAGGCTGCGAACGACCGCGGCGACTATCGATGCGAGAAAGCCGGCAAGCAGTGCGAGATACCACGCGTCTATGGAACCGCCTATGAGCAGGCCAATAAGCGCGCCGACCACAGTCCCGACCAATAACACAATCAAAGCGCTGGCTGATGTCATTCCCGTCCCCCCTTGACCAGTTTAGGACCGAGCCCTTGTTCTCCAAGTCCGTGAGTATGCCTCGAGCACGCGACGGTGAAAAGCGAACCAGGCGGCAACGGCTTGCGTTCGGCAGGAGCCGGCGCTAGGCAACTCCCTCCCGTCCTACCGTCCCAGCCAGCAATGTCCCGCATCGTCTATGTGAATGGCGCCTACCTGCCCGAGGAGGAGGCCAAAGTCTCCATCTTCGATCGCGCCTTTCTGTTCGGCGACGCGGTCTATGAGGTAACGGCGGTGCTTGATGGGCGGCTCGTCGATTTCGATGCGCATCTTTCCCGGCTGGACAATTCGCTCCGCGAGATCGCACTCGCCTCGCCCCTGACCCACGCGGACTTACGCACGCTGCACGAGGAACTGATCGGGCGGAACGGCGTAGAAGAGGGCGTGGTCTATCTCCATATCAGCCGCGGCGCCGCCGACCGCGATTTCGCCTATCCAGAGAATACGCCGCCGACCGTAGTTGCCTTCACGCAAAGCCGGCCGTTGATCGACAATCCCTATGCCGCGACGGGTGTTAAGATCATCACCATCCCGGACATGCGCTGGAAGCGGCGCGACATCAAGTCGACCTCGATGCTGGCCCAGGCCATGGGCAAGCAGGCGGCCAAGCTCAAAGGCGCTTACGAGGCGTGGATGGTGGAGAACGGCGTGGTGACCGAGGGAACCTCGTCGACGGCCTTCATCCTCGACGCCGAGGGCGTGCTGCGCACGCAGCCGCTCGGGTCTCACATCCTTCCCGGAGTGACACGCCGCGCCGTGCTCAGGCTCGCACAGCAAGAGAGCGTGCCGCTTGAGGAACGGCCCTTCAGCGTGGCCGAGGCGCTTGCCGCGCGCGAAGCCTTCATGACCGCAGCCTCGGCCTTCGTGCTGCCGGTGGTCGAGATCGACGGCGTGGCCGTAGGCGACGGCAGGCCAGGACCCGTATCCCGCGTGTTTCGCCGCATCTATATCGAGGAAGCACGCAAGACCTGAGATTCTGATCCTATGGCGGCGCGGCGTATCGTAATGCTGATAAATCCCGGCTCCGGTGTCTTCACCCAGACGCCTGAAGCAACCTTGCGTGCTTCACTGGAACGCGCCCTTGCCAGGCACGGCATCGCGGCTCGACTCGTTTCCGCCAGCGGCGATGATTTGCGCGCCGCCGCGGACTCTGCGTTGGCGGAAGCGCATCGCGGGGAGATCGACGCCATTGTCATCGGCGGCGGCGACGGCAGCGTCCGCCTGGTAGCCGGCGTGCTCGCCGAAACGGGTGTGCCGCTCGGCGTGGTCCCACTCGGCACGCGCAATCATTTCGCCAAGGATCTTGGTATGCCCGTGGATCTCGGCGCCGCGGTGGCCGCCATCGCCTTGGGCCATACGCGCGCCGTCGACATCGCCGAGGTCAACGGGGAGACTTTCGTCAACACCTCCTCGATCGGCATTTATCCCTACATGGTCATCGACCGCGAACGGCGGCGATCGACCGGTAAGCTCACCAAATGGAGGGCAACGGCGCTGGCCTTCTTCCGCATGTTGCGCCATTTCCCGCGGCGGCGCCTGCGTCTCAGGGCGGAAGGCTTGGCGCGGCCCTACCACACACCCTGTCTTTTCGTGGGCAACAACGAACATGGTATCGACCTGTTCGCCTTCGGCCGGCGCCCGCGCCTCGATACCGGCGAGCTGTGGTTTTATGTGCTGAAGCCGGCCAATGCTTGGGAGCTGTTCTTGACACTATGCCGGCTGTGCTTCGGTCACCCGGATCCTTCCCGCGATCTCGATACGTTCAAGCTCCGGGAGGCGGATATCGACGCCAAGGCGAGTCGGCTTCTCGTGGCGCTCGACGGCGACGTGCAGATCCTGCACCCGCCGTTGCACTACCGGTCGAGGCCGGGCGCGTTGCGGGTCATCACGCCTGTGGCCCAATAGAGAATCAGATAGGCTGGCGCCTCGTAAATGGAGAGCAGTCCTGGCCGCCGAAGCGCCCTATACCAAGCGCAAGCTGATCGAGTTCGCCCCGGATATCTGGAAGGCGCTCGAGCTTTTGGCGCTTGACAGCCGCAAGAGTGTGCAGGACTTGGCGGACGAGGCTTTCCTCGACCTGTTGCGCAAATATCAGCGCCCCACCTCTCTGAAGGAAGCGCTCCAGGAAAGCGCGCGCCGCCTGCCCGCCAATGACGATGCGCCGCCGAAGCGGCACGGCACCTGACCGCCTGTCCGCGCCTCAGGCTGGCTTGACCACCATGAAATAGAGATTAGCGAGAGGCAGCAGCGTGGCGATCGTCCCCCAGATCGCCCAGCGTCTTCCATGACGCCAATAACTTTCCGGGATCGGACCGCCGTCGGCGAAACCGCGCGCCTCGCGGGCCTGGGCAATCTGTGTCGGAATGAGAATCGCAACCCAGATGATGCCGGAGGCGATGAACAGGGACTGGCCCCAGATCAGCCAGGCCGGTCCCAGCGGATTGAGGCCTGCGACCCACACCATGCCGTAGGCGCCGATCAGGATGAGCACCACGCCGCCGGTGGTGAAGATCCAGTCGGTCAGCGTCACCAGATTCTGGGCGTAGGCGATGGTGCGCGGATCGCCCGTATTGTCGGCCAGCACCTTCCACACACCGGTGACGATGATATTGCCAAGAAACAGCACGACGCCGAGAATGTGGACGACCTTGAAGGCAAGGTAGCTGCTCATCTCATTCCTTCAGACGCGCGAGGATGGACTCGAGCGCGGCGATGGCCTCGGCCCGGTCTCGTTTCTGCAGATCGAGCAGGAATTTGAAGCCGTCGGCCTCCTCGCGGATGACCATGCCTTCGTCGGCCAGATCGTCGTAAAGACCGAGCACCTTGTAGCAGCGAATGGGCTCGGCGAAGCCTTTCACCTTGATCGGCTCGCGCTCTTCGACGGCGACCTCGTCCTTGACCAACGAATAGGTCTCGTGGCCGAGGAGAATGCCGTCGATCTCCGCAAAGGATTGCAGCCGCGCGGTGAGATTCACCACGCTGCCGATGATCGTGTAGTCCATGCGGTCGTCGCTGCCGAAATTGCCGACCGTGACATAGCCAGTATCGATGCCGATGCGGAGGTGGAACGGCTTCACCGCGCCGAGCTCCTGCCACTCCGCGTGCAGCTCGCGCATGCGCCGCAGCATGGCGATGGCCATGCGCACGCAAGCCCGCGCATCCTCCTTGACGCCCTTCGATTCAGGGTCGCCGAAGAACACCATGATCGCATCACCGATATATTTGTCGATGGTGGCGCCGTGTTCGAGCGCGATGTTCGACATTTCAGTCAGATAACGGTTGAGCAGATGGGTGAGGTCTTCCGATTCGAGCTTGTCGGTGGTCTCGGTGAAATTGACCACGTCGGAGAAGAAGATGGTCAGCTTCTTGCGGTTCGAGGCGATCTCGACATTCTGCGCGCCAGTGAAGATGGAGTGGTAGATCTGCGGCGAGAGATATTTGGAGAGCTTCTTGGATAGCGCCTCTAGCTCCTTGTTCTTCGTCGCGATGATCTCGTTGGCGCGGCGCTGCTCCTGGGAAAGCGCGTTGAGCTGCTGCTCGTTCCGGTCGCTCAGCTTCATCAGCCTGCGCGTGGTGCGGAACAGCTTCTGATAGTCCTTGAGCAGTTCCTGGTAGAGCTTGCCGTCCGCCTTGTCGTGAAGGGCGCCCTTGTCCAGCAGCTCTTGGGCCGCGGCGATCACCTGCTCTTCGGCGGCGAACAAATCATCGGAGGACATCAGGCGGTCATCTTCTCAAGATGGAACTTGGCGCTCTCGAGGTCCTCGCCGAATTCCTCCCCAAGCTCCTGCATGGTGTCGTCCTCGTTGTCGTAATACCAGTAGACCTCGACCGCGGCGCCCTTCTTGGCGGCGGCTTCGAGCTTATCCATCACCATCATGATGGCCTTGGCGCTCGAGCTGTTGAGATAGATGAGCTCAAAATCGAACCGGCAGCTCGTTTTTCCGATAGTATTCAAATAGTTATCGAGTGCGATGAACACCGGCCCGTAGAACTCGGTAACGTCCTCGGGGTAGGACTCGCCCGCGATCTTGAGGTGGTGGTGGGCAAAATCGAACAGCACCGCCGGTGTGCGGGACGTCGCTTCAATGTTGAGTTTATCTCCCATCGGCCCCGCTCTCAGATGGTCGCTTTCAGCGCGAAGAAGACATAATCGTCGTCGATGTCGGAGAAGTCGAACTCGATCGGCTTCGACGCCCGCCGCGCGATCTCCATGAAGCCGAGGCCGGCGCCCTTGCTCCCCTCTTCGGGTTCTGCCCTGAGCTTCTCCTTGTAGAGCGCTTTCAGCTCGTCCTTGTTCATCTCCCGGATGCGGCTAAGACGGGCATGCAGGCGCTGCACATCATCCCGCTCGACCAGATTACCCGCGCAGACGACATAGTCGTTGCCTTCCTTGCCGATGGTCAGGATGCCGTAGCGCATCTCCCTGAGCGCCTTCGTGTCGAAAGCGGGCGGAGGGGACGTTGTGGCCTTCTCGGCGGAGTAGCGGATGATGTTCTGCATCTGCTCGACGAAGATGGCGAACACGCTGCGAAGCGTCTTGGTGTCGGCGTCATCGATGGCGAGCTTTTGCTTCAGCGCCTCGCCGACGCCGCTCAGCACCGGCTCGGTGACATAGCCGCTATAAGCGAAGATGACACCCTGCGTATGCAGCGCCGAGCGCAAATCCATGAGTTGGGAGGCAAGCATCTTCGTACCTCAAGAATGCGGCACGAAACCCAGCACCGTGAGATCGTCGCGGCGGAGTTGCTGCCCCTGATATTTGGCCAAGGCTTGGCGCAAAGATTCCTCCTGCTCGCGCATGCTCGCCCCCAAGTTCTTCTTTAGCAGATCCTGGAAACGGCGTTTTCCGAAGGAGCGCCCG
>Ga0299914_10004015_pt1 | contig 10522 bp, 8 predicted proteins | sample RVTome_10_FD_201361 | JGI IMG/M metagenome (GOLD analysis project Ga0299914, IMG submission 201361) | Soil microbial communities from uranium-contaminated site in the Upper Colorado River Basin, Wyoming, United States - RVT153D57 (version 2) ... | reverse complement strand
CTTTGCACGCGGCGGACGCAAGTTGTCGGACGACGATCAAGCGCGCATCGAGGCCGAGCTCATAGCCCCCGTCGAGGCGCCGGCCGAGGGAGACGCGATCGGAACCGTTCTGCTCGACGTCGGCGGAGCCGGACGCTACGTCATGCATCTCGCCGAGTCGGTCGGCGGCCGCCGACTGGCTGGTCTCCACGTCGTCGTCGACTGCGCCAACGGCGCCGGATTCGAGGTCGCGCCCTCCGCGCTGCGGGAGCTCGGCCTCCGGGTCGACGTCTGCAACGCGGATCCCGACGGGGTGAACATCAACGACGGCTGCGGGTCGACGGCGCCCGACGGATTGCGCGCGGAGGTCGTGGCCCGAGGCGCGGACGCCGGGATCGCGCTCGATGGTGACGCCGATCGGCTGGTCGCGGTCGACGAGACCGGGGACCTGGTCGACGGTGATCAGCTCCTGGCCGTCCTCGCGGTCGACCGCCATGACCGCGGGATGCTCAGAGGCGACGCCGTCGTCGCGACCGTGATGTCGAACCTCGGGCTGCGCCGCGCGCTCTCCGGCCGGGGTATCGGCCTGGTCGAGGTCCCGGTTGGTGACCGCAACGTGCTCAACGAGCTCGCCCGCCGCGACTTGAGCCTCGGTGGTGAGCAGTCGGGCCACATCGTGGTGGGAGACCTCGCGACGACGGGCGACGGCACGCTCACCGGGATCCTCGTGCTCGACGTGATGGCCCGCACCGGTAGCCGTCTCTCGGAGCTGGCGTCGGTGATGACTCGCGTCCCCCAGGTTCTCCGCAACGTTCCGACCTCGGACCCGATCGGCATCGCCGCGGAGCACGGCTTCCAGGCCACCCTGCGCGCTGTCGAAGACGAGCTCGGAATCGACGGTCGGGTCCTCGTACGTCCATCGGGGACCGAATCGATGCTGCGGCTCATGGTCGAGGCGCCCGAGACCGCGCAGGCCGAGACGCTTGCCGACCGGCTCGTGGTCGCGGCCACCGCGGCGGGGTCGTAACCTTTCGCCATGTGCGGGATTGTCGCCGTGTTGCGACGCCCGAGCGCCCGAGAGGTCCACGAAGGCCCCGCGCTCCTCGCGGAGCTCGACCAACTCGAGGGCCTCGTTCTCGAGCCCAGTCGACTGGCGATCGCTGCCGACCGCCTCGCCGCGGTCGACGCCGCGCTACGAGGCGTGCCCGGTCTGCGAGCTCTCCTCGGCGAACCCGACCTCGCGACCGCGATCGAGACGCGGACCCTGGGAATCCAGGAGCAGGTCGACGCGCTCGAGGCCGACCTCGACGATGACGGCGCCGACGCCGCATCCCTCGAGGAGATCAACGTCGAGCTGCTCCGGGTGAAGGATTCGCTCTGGGCGATTCGCAACGATCGCCTCCGGACGGCTCGAGCCGTCGACGACCTCGCCGGGTCGGCGACCGCCGTCGGTGTGTTGTCGGGAGCGATGTCGATCCAGATCGCGTTGTCAGCACTCGACCGACTCGAGGTGAGAGGCCGCGATTCCGCGGGGATCGAGGTCTTGGTCCACGAAGAGGGCGCGCCGCCCGAAACCTTCACGTACAAGGTCGCGGCGGAGATCGGTGAGCTCGGCGACAACACCGCCGCGCTCCGGAATGCGATCCGAGGTGACGCCTCGCTGTGGCGGACGCTCGAGCGCGACGGCGCCAACGTCCTCGTCCTCGGGCACACGCGCTGGGCCAGCATCGGGGCCATCACCGAAGGGAACGCCCACCCGGTCGACCAGCGCGAGACGACGCCGGTGGAGGCCCCGCACGTCGCGGTCGCCCAGAACGGCGACGTCGACAACTACGCCGACTTCCTCGCCGACGTCTCCCTCCCGGCTGAGATCACGACGGACGCCAAGGTCGTTCCCGTGCTCGTCGCCCGCCGCCTCGCATCCGGCTCGTCGTTCGTGGATGCGTTCCGAACCACGGTCTCCGGTCTCGAGGGATCGCTGGCCATCGCCGCGACCTCGACCGTCGCGCCCGACCACTTGCTGCTCTCGCTGCGGGGCAGCGGCCAAGCGCTCTACGTCGGGCTCGCCGACGACAGCTACGTCGTCGCCAGCGAACCATACGGGCTCGTCGAGGAGGCGCATCGCTACCTCCAGCTCGACGGCGAGACGCCGGGAGACCCCGACAACCCGGTCGCCACTCGCGGTCAGGTCGTCATGCTCGACTCGCGGTGCGCCGGAGGGATCGGCGGGATCGAGCGATGGAGCTTCGACGGTTCGACGCTCCCGGTCGACGAGGGCGATCTGCAGACCGCGGAGATCACCACACGCGACGTCGATCGCGGCGACGCCGCCCACTACCTCCTCAAGGAGATCGGCGAGTCGCCCGTCTCGCTCCGCAAGACGCTTCGAGGTCGGATCACCGAACGCGCCGGGCGCCTCGAGGTGGTCCTGCCCGAGCGCGTGCTGCCGGGAGCGGTTCGCGAGCGGCTGGCCTCGGGCGCGATCACTCGTGTGGTCGTCATCGGCCAGGGGACTGCCGCGGTCGCCGGCGAAGCGCTGGCCGCGACGCTGCGCGACCACAGCGAGCTCATCGTCGAGTCGATGCCGGCCACCGAGCTCTCCGGCTTCGGTCTGGCCGACGAGATGAGCGACACGCTCGTCATCGCGATCTCGCAGAGTGGGACCACGACCGACACCAACCGGACCGTCGACCTGGTTCGGGCGCGAGGCGCCGCGGTTGTCGCGATCGTCAATCGACGCAGCAGCGACCTTTCGACCCGCGCCGACGGGGTACTGTTCACCTCCGACGGCCGCGATGTCGAGATGAGCGTGGCGTCGACGAAGGCGTTCTACGCGCAGGTCGCGGGCGGGGTGCTCCTCGCGCTCGCGTTGGCCGAGGCGACCTCGGGTGTCGATGGCGAGCGCGCCGACGCGCTGCTCCGAGGATTGCGGGCGCTTCCCGACGCGATGCGCGACCTCTTCGGTCGACGCGCCGAGATCGGTGCCGCCGCGCAACGCCACGTGCTCGGGCGTCGGTACTGGGCGGTCGTCGGGAACGGCGCGAACCGGATCGCCGCCCGTGAGGTGAGGATCAAGCTCTCCGAGCTCTGCTACAAGTCGATCGCGAGCGACGTCACCGAGGACAAGAAGCACATCGATCTCTCGGCCGAGCCCATGATCGTCGTCTGCGCGGCTGGCTTGACCGGGTCGACGGCCGACGACGTCGCCAAAGAGGTCGAGATCTATCGCGCCCACCGCGCCGCCCCGATCGTGATCGCCACCGACGGCGACGACCGATTCGGCGCCGCGCTCGAGACGATCTCCGTTCCCCACGTGCATCCAGCGCTCGCCTTCGTACTCTCGTCGATGGCGGGTCACCTGTTCGGCTATGAGGCAGCGCTCGCCATCGACGCGTCCGCGAGGCCGCTGCGCGAGGCGCGAGCGGTGCTCGAGTCTCTTGTCGACGAGCCCGACCCCGACCGACTCCTCGAGCGGCTGATCGTCGAGGTCGAGGGTGCCGCGAGCCGCTTCCAAGCGTCGCTGCGCGCGGGTGACTACGACGGTCAGCTCGAGGCGAGCACCGCGGTCGGGATCACGTCGGTGCTGCGCTACGCCCTCGGCGTGGTCAGCCTCGACGCCTACGAGCTGGAGCACGGCAAGGTGGGGACGCCGAGCACGGTCGTCGAGGATCTCGCCGCCGCGCTCGGAGACGGGATCGCGCAGCTCACACGACCGGTCGACGCGATCAAGCATCAGGCGAAGACTGTCACCGTGGGCATCTCGAGATCCGACGAGACCCTGTTGCGGGTTCCGCTGGTGCGTGAGGTGCTCGACGCCGGCGCTGCTCGCGACAACCTGAGCTATCGGACGCTGCGCACGCTGGTCGGGCTCGACCGGGCGGTCGAAGCGGTCACTGGTTACACGAGATACCGGATCGAGGGCGATCCGGAAGGACCCAGCGCCATGGTGCACGTCGTCGATCGCGGGGGAATCGCGAGTCGGCTCCGGTCGCGGACCGACGACGATCCCCGTTTGCGGGGCATCAAGCACCGCGCCGCCACCGAGCGGGAAGTGACGGTCGCGCGCGGCGCGGTCGACGACCGCACGCTCGTCATCGTGCCCGAGGTGAAGGGGAACCAGGCCATCGGCATCACGCTCCTCCACGTTCGCTACCACGAGCGGTTGACGCCGGACGCCGCCCGATCGGTGCTCGAGGGATACCGCGACCGCTACGGCGCGTTGCGCGACGCGGTCCTCGAGACGCAAACGACGTTCGACGACGAGATCCTCGGTCACGTCGCGCTCGTCGACCTGCTGACCGTCCCCGTGCACGTGATGGCGGAGCGCTGGCGAGGAACGTGACCGGAATCGCGCGCGCCGGCGCGAACCACCAAGGAGCTCGGGGTTGAACGTCGTCGGGATGGGCACCGACCTCGTCGAGGTGCCGAGGTTTCGACGTGCTCTCGAACGCCGTACGAAGATGGCCGAACGCCTCTTCAGCGACGCGGAGCGGGAGTACGCGGAACGGGCGGTCGACCCGTCGATCCGTCTTGCCGCCCGTTTCGCGGCCAAGGAAGCCGTGATGAAGGCGCTCGGTGTCGGACTCGGTGCGTTCAAGCTCCGCGACGTCGAGGTGGTGAAGCGACCGGGCGGGGCGCCCGAGCTGGTGCTCGTCGGAGCGGCCGCCGAGCTCGCCGAGAAGTCGAGTGTGCGCGAATGGCATCTCTCGCTGACGCACACCGACACGATGGCGATGGCGATCGTCCTCGCACTCGGCTGATGCGTCCGGTTCTCACCCCCGAAGAGATGCGCGCCGCCGACGAGCGGACGATCGCCGCTGGCACGGCGGAATCGGTTCTGATGGAACGGGCGGGGCTGGGCGTCGCCTGGGCGGTTCGCCGCTGGGCGGGCGGGTGCTACGGGCTACGAGTGGTCGCGTGCTGCGGCAAAGGGAACAACGGAGGTGACGGCTTGGTCGCGGCCGACGCCCTCGAGAGTTGGGGTGCCCGGGTCTCGCGGGTTCGTCTCGGCGAAGGCGTCGACCGAGCGCGTGTCGGCCGCGAGCTCGGACGCGGCGCGGTCGTCGTCGACGCCATGTTCGGCACCGGGTTCTCCGGTGCTCTCGAAGGAGATGCCGCCTGGCTCGCCGATGCGATCGCCGACGTCGGTGCCCGGGTCGTCTCGGTCGACATCCCCTCGGGCGTCGACGGGCTCACAGGTGCCGTCGAAGGCCCGGCCGTGCGAGCCGACACGACCGTCGTCATGGCCGCCCTGAAGACCGGCCTCGTCCAGGAGCCGGGACGTAGCCACGCGGGCGAGATCGAGGTCGTCGACATCGGCATCGACCTCGGATCGGCTCCGGTGGCGCGGCTCGGCGTCACCGAAGCCGCCGACGTGGCGTCGTGGCTCCCGGTCCGTGAGCCCGACACCCACAAATGGTCGGTCGGTGGCGTGATGGTGGTCGGGGGATCGGACGGGATGATCGGCGCCCCGATGATGGTGTCGCGAGCTGCGCTTCGTGCCGGCGCCGGGATCATTTGGTGCTGCGTCCCCGGTGGAACGTCCGGTCGTATGCCTCCGAACGAGGTGATCAGCCGGGCGCTGCCCTCGCACGAGGGTGTGCTGGCGGTGGAGTCCGCCGGCGAGGTGCTCGAGTCCATCGAGCGGTTCCGGGCGCTCGTGCTCGGTCCCGGGCTGGGTACCGGGGCCTCCGTGGCCGAGGCCGTTCGTGCCCTCGTGGCGGGGGCCGAGGTTCCGCTCGTGCTCGATGCCGACGGGCTCAACGCCCTCTCCGGTGGTCTCGCGACGCTGCGCGGCCGCTCGAGCCCGACCGTGCTCACGCCACACGCCGGCGAGTACGAGCGGTTGGCGGGTACGAAGGTCGGCCGCGACCGCGTCGCCGCGGCGCGCGCCCTCGCGGCCGGCGCGGAGGCGGTGGTCGTGCTCAAGGGATCCGCCAGCATCGTCGCCACGCCCGACGGTCGGGTGGCCGTGAACCCCACCGGCAGCGCCGCGCTGGCGACCGCAGGCACGGGCGACGTCCTGGCCGGTGTCGTCGGCGCGTTCTTGGCCCAGGGCATGCCCGCGTTCGAGGCGGCATCGGCGGGCGCGTACGTCCACGGGGCCTGCGCCGACGGGCTTCCGGCTGGGGGGCTGGTGGCGTCCGATCTGATCGAGGCGCTTCCCCGTACGCTGGAACACGTGCAGGACGCGGGAGACGTGATGCTGTCGGGTCGTGACGGGGAGCTCGGGTGAACGGCCACCGACCCGTGTGGTGCGACATCGACCTGGACGCGATCCGGGCCAACGCGGCCACGATCCGGACGGTGGCCGCTCCAGCGGCGGTACTCGCAGTCGTCAAAGCCGACGGCTACGGGCACGGCGCGCTCCCGGCGGCGCGCGCGGTGCTCGATGCCGGGGTGACCTGGCTGGGAGTTGCGCTCGTCGAGGAGGGAGTCGAGCTGCGAGACGCCGGGATCGACGCGCCGGTCCTCGTGCTTGCCGAACCGCCTGCCAGCGCGGCCGATGTCGTGGTCGACGCCGGGCTGACGCCCGTCGTCTACACGTCCGAAGGGATCGAGGCGCTCGCCAAGGCGGTCGCCACCGCGACCCGCGCTCCGCTGGGTGTGCACCTCAAGATCGACACCGGCATGCACCGTGTCGGGTGTGCTCCGGAAGCTGCGGCGGGATTGGCGCGCACCGTGCGAAACCGCGACGAGCTGAGCCTCGCGGGAGTGCTCACCCACCTCGCGGTCGCCGACGCGGCCGACGACGATGGCTACACGAGGGAGCAGCTGGCACGGTTCGAGTTGGCATTGGACTCGCTCGGCGACCCCCGTCCACCCGTTGTGCACGCCGCGAACTCCGCCGCCGCGATCCGAGTGCCGGAGTCGCGCTACGACCTCGTCCGCGCCGGCATCGCGTGCTACGGGATCGATCCCGCGCCCGCGCTGGCCGGAGCGGTCCCGCTACGCCCGGCGCTGACGTTGAAGGCGGCGGTGTCGCACGTGAAGGATGTCCCCGCCGGCACGCGAGTGTCGTATGGCCTGCACTACTCGACCGAACGCCCGTGCCGTCTCGCGACGGTGCCGATCGGCTACGCCGACGGCGTCCCCCGCAACCTCGGGCTCACGGGTGGGGAAGTTCTCGTGCGCGGTGCGCTCCGCCCGGTGGCGGGCGCGGTCACGATGGACCAGCTGGTCGTCGATTGCGGCACCGATCCCGTCGAGGTCGGCGACGAGGTCGTGCTCATCGGCCGGCAGGGAAGCCACGAGGTCACCGCCAACGAGTGGGCGCAGCATCTGGGCATGATCGGGTACGAGATCGTCTGCGGGATCGGACCACGCGTACCGCGTCGCTACCTGGGATGAGACGCGGCGAGCGGGGGGCGCCCGCCGACGCCGCATCGTGACCGCGACGTTCGAGTCGTTCGAGGCCCTCGAAAGCGCCGCCCTCGCGTGTACTGCGTGTGGGCTCTGCGAGTCGCGGTCTCAGGTCGTGTTCGGTGTGGGCGATCCTCAGGCGGATCTCATGTTCGTCGGCGAGGGCCCGGGGGCAGAAGAGGACCGACAAGGGATTCCGTTCGTTGGACGCGCCGGTCAGCTTCTCACTCGCCTCGTCGGCGACATCGGGCTGACGCGCGAGCAGGTCTACATCGCGAACGTCGTGAAGTGTCGCCCCCCAAACAACCGCGATCCGACCCCGGTCGAGATCGAGACGTGCAGCCCCTTCCTCGAGGCCCAGTTGACCTTCATCGAACCTCGCGTGGTCGTGACCCTCGGCAACTTCGCGACGAAGCTGCTGATGCCCACGACACAGGGGATCACGAAGGTGCGGGGGCGTACGTACCCGTGGCGGCTCGGAGCCAAGCTCGTGCCCACGCTGCATCCGGCGGCGGTGCTGCGTGGCGGGGGGAAGGCGCTGGCGCAGGCCCGTGCCGACTTCGTCCTCGTCAAACGCGCGCTCGCGGCATGATCTCCCGATCTCCCGACGAGACCAGGGCCGTCGCCCGTGCGCTCGGCGGGGAACTACGCGCCGGCGATCTCGTGTCGCTCTCGGGCGACCTCGGTGCGGGGAAGACGGTCTTCGTGCAGGGCATCGCAGAAGCGCTCGGTGTGGCGGAGCACGTCACGAGTCCCACCTTCACGCTGGTGCACACCTACGTGGGACGCGTGTCGCTCGTGCACGTCGACGTCTACCGTCTGGAACGCTTGGCCGAGTTCGACGATCTCGCGCTCGACGAGATCGCCGCGGACGCGGTCGTCGCGGTCGAGTGGGGTGACGCGGTCGCCGCCGGGTTGCCATCGCGGCGCACCGACGTCGCGCTGCGGTTCGGTCAGGAAGACGACGAGCGACGCATCGAGGTGCATCGTGTCGAGGGGTGACCTGCTGCTGGCGATCGACACCTCGACGACGGTGGTGACGGTTGCGATCGGGAGTGCCGACCGGGTGCTCGCGACGAGGTCGGTCCCGACCGAGCGACGCCACGCCGAGGTGCTCGCCCCGACCATCCGGGAGGCGGTGTCGGACGCCGCGATCGAGCTGCACGTATTGGCGGCGATCGCCACCGGGCTCGGACCGGGGCTGTTCACCGGCCTTCGAGTCGGCGTGACAACGGCCAAGGCGATGGCGCAGGCTTTGGGTATCCCCACCGTCGGTCTCTCCACCCTCGACGTCCTCGCCGCCTCGGCCGATGCCGACCGTGTCGTCGCGGTGCTCGATGCCCGTCGCCGCGAGGTGTTCTGGGCGCACTACGAGCAGGCCGAGCGCACGAGCGACGATCGGGTGGGGCCCGCCCGGGAGCTGCGTCGCGAGCTGGTGACGCCGGTGACGCTGGTCGGCGACGGCGCCGCGGTCGCCGCCGCCGAGCTCACCGGCCCCGGCGTGACGATCAGTCACGTCGTCGCCCCCGACCCAGGGCTGCTCCTCGAGATGGGAGCCGTCGCGTGGGCGCGGGGCGATGCTCGTGACCCGGCCGCGCTCGTACCTCGGTACGTGCGCCGGGCCGACGCGGAGATCCAGTCGACGTTTGAAGGTCCCGTAACGGAAACCGTTACCGAGGCTTCAAACGTCGGTGGGGCGATGGGGGAGGAGCGCTGATGGTGGCGCGTCCGCAGCCGGTGCCGTTGACGGTCCACGTGGTCCCGATGCGACGTCGCCATGTTCGCGCCGTCACCCGCATCGAGCAGCAGGTCTACCCGCGGCCGTGGACGATGTCCCTGTTCCTCAGCGAGCTCGCGCTGCGTACGAGTCGCTCGTACTTCGTCGCGAAGGTCGGACGCGACGTTGTCGGATACGGAGGGTTGATGCTGGGCGCCGAGGAGGCGCACGTGACCACCCTCGCGGTCGACCCGAGCTGGCACCGCCACCAGGTCGGGACCCGCTTGTTGCTCGCGTTGGCCCGTGAGGCGGTCGCTCGCGACGCCACCGGCCTCACGCTGGAGGTGCGGATGTCGAACCGGGGCGCACAGGAGCTCTACCGCCGTTTCGGGTTCGTCCCCGTCGGTGTTCGCAAGAACTACTACGCCGAGGTCGGCGAAGACGCACTCGTCATGTGGGTACGAGATCTCGATGTCGCGACCTACGCGACGTTGCTCGACGGACTCGAGCGGGGAATCGACGGTGACACCGTCTTCGAGCGCCCACGACGCTGGTGATCACGAGGAGCACCAGGTGCTGATCCTGGGCATCGAGACGTCGTGCGACGAGACGGCGGCCGCGGTCGTCGAAGACGGCAAGCGTGTGCGCTCGTCGGTCGTCTCCAGCCAGATCGATGTGCACGCGCGCTTCGGGGGCGTGGTGCCCGAGCTCGCGAGCAGAGCCCACGTGGAGCTGATCAACCCCGTCGTGGCGACCGCACTCGAGGAGGCCAACGTACGGTTCGCCGACGTCGACGCGGTCGCGGCGACGAGCGGGCCGGGCCTCATCGGGGCACTGCTCGTCGGAGTCAGCGCGGCGAAGGGAATCGCGCTCGCGTGTGACATCCCGTACGTCGCGGTGAACCACCTCGAGGCCCACCTCCATGCCGCGTGGCTCGACTCCCCCGAGCTCGAGCCGCCGCTCGCAGTGCTCCTCGTCTCGGGTGGGCACACGATGCTCGTCGCGGTCGACCGACCACTGAGCTATCGGGTCTTGGGCGCGACGGTCGACGACGCCGCGGGCGAGGCGTTCGACAAGGTCGCGCGTGTCCTCGGCCTCGGCTACCCCGGTGGCCCGGCCATCGACGGGCTCGCCCGTCAGGGCGACCCCGCGGCGATCGGGTTCCCCCGTCCGATGGCCGGCGAGGGGCTCGACTTCTCGTTCTCGGGCCTCAAGACCGCGGTGGTGAACCACCTCCGCCACCATCCGGAAGCCGACCGGGCCGACGTCGCCGCGTCGTTCCAGGAGGCGGTGGTCGACGTGCTGTCGTCGAAGCTGCTCGTTGCGGCCGACGAGTTAGGTGCACGCACGTTGGTGCTCGGCGGAGGTGTCGCCGCCAACTCGTGCCTGCGGGACCGCGTCGCCCGCCTCGCGACCGAGACCCGGCGGGAGGCGTTCCTTCCGCCCCCGTGGCTCTGCACCGAC
>Ga0299914_10004014_pt1 | contig 10522 bp, 8 predicted proteins | sample RVTome_10_FD_201361 | JGI IMG/M metagenome (GOLD analysis project Ga0299914, IMG submission 201361) | Soil microbial communities from uranium-contaminated site in the Upper Colorado River Basin, Wyoming, United States - RVT153D57 (version 2) ... | reverse complement strand
GTGCGCCGGGATCTGCCCCCGCTGCCTGCGGCCCGCCGCCAGGCCCTCGTCGAGGCGGCGGGAGCCGATCGGGCCGATGCCGACCTGCTGGTGCGGCGCGAGCTGGACGGCGTCGTGCTGGACGCCGTGGCCGGGGGAGCCGACGCCGGACTGGTCGTGACCAGAGCGGTGAACGACCTGCCCGACGGCCCCGGTCAACTCGACGGCGCCGCCATGGCCAGGGTGGTGGGCATGGAACAGGCCGGTGAGCTCACGGCCACCCAGGCCAAGGACGTCCTGGCCGTGATGGCGTCCGAGGGTGGCGACCCCGACGCCGTCGCCGCCGCCAAGGGCTACGAGGCCATGGACTCCGGCGAGTTGGAGTCGCTGGTGTCGGCGGCCATAGCGGAGAACCCCGATGCCTGGGAGAAGTTCTGTGCCGGTGAGGACAAGGTGCAGGGGGTCTTCGTGGGCGCGGTGATGAAGGCCACCAGGGGCCAGGCCGACGGCAAGGCGGTCAGCGCCATCCTGCGCGCCCGGCGCGGCTGAGCGGCATCAGCGAGACGAGCGGTCTGGCGATGGGCGGGCCGACCTCGGACGGTGGGCCGACGTCGGAACACGCCGGCGGGTAGGGGTGCCCACCACCAGCCAGCGATCCTGACCGAAGCGGTACGTCAGGGTGGCCGCCCGGGCCGCCATGAGCAGCCACAGGGCGCCCCACAGCCAGCCCAGCCCGGCCCCGGTGACCAGCACGGCCCCGGCGGCCACGGCGAACAGCGCCCCGCACGCCGCCATGGCCTGGGCCAGCCAGCGCAGGTCGCCGGCTCCGATGAGGATGCCGTCGATGGCGAACACGACCCCGTTCAGGGGCTGCATCAGGGCCACGTGCAAGAGCACGAAGCCCGACAGGGAGACCACCTCGGGGTCGTCGGAGAACACCTCGCCCAGCCACGGCCGGACCGCCAGCAGAGCAATGGCCACCACACCGCCGAACAGGGTGCTGAGCTCGATCATGCGACCGGCGGCCAGGCGGGCGGTGGCCGGGTCCCCGGCTCCCAGATAGCGCCCCGTCATGGCCTGACCGGCGATGGCGATGGCGTCGAGGGCGAGGGCCAGCAGGGCCCAGACCTCGAAGCCGATCTGGTAGGCGGCCAGGTCGGTGGTGCCGATGCGGGCGGCCACGAAGGCGGCAAGGACGAACGATGCCCGCAGCGCCGCCGTGCGCACCAGCAGGGCCACGCCCGCCCAGGCGTAGGCGACCAGCGCGGCAGCGTCGGGGCGCAGGGCCGCACCCAAGCGGCGCCCGGCTCCCGTCACCATGGCGACGTAGACCGCGGCGCCACAGGACTGGGCAACGACGGTGGACCAGGCCGAGCCGGCGATGCCCATACCCGCCCCGTAGACCGCCAGCAGCTCGAGCACCAGGTTGGCGACCGCGGTGGCCGCGGCCACCACGAGTGGGGTGCGGGTGTCCAGCAGCCCACGCAGGTAGCCGGTACCGGCCAGGGTGATCAGCACGGCCGGCAGGCCGAGGGCGCTGATGCGGAGGTAGGTGACCGCGTGGTCGCTCACCGGACCACTGGCCCCGAACAGCCCTACGAGGGGCTCGGCTCCCACCGCGAACACCGTTCCCACCACCACGCCCAGGCCGGCTCCCAGCCACAGCCCTTGCACCCCCTGGTGGGCGGCCTCGCGCTGGGCCCCGGCACCCATCAAGCGGGCCACGGCGCCCGTGGTGCCGTAGGCGAGGAAGACCAGGAGGGAGTAGGCGGACAGGATGATGGCCGATGCCACGGCAAGGCCGGCCAGCTGATCGGTGCCCAGGTGGCCGACGATGGCGGTGTCGGTCAGGATGTAGACCGGTTCGGCCACCAGGGCTCCGAAGGCCGGTACGGCCAGCCGCAGGATCTCGCGGTCGTACGGTGAGCGCCACAGCAGCCTCACTGCCCGGCGGGGACGACCCGCCAGACCCCGCTGGCCAGGTCGACGACGTGGAGCTCGCCGGCGGGCCCGCCCACCAGCCCCACAGGGGTCAGCCCGTCGGCGGTGAGCACGACGCGGGCCTGCCCGGAGGCGGGATCGAGGGCGAGGAGCTCACCGGAGCAGAAGTCGGCGAACAGGAACTGGCCGGCCAGCTCGGGAACCCGGTCGCCGCGGTAGACCTCGCCGGCGATGACGGCGCAGCGGCCGTTGGCGTGGGAGTAGCTGAAGAACGGCTCGTGGTGGTCGGTTCCGGCGGCCAGCTCGCCGACGAAGGGGCCGGTGCCCTCGAACACGCTCCAGCCCAGGTTCGCCCCTCCTTCGCCCACGGTGGGGACGACGTTGATCTCCTCGGCGCACCACTGGCCGACATCGCCGAGCCACAACTGACCGGTGGCCGGATCGGCCCAGAAGCGGAAGGGGTTGCGGACGCCCTTGGCCCACACCAGGTCGTGGCCCGGTGCCGAGCCCAGGTAGGGGTTGTCGGACGGCGGCTGCACGGCAGAAGTGCCACCCGGTGACGGTCGCATGCGCAGCACCGATCCGAACGGCGACTCGATGTCCTGGGCTGTCTCGAAGGGGTCGCCGGGGCCGCCCCCGTCGCCCAGGGCCAGGTAGAGGTTGCCGCTCGGGTCGAAGGTGACCGAGCCCCCGTTGTGCTGGTTGGTCGGCTGGCGGGCACGCAGCAGCTCCGAACCCTGACCGGCCATCGACCGGCCGTCCTCCAGCGGGTAGGCGCTCAGCACGCTGTCGCCGTCGGAGTCGTTGCGGTACACGTAGAGGCGGTCCTCGTGGATCTCGATGCCCAGCAGGCCGGCATCGTTGCCCACCTGGGTGTCGGCCCGCAGATCGAGGACCGGCTCGCCCAGGCCCTGGCCGGGTTGCCGCCCACCGTCCCAGCCGTACAGTGCCCCGTCCCTGGTGCCGACGATCGCGGACCCCTCGGGGTCGAAGGCCAGTGCGGCGGCGCCCGGCAGTTCGACCACGCGCTCGAGGCGGACCGGCGACGGACCGTCGAGCGGCGCTATCGGATCGGTTGCCACGTCGGGCGGGCACGGCTGGTTGGACCGGGCGAAGCCGGCGGAGTCCTCGAAGGGCACGGCAAGAGCTTCGGGTCTGTCGATGAACAGGGGTGCACCCACGTCGCGGTGATCGGCGGCGCAGCCGGTTGCCCAGAGAACGCCCACGAAGGCGGAGGCGGTGACCAGGGCCCGACCCACGGCGGGAAGGCTAAGTGGGCGAGTGGCGCGCCGAACGTCAAGCGAGGATCGGCGGCCGAGACCGGGCACGGCAGCGGCTCGTAACATCGGCACCATGACGACTCCCCAGGCGCCGGCCACCGGCAAGATCCACAGCTTCGAGGTGACCGAGGGCGCAGAGCGGGCCCCGGCCCGGGCCATGCTCAGGGCCGTCGGCATGACCGACGCCGACTGGGCCAAGCCCCAGGTGGGGGTGGCGTCCTCGTGGAACGAGGTGACGCCGTGCAACCTGCCGCTGGCCCGGCTGGCCCAGCGGGCCAAGGACGGGGTGCGCGAGGCGGGCGGCTTCCCGATGGAGTTCACGACCATCGCCATAAGTGACGGCATCTCGATGGGTCACGAGGGCATGCGGGGCTCGCTGGTCAGCCGCGAGATCATCGCCGACTCCGTCGAGTGCGTGATGCACAGCGAACGCATCGACGCCATGGTGACCCTGGCCGGCTGTGACAAATCCCTGCCTGGAATGCTCATGGCCGCCGCCCGCACCAACGTGCCATCGGTGTTCCTCTACGGCGGATCCATCCTCCCCGGGCACCACAACGGCCGAGCTCTCGACCTCGTGTCGGTGTTCGAGGCGGTGGGCGCCCATGCTGCGGGGACCATCGATGACGCCGAGCTCGCCGCCATCGAGCGCAACGCCTGCCCAACCGAGGGCTCCTGCGCGGGCATGTTCACCGCCAACACCATGGCCTCGGTGGCCGAGGCCCTGGGCATGTCGCTGCCGGGCAGCGCCTCGGCTCCGGCCGTGGACCGCAGGCGTGACGACTTCGCCTTCGAGTCGGGCCGGGCGGTGATGGCCCTCGTCGAGGCCGGCATCCGCCCGCGCCAGATCCTGACCAAGGAGGCCTTCGAGAACGCCATCGCCGTGGCCATGGCCGTGGGCGGGTCCACCAACGCCGTGCTCCACCTGTTGGCCATCGCCCACGAGGCCAGGGTCGAGCTGGAGTTGGAGGACTTCAACCGGGTGGGTCGCCGGGTCAGCCACATCTGCGACACCAAGCCCCACGGCCGCTACCACATGGTCGACCTCGACCGGGTCGGCGGCGTGGCCGTGGTCATGAAGGAACTCCTCGACGGTGGGCTGCTGCACGGGGACTGCCTGACCGTCACCGGCGCCACCATGGGCGAGAACCTCGAGGCCCTCGACCCGCCCCGGCCCGACGGCGACGTCGTTCACCCGTTGAGCGACCCCATCCACAGCGACGGCGGTCTCGCCGTGCTGACCGGTTCCCTGGCCCCGAACGGCGCGGTGGTGAAGGTGGCGGGCCTGGACGTCGACCGCTTCGATGGGACGGCCAGGGTCTTCGACGGCGAGGACGCCGCCATGGACGCCGTGCTGGGCGGGCGGATCCAAACCGGCGACGTGGTGGTCATCCGCTACGAGGGGCCCAAGGGAGGGCCCGGCATGCGGGAGATGCTGGCCATCACCGGGGCCATGAAGGGCGCCGGCCGGGGAGAGGACGCGGCGTTGGTGACCGACGGCCGCTTCAGCGGAGGGACGCACGGGTTCTGCATCGGCCACATCGCACCCGAGGCCGTGGACGGCGGGCCCATTGCGCTGGTGGCCGAGGGTGACCGCATCGTCGTCGACGTGGCCAGCCGCTCCATCGACCTGTTGGTCGACGAGGCCACCCTGGCCGAACGCCGCGCCGGCTGGAAGGCACCCGAGCCGCGCTACACCAGCGGCTTCCTGGCCAAGTACGCCCGCCTGGCTCGCGGTGCCGAGCTCGGCGCCGTCACGATGCCCTAGCAACCCGAACCCCCCCCCGCCGAACCTGACGCCCTTCCCTGACCTGGCGCCCTTCCCGAACCTGGCCCGGGGTGTGGGCGGGCTACTTGCCGAACCTGGCCCGGGGTGTGGGCGGGTTACTTGCCGAACCTGGCCCGGGGTGTGGGCGGGCTACTTGCCGAACCTGGCATTGGATAGGCCGCATGTGGCCGCGTGGATGCCAAGTTCGGGAGTCGCCGGGTTGCGATCGGGTCGCGGGCCTGCGACGATGTCGACCGTGACCGCCCGCCGATCGATCCTCGTAGTGACCTAGGCGCACCGTCACCCGCGCGTGCGCCGAGCCTCCCGGAGACCGGGGGGCTTTTTTGATGCCCGGATACGAGTCCACCCTGCACCCATGCCGACACCATCAGCGGAGAACCCGACATGCGACTGACCGGAGCCCAAGCCCTCGTCCGCAGCCTCGAGGAGTGCGGCGTCGAGGTGGTGTTCGGCCTTCCCGGCGGAGCCATCCTCCCGGTCTACGACCCGATCCTGGACAGCCCGATCCGCCACGTGCTCGTGCGCCACGAGCAGGGGGCCGGGCACATGGCCCAGGGCTACGCGCAGGTCTCGGGCCGGCCCGGCGTGGTCGTCGTCACCAGCGGCCCGGCGGCCACCAACCTCGTCACCCCGCTGTGCGACGCCTTCATGGACTCGGTCCCCCTGGTGGCCGTCACCGGCCAGGTGGCGCGCGGCGCCATCGGCACCGACGCGTTCCAAGAGTGCGACACCATCGGGATCACCCGATCGGTCACCAAACACAACGAGCTGGTGACCGACCCCGCCGACATCCCCCGGGTCGTGGCCGAGGCGTTCCACATCGCCACCACCGGACGACCGGGCCCGGTGCTGATCGACCTCCCCAAGGACGTGGCCAACGCGGAGATGGAGTGGACCTGGCCCGTGGCCATCGACCTGCCCGGCTACAAGCCGACCATCAAGGGCAACGGCCGCAAGGTGAAGGAGGCAGCCGAGCTGATCCGCAGCGCCGAGCGACCAGTCGTGTACGCCGGTGGTGGGCTGCTCAAGGCCAGGGCGGCCGAGGAGCTGGCCCGCTTCGTGGACCTCACCGGCATCCACGTCGTCACCACCCTCATGGCCAGGGGGGTGTTCCCCGACAGCCACGAGCTCGCCCTGGGTATGCCCGGGATGCACGGCAACTACACGGCCATCACCGCCTTCCAGCAGTGTGACCTGCTGATCGCCCTCGGGGCGCGCTTCGACGACCGCGTCACCGGCAACCCCGCCCACTTCGCGCCCGGCGCCAAGGTCATCCACGTCGACGTCGACCCCGCCGAGCTGGGCAAGGTGCGGGTCCCCGACGTCCCCATAGTCGGCGACTGCCGGGTCGTGTTGGGCCAGCTCAACGACGACCTGGTCAAGCACGGGGTCGGCGACGTGGACCGGACGGCGTGGCGCAGCACCATCAGCGGCTGGCAGGAGAGGTACCCGCTGCGCTACCAGCAGTCCGAGGCGGGCATCCCCCTCAAGCCCCAGTTCGTGCTCGAGCAGCTACGGGACCACACCCCCGCCGACACCATCGTGGTGTCGGGTGTGGGCCAGCATCAGATGTGGGCGAGCCAGTTCTGGCAGTTCGACCACCCCTACACGTGGGTCAACTCCGGTGGACTGGGGACGATGGGGTTCGCCGTTCCGGCCGCCGTGGGCGCCAAGGTGGGACGGCCGGACCGCACGGTGTGGGCCGTGGACGGAGACGGCTGCTTCCAGATGACGGCTCAGGAGCTGGTGACCGCCGCCGCCGAGCGCATCCCGGTCAAGGTGGCGATCCTCAACAACGCCTACCTGGGCATGGTGCGCCAGTGGCAGGAGCTCTTCTACGAGGAGCGCTACAGCGAGGTCTACCTGTCACCGGACCTGCCCGACTACTGCAAGTGGGCGGAGGCCATGGGCTGCGTGGGCTTCCGGGTCGATGCCGCCGCCGACGTCGTGCCCACCATCGAGAAGGCGAACTCCATCAACGATCGCCCAGTCGTCATCGACTTCCGGGTCGACGAGTTCGAGAAGGTCTACCCGATGGTCCCCGCCGGCGGGTCCAACGACACCGTCATCCTGGGGCCCGAGGGCGACGAGGCGGCGGCCCGTTCGGGGGTGGCGCCGTCGTGAGCGACATCGACCAGAGCGAGCACGCTCCGCGCCACCACATCCTGTCGGTGCTGGTCGAGAACCGCTCCGGCGTCCTGGCCCGGGTGGCGGGCCTGTTCGCCCGTCGCGGCTTCAACATCTTCAGCCTGGCTGTGGCACCGACGGACGACGAACGGTTCAGCAGGATCACCATCGTCGTGGACGTGGCCTCGGCGCCCCTCGAGCAGATCACCAAGCAGCTGTTCAAGCTGGTGCACGTGGTCAAGATCAGCGAGCTGCATCCCGCCGAGAGCGTCGAGCGCGAGCTGATGCTGGTCACGGTGAAGGCGGAGCCGTCCCTGCGCACGGAGATCATCGGGCTGGCCGAGGTGTTCGGCGGTCACATGATCGACGTCGGCTACGCCGAGCTCACCATGAGCCTGGCCGACTCACCCGACCGGCTGGACGCCTGTGAGGCGCTGCTGCGACCCTACGGCATCTCCGAGATACAACGGACGGGGCGCATAGCCCTGCCCAAGCTACGCCGAGCCTAGGCACCCGCCGAGGACTGGCACCCCGAGACCCCACGACAGAGGGGAAGAGTCCCATGCCTGCCACCATCTACTACGACGACGACGCCGACCTGGGCGAGCTGAACGGAAGGACCGTCGCCGTGCTGGGCTACGGCAGCCAGGGCCATGCTCACGCCCTCAACCTGCGCGACAGCGGGGTGCAGGTCGTCGTGGGGCTGCGCGACGGCTCGGCCTCGCGGGCCAAGGCCGAGTCCGAGGGGCTGACGGTGCTCGGGTTGGGTGAGGCCGCCCAGGCAGCCGACGTGATCATGATGACGCTGCCCGACACCGACCAGCGCCAGATCTACGAGGCCCACGTCGCTCCCAACCTCGACGACGGTGACAGCATCGCCTTCGCCCACGGGTTCAACATCCACTTCGGCCAGATCGTGCCGCCCGCAGGCGTCGACGTGTGGATGATCGCCCCCAAGGGCCCGGGTCACAACGTGCGTCGCACCTACGTCGAGGGCGGCGGGGTGCCGGCTCTGATCGCCGTGCACGCCGACGCCACCGGGAGGGCGTTGCAGGTAGGACTTGCCTACGGCAAGGGGCTCGGCGCCACCCGGGCCGGCGTGCTGGGCACAACGTTTGCCGAGGAGACCGAAACCGACCTGTTCGGAGAGCAGGTCGTGCTCTGCGGAGGCCTGACCGAGCTGATCCGGGCCGGCTACGAGACCCTGGTGGACGCTGGCTACCAGCCCGAGTCTGCCTACTTCGAGACCCTTCACGAGGTGAAGCTGATCGTCGACTTCATCTACGAGCAGGGGATCTCGGGGATGCGCTACACGGTGAGCGACACGGCGGAGTACGGCGACCTCACGCGGGGGCCGAGGGTGATCAACGATGCCACCCGCGCCGAGATGGCCCGCATCCTGGGCGAGATCCGCGACGGCAGCTTCGCCAAGGAGTGGATCGCCGAGAACGAGGCGGGCCGCCCGAACTTCGAGCGCATGCGGGCGCAGGGCAAGGAGCACCCCATCGAGCAGGTGGGCGCCGAGCTGCGGGCCATGATGCCGTGGATCACGGCGGGCAGGGAGCGGGTGCAGGACGTCGCGGGCGGTCAGGGTTGAGCGATCAACGCGTCGACGGCTCGCCCCGACAGAGGACATCTGGAGGCGCAGCCAGCGACTAGTGTGCACCTGCCACCGAGGGGGGTAACGCGATGGAGCAGTATCTTCAGCACTTGGCCAAGGTGCCCATGTTCTCGAGCCTCGGCCACAAGGAGCTGGAGGAGATCGCCAAGCTGTCGACCGAGCTGCCGGTCAAAGCCGGGACGAAGCTCATCGTCGAGGGTGCGGCGGCCCGGGAGTTCTTCGTCATCATGTCCGGCGAGGCCGAGGTCGAGAAGAACGGCCAGGTGATCGCCACCGTCGGTCCCGGAGAGGTCCAGGGCGAGCTGTCCCTCCTGCTCGACCGGCCCCGCACGGCGAACGTCACGGCCAAGACCGACATGAACATCCTGGTCGTCGACCGTCGCTCCTTCAATGCCCTGCTCGACGACATCCCGACGATTGCCCGCAAGATGCTGCCGATCGTGGCCCACCGTCTCGCCGACGTCAGCCCCGATCACGACTGACGGCTCGTGCGGGTGACGCCCGCTGCACGACCCGCCGGCCCCTTCCCCTGCCGGGCGGCTCCTTCCCCTGCCGGCCGGTGCCGTAGCAAGATCGGACCATGACCGAGGGCGGTGAAGACCCCGACCGGCCCGCCGAGGGCCTCACCGGTCAGCTCCTGGTGGCTACGCCCATGCTGCGTGACCCGAACTTCGACCGGGCCGTCGTGCTGGTCCTCGAGCACAGCGAGCTGGGAGCCCTCGGGGTGATCCTGAACCGGCCGGGTGGGACCAGCGTCGGCGACTTGCTGCCGGCCTGGGGGCGCCTGGCCGCCCACCCTGACGTCGTGTTCCAAGGGGGACCGGTGCAGCCCGACGGCGTGATCGGCCTGTTCGAGGTGGCCGACGCACGGGTCGGGCCGGACGGGTGGAGGTCGGTGCTGGGCCGGGTAGGGGCCGTGGACCTGGAGGTGGATCCGGACGAGGTCCCCGCCGACGCCGGCCGCCTGCGGCTCTTCGCCGGGTATGCCGGCTGGGGACCGGGCCAGCTCGACGGCGAGGTCGAGCACGCCGCCTGGTGGGTCCTGCCCACCGAATCCACCGACCCCCTGAGCGACCGACCCGGCGATCTGTGGCAGACGGTGCTGGCCCGCCAGGACGGCCGGCTGGCCTGGATGGCCAACTATCCCGACGATCCCGCCGTCAACTGAGGGGCGTCGCGGCGCGTCGTGCGCGGAAGATCGCCATGTAGCCGACCAGGGCCACCTGCCGTAGTCGCAACATGACGGTGTTTCTAGCTGCCGGTGAAGCGGCGGTAGTAGTGGACCGGGCCCGACCGCTCGATGTCGACCACCCAGTCGCCGTCGTAGGGCCACTGGTCCTCGGAGCCCTCGACCGGGCCCTGCCAGAAGCGGGACAGCAGCCCCGGCAAGGGGCTGGGTTCGAGCGACCAGGCCTGGCGCCGGTAGGTCCAGTTATCGGGTGCGAGGCGGTGGGCGGACCGGAAGTGCCCCACCGCCGCGGTGTGGTCCCCCGACCGCTCGAGGTGCTGAGCCAGCTCGAAGTGGGCGGCGGCTCGGGCCTCGTCGGGTGACCGGTCGCCGGACCGGGCCAGTACCTCGCCGGGGGAGAGCACGAACTCGCTCCCCGCCCCCTTCGCCGCCCAGTCGCGCAGGGCGCCGGCGTACACGGTGCGGTCGGCCTCGATCTGGCCTGCCAGGGTCATGATGTCGGCCATGCGCCCGCTCAGCTGGCTCGGGTCGAGCCTGCTGGTCCCGTCGGCCTCTCCGGGGAAGGCCGGCTCGGCCGGCCGCACGATGATGCCGTC
>Ga0299914_10004013_pt1 | contig 10522 bp, 10 predicted proteins | sample RVTome_10_FD_201361 | JGI IMG/M metagenome (GOLD analysis project Ga0299914, IMG submission 201361) | Soil microbial communities from uranium-contaminated site in the Upper Colorado River Basin, Wyoming, United States - RVT153D57 (version 2) ... | reverse complement strand
CTCGGATCCCGGCACTACACGCTGATTCCTTTCTTGACACCCCACTGAACCCGAAGGCGCCACCAAACGCCGGCTCGGCGGCGCGAAGCTGGCTCCACGACACGCCGGGCCGCCTACCGCTGCGCGACGTGGGACGGCGCGAAGCTGTTCGGATGCTGGTGATCGACGCCGCCAACGTGATCGGGTCACGGCCAACCGGCTGGTGGCGCGACCGGCCAGGCGCGGCACGACTCTTCACGGACCGAGTGCGGGCAACGGTGACCGCGGGGCGGCTGGACCCGCCCGTGACCCTCGTGCTCGAGGGCCGAGCCCGGGCGGGAGCCGACGAGGGCGTCGTGGACGGCGTCGAGGTTGTGCATGCGCCCGGCGAGGGCGACGACACGATCGCGGCGATCGCCGAGGCCCACGGCGAGGTGATCGTGGTCACGGCCGACCGGGGACTGGCCGAGCGGGTCCGAGCGGCCAACGCCGAGGTCGTCGGGCCGAGCTGGCTGCTCGGCCAGCTCGTGGAGTGAACGCGCAGGCGGAGGGGACCGTGGCCGGACCACCGAGCGACGACTATGACCACTGACCTCCCGACGACCCAATGGCCCGCCGCATCGAAAGGTCCGGCGTCGTACTTCCCGTCGATCGATCGCAGCTACGGACGTCCGATCGACGAGTGGCTCGACCTGGTCCGCGCCCGCGCGGCAGACAAGCACACGGAGCTCGTCGACTGGCTCGAGGCCGAGCACGGTCTCGGCCATGGGCACGCCAACGCGATCGTCGGCGCATCGATGTGTTCGAGCGGTGGGAGTCCGCGGACGATGTCGAGCGGTTCAGGGGCTCAGGGCCAGGCGATGACGAGCAGTCGATGATCATCGACGCCCACGCGCAACAGCACGAGGTCGCTGCGTCGACCAACCTGACCTCGTGATCGATGCCAGGCCGGCACTGCGGGATCGTCGAGGTGCGATGAGTTCGTGGCGTCGGCGCGGTCTGGTCGTTCATGATCGACCTCCAGCCCGCCGCCCAGCGAACGGTCAGCCTGGTCACTTCGCTCGCTGACGACCAGCTCGATTTGCCGACGCCCTGTACCCAGACGTGCCTTGGCGACCTGATCGACCACCTCGGAGTCTTCGCGGTGAGGTTCGCCGCCGCCGCTCGCAAGGACTCCGAGAGCCGAACCTCGCCACCTCCCCCACCCAGCGCCGCGAATCTCGAGGCGGGCTGGCGCGAGCGGATCTCGCGGGATCTGCTGGCCTTGGCCGATGCCTGGCGAGACCCCCAGGCCTGGGAGGGGTCCACCTTCGCCGGGGGCAGCGAGAGGCCCGCTGCGGTCGTCGGTCTGGCCACACTGGACGAGTTGGTCGTCCACGGGTGGGATGTCGCCGTGGCGACCGGGCACCCCTACGAGCCCGCGGCACAGGAGATCGAAGCGGCGATGGGCTTCGTGGCTTCGTTCGACGCGCCGCGTGACGGCGTTCTGTTCGGTCCGATCGTCCCGGTCGCTGATGACGCCACGCCGCTGGACCGGCTGTTGGGCCTCACCGGCCGCGATCCCTCGTGGCAACCTCCAGGCTGACGCGTAGCGAACCCGGCGTTCGGGGCATGCGCCGACCCGACCGAGGCCGCCGGCCGACCACCTGCGTCGACACCTATGTTGGGGGCATGCAGACAGAGCGGTCAGCGTTCCGAATGGGACGGCTCGACCATGTGCACATCCGCGTGCCGGATCGGGCGGAGGCTGCGCGGTGGTACGCCGAGCACCTGGGGTTCGAGCCCGTCGCCGAGTTCGACTTCTGGGCGGCCGGGTTCGAGGGTGGCCCGCTCCAGATCTCGGCCGATGGCGGTCGGACGATGCTGGCGCTGTTCGAGGCCAGCGAGGGTCACCCGATGGTTCCGCAGCAGACCGGTGTTGCGTTCAGCGTCGACGCGGACAGCTTCATGTCGTTCGCCCGATCGCTGCCCTGCGGTATCGACAATCCGCGCGGCGAGCGTCTCATGCTCACCGATCTCGTGGACTTCGACATGTGCTGGGCGTTCGACATCGTCGACCCCTGGGGAAACCAGTACGAGCTCAATTGCTACGACTACGACCGAGTGAGGGCCGAACTGGTAGAGGCTGACGCAGTCGAGGTCGTCCGATACTGGCCACGCGAGCTCTACGCGACATATCTCCAATCCGCATCGTCGTAGCCCGACCCGCTCGATGGGGCGTCCCCGAGGTGCCTAAGCGGGTGTGCGTCGGCGAGCTCGGCGATGATAGCTGCGATCGGGGCTGATCGGGGTGCGCGTCCTGCTGGCGGGCGCTTCACTTTCGGCTGGGCCGGCGACCTCGCCGGATGGCAGTTCTGATCGCCATGTTGGCGGCGACGGCCATGGCTGTTCCTCCGGCGAGGAGGGGGAGCAACAGCTCTTCGAGCGGTACGCCCGCGACGTGGGCGATCATGAGGTCGGGTACTGGTCGTCACGGCGGAACCCGGAGCCGTCGCCGCCCGCTGCCGCGGCGAGCAACCTCGCCTCGTCCGTCAGGTCACGGGTCGATCTGGTCCTCGTCCTCACCTGCGTAGGACTCTGCCACCTGGCGAGACTCATCGCTCCGGACAGCCGACCGACACGGGCTGGGGACCCATCCGGATTCGGGTGCTAGCCGCGGCGGGCGCGGGCTCGACGCTTGCCCTCGTGCATGGCTTGGACACGAGCGACCGGGATGGCGTGGCCCTCCTCGATGAGGTCTGCGCTCAACCGCTGGGCCTGCGGCATCTGTTCGGCCCACGGATCGCGGTCTCCGAGGTAGTCCAGCGCAGTGTGCACCGTGAGGTCGCCCGGCGCGATCTCGTCGAGGTCGTTCCAGCTCACCGGGAAGGACACGGGCACACCGGGCCGCACTCGCGGGCTGTAGGCGGCGATCACCGTGGCACCGCCGGCTCTCGTCGAGTCGACGAACACCTTGCCGCCGCGGTCCTCCTTGATGAACGCCGTGGTGGCGATCTGGGGATCGAGGCTCTCGGCGCGCGCCGCGATGGCTCTGGTGGCGGCGGCGGAGTCCTCTGGCGGGGCCTGGTCGTCGATGGGGACGAAGACGTGCACGCCCTTGGCGCCGCTGGTCTTGACCGCACCTTCCAGCCCGACGTCGGTCAGAGCCTGGCGGACCAGGCGGGCCACCTGCACGGCCATCGGGAAGGCGTCGGCCTCGGGCGGGTCGAGGTCGAGCACGAGATGAGTGATGCGGTCAGGACGCTCGGCCCGCACCAGGGTCGGGTGGTACTCCACGGCCCGCTGGTTGGCGAACCACAGCAGCGTGCGGCGGTCGTTGCACAGCGCGTAGGCCACCTCGCGCTTGGAGGTCTCCGCCCAGAGCCTCACCGTGCGCACCCACGATGGGGTGTACTTCGGGACGTTCTTCTGCATGAACGCCTCCTGGCCGCGGTGGACCCGGATCACCGACAGCGGTCGGTCCTCCAGCACAGGGAGGATCCGGTCGCTGACCGCGTCCAGGTAGTCGACCAGATCCCGCTTGGTCGACTCGGCGCCGTCGAACAGCGACTGGTCGAGGTTCGTCAGCGACACCCCCTCGCGGGACTCGCCGCTGCGGCCGCTCATGGACGTGACGCTATTGGCAGATCCACGCCGTGCGGCACCGCAGCGTCGGCACGGCGGCGAGCTCCTGACCGGGCGGCAGGACCCCTCGGCAGCCCGGATTATTCGACGCAGGTGGCGCCGTCGTCTGGAATGGCGGGTGACGTCGAAAGGTGGTGACCAGTGAGGACTGTCGACGCGAGCCCTCTGTCCCCAGAGGAGTACGACCAGATGGACGCCTACTGGCGGGCGGCCAACTACCTGTCGGTCGGGCAGATCTACCTGATGGACAACCCGCTGCTGCGGGAGCCGCTGCAGCCCACGCACGTCAAGCCCCGGCTGCTGGGCCACTGGGGTACCACCCCCGGGCTCAACATCGTCTACACCCACCTGAACCGGGTGATCGCCCAGCGGGACCTGGACACGATCTACGTCATCGGTCCCGGACACGGTGGTCCCGGCCTGGTCGCCACCTCGTGGCTCGACGGCACCTACTCCGAGATCTACCAGGACGTTCCCCGGGACGGGTTCGGGATGCAACGGCTGTTCAAGCAGTTCTCCTTCCCCGGCGGCATCCCCAGCCACGTCGCCCCCGAGACCCCCGGATCGATCCACGAAGGCGGGGAGCTGGGCTACTCGCTCAGCCATGCCTACGGAGCCGCCTTCGACAACCCGGACCTGATCGTGGCCTGCGTGGTCGGCGACGGTGAGGCCGAGACAGGACCGCTGGCCACGAGCTGGCACTCCAACAAGTTCTTGGACCCGGTGGGCGACGGCGCCGTGCTGCCGATCCTGCACCTCAACGGCTACAAGATCGCCAACCCGACGATCCTGGCCCGGATACCCGAGTCCGAGCTGGAGGCCCTGCTCACCGGCTACGGCTACGTGCCGTACCTGGTGGCCGGCGACGACCCCAAGGTGGTCCACCAGCAGCTGGCGGCGACCATGGACGTCGTCCTCGACGAGATCCAGGCCGTCCAGGAGCGGGCCCGCTCCGGTCAGACGGTGGGCCTGCCGCAGTGGCCGATGATCGTGCTGCGCACACCGAAGGGGTGGACTGGTCCCAAGGAGGTGGACGGGATGCCGGTGGAGGGCACGTGGCGCGCCCACCAGGTGCCCATGGCCGCGGCCCGGGAGAACCCCGAGCACCTCGCCCAGCTCGAGCAGTGGATGCGCGGCTACGGCCCCGAGGAGCTGTTCGACGAGGACGGCAGGCCCCAGCCGATGCTCGATGCGTTCGTGCCCACCGGTGACCGGCGCATGGGGACCAACCCCCACGCCAACGGCGGCCGGCTGTTGCGCGAGCTGCGCATGCCCGACTTCCGGGACCACGCCGTGGTCGTGGACACTCGCGGCACGCAGCTCTCCGAGCCGACCCGAGTCCTCGGTCGGCTGCTGGCCGACATCGTCGAGATGAACGAGGACCAGCGGAACTTCCGCATCGTCGGGCCTGACGAGACCGAGTCCAACCGCCTCGGCGCCCTGTGGGACGCCACGTCACGGGTGTGGATGGCCGACATCTACGACACCGACCAGCACCTGGCCCGCACCGGTCGGGTGATGGAGATCCTGAGCGAGCACACCTGCCAGGGGTGGCTCGAGGGGTACCTGCTCAGTGGGCGCCACGGTCTGTTCTCCTGCTACGAGGCGTTCGTCCACATCGTCGACTCGATGTTCAACCAGCACGCCAAGTGGCTGAAGGTCAGCCGCCAGCTCGACTGGCGCCCGCCCATCGCGTCGCTCAACTACCTGCTCACGTCACATGTGTGGCGCCAGGACCACAACGGGTTCTCACACCAGGATCCCGGCTTCATCGACCACGTGGTCAACAAGAAGGCGGAGGTGATCCGGGTGTACTTCCCGCCCGACGCCAACTGCCTCCTGTCGGTGGCCGATCACTGCCTACGAAGCCGCAACTACGTGAACGTGATCGTGTCGGGCAAGCAGCCGTCCCTCGACTGGCTGAGCATGGACGAGGCCGTGCTCCACTGCACTCGCGGCATCGGCATCTGGGACTGGGCCAGCAACGACGACGGCGAGCCCGATGTTGTCATGGCCTGCTGCGGGGACGTCCCGACCCTCGAGACGCTCGCCGCCGTCGACCTGCTGCGCCAGCATCTCCCCGATCTGAGGGTGCGGGTGGTCAACGTGGTGGACCTCATGCGCCTCCTCGACGAGAGCGAGCACCCCCACGGTCTCTCCGGCAGGCAGTTCGACGGGATCTTCACCAGCGACAAGCCGGTCATATTCGCCTACCACGGCTACCCCTGGCTCATCCATCGCCTCAGCTACCGCCACACCGCCGACCAGAACTTCCACGTGCGCGGCTACAAGGAGGAGGGCACCACCACTACTCCCTTCGACATGGTCGTGCGCAACGACATGGACCGCTTCCACCTGGTCATGGACGTGATCGACCGGGTGCCGCACCTGGGGCAGAAGGCTGCGATCCTGCGCCAGCAGATGGTCGACAAGCGCACCGAGCACATGGCGTGGACCCGCGAGACTGGCGAGGACCTGCCCGAGGTGCAGGGTTGGGCCTGGCCGGGATGAGCATGGACGACCCGGAGATCAGGGTGCTGGTCGTCAATGCCGGGTCTTCCACCCTGAAGCTGGCCGTGCTCGACGACGGCTCCACCCCGGTCGTCGAACGGACCATCGACCCGTGGGACGGCGAGGACACCAGCGAGATCGGCGAGGTGCTCGCCGCCGCCACTGGGGGGCCGATCGATGCCGTGGGACACCGGGTGGTGCACGGCGGACCCGACCTCCGACAAGCCGTCCTCATCGACGACGAGGTAGCCGCCCGCCTGCAGGAACTCGTCGAGCTGGCCCCGCTGCACCAGGCGCGCTCCCTGCAGGGGATCAGCGCCGTCCGCAGGGTGCTTCCCTCCACGCCGGCCGTGGCGTGCTTCGACACCACCTTCCACACCACGTTGGCGGCGGCTGCGTCGACGTACGCCGTGCCCGAGGCCTGGCGGGACCGATGGCCCATCCGCCGCTACGGCTTCCACGGGCTGTCCCACGCCTACGCCGTGGGTCGGGCGGGCGAGCTCGGTGCCGGGCCGCGGGTGGTGAGCTGCCACCTGGGTTCGGGGGCGTCGCTGTGCGCATCCCGCGACGGTCGGGCGGTCGACACCACCATGGGGTTCACCCCCCTCGAAGGGTTGGTGATGGCCACCCGTTCGGGCACCGTCGACCCCGGCCTGGTGCTGTGGCTGGTGCGTGTCGGCGGTCTGGCTGCCGAGGAGGTGGAGCAGGGGCTGGAAAACCGCGCCGGCCTGGCCGGGTTGGGCGGCGGCAGCGGTGACATGCGGGAGCTGTTGGCCGCGGTCGACGACGGCGACGACAGGGCGATGCTCGCCCTGGACGTCTACGTCCACCGGCTCAGGCGCGAGCTCGGGGCCATGAGCGGGGTGCTGAGTGGGCTCGATGTACTGGTGTTCACCGGCGGGATCGGCGAGGGCTCGGCCGTGGTCCGGGCCAGGGCGACGGCGGAGCTCGGCTATCTGGGGGTGGCCATCGACCCGGCGGCCAACCAGGCCGCTTCGGGCGATGCCGACATCACTGCCAGCGGGGCGCCTGCACGCACCCTGGTCGTCACCGCCCGTGAGGACCTCGAGATAGCCCACCAGACCAGGGCGGCGATCAGGGGTGGACCGGCCCGCTCCTGAGCAGAACGTTCGCAGGCAGACTGTGCTGTCATGAGCGATGCAGGGCCCGATCTGCACATGGTGAACGTCGTCGTGGGCGACATGACCGCCAGCCTCGACTTCTACCGGCGGCTCGGCGTTTCGGTGGGCGACCAGGCGGATGGCCCTGGCGACCACGTGGCGCTGCGCATGCCGGGAGGACTCAGCCTGGAGCTGGACACGGCGGAGTCGGCCCGTCTGTGGCACGCCGGTTGGCGGGCCGATCCGGCCAGCGTGGACGTCGTGATCGGCTTCGCACTGGCGACCCGGGAGGCGGTGGACGAGCGCTACGCCGAGCTCACCGCAACCGGCTACCTGGGGCGTCAGCCACCGTTCGACGCCTTCTGGGGTGCGCGCTACGCCATCGTGGCCGATCCCGACGGCAACGACGTGGGCCTGATGAGCCCCATGGACGAATTGCGCCGCACCTGGCCACCCCAGGAGTCGCCGGACCACTGAGCCCGGCGGGCCGTCAGCCGATCCCGTCCTCGGCCAGCACGATCTTGGCCAGGGCCTTGGGCGCCACCACCGTGTAGGACCAGCGGACCCACTCCTCCACCTGCTGCCAGCGGGCCTCGTCGGCGTCGTCACCCACCCTCACCGACACCCAGCCATGACGCCCGAGCCCGTAGCCGGTCGGTTCGGCATCCGGCTCGGACGCTACGACGGCGGCTGCCTCATCCTTTGGCAGCTTGACGCTCAGGCCCGTGGCGTCCTTGTCGGTGAACACGAAGTTCTTGCCGCGCACCCTGAAGGTGGGCTCGCCGCCCCATGCCTCGATGTCGACGCGTAGGGCCTCGGGCAGGCGGGCCACGATCCGTTCGAGGCGTGCCATGTTGTCCACGCCCCTGATGCTACGAGTCCTGGGAGAAGTCCTCGCCGGCATAGGGCTTTTGCTCCAGCAGCACCAGCCAGTTCCCGGAGTTGTCTCGCATCACGGCCTCGACGCCGTACGGACGATCGGCCGGCTCCCTCGGTGACGGTGAGGTTGGCTGGCTCGCCTGGTCAGGACTTGGGCTCGACCGTGTAGTGGATCGTCAGGTCGGCCATGGTGCTCGATCATCGCAGAGATGCGCGCCCGGCGGCTGCCCGAGACGACCGATGAGCTCTCGCCTGACGCGACCCCAGCGGGGTTGGCGAGACTGGTGCCATGATCGACGGCTTCTTCTACGTCCTGACCCTGCTCACTGCCCTCGGATGCGGGTTGACGGCCGGGGTCTTCTTCGGGTTCTCGTCGTTCGTGATGAAGGCACTGGCGCGCCTGGGTTCGCCTGCGGGCATCGCCGCCATGCAGTCCATCAACCGCGAAGCCCCCACACCGCTTTTCATGGCCGCACTGCTGGGCACGGCACTGGGGTGTGTGGCGGTGGCCGTCTCCTCGTTGTTCATCTGGGACGAGCCGGCGGCGGTGTACATGCTGGTCGGGGGGCTGGTGTACCTCGTCGGCACGATGCTGCTGACGATCGCCTACCACATCCCCCGCAACGAGGCGCTGGCCGGCGTCGACCCGGATGGCGCCGAGGCGGCCGATCACTGGCAGCGCTACGTCTCCGGCTGGACGGGTTGGAACCACGTGCGAACCGGTGCGGCCCTGGCAGCAGCGGCGATCCTCACCGTCGCGCTCCGGGTCAGCTGAGAATGAGCGAGACCTCGAGACAATCGACCACGGGGACGTACCCGCTGCGGATCGGTGTCCTGATCCTGCCCGACCTCCCCTGGCCCGGGGCGGGCCAGCTGTGGCGACGGGCCGAGGAGCTGGGCCTCTCCCATGCGTGGACCTACGACCACCTCACCTGGCGGGGCCACCGCGACCGACCCTGGTTCGCAGCGATCCCGACGCTCACCGCTGCGGCTGCCGTCACCGACCGCATCCGGTTGGGCACCCTCGTGGCCAGCCCCAACTTCCGCCATCCCCTCACCCTCGCCAAAGAGCTCGTCACCCTCGACGACATCTCCGGCGGCCGGCTGACCCTCGGAGTCGGCGCCGGTGGCAGCGGTTGGGACACCACCATGCTGGGCAACGAGGCGTGGTCAGCCAGGGAGCGCAGCGACCGCTTCGTCGAGTTCGTCGACCTCACCGACCGTCTGTTGCGAGAACCGACGTGTACCTACCCGGGCCGCTACTACTCCGTGGACGAGGCCCGCACCTATCCCGGTTGCGTCCAGCGACCCCGCATCCCCTTCGCCGTAGCCGCCAGCGGACCGCGAGGCATGCGTCTGGCCGTCGAACATGCGCAGACCTGGGTCACCACCGGAGTGCGCACCAAGCGGGGCCCGATCCCGGCCGTGCAGGGCGCGCTGGATGTCCGAGGGCAGATGGAGCGACTCGACGAGGCGTGTGCAGCTGCGGGGCGGGATCCGCTCACACTCGGTCGGCTGGTGGTGACCGGACCCGTCCTCGACAGCGGATTGTCGTCGCGCCAAGCATTCGTGGACACCGTCGGCGCCTACGCGGACGTGGGGGTCACAGACCTGGTCGTCCACTGGCCGAGGCCGGCCGAGCCGTACCGCGCCGATCCCGCCCTGTTCGAGGACATCTTCGGCGGCTGATCAGGCGCACGCTCGACACATACTGGGCGCGTGTCGACGGAGCCCGCGGCGTGGGTGCTGCACGTCGACCTCGACGAGTTCATCGCCGCGGTCGAGATCGCCCGGCGACCCGAGCTGCGCGGCAAGCCGGTCGTGGTGGGAGGCGCCGGTGACCCGCGCCAGCGTGCCGTCGTCGCCACCGCCTCCTACTCGGCCCGTGAGTTCGGCATCCGCTCGGGCATGCCGTTGCGTACCGCGGCCCGGCGTTGCCCCCATGCGGTGTTCTTGCCGTCGGACCGCGCTGCCTACGACCGTGCTTCGGACAGGGTGATGGCCACGCTGCGCGCGCTCCCGGTGGTGGTCGAGGTGCTCGGTTGGGACGAGGCGTTCCTGGGCGCTCGTACCGACCGTGCGGAGGAGTTGGCCGCCGACGTGCAGCGCGCGGTGAAGGAGGCGACGGGGCTGTCCTGCTCGGTGGGCATCGGCGACAACAAGCTGCGCGCCAAGCTCGCCACCGGGTTCGCCAAGCCGGCCGGCATCTTCCGGCTCACCCGGTACAACTGGGTGACGGTGATGGCACATCGGCCCACCGACGCGCTGCAGGGCATCGGTCGAAGGACCGCGGCGAAGCTGGCCGCGGACGGCATCGACACCGTCGGGCAGCTCGCGGCGGCCGATCCGGCTCTGCTGGCGAGCCGCTTCGGCCCGACGATGGGCCCCTGGTACCGATTGCTGGCGTT
>Ga0299914_10004011_pt1 | contig 10523 bp, 10 predicted proteins | sample RVTome_10_FD_201361 | JGI IMG/M metagenome (GOLD analysis project Ga0299914, IMG submission 201361) | Soil microbial communities from uranium-contaminated site in the Upper Colorado River Basin, Wyoming, United States - RVT153D57 (version 2) ... | reverse complement strand
ATCACCCTGCCCGGCATCGGAGCGTGCAGCGACCCGGGATCGTCCTCTGTCCACGACGACACGAAACGCGGAATCTCCTCCAACCGGCCAGGACCGAGGTCGGAGTCCACGTATCGGAGCTTCTCGTATCGGGCAACTTCGAAATCGTGTCGGTGCTCGCCAACGATGATCGAAGCTCCACGGGGCGAGGCATGGGCCACTGACACACTGCCCACACCTTGCAGATCGAATGGCCGGCTCAGCGTGTAGCCGACGTCGTGGCGGCCGTGATCCCCGGTGTAGGCCCGATGCTGCAGCTGGGTCTGCGAGTTGCGCCACCCGGAGGGGATGGTGCCAAGGACGGGACTCGACTCTCGTTCGAACGCCTGATCTGACACGGCGGCGGCAAGGGCAGCGAGGCGCTCGTCGGAGATGTCGAGCAGGGGACGACCCAATTCGGACGTCTGGTGACGAACCAGGAAGTCTGTGTCGATCGCGCCCGACAGAAAGTCGGGGTGCTCGACGATCCGAATCAACAGAGCCCGGTTGGTCGTGGCACCGTGGATGTGAGCCCGCCGCAAAGCGGTGGCCAGTATCGCGGCGGCACCTTCCCGGGTGGCGTCGTGGGCGATGACCTTGGCGATCATCGGGTCGTAGTGGACGGATACGGTTGAGCCGTCCTCGATCCCGGCATCCACCCGAAGACCCTCGAGGTCGGGAAAACGGAACCGGTGGAATCGACCCGACACCGGGAGATAGTCGTTCAGCGGATCCTCGGCATAGAGACGTGCCTCGATGGCGTGCCCCTCCAAACCCGGCCTTTCGTCGGGAAGACGCACCCCGTCGGCGATCTCGATCTGAAGCCTGACCAGGTCCAGGCCGGTGACCATCTCGGTGACCGGATGCTCCACCTGGAGACGGGTATTCATCTCCAGGAAGTAGAAGGTGCCGTCCTGATAGAGAAATTCGACCGTCCCCGCACCCACGTAGGCGACGGCTCGTGCTGCCTCGATCGCCGTGTTTCCCATGGCCCGCCGTGTCGGGGGATCGATGACTGGTGAGGGCGACTCCTCGATGATCTTTTGGTGTCGCCGTTGGATGGAGCACTCTCGCTCGTGGAGAGAGACCACGCGCCCGTGAATGTCGCCGAAAACCTGGATCTCGATGTGGCGCGGAGCCGTTAAGTACTTCTCGAGAAACACGGTACCTTCGCCGAATGCGCTCTCGGCCTCACGACGCGCCGAGTCGATGGAGTCCAGGAGGTCTGCCGGGTCGGAGACCACCCGCATACCTTTCCCTCCGCCGCCGGCTGACGCCTTGACCAGCAGTGGATAGCCGAGGGTCTTTGCGGCGATGTCCATCGCGTCGGTTCCGTCTAGCGGGATCGAGGGGAGAATGGGGACGCCGGCCTCTTCCATCAATCGTTTCGACTCCAGCTTTGATCCCATGATCTCGATGGCCTCGGCCGATGGCCCGATCCAGATGAGACCCGTTGACATCACTGCCCTGGCGAAGGGGGCGCTCTCGGCCAGGAACCCGTAGCCGGGGTGTACTGCGTCGGCACCGGTCTGCTTGGCAGCCGAGATCACCGCGTCAATGTCCAGGTAGGTCTCTGCCGGTGAGCTACCGGGCAGGGCGACCGCCTCGTCGGCCTCTTGCATGTGTGGCTCGCCGGCATCGGCGTGGGAGTAGATCGCAACCGATTCGATGCCGAGGTCGCGGCAGGTCCGGAAAATACGACGGGCAATCTCACCCCGGTTGGCGACTAGAACCTTTGAGATCATCGGACCGGGGAGGCTAACTGCCCTCGATTAGGAACCCGGCTCCGGATAAACTGATCCGATGGACAACGAGACCAAGTCTCGGTTCCCGTCCGTCCTCGTAACCATCCTGGTTCTGGTCATCGGCCTGGGTCTGCTCACGTTTTGGGGAGTCCGAACGGTGATCTCGGCGATACCATCGCCGGACGACATTGCGAATGTCTTCGAACCGGAGCCGTACGAGGAGATCGGGCCGGTCACGATCACTGCGATCCGCGACCTTGCTCAATTGACGACGGTCGAGACCGTGCAGTACACGATCGTGGAGAAAGGGACCGATGAAGGCTGGCTGGCATGGGCCCGTGGCGATTCGCTGCGCATGTTCGCCGTCGCCCGTATCGGCGCCGGAGTCGATCTGGCACAACTCACTGTGCGCGATGTCACCGTGGACGAGAACGGTGTTGTCGAGCTCCAGGTCCCGGTCGCGGAAATCCAGTACGTCGACCCGGACGAGGACGCCACCCAGGTCCTGGAACGCGACCTTGGCATATTCACCAGCGGTGATCCCGGCCTCGAGTCAGATGTCCGTCGGATCTCGGACGAGGTCCTCGTTGAGAATGCAGTCAATGAGGGAATCCTGGAACAAGCAGAGGAGAATGCGCGATCGGTCCTCACCGATTTTCTCCTCAGTCTGGGGTACAACGACGTCGTCGTGAATTTCGAAGACCCGGAACCTACATCCTGAATACTCCGAACCGGTCGGTTCCTTTCACCGGCGCGGAATGGATCGCCGACAGCGCTATCCCCAAGACCGTCCGTGTATCCGTTGGGTCAATGAGGCCGTCGTCTCGAACTCGCGCCGTCGAGAAGTAGGCCTGTTCGGCCTCCTCCATTTGACGGGTGAGCTCGGCGGTGCGTTCGGCGTCGGCGTCCTCGTCGAATTCGACACCCCGCGACTCCGCCGATTGGCGAGCGACGATCGACATCACCCCCGCAAGCTGTTTGGCGCCCATGACCGCGACCTTGTGGTTGGGATAGCCGAAGACGAAACGGGGCTCGTAGGCCCGACCCGACATCCCGTAGTTTCCGGCACCGTAAGACACCCCAGCCATGAGCGAGATGTGGGGCACCTCGGAGTTGGCGACGGCGTTGATCATCTTCGCCCCGTCTTTGATGATCCCCCGCTGCTCGTAGTCCTTGCCCACCATGTAGCCGGTGGTGTTGTGTATGAAGAGGAGCGGGGTGTCATAGCGATTGCACAGCTGGATGAACTCGGTGGTCTTTTCCGCCTCTTCGCTGAAAATGACCCCTTGTTGGTTGGCGATCACCCCGACCGGGAAGCCATGGAGCGACCCCCATCCATTGAGGATCGACGTCCCGTACCTGGCCTTGTACTCCTCGAAGCGTGAGCCGTCGAGGGTACGGGCGAGGATCTCCCTCATGTCGAAAGGGACCCGGAGATCGCTGGGGATGGCCCCGAGGATCTCGTCAGGGTCGTGTAAGGGCTCGTCTGCCGGTTTTGTGGGCCCGTATCCCAGTTTCCGCCAGTTGAAATGGTCGACGATGTCACGCGCCATGCGGATGGCCTCGTGCTCGTCGTCGGCGAAATAGTCGCTGAGCCCGGAGACCTTCGAGTGCATCTCTGCGCCACCCAACTCCTCGTCTGTGGACTCCTCCCCTGTGGCCATCTTGACCAGCGGAGGCCCACCGAGGAACACCTTGGCCTGCTCTCGTACCATCACCGCGTAGTCACACATCGCCGGGAAATAGGCGCCCCCGGCAGTCGAGCTTCCGAAGACGATCGCGACGGTGGGAATCCCCTGCTTGGAGAGCCGGGTCAGGTTGCGAAACCACTTGCCACCGACCAAGAACACGTCCGCTTGGTCGGGGAGATCGGCCCCACCTGATTCGACCAGATTGATGAGGGGAAGCCGGTTCTCCATGGCGATGTCCATGATCCTTAGCGACTTCGCCAGCGTGTAGCGATTGAACACACCGGCCTGGCTGGTCGGGTCGTTGGCGAGGATGGCGCACTCGACTCCGCTGATAACACCGATTCCCGTGACCACGTTGGCCCCAAGCGGCTTGTCGGTGCCCCAGGCTGCCAGTGTGGAGAGCTCGAGGAACGGTGAGTCGCGGTCGACGAGCAGCTCGATACGCTCCCGGGGCAGCATCTTGCCCCGTGCCTGGTGTCGTTCGATGTACTTCTCCCCACCCCCCAGGCGCGCCTGGGCCTGGAGTCCTTCGAACTCGGCGAGCTTCTCCTCCATGGCGGCGCGATTGGTCTGATACTCGTCCGAACGCGGGTCGAGACGAGTCTTCAACACCTGCATTTCGGGAAGGCTAGGCGTTCCAGGCGTTGCTATAGCATCAGGTCTCGGAAACCACGACCTGATGCTATAGCAACGCCTTCCGGTCAGCTGCTGTGGACCGCGGACTCCTGATAGGGCTCGAGCATGATGCACTCGCCCGGGCATTCTTCCGCGGACTCGATCACGTCGTCGATGAGTGCGTCGGGGACGCGAGCGAGTCCGCGGGCCCCGTCGGGAGCGTCCTCGCCATCGAAGACAACCGTATTTCCGAAGTGCTTGGACTCTTCCTTGACGACCCAAAGACCGTCGTCGCGACCAACGAAGACGTCGGGGGTGATCTCCTCGCAGATTCCGTCGCCGGTGCAGAGGTCTTGATCGATCCAAACCATTAGCTTGGTTGCGTCGGCCATAGCCTCAAGTTAGATGGTCACAAGCCACTACCCAATTCAGACAGGACCAAACATGGAAGACGTGCTCGCCAGACTCCAGACCCAGGTCGGTGTGGAGACAGGTGTCAGCAACTGGTGGGAGATCACTCAGGAGCGTATCGACGCCTTCGCCGAGGCCACCGATGACCATCAGTTCATCCACGTCAACCCGCAGCTCGCGGCACAGACACCGTTCGGGGGAACCATCGCCCACGGTTTCCTGACCCTCTCGTTGACCGTGCCAATGAGCTCCGAGGTCAATCTCGACATGGGAAATCCGATGATGGCGATCAACTATGGCCTCGACCGGGTCCGGTTCCCGGCGCCCGTACCGGTCGGCTCCAAGATCAGGGTTCGGGTCACCCTCGACGAGGTCTCCGAAGTCCCCGGTGGCATCCACGTCAAGCAGACCCTCACCACCGAGATCGAAGGTGGGGAAAAGCCGGCCATGATCGCCGAACGTCTCTCCCGCTTCTACTACTAACGCGTTCCTAATGCTGTAGGGCCCATATCCGGTCCCTACAGCGTCTGATAACGGTCAAGACAGCGAGCGGCCGCCGCCTACAACCACCACGTGACCGGTGATGTAAGACGACAGAGGGGTGAGCAGGAACCAGACCACGTTGGCGATCTCCTCGGGTGTGCCCATTCGGTCGAGCGGGATGGCGGAGATCATCTTCTCCAGGACGTCGTCGGGGATGGCCATGGCCATGTCGGTCCCGATCAGCCCCGGTGCGACAGCGTTGACGCGGAGATGTGGCGCCAATGACAGAGCCATCGCCCGGGTCAGCCCAACCACACCACCTTTGGACATCGAGTAGTTGAACTGGCCGAAGTTGCCGAGGTAGGCCCGTGAGGCGATGTTGACTATGGAGCCCCCGTCGGTCATCAGATCAGAAAGTGCGGTCGACAGCCGGAAGGCCGCACCGAGGTTGACGTCGAGCACGGAGACGAAATCCTCGTCGGTCATGTTGACGATCCGGGCGTCCCGGGTGATCCCGGCATTGTTGACGAGACCGATGAGCGGTACACCGGCCGATCCCACAGCCTCCACGACCGCGGCCACCCCGTCATCGGTGGTCAGATCCACCTGCACCGGGACGATGTCGTCATTGGACAGTCCGAGCTCGGGAGCGAGGTCGACCGCGATGACTGTGAACGAAGGGTTGGCGGCGAGACGCTCGGCGATGGCGCGTCCGATGCCTCGGGCGGCGCCGGTGACCACGATGGAGCCGTTCACGGGAGCGCCTTTCCCAGATGTGACGATCCCAGCCGGATCACCTCGCCGCTCACGCCGAGCGGGTCATCGGCCAACCGCTCTGCCCATCCCTGGACCAACTCGGGGGCCACGCTGTCGTCGAAGGCCACCACATTCGCGGTCCACCCTTTGCGTGATCCTTCGATGGCGGCGGTGCGAGCCGCCGACAGGAGACCGGTCGCGACCATGGCGTTGCCCGCGCCTCGCCGTCCCAGAAGGTCGTCATGGTGGACCACGAACACGATGTTCTCCTCGGCCTTCGCCGAGTTCCTCGCCAGCTGGAACGCCCGATCGAGCTCGGCTCTTACCGCTGCCCACTCGTCTCCGACCTCCCGTGCGCGGTGGATATTCATGGGCTGATCGCCCGACCTTCCCGGATCATGGTTTCGATGGTGTCGTTGTCGACACCCATCTCGTGCAGGATTTCCCGGGTGTGCTGGCCCAGGATCGGGGGCAAACCGGCGGCTCTGGCCGGCACATCGTCGAGACGAACCGGAGAGCCGGTGGTGCGGACGTTGCCAGCGATCGGATGCTCGAACTCGACCACCATCTCATGATGACGGGCCTGGGGATCGTCGAACGCCTCGGCGATGGTCAGGATGCGTCCCACAGGCAGACCGGCACGTTCCAGCAGCTCGATCCAGTATTCCACCTTCTCCTCTTTGAAGACTCGGGACAGCTTGCGGATCAAGGACTCCCGATTCGCCATTCGGTCTTCGTTGGAGGGGTAGTCCGCAGCCAGGTCGGCCCGCTCGATGGCATCACACAGGAGATCGAAATGGCGGTCGGAGACGATGGCGAGAGTGAAATGACCGTCGGCTGCCTCGAAGACTTGGTTGGGGGTCAGGAACGGGCTCGCGGTCCCTGTTCGCTCAGGCTGTTGATGGTTGGTGAAGCCGATCGCATTCCATCCTGACTGCGCCGCCATGAGCCCATCCCGGAGAGACACGTCGATCCGACGTCCCCGGCGGGGATGTTCCGCCAGCGCGGCGGAGACAGCGAGGGCCATGTTCGTTCCGGCCAGATAGTCACCGATCGTCGTGGCGGTCTTCCGGGGCCCGTCTCTGGGATCGCCCGTGATCGAGATCATTCCCGACTCACCCTGAAAGATGACATCGATTCCCGGCCGTTTTGCGTACGGTCCGGATGCTCCGAAGGCGGAGACGGTCGCGTATATCACCTTGGGGCTGAGCTCGCGACATCGGGCTTCACTCAGCCCGAGACGCTCCATCGCCCCATATCGAAGATTGTGCAGCACCACGTCTGCTTTGCGTACGAGGTTGTCCAGTACCCGTTTGGAGACCCAGTCCTTGGTGTCCAGGGCGACCGACTCCTTCCCCCGGTTCACGGCCATGAAGAATGCTGACTCGCCCTGCTGATAGGGACCGAATCGACGACCGAGGTCGCCGGAGCTTGGTTCGACCTTGATGACCCTCGCCCCCAGGTCGGCAAGGAGCATCCCGGCGTATGGGGCTGCGATGAGGTTGCCGAACTCCACGACGACGATGCCGTCGAGCGGACCGTCAGTCAACCCGTCACTAGACACGCTCGATGACCGTGCTGATCCCCTGGCCGACGCCGATGCACATGGTGGCCAGCCCGAAACGGCCGCCGCGTCGGGCCAGTTCGTGAGTGAGGGTGACCAGGAGCCGGGCACCGGAGGCACCGAGGGGGTGTCCGATGGCGATAGCCCCTCCGTTGACATTCACCTTCTCCGGGTCGAGGTCGAGGAGACGGAGACTGGCCAGGCTCTGGGATGCGAACGCTTCGTTCAATTCGACAAGGTCGAGGTCGGCGACAGTGAGACCTGCCCTTTGCATGGCCTTCTCGGAGGCGGGAACCGGCCCGATTCCCATCACATCGGGATGAACTCCGGCAGCGCCCGAGGAGACGATGCGGGCTATCGGGGTTAGATCGTGTCGTTTCAGCCCGTCTTCCGTGGCGAGGAGCAGGGCGGCGGCGCCGTCGTTCATCGGAGACGAGTTGCCTGCGGTCACCGTCCCGCCTTCCTTGAAGACAGGCGGTAGATCGGCCAGCATCTCCAGTGAGGTATCGGGGCGGGGCCCCTCGTCGTGTGCGACGTTCGTGGTCTGGCGGCGGCGTACGTCGATTGGCGCATCCATGGGCACGATCTCGGCGTCGAAACGGTTGGCCTCGACCGCGGCGAGTGCCTTGCGATGGCTGTCGAGGGCGAATGCGTCCTGGTCCTCCCGGCTCACGTCGTATTTCTCGGCAACCACCTCGGCAGTCATCCCGAGGGTGATCGGCGGGTAGAGACGTTCCATCTTCGGGTTGACGAGACGCCATCCGAGCACGGTGTCGGCGGCGTCGGGCAGACCAGTCGCGAACCCCTTTTCGGGTTTGCTGATCACATATGGCGCCCGGCTCATCGACTCCGAGCCACCGGCGATCATGACGTCGCCCCAACCGTCGTCGAGGGCATGGGCTGCCGACACGACGGCTTGCATTCCCGAGCCGCAGAGACGGTTGACGGTCGCCCCCGGGATTTCGATGGGCAATCCGGCGAGGAGCCCTGCCATCCGGGCCACATTGCGGTTGTCCTCACCGGCCTGATTGGCGGCGCCCCACTGGATGTCCTCGATCGCCATCGGGTCGAGGTCGGGGTTGCGTGCCATTAGGGACCTCACCGCATGGCCGGCGAGGTCGTCGGGTCGCACCAGCGCGAGCTGGCCACCCAGCTTGCCCATCGGCGTTCGGCACGCATCAACGATGTAAACGGTCATCTCACCCCAATCTTGGTCGATCGGAGAGCCGTTGGGGTGAGCGAGAGAGGTTGTTGGTACGGTTCGGCGCCATGGACCGACCCGAGCAGCTGCATTTCACGGAAAACGACGAGGCCAACACACTGCTGGCCAACGATGGACTGGCGTTGCTCATCGGCATGTTGCTGGACCAGCAGTTCCCCATGGAACGGGCCTTCTATGGCCCCCAGCTCCTCAAAGAGCGGCTAGGCGAGGCTCTCGACGAAGAGCGGATCGCAAATTGGGACCCCGAGGAACTGGCGGAGGTCTTCCGTGGACCTCCCGCCATCCACCAGTACTGGTCGGCGATGTCGAAGCGGGCTCAGGCGTTGTGCCATGTCCTTGTCGACGAGTACGACGGCAAGGCGCAGAACCTGTGGGAAACCGCCGATTCGGGCGGAGAGCTTCTCAAACGTCTCAAATCCCTGCCCGGGTTTGGCGACGCCAAGTCCAGGATCTTCGTCGGAGTCCTCGGAAAGCGTCTTGGGGTGCGCCCCGAAGGTTGGGAGGAGAAGGCAGCCGACTGGCCGAGCGTGGCAGATGTCGCCGCATTCGAGGACGTGGCCGTTCTCAGGGAGCAGAAGCGGGCGATGAAAGCGGCGAAAAAGGACTGAAGTCGACTCAATCTTCTGACGATCTCTGCCGATAGCTAGCTTCTCAACGAGGGACGATGTTGGAAGGACGAAACCTTTCGGGACAACTTGCGGATTGGAGTATCAACGATCTGCTTCAGATCATGCAGGTGACCAAGAAGACTGGTTCACTCGACATCGAAGGCGAGCGCAGAGGCCGTATCCATTTCGTCGACGGTGCCGTCACCGGCGCTGAGTTGTCCGGCGAACGAGGCAGCTACAAGGGCTCCGACCGTGGCGCCATCGCGGACATCCTCTATGTCCTCTCGTCTCTCGACTCCGGCTCCTTCTCTGTCGGTTCGGCCGACGGTCCCGATGGCGACGGGCTGGTCGTCGAGGACATCATGGGTGATGTCACTGCCTTGCGCTCCCTCGAAGGCGAGGTCATCGACGCCGGTTTGTTCGAGGCCACGGGTGTCCGCCTCACCAACGACCTCGAAGTCCCGATCACGTTGGAACCCGATGACTGGCAGGCAATCGTTTCTCTCGTCCAACCCTTCACTTTCGACTTCCTCGAGTCCCAAGTCGGTCGGGGTGGAGCGGTGAGGATCTTCCACACCCTGCACCGTCTCGGCGTCATGGAGACCATCCAGGCCGAGGACGAGTCCGAGTGGCTCGACCGGCTGGCCGACGGTCTCTCGGCGGCGTCGTCCGAGCCGACATGGCTGGAGCAGGCAAACGACGAGGCAGCATCGAGCATCGGGGAATCCGCTCCCAAACATGTGGCGCCCGACGAGGACGCAGTGGCCTCAGCCGACCCGGAGGCGGACAACGGTGCAGAGCCCGAACCCGAGCCGGAACCGGTTCGAGCACCTGTGGAGGTGCGTGGGGTCGCGGCACACGCCTCGACCACCCTCACCGATGGCGTCTATGACGAGATTCGGCGTTTGCGCAGCAAGGTGGCGGACGGCAAGTAGCCATCTGGGAGTCTGCCTTGCCGACTCCTAATCTCGATCGCAATGCCCGAGCGGAGCCCATGGAACCCGGATCGACCCCTGTTCATTGGGCTCGCCGGTGGATCGGGGTCGGGCAAGACAACCATTGCCGAGGAAGTCGTCGATCGTCTCGATGGTCGGGTAGCCCTGCTTCACCACGATGCGTACTACCGGAACATGGTCGAACTCACATTCGAGGAGAGGACGAGAGTCAACTATGACCATCCCAGCTCTCTCGAGACCGAACTGCTCATCGCGCATTTGGAGAGTCTCCGTTCCGGGGTGGCGATCGAGCATCCGGTCTATGACTTCACCGAACATCTTCGCTCTCCGGACACCGTTCGGGTCGAGCCGGCGCGTGTGGTCGTCGTCGAGGGGATCCTCGTCCTCGGCGATGCCCGGCTCCGCTCGGAGCTCGACCTGAAGATCTTTGTCGACACCGACCCCGACTTGCGTC